>OFLM01000039.1_pt1 | contig 99940 bp, 96 predicted proteins | sample 1540801 | NCBI WGS metagenome assembly OFLM01 (sample SAMEA4413040, study PRJEB24355) | metagenome | biome: human; feature: gut; material: faeces | place: United Kingdom | collected 2010 | reverse complement strand
CGGTCACGCTTATCAGTTGCTAAATGATGGATATCAATACCTTCAGCTACTATATCCATTACTTTTAACCTAGGATTTAAAGACGCATATGGGTCTTGAAAAATCATCTGTATCTTTTTATTAAATTTAAGCAAATCTTTACGTTTACGAATCTTTTGTATATCAATACCCTCATACAAAATTTCTCCACTTGTAATATCATTAAGTTTGATAATTGATTTACCAGTTGTAGATTTACCGCACCCCGATTCTCCTACTAAACCTAATGTTTCCCCTTTGTATATTTCAAACGAAATATTTTCAATCGCTCTCACTTCGTTTTTCTTTCCTGCGTTAAAATATTGCTTTAAATTTTTAATAGATAATAGCACTTCATCATTTTTCATTGAACGACACCCTTTCTACCTTGAGTGGTTTTTCATAATTATTAGGCATCGGTTTCATACGTTGTTTTACCAGCTCGGGTAGTTCAACTTTTGGTGCACGTGCGTCTAATAACCAAGATTTCACAAAATGTGTCGGTGAAACTTTAAACCACGGTGGTTCTACTTTAAAATCAATATCTAATGCATATTGACTACGTCTAGCAAATGCATCACCTTTAGGTGGGTGTAATAAATCAGGTGGCGCTCCAGGAATCGCTAGTAATGGTGTGTCATTTGTTGTTGATAAATCAGGCATTGACGATAATAATCCCCATGTATATGGATGCTTTGGATCATAAAATATTTCGTTAACATCTCCTGTTTCAACCATTTGACCACCATACATAACTGCCACTCTATCAGCAATATTCGCAACAACCCCTAAATCATGCGTTATAAAAATAATTGCTGTATCGATTTTTTGTTGTAGTTCTTTCATTAAATCTAAAATTTGTGCCTGCATCGTTACGTCTAATGCAGTCGTTGGTTCATCAGCAATGAGCACTTTAGGTTCACAAGCTAATGCGGTTGCAATAACAATTCTTTGCCTTTGTCCACCTGAAAATTGATGTGGATATGCTTTAAATCTTTTTTCTGCATTTGGTAAACCTACAAGATTTAGTATTTCCAATGCGCGCTTTTTAGCTTGTGCTTTACTATAATTTTTGTGCTTAATTAATGGTTCCATGACTTGTTTACCAATTTGCATCGTTGGGTTTAAAGATGTCATTGGATCTTGAAAGATCATTGAAATATCTTTTCCACGTAATTTAATTAACTCATTTTCAGGTTTTTTTGCTAAATCTTCCCCTAAAAATAAAATTTCTCCCTTTTTAATTCTTCCTGTGTCCCCTTGGAATAATTTTGTAATTGCTTTTGTTGTTACAGATTTACCTGAACCTGATTCACCAACAATTGCCAATGTTTCCCCTTTGTTTAAATAAAAATCTACACCTCTCACTGCCTGCACTTCCCCTGCTGTAATATCAAAGGAAACATGCAAATCATTTACTTCTAATATTCTTTCAGTCATATGCTATGCCCCCTTTTATTTACGCATTTTCGGATCAAATGCATCACGTAATCCATCACTAAATAAGTAAAAGAATAGAATTAATAAACTTAAAATCATTGCTGGTATAAATAATTCATGTGGATAAATTAATAACATTGCGCGCCCATCATTTACTAATGACCCTAACGATGTTTGAGGTGCGGGTACACCTATACCAATGAAACTTAAAAATGCTTCGAAGAAAATAGCACTAGGTACTGTAAACATTGATGTAACTACGATAGCACCTAACGTATTAGGTAAAATATGCTTAAATATCAATTTGAATTTTGAAGCCCCCAATGTTTTCGAAGCCATGACAAACTCTTGATTTTTCAATTTTAAAAATTCTCCACGTACAACTCTGCTCATGCCTAACCAGCCTGTGATAGACATAGCCAATATAATTGTCCAAATGGATGGTTCAAAAATTAATACAAATAAAATTACGACAATTAAATTCGGAATAGATGCTATGACTTCAAGTATACGTTGCATAATCGTATCGACACGTCCACCGAAGAATCCAGAAATCGCACCATATACAACGCCAATAAAAATATCTAACATCGCTGCAACAACACCGATAAACAATGAAATTTGAGCACCTTTCCATGTTCTTGTCCATAAATCTCGACCCAACTGATCAGTACCAAACCAATAATTTTCTTTAGCATTTGCTGCTTTATAAGCATCCTTGCCATCTGCATCTTTACCATCAAAAGGTAAAAATGGAACTTTGTCTAATACAGGTATTTTTGCCGGGAGATTTCTATGTTGTACATTTTGTTCAGCATAATCATGTTTATTTATAACTGGACCGATAAAAGCAAATATTACAATGATAATTAAACCTATCATACCGACAACAGCTAACTTATTTCGTTTTAACTGAGCCCAAGCATCTTGCCAAAAGTTTTTGCTTTCTCGTTGCATTTCAGGTTCCTGATTCAAATCTAATTCTCTAATAATAAAATCAGATGATGCGATAGCGTCAGAGGTATGCGTCATAGCTGCATTAGAATGATCGTCGTTAATCGACAAATTATTTTTATTTTCAGCCATTATTTTTTACCTCCTTGAACACGAATTCGTGGATCTATAACACCGTACAAAATATCTACAATAAAAATAGAAACGATAAACAATGTGCTAAATAATAGTGTGATTGCCATGATTACTGAGAAATCATTTGTTGTAATTGAACGTACAAATTGATCCCCTAATCCAGGAACTCCAAAAATATTTTCAATAGTTAAAGTGCCTGTTAAAATGCTTGCTAACATGGGAACGATAATTGTAATAATTGGAATTAAAGCATTTCTAAGTGCATGTCCAAAAAGTACACGCATTGTCGAATTACCTTTAGCTCTCGCTAATAAAATGTAGTCTGAACTTAATACCTCTATCATCTCTGCTCTTATGTATCTGGCGACAGTTGCTAAAACAGCTGCAGATAATGCAAGTGACGGTAATACCGCGGTCGAAAAACCTTCCCATCCAGCTACTGGGAACCATCTTAATTTAACTGCAAATACATATTGTAAAAGTACAGCAAGTACAAAAGATGGTACAGATACTGCAATAACTGAAATAACTGTAGTTGTATAGTCAACCCAAGAATTTTGTTTAGTAGCTGCTGCAACACCTAAAATAAGTCCCAGTATCACACCGATGAACATTGCTGTAAGACCCATTTCAAAAGAAGGTAGTAGCCTCGGTTTAATCAAATCCCACACAGGTTGATTATGATACTGGAATGAATTACCAAAATCACCTGTAACAACATTTTTTAAATAATGTAAATACTGCGTAGCTACAGGATCATTTAATCCATATTTTTCATTTAAAATTTCTTTTTGTTCAGCATTTAATTTAGCATCGTTAAATGGCGAACCTGGCATTAATTTCATTAAGAAAAATGTAATTGTAATAATAATAAATAAAGAAATAAGCATATAAATAAATCGTTTAAAAATATATTTCCCCATCTAATCCCCTCCTCTAACAAATTCCGATTTCTAAATTTCCATTCCCTTCAAAATTTTCTGAAATCTTAACTAATATTATATATACAATATTTACTATATATCAATATTTTTTTGCTTTAAACTAATGAAGAATGATTGATTTTAGAATTTCAATAAAGATGAAGAAATTAAAAAATCATTCCTCAATGTCTCATTTTAATGTAAACTATGCGTAAGAGTTTTCTATAAGTGGGAGTGATCAAATGTTGAAAAAATGGCTTGGAATAGCACTAATAACGCCAATGTTAACGTTTATTATATGGGTTTTTAATAGCCATACAATCATTACATATTTAAATATATTGTTTTATGTTTCATTAATTATTTTTATTAGCATATTTTTGATTTTACTTGTACAAGAAGGCATTTTTGATGCGACAAGTTATGGTTTTAGAAGATTAAAGTATCAAATGTCATCTTCGAAAAAGAAGAAGTCTATCTCTGATGATCCATTTTTCAACCCACAAGAGGTAAAAAAAGAGCATTACTTTGTTTCTACATGGATAATACCCTTATTATTAATAAATATTTTATATTTTATTATGACGATTGTGCTGTCGCTCATCTTAGTATAAAGAAACAGAAAAAATCTTCAGTAACTAAAACAACGTTACTGAAGATTTTTATAATTATGCTTCAAATTTCTTGAATACTAATACTGCGTTATGTCCACCGAATCCTAAGCTATTACTCATTGCATAAGTAATATCAAGGTCTTGCGCTTCATTTGGAACAATATCCAAATCACATTCTGGGTCTGGTGTTACCGCATGAATTGTCGGTGCGACTTTAGAGTCTTTAATTGAAAGCGCTGAGAAGATTGCTTCAATTCCACCTGTTGCACCAAGTAAGTGACCAGTCATTGATTTTGTTGAGCTAACTTTTAAGTGTTTAGCTGCTTCACCAAATGTATTTTTAATAGCTTTAACTTCATTTAAGTCACCAACAGGAGTACTTGTACCATGGGCATTTAAGTATTGTACATCTTTAGGTTCAATACCAGCATCATCCATAGCTGCTTGCATTGCTCTAGAACCGCCTTCACCTTCTGGAGCTGGCGCTGTAATATGATAAGCATCACCTGTAGTACCATAGCCAACTATCTCAGCATAAATATTGGCACCTCGAGCTTGTGCTGATTCTAAAGATTCGATTACTAAAATACCAGCACCTTCACCCATAACAAAACCGTCTCTACCTTCTTGGAATGGACGACATGCTGTTTCAATGTCATCATTTGTAGAAAGCGCTCGACTTGCACTGAAACCTGCAATTGCCATATGAGTAATTGGAGCTTCCGTACCACCAGTAATCATTGCATCTGCATCACCGCGTTGCACAATTTTAAATGCTTCTCCGATTGAGTTTGTACCAGTTGCACATGCTGTAACTGTTGCACCATTTGGTCCTTTTGCACCTAAGTCAATTGATACTTGCCCAGTTGCCATATCAGGAATTAACATTGGTACGAAAAATGGACTCACACGTCTTGGACCTTTATCCATTAATTGTTTATGTGCAATTTCAAATGTTTCCATACCACCGATACCAGAACCAATCCATACACCGATTCGATCTGCAGTATTTTCATTGATATCTAATTGCGCATCTTTAACAGCCTCTCTAGCTGCTACAATTGCATATTGAGTAAATCTATCCATACGACGCGCTTCTTTTTTGTCGATATGATCTTCAATATTAAAGTTTTTAAGTTCTCCTGCTAAGTGAACGCTATAAGGTTCAGTATCGATACGTGTAATTTTATCGATACCATTTACGCCTTTTAGAGCATTCTCCCATGTTGTTTTGACATCATTACCGATTGGAGAAAGGGCTCCCATACCTGTAATAACTACTCTTTTATTTTGACTCATTCGTTATCCTCCTATTTTCCCCATTTTATTGTCATTGCGCCCCAAGTTAGGCCGCCACCGAATCCGACAAGAACAATTGTATCATCATCTTTGAGTTTACCATTTTTTAATTCTTGATCGATACTTAAAGGTATTGACGCAGCTGAAGTATTTCCATATTTATTTACAGAAACACTCATTTTGTCTTTTGAAATACCTAAGCGTTCTCTAGCTGATTCCATAATTCTAATATTAGCTTGATGAGGAATAAATAAATCTATATCATCTGATGTTAAATTCGCTTTTTCAACTACACGTGTTGATGCATCACCCATAATTCTAACAGCAAATTTAAATACTTCTCGACCATTCATTTTCAGTTTACCAGTATCTTTGTCTAAATATAAATGTTTACCACCAGTGCCATCAGAACCCATTTCATAACTTATAATACCTCTGCCTTCTGAAACTTCACCGATGATAACCGCACCTGCACCATCTCCAAATAGAACTGCAGTAGAACGGTCAGTTAAATCTGTTATTTTAGATAATTTATCTGCACCGACAACTAAAATGTTATGATAATCTCCAGATTGAACATATTGTTTAGCTGTAATCATTGAATACATAAATCCAGAACATGCTGCAAGTTGATCCATAGAGGCAACTTTGCCCGTCCCTAAACGTTCTTGTAACATATTTGCGACAGTTGGAAATGGCATATCTCCAGTTGCTGTGGCAACAATTATCATATCTATATCTTCGGGCTGAATACCAGCGTCAGCGATTGCTTTTACACTTGCTTCATATGCTAAATCTGAAGTATCTTGATCGTCATCTGCCCAATGTCTTTCTTTAATTCCAGTCATCTTAGAAATCCATTCATCAGATGTATCTAAAAATTGCTCAAAATAGGCATTGTCAATAATCTTTTCTGGCGCATATGCACCAAAACCTTTAATACCCACGTTCATAGTTGAACACCTTCTTAATAAAATTTTTAATACCAGGTATTAATTTAACATAGATTACTTTTTAAACTCAAGTCAGAGATAGGAATATTGACTAGTTAATAAAATTTTAATGCTTTATTATCGTCAAATTTCAGTATGAAATTGGTTTTAATGCGCTTAAATTAGAATAGCCATTCAGATAAAATCATTTATTTAAACTGTATAATATGGTCAAAACATATGAGATGTTACTATACAAATTTCTAACTTTCACTTAAAATAAAATATATATAATTAAAGTGGAGGTAGAATGACATGAAACACCTCGTAACATTCTTTTGGGCATTATTATTAATGCAAATGGTTAACTTTGTACTTAATAGCCTAGTAGGTGGAGACAGCTTAAATGTAGTGAATCCAATTATCATGGCAGTATTGTTCACGATTTTCACAGCAATTTTTGCTGCAGTAATTAAACCGCCGAAAGATTCATCACAATAACTATTTAGTATAAAATGAAATATGTCTTTCTTATTATTGAAGCTGCCCAGATAAAGGCGGCTTTTATTTTTGGCCATTAATGTTTTGTATTTTGAATATTTTAAAGCTCAATGACCTCTATCCCATCACTTTTAAATTTAGAAAAAGCCTTAATACAAAGATGTCATTTACGAGTAATCTTTGTATCAAGGCAATTATATTATAATCATCACTGTAAAATTAAATTCTTCATGTTGAATTTGATAATTTTAAGTGTTTATTTAGTTTTTACAATAATATCAATTTGTTTAATTGAATTTGAATCAAACAAGTTTGCTGTATAACTATCTTTCTTTAAATCCACTTCTTTTTTACTGCCATCTTTCCAAGTAATCGTGTAAACGGCAGATTTTGCATTTCGAATCTTCTCAGGTGTTACACCACGTTCATCATATAATAAAGCTTTAACTTTATTTCCTAAATCTAAATATGATAATTGGCTATCTTTTGGTAAATTTAAGTAAGATTGATTGAAAGCCATAATGCCATCTACTGCAATTGTATATGGAACATTTTGCATTTCTTTAGCTTTTTGAGTTGCCGGTAGTTTGTCCTTTTCTGCTGCAGATACCTCATTACTTGCCACAGTAGCGCCAGTCGTTGCGATCATGCCCAGTGCCAAAGTTACAGTTATAAATGATTTTAATTTCATATAATCTCTCTCCTTTGTGAGTTAAAGTATCTTACAAAATCAATATAACACAAATCTAAAAGTTTAAAAAATTATAAGTATGTAAATTGTTTACTTGTTTTTAAAAATTAATTTTAATTAATGTAAAAGCTATAATTGTTAATACTTTCTATTTTTTCGAATAAATTCACATTACAATAACTAAGTTTACATTTCTTAAATTTAATTACTTCTTTGCATTATAGCGAACGCCGTACCTAATATATAAATTAAATCCCTAGTTTCTTCATACTTTTAATTGAACAATTTTATATCGATGAGATATTTAGCATTAAATTTTTCTTCCTATAAGGTTAATACTTGTTTGATCAATATTATGTTGATTTACTTCTTTTAAAAATTCATTCAAGTAGAACCCATTCTTCAAATTTAAAGAATGGTCTAATGCATAAACTGTTAATTCATATTGATGATCTTTATCAGGTGGTGTTGGTCCTACATAGTGATTTTCTATTTCTGAAAAATCTTCAGCCAACAACCCACTAGTAAAGCTATTTTTACCTTGTACATAGTCACCCTTTGTTCTTGATAAATCTGCTTTTATAGAAATTGAATTGCCACTAACACTTACATTAGCTACACTCCAATGAATCCATGCAAAGCCACACACAGGAATTGCATCATAGTCAATTAAAGACCAAGCAAGATATTTAGTCCCTTCCGGTAATTCAGTTACTTCAAATGGAAATGATTTAATTGGATTCCCGTTAATAGAATCACTCACATCTGCACCTGCTGCGTATTCATATGGTATATTGTTCCCTTTAAATTCAGTTTTTATTTTCATGTTGCTCTCTCCTTGTAAAATAAAATATTATTATTAAATATATAAAAATTAATAATGCAATAAATAATATTAAGTATTGAATAGTTCCTATTGTATATAAGTAACCACCCATAAGTAAAAATGCGATATTAAAAATAAAATATAACGTTTCTGCATAATTAAGCATCACTCTTAAGTTACTACTGCTAGAAAGTTTATTTATAGTTTGTGGACGAGTTAACCCTGAAGAAATACCTAAAAATATCATAGAAATAGTAACTGCTATGAAACTTTGATATGTATATATTATTAAAAATATTACTAAACAAATTTCTGACACAAACTTATAGTTGAAGTATTTGGTTAAATAACGTGAAGATAAATAACCCATAACTGTGTAGCAAGTTAATACTGAAATAAATTGTAAATTATTCAGTTTTAAATCATTATATATATTAATTGGAATAAATCCTATAAAAAATCCTAATATTAACGCTCTTAAAAAAGAATAATGCAATATCCAAAACTTCTCTTCCGGTAGAAATTTCTTTATCTTTCCCTTTGTTTCTCCTATTAAATTTAATTCCCTATTTTCAACTAATGTGCAGCGAATAATTATAATTGTTAGAATTGAAAATATACCAGTCATTATTATAGGCCATTTAATATTTATTCCATAAAGATAACTACCTATAATCCCTGAAATTAATAATGATAGGAACATGTAGCTATTTGACTTATTTTGTACGTATTTCTCATTTGTTATATTTCTTTTAATTATTGCTGTATCAACACCCGTCATCATTGAGTAACTTAACCCTAATAATATTTGTGCCACTACTAAAATTAAATATTGATTTTGATATAATAACAACAATAAACCGATGATTTTGAATATTTCACTAACAACTAATTTATTAGAATCTTTTAAGTTACAAATTTTAAAACACTTCTCTTTGTATAGAGAGAATAAAAATGCTGCAATGCCATAAGACGCCATTAATATTTCTAATTGTATTATGGAATAACCTTGAACCAAAAAGTAAATTAATAAAAACGGTAAATAAAAGTACGCTCGTGAAAAAATTCGGTATAAATAAATCCCAAGTATTAACTTATTCATAAATAATACCTGTACCTAGTCTTTCTTTTATTTCTTCAAACTTTATATCTCCTTCTCTTAATAATTCAATTTTATTATCTGTCACTTTAATAATCGTACTAGATGTTTTATAGTTAGTTTTATTTTGACTTCTTAGCATATATCTTACATTTTCACCCATGTGCTTAATTGCTTCATTTTCAGTTATTAAAATATCATTGGCAGTTCCAGAGATATTTGCTGAAGTAATTGCTATAGGTGAATTAATATATGAAATAAACCTTCTCATCGTTTTATTTTGTACACATCCTATAGCTATACTATCTGAATTATTGAGCATATAATTATAGCTTGTTTTATTTTTTAAAATAATATTTAATGGTCCAGGCCAAAATATTTCAACTAGTTTATCAACTATTTCCGTATTTTGATTATCTCCATACAATTTCCAATCCTCTGGCTTATCAATAAATAATGATAATGGCTTATCTTTCGATCGCTTTTTATATTCAAATATTTTATCGATACAAAGATCGTTGTTTGGTAAACTACATAAATTATAATTAGTATCAGTAGGAACAATCACTGGAAAACCATCTTGTAATTGTAAATAAAGTTTTTCAAAACTTTTTACAGAATCATTTAAAATTTCCATCTTTACTCCTCCTTTTTATTATCTGAAGTAAATCCACTGTATCTTCAGGTGCTACTTCAGGTGAAAACTTGTTCACAAGTTTATAAAAAGAAATATTTTCATCAATTTCTTCAGTGTTAACTATTGATTTAAATTTATTGTGCAAGATTTTCTTACTAGAAATATTACTTATTGGAAACTGAACAACTTGTGAATTTTCCAATCCTAAATCACTAGGAACTAAATATTGATACATATTTATATTTTTTTAGTACCATCTTGATGAATTCCTGATTCATGTTTAAATATATTTTCACCAATTATAGGTTTGTTTTCTGATATTTGAAAATCGAGAATTTTAGAAATATTAATACTAGTTTTATATACGTCGGGTAAAGTGAATTCCGCACTTTCTATTTGTTTTTTTGTCAAAATAGTAATTATTTCCTCAATAGGAGCATTACCCGCTCTCTCACCAATTCCCAAAAATGTAGTTTCTATTTGTTTCGCACCATTTAAAATTGCAGCTAATGTATTTGCAGTAGCCAATCCTAGATCGTTATGACAATGAGCAGAAAAAATTATGTTAGAATATTTTTTTACAAAGTAATTAAAAATATCTCCGTATTCTAATGGTGTCGAACATCCTACAGTGTCTGCAAAGGTAACTGTTCTAACTTGATATTTTGAAATAATTTCCATGTATTCTTTCAATTTTTCTCTAGAAGTCCTTGTTGCATCTTCAAAACAAATATCTACTCCTTTTTTATCTTTCTTTAATATATCCAAGCAGTCTTTGATTTTCTGAATATAATATTTATTTGAAAAATTAAGCTTTTCTTTTATATGCAAGTCAGATATTGGTAATAGTATTTTTACCACTAAATTATGAATTTTCAATTTGATTATTTTTTTTATTTCTTTTTCATTAAGCCTAGTCAATACTACTAATTCTTTTTCAGGGCTTAAAATGTCTCTGAATTGATGAATATTAAATTCATCCTCGATAGTAGTACACATGCCTACTTCAACAGAATTTATATTTAACTTGTTAATTTGTTTCAATACTTCTTTTTTTATAAATAGACTTTTTCGAACATTACTTTGTTGCATACCATCCCTTATTGTATTATCTTGAATTCGAATCATATTACTTCACCCCCTCGATAACCTCTGATATAATATTAATATTATTTTTATGCAATAAAAATTAAATATTATCTAATGAATCATTAACTTTTTTGAAAGAGGTAAGTTCATGAATTTGGATTGGTACTATACATTTGTCATTTTAGCGAAGACGTTAAACTATCGATTAGCTAGTGAAGAAATTAATCTCACTATACCTTCTATACATAAGCAAATTAAAAATTTAGAACAGCATCTCAATGTGAAACTATTTGAAACTTATAAAAATCAAATTATCTTGACTGAAGATGGTCATACATTTCTTCCAATTGCACAAAGTTTTATTGAACAATATGAAAGTGGCATCAAACATATCCAACTTAAAAAGACGATGTTTCAATCGAAATTAAATGTTGTCGTGTCTTCATATATCGCGACATTCATTATGCCCAAATTTTTAAAATCATTCTTTAACGAGCATCCTTTTATCGATGTTTCTCTTCATGTCAAAAATGAAAATATTGAAAAAGATATTAATAATCATACGTATGACATCGGGATTAGCAGAAATCAACCTAAACTAAGAGAAGTTTATTCTGAAAAAGTATGCGAAGGTAAAATTGTATTGATTGCTCCCAATAAAGAGAATAATCATCTTCTAACTGAGACATCTTTATTTGAAAAATACAAAATAATAAGTGATAACCATCCAGAATATTGGTCATCACTTAAAAATAATATTTTAAATATTTATGAAAAAGCACAATTTCTATCTATCAATGATGTGCATACTTCAATTAAATTAATCGAAATGAATCAAGGTATATCATTCCTGCCTATTTATATAACAACAAATAGTGATTACAATATTTCGGTTATTAACACGAAAATTTTACAAGCACCTATTTCATTTACATATATATACAGCGAAAAAGAAAGTCCAGAAATATTGGCGTTTATTAAATCATTTAAAAAGTATATTGCCAATGAACAATTATCATAAATTTCAAATCTAAAAAACCAAGAATGCGATTAATCATCACATTCTTGGTTCAATTTTATTCATGAATTTTTTCAACATTAAACGTTAAGTTATTGTCTGAATTTAAATTAACTTTAATAGTTGTACCTTCTGGGAATCCTTCTTTAATCATCATACGTGCTAATGGTGTTTCAATTTGGCGTTGTACAAAACGTTTTAATGGTCTTGCACCGTATTGAGGTTCATAAGCTTCTTGACCTAGCCAAGCTTTAGCATCATCAGAAACTTCAATTGAGATTCGTTGTTCTAGTAATCTTATATTTAATTGCGTTAATATTTTGTCTACAATCATACTCATGTCATCAATAGATAAAGGTTTAAATAATACGATGTCATCCATACGATTCAAAATTTCTGGTTTGAAATATGCATTTAAACTTGTCATAACAGCTTTTTCTGTTGATTCTGTAATTTCACCAGTCTCTTTTACGTTTTCTAATAAAACTTGAGATCCAATATTACTTGTCATAATAATAATAGTATTTTTAAAATCAACGCTACGTCCTTTAGAATCAGTTAAACGGCCTTCATCTAAAATTTGCAATAATACATTAAAGACGTCAGTATGCGCTTTTTCAACCTCATCTAATAAGATAACTGAGTATGGATTACGACGAACCGCTTCAGTTAATTGACCCCCTTCATCATGTCCAATATATCCTGGAGGTGCCCCTATCAATCTTGATACTGCATGTTTTTCCATATATTCACTCATATCAATACGAATCATATGTTTTTCAGAATCAAATAATGATGCAGCTAATGATTTAGCTAATTCAGTTTTACCTACTCCAGTTGGACCTAGGAATAAGAAACTACCAATAGGTCTGTTTGGATCTTTAATACCTGCTCTAGCTCTAACTACTGCATCTGAAACCAAGTCAACCGCTTTATCTTGACCTACAACACGTTTATGCAAGATATCACTTAAGTGAAGCAATTTTTCACGTTCTGTTTCAACTAATTTTGAAACTGGTATGCCTGTCCATTGGCTGACAATATCGCCAATTTCTTCGTCTGTTACAACTTCACGAATCATTCGATCTGTATCTTCACCTTGCTCATCTTGGAAATTATCCTCTAATTCTCTAAGTTCTTTTTCCAATTGAGGAATTGTTCCATATTGTAGTTCAGCTGCTTTTTCTAAATTGTTATTTGTTTGTGCATCTTCCAACGCTTGTCTACTTTCATCTAGTTGCGCACGTTTTTCTTGTAAATTTGCTATTTTTTCTTTTTCTGATTCTACACGAGATTGAAGTGCTGCTTGTTTCTCTTTTTCATTGGCAAGCTCTTCTTGTAGTTCTTGTAATCTCTGTTTGCTCGCATTGTCAGATTCATTTTTAAGTGCGCTTTCTTCAATTTCTAATTGCATGACACGTCTATTAACTTGATCCAATTCAGTTGGATTTGATCCCATTTCCGTACGAATTGTTGCACATGCTTGGTCAACTAAATCAATCGCTTTATCTGGTAAAAAACGATCAGTGATGTAACGATCAGACAATTCAGCGGCAGCAACTAAGGCTCTATCTTGAATACGCACACCATGATACACTTCATATCGTTCTTTTAAACCACGTAAAATTGAAATTGTATCTTCAACATCAGGCTCACTAACTGCTACTTTTTGGAAACGACGCTCTAATGCCGAATCTTTTTCAATATATTCTCGATATTCATTTAAAGTTGTTGCACCAATACAATGTAACTCTCCTCGTGCTAACATTGGTTTTAGCATGTTGCCTGCATCCATGGCACCATCTGTTTTACCAGCACCTACAAGCATATGGATTTCATCAATAAATAATATAATTCTACCATCAGACTCTTTAACTTCTTTTAGGACTGCTTTTAATCTCTCTTCAAATTCACCACGATATTTAGCGCCCGCTACTAATGCGCTTAAATCTAACTCAAAAACAGTTTTATCTAATAATGATTCTGGCACATCTTTCTTAACTATACGTTGCGCTAATCCTTCAACAATTGCAGTTTTACCAACACCTGGTTCACCAATGAGCACAGGGTTGTTTTTAGTTTTACGACTTAAAATACGAATCGTATTTCGAATTTCTTCATCTCTTCCTATAACAGGATCCATTTTACCTTGTCTAACTTCTTCTACTAAGTCGCGGCCATATTTAGCTAATGCTTCGTAATTAACTTCTGGATTTTGTGATGTCACGTGATTTCCCCCTCTTACTTTTTTAATAATTTCTTTGATAACTTCTACTTTATTATTTATATAATGTTTTGTTGTTTGATCAATGTCCATTGCCGAACGTAAAATATGCTCCATTGAAATATATTCATCTTCATATTCTTTCATGTATGATTCAGCCTTAGTTATCAATTGGTTTGCTTGTTGGCTAATATATTGACCATATTGTATATTGTCCCCTTCTACAGATGCATACGTGTTTAGTTTGTCTTCATAAGCTTTGTTTAATTGATCTACCTCAATATTTGCTCGTTCTAAAATACTTTTATATAAGCTTTCACTTTCATTTAAGGCAGCGCTTAAAATTGCCTCAATTTCTATATTTTGTAATTTATGTTGCTGACTCAGTTCAACTGCTTGTTGTAAAGCACTTTGAACAGCATATGTCATTTTATTTATATCCATTAATTTCACCTCTAATTTGTAGAGTTGGTCAAGTTACACTTTTGACTTTGACTTTGACTTTCTTTGACCTTAATTATATTATAGTCCCAATATAATCATTTATCAACTCTTTTACACTTAAATTTCCTAATATTTGTAAATAATTTTTTGAATTAAAAAAATCTAGCTAATGTTACGTTACACATTAACTAGACTTATTAAACATATGTTATTTCTTTTTAAGTGCTTTTAATATTTCATCTTTTAAAGCTAGGACTCCTTTATACTCTAAATGTACACCGTCTGGTGCAAAATATTCACTATGTCCTTGTGAACGCTTATACCAATCAATTAATGTGACATTGGACTTTCGTTTCGCCGCGTCAGCTAATAATCGATTTACATTTGCCTCATAAATTCTTGGAACACGTGTATTAACTAAATAAATCTTGGCTTTTCCAAATTGATTAAGTAAATCGTCGAGCTGTTTGACAGTAAAGTCGCCATTTGTACCTAATTCTAATACGACTTGATCAGATGATTTTTTATATTGTGAATAATTCGCTTTAACTAAAGGTAAGGTTTGATACAATTGACGCCCTACTTTTCCATCAATTCTAGACTTAGGAACTGATGACTTAAATGACTCACCGATATCAACCATTACTGAATCACCGATTAAAAGAGGTTTAATATTATTATATACGTCGGAAGATTCCTTCTTCTTCTCACTTACTAAGCCATCAATGTGAATGTTATCAATTGGTGCTATCCGCATTAAATAATTATCTTCAATAGTGGTATCAAAGCTATTCGCTTTTTCTCCTATAATGTCTTTACCATATTTATTGAATGCACCTACTAAAATCAACATAAATGGAATTAACAAGGTTACTACAATTGCCATTCTTATAAATTGTGGTATATAAGAAGGTCGCCAATTTAAAGCTTTAATACCTTCTTTTCTAAATGGAGTTTCTATAAAGCGATATGATAGCTCTGCAAATATAATTGTTAAACTTATATCTATAAAGTACACATATACAGGTATCTGTCCGTCTACATAGTAACTATGTACGAAACTAATTACTGCAAAATGCCACAAATATAGACTGTAAGACCTTTTCCCGATAAATACTAACACTGGATTTGAAAATATCTTCGCTATCCATGTAGATGGATGAACGACACTGGCAATAATAAATAACGTTAATATGGATATTAAATAGAAACCTCCATCATATATCCAATTCGTCTCATCATTAATAATGAAAAATAATAATATAAGTACTATAAATGATAAACTACCTATGCTATCAATAATATATTTTACAACTTTAGGTGGATCATTTTTCAATTTAAACGGTGGCCATAAAAAAGCTAAAATAACACCCAGTAACAATGTCTGTAATCTAGTATCTGTACCAAAATACACTCGTGAATGATCCCCATTAATACTGTAGATAAACATCATTAACCCTAAAGAAATTATAGATACTCCCCAAAAAATAAATCCTATTTTGTATCGCTTTTTAATTGTTAACAATAATGTAACCAAAATAACTGGGAAAAATATGTAAAACTGTTCTTCAATTGCTAAAGACCATAAATGCTTTAATGGCATAAATGAAAATTGCTCAAAATAATTAACATCTTTTGCTATATACCACCAGTTTGATACATAAAATATCGCAGCAATAATATCATGTTTAACCCTAATGATATTATCTGATTTTAATAATAAGGTTGCAGTCCCTACAACCATTAATAAAACTATGACTGCTGGTAATAAACGTTTTAAACGACGTATCCAAAAGCTTTTCAATTTAATGATACCTGTGTCATCATACTCTTTGAGTAATAAGCTTGTAATTAAATAACCAGAAATCACAAAAAATGTATCCACACCTAAAAAGCCACCTGTCAACCATTGCTTATTTAAGTGGTAAATAATAATTCCTAGAACAGCGATTGCCCTCAAACCATCGAGCCCTGGCATATATCTCATTTTCTTATATTTTGTAAAACCCTTTGTTTTGTTCATTTTTGCATTCTTCCCTTTTAAAACTGTTCTTCTTAGATGCTTAATTAAATTTAGTTATGCTGTTTAAAAGAATATTGAAATGCATATGTATATTATTGAATTACGACATCATCAAAATCATATTGACTAAAATACTGTTAAATTAAAAAATTACCAATGATGATTCTTATTTCGAAATCCAATTTGTAATGCAACTCGGCAACTTAAAAACTATGAAGTATTATGTATTGTAATATAACTGTAATATAAATTCAATTTATTATAAAAATTTTCTAGAAAATATTCAACTAGAAAATGAATTATGTACTCTTAGAAGTGCGAGTCACTGTCTTAATTCATATTTTCTGAAACTAGTTAGATATAAATTTTCAAAAATAAAGTTAGAACCTAGAACATAAATAAGGCTCCCTTCAAAATTTTCATTTTTCAATGTCTACTTTGAAGGGAGCTTATTCACAATGAATTATACTCTACAATGTTATATTGACTGCGGGACCCCAACACAGAGAATTTCGAAAAGAAATTCTACAAGCAATGCAAGTTTATGTTAGCTCACACCAAGTGCAATCTTAGCGTAACGTGACATCATATCTTTTGTCCAAGGTGGACTCCATACGATATTCACTTCAGTATCCTGAATTTCAGGAATCTCTGCTAATACTGTTTTAACTTGATCAATAATTTGAGGTCCCATTGGACATCCCATTGATGTTAAAGTCATATCAACTGTACATACGCCTTCATCATCAACATTCACTTTGTATACTAAACCTAAATTAACGATATCAATTCCTAATTCAGGGTCAATTACCATTTCTAATGCACCTAAGATACTATCTTTCAATGCCTCTTCCATCCATATCACCTCTTTAATGTCATATTATTCATAATATATCAAATATCCGACAAAACGCCAATAAAATGCTATGATGTATCTATATGAACTAAGCAACTTATGAGGAGAGAGATATGCAACCACATTTAATATGTCTAGACTTAGACGGAACATTATTAAACGATAACAAAGAAATTTCATCATATACTAAACAAGTATTAAATGAATTACAACAACGTGGACACCAAATTATGATTGCGACTGGCAGACCTTATCGTGCAAGTCAAATGTATTATCATGAATTAAATTTAACGACACCAATTGTTAATTTTAATGGCGCTTACGTACATCACCCTAAAGATAAAAACTTCAAAACATGCCATGAAATTTTAGATTTAGGCATCGCACAAAATATTATTCAAGGATTACAACAATATCAAGTATCGAATATTATTGCAGAAGTGAAAGATTATGTTTTCATTAACAATCATGATCCAAGATTATTTGAAGGTTTTTCAATGGGTAATCCAAGAATTCAAACTGGTAATTTACTTGTCCACTTGAAAGAATCCCCTACCTCAATTTTAATTGAAGCCGAAGAAAGTAAAATACCTGAAATCAAAAATATGCTTACTCATTTTTATGCCGATCACATTGAGCATCGACGCTGGGGCGCACCATTCCCTGTCATTGAAATTGTAAAACTTGGAATTAATAAAGCGAGAGGTATTGAACAAGTTAGACAATTTTTAAATATTGACCGAAATAATATTATTGCATTCGGTGATGAAGATAATGATATAGAAATGATTGAGTACGCGCGTCACGGTGTTGCTATGGAAAATGGTTTGCAAGAACTTAAAGATGTAGCGAATAATATTACATTCAACAATAATGAAGATGGCATTGGTCGATATTTGAATGATTTCTTTAATTTAAATATTAGATATTACTGTTAATTTATAACTAATCATTTTATAATACTTTAAAACAATAGGAGGTAAGTTACGATGCCCAAAATAGTCGTAGTCGGAGCAGTCGCTGGCGGTGCAACATGTGCCAGCCAAATTCGACGTTTAGATAAAGAAAGTGACATTATTATTTTTGAAAAAGATCGTGATATGAGCTTTGCTAATTGTGCATTGCCTTATGTCATTGGCGAAGTTGTTGAAGATAGAAAATATGCTTTAGCGTATACACCTGAAAAATTTTATGATAGAAAGCAAATTACAGTAAAAACTTATCATGAAGTTATTGCAATCAATGATGAAAGACAAACTGTAACTGTATTAAATAGAAAGACCAACGAACAATTTGAAGAATCTTACGATAAACTCATTTTAAGCCCTGGTGCAAGTGCAAATAGCCTTGGCTTTGAAAGTGATATTACATTTACACTTAGAAATTTAGAAGACACTGATGCTATCGATCAATTCATCAAAGCAAATCAAGTTGATAAAGTATTGGTTGTAGGTGCAGGGTATGTTTCATTAGAAGTTCTTGAAAATCTTTATGAACGTGGTTTACACCCTACTTTAATTCATCGATCTGATAAGATAAATAAATTAATGGATGCCGACATGAATCAACCTATACTTGATGAATTAGACAAGCGAGAGATTCCATACCGTTTAAATGAGGAAATTGATACTATCAATGGAAATGAAATTACATTTAAATCAGGAAAAGTTGAACATTACGATATGATTATTGAAGGTGTCGGTACTCACCCCAATTCAAAATTTATCGAAAGTTCAAATATCAAACTTGATCGAAAAGGTTTCATACCGGTAAACGATAAATTTGAAACAAATGTTCCAAACATTTATGCAATAGGCGATATTGCAACATCACATTATCGACATGTCGATCTACCGGCTAGTGTTCCTTTAGCTTGGGGCGCTCACCGTGCAGCAAGTATTGTTGCCGAACAAATTGCTGGAAACGACACTATTGAATTCAAAGGCTTCTTAGGCAACAATATTGTGAAGTTCTTTGATTATACATTTGCGAGTGTCGGCGTTAAACCAAACGAACTAAAGCAATTTGACTATAAAATGGTGGAAGTCACTCAAGGTGCACACGCGAATTATTACCCAGGAAATTCCCCTTTACACTTAAGAGTATATTATGACACTTCAAACCGTCAGATTTTAAGAGCAGCTGCAGTAGGAAAAGAAGGCGCAGATAAACGTATTGATGTACTATCGATGGCAATGATGAACCAGCTAACTGTAGATGAGTTAACTGAGTTTGAAGTGGCTTATGCACCACCATATAGTCACCCTAAAGATTTAATCAATATGATTGGTTACAAAGCTAAATAAATGAATCATGCGATTCAATCTAATCTTAATTGTCTAGGTTAGAATTATGTTGGACTGGTATTACTATCCAGTCCATTTTTTTGTTTAAACATTTTTAGAATCAAAAAAAGACATAAGGTCTTGGACTAATAATTGTCCATGCCTTATGTCATATACTATATGTCTTATCAATTAGCCAATACCGAATAATTTTGATAAAGGCCCTAACGGTAGAATGACACCTAATACCATTGTGATGATAATTAATGCAATTGTTATCCAAAACATTGTGTGACTTTGTTCATGTCTCTTTCTTTTAGCAATCGACACTTCCATCAATCCAACTACTGCAACACCACACAGCATTTTCAATGTAAGCAACATATGATTTGTCCCGCCATTCATAAATGACTGAATTAATATCCAAAATCCTGAAATTAACGTCAACAGCATAAATAATCGTAGTACCATATGTAATGGTTTGAAATATGGCGTACCACCTTGATTTTTTGAAATATTTAAGTATGTAGCGATAAATAAAATGATTGCTAATACCCAACTTAAAATATGTAAATGTAACATATTAATTCCCCCACTTTAATAATTTTAGTTATTAAATTAAAACTTCGTGGGATAAATACCCACTTTCTTATAATTTAATCATTATTTGTTCATACACAAATACATATTTTACCACACTTCTATATTTGAGAGGAAGAACATGACATTTTATTACTTATTAGACTATTGTGCATCTGCTGTAAAATAATCAACTACTTCTTAATATCAATATTTCACTTTCGTCTCAAAATGGTAACATTATAAACAATGATCTTTAACATCCTTTTAGAAAGTATAAGATTAAAAACAAAGAATTTAATTAGTCATTTATAATTCGGAGTAATTCATAATTATTATAACTTCTATTTCTTTTCTTACTTTTTTCTTCATAAACTAAATCATTTTCCGCTAATTTTTTTAACGCCCTTCTTACAGTAGGTTGAGAATAAGAAGTTATCGCAGCAGCTCTTTTTACAGTTAACTTTGGTTCTTGGAAAGTTAAATACCAAAGTTTAATTTCCGATTCATTTTTCAATAATGCTACACCTTTTCTATACAACTCTTCTGATTTCTCTATTTTTTTTAAAATACTATTAATCATTCGTTCTGTTGCATTAAGGAAAAATATAATCCATCCTTCCCAATCACTTTGTTTAGTTCTCACACCATTTAATAAATCATAATATCTCGCCTTTTCTTTTTCGAGCTCTTCACTAACAAAAAAAACTGGTTTATCAATTACACCTGCATTAACAAGCATTAAAATTATTAAAATCCTACCTAATCTACCATTACCATCTAAAAAAGGATGTATTGATTCAAATTGTGCGTGTGTTATCGCAGTCCTAATCAATGGATCAGCATCATAATTCAGATAAGTTTTATCATTATCAACAGATAAACTATTATGTTGCAAACCATTCATAAAAAATTCCAAATTCGTCATATAATCATCTATTTTATGTGCTTCAATAGGAATGTAAGTAGCATGTTCAATTTTATTATCAGGTCCTATAAAATTCTGTATCTTCCTAAAATTTCCGGGATCTTTCTCTTTACCTCTTGTCCCTTCTAACAATATAGCATGTAATTTTTTTATTAAATTCGTACTTATTGGCATATTCTTATTTTTAATTTGGTCATATCCATAATTCAATGCATCCAAATAATTAAGCACTTCTTTTACTTCATTTCTTTGCTTACGATCCATTTTCTCATCTAATAACTCATCAAATGTCACCTGAGTACCTTCAATTTTAGTTGATTCTAAAGATTCTCTCATACTCATTATATTTATAAAATTATCATTTATTATTGCATGAGATAACTCACTATTCATTTTCCCCAATTTACCATTTATTTCTGAAACTTTTATATATATTTTTAATGCAACACTATCTTTAACTGCTATTGGTAGTTTTTCTACTCCTCTTAAAGTCAATATAATCACATCGCTTTCTTAATAATTAAAATTATATCACTTTAAGAAAATAAAATAAATTTTCTTTTCTCAATAATCAAAACGCTCCAAGAAAAAACTAACCAATCTATATAAAGACTGGTTAGCTTTTTAAATGATAATTATTTAGCGATATAAGTTGTCAGCGTTCCAATATTATCAATAGTCACTTTAACTTCATCACCTGGTTGTAAGAATTTAGGTGGTTGCATACCTGCACCAACGCCTGCTGGTGTACCAGTTGCAATAATATCTCCCGGATGTAGTGCAACATATTTTGAAATTTCTTCTATTAATTCATCAATTTTAAGAATCATTTCGCCAGTGTTACCATCTTGTCTAATTTCATTGTTAACTTTTGTAACAATATTTACATTTTCAGGTAATGGTAGTTCGTCTTTAGTAACGATATAAGGACCCATTGGGCAACCGCCAGTTAAACTTTTTGATAAAAATGCTTGATCTTGTTCACTTTGTGCTTTGCGATCAGTGATATCGTTAATAATTGTATAGCCGTAAACATAATCTAAAGCTAATGCTTTTGGAATCTTTTCACCAGACTTACCAATAACAATACCTAATTCACCTTCATAATCTAATTGATCAGTAATATCTTTATGATTTGGAATTGTTGCATTATCTCCTGTTAAAGATGACGCTGCTTTTGTAAATACATATAGTTTTTCCACTTCATGATTTAATTCGTTCGCATGATCTTTGTAATTTCTACCAAAAGCAATCACATTATTCGGAGGTGTTACTGGTGGTAAGAATTCAATGTCATTAAATGAAATTTTATAGTCTTCAGCTTTGCCGCTATCTTCTGCTGCTACAACTGCTTTACGTACTTGTTCTTGAAAATCTAAAGTATGATTTTGTTGTAAACCAGCTAACAATGTTTTAGGATGGAAATCTCCTTCTGCAAAGTCAGCAAATACTTGTGTTAAATCCCATACAGCATCTTCGCGTTTTACTTTAACGCCATATGAAGTTTTGTCATTATACTTGAATGATAAGAATTTCATTCATTCTCAACTCCTCATCTTTATCTTAATTCACATTATAACTTTTTTCGTTATCAAATAACAAATAAATAAGTAAGACAATTTTGAAAATGAGTTGTGTTCATTCTGCTACAAGGACTTTGCACTTAATCGAAATTATTTTTTATTCTTTTGAAAATCAAAATACTACAGTTGCAATGTACCAAATTTGAAGAAGTATAAATAACCTTTAACTTCTTTATTAAGAATCGTTTGAAGCGTATTTTGATAATATTTCATCTGTATCTTATATTTATTTTTTAATTGTTTACCAATTTCTTCATCTGTCATCCCACGGCGACGATTAAATGCATCGGTTTTATAGTCTACAAAATAATGCACACCATCTTTAACAAAGATTAAGTCAATCATACCTTGAATAATTGAGACGTCTTCGTCTCCTTGTGGCAATTGGTCAACTAATGCTTGGTTAACTACAAATGGTAATTCACGATAAACTTGCTCTGCTTCAGCAATAATCGAATATAACTCACTATTGATAAATGTCATAATTTCATCCATACGGATATCTTTTTTCGCATCTGCTTCGATAATATGTTTATCGATTAATCCATCGATATACTGATGTAACTCAACTTCAGATATGCGTTCTTTTTTGAATGGTAAATGTTGCATCACTGTATGCATTAACGTACCAATTTCATTCGCTTTTCGTTTACCTTGTTCACTTAGAAATTTAGGTCGTTCATACGTTGAAAAACCGATACGATATTGCCTTACTCGTTCGTAACTTGTGCCACTTTCTTCTGTTTCATATTGTCTTTTCAATTCAGAAACAGATTGTTTTGAGGGCTTTTTAGTATCATTTACATATGGATATCGATAATCAAGTTGGTGTTTAATTTGTGCTTTAACATCTTCATTACCATTTTGCACAGTTTCTAATTGATTAACCGAACGATATTCATCATTATCTAAAATGGTTTCTGTAGACACATCTTCAAAGTACACAATTGAAATATTTACATTCGGACGACTACTATCTTCAATTTGTGCTATATCTTTTTCAAATTTTAAATCATCTGGAATTGACGCAGATTGATGTTTAGATAAAATACTATAAATAAGATGGAACGGATTTGGTGAAGTTAATCGTTCATTGACAGCAATGTGCTCACCAGAAATAGACAATTGCTCTAGTTCTAGTAATGATTTATCATTTTTCACTCTACCAATTAAATAAAGTTGTTCTTTCGCTCTTGTTAATGCTACATAGACTAATCGCATTTCTTCTGACACAAGTTCTTTTTCGGCAACAGCTCTATATGCAACCGAAGCTAAAGATGGAAATGCCATTTCTTTATCCACATCAAAATAATCCATTCCGAGACCAAATTGCTGATTTAAAATAACTGGTTGTTTCAAATCACGTTTATTAAAATCTTTTGACAATCCAGAATAAATGACAAATGGAAACTCTAGACCTTTACTACTATGAATTGTCATCATTCTAACGACATTATCGTTTGGACCAACTACATTTTCCTCACCAAAATCTTTGCCTCTTTCAATCAATTCATCGATAAAACGAATAAATTGATATAAACCTCTAAAACTTGAATTCTCAAACTCGATAGCTTTATTAAATAAACCATAAAGATTTGCACGTCGTCCACGTCCACCAATAAGTCCACTAAAGTATTGAATAACATAATGATCATTATAAAATTTATCAATTAACTGATACACCGGATGATCTTTACTATATTGTTGGTAACTTTGAATATCTGATAAAAACATTTTTAATTTATCAACTAAAATAGCGTCTGCTGCTTCGTCATTAATGTAATTTACAATCGATTGATAGAAGTAGTCATCATTTGGACTCAATATTCTAATTTGAGCTAATTCGTCTTCTTTGAACTGATATATAACGGAGCGCATTAACCCAACTAAATAAATATCTTGTAATGGATTATCTATCGCTCTTAAAAATGATAATACTAAACGGACTTCTGTTTGTTCAAAGTATCCTTCACGACTATTAACATGGAATGGAATATCTTCATTTTTAAAGGCTTGTTGTAAATTGCGAGCTTGTCCAAAGCTGCGTTCTAGAATAACGATATCCTTGTATGTCGCACTTCTATAGCTTCCTGTTTTCATATCATAAACTTTTTGATATTCTAAGATATCTTTAACTTGTTCTACTATAAAATGCGCTTCTTGTTCACTACCAGTTAAATCACTATGTTCTTGATCCGCTTCAACAAGCACTTTTAAGTTTACTGGATGGTCCGATTCATCATATGGTGCACCATAATACAATTGTGCTGATTCATCATAATTTACTTCACCGACTTGTTCATCCATCATATGTTTGAAAATATAGTTTGTCGTTGACAGTACTTCTTTACGTGAACGGAAGTTTTGCGACAAATCAATTCGACGTCCAGTGCCATCTCCATCTATAGTAAACCGTTGATACTTTTCAATAAATAAACTTGGATCAGCTTGTCTAAATTTATAAATGGATTGCTTAACATCTCCAACCATAAATAAATTACCATTATGTTCATCACCCGTTTTGATACAAGATAATATTTTCTCTTGAACTCGGTTCGTATCTTGATACTCATCGACCAATATTTCTTGGAAGTGTTGACGGTATGATTCGGCAATTTCTGAAGGCGAACCATCCTCATTAGTTAAAATTTGTAATGCAAAATGTTCATAATCAGAAAAATCCAAAATATTTTTGCTACGCTTTTTTCGATTGAATTCTGACATAACATCTTTCACAATACGCGCAAGGTACTTTACTCGTGGCGCCAATTGTTGCATATCAGCTTTCAAATCATCAGCTTCTCTTGAAAAGTAATCACTTTTCACTTTATCAATTAATGATTTATATTTTTTATACTGCAGTTTAGCATCTTCTAAGGCATCGACCATCATTTCATTTGCTTCTTTAATTTTCGCTGTTACATTAGGTAAACGCGCGCCAAATTCGTGACCAGTTAAATAAGGTATATCAATAAAGCCACCTTCTAAAACACGCCCCATTAAACGTCGTTCATCTTCTATAACAGCTAAATGTTTATCGACGCCATCCATCATACTAAACAAATCATACGCCTTATTTAAAGCATCATATGCAGCTGTGATAAATACTTTAGATAAGTCTGTTAGTAGTTGAATAAGTTGCGCTTGTTGTGCTTCTTCTTCGTATGGTGTCACCAATTGATCCAACCAATTTGTAGGATTTGGATTTGCAACGCTAAAGAAATACAATTGTTTAATAATCATTCGAAACTGATCATCACTTCTATCTGAAGACAATTGCTCTGTTAATTCAATAAAAGCAGGATCAAGGATATCGTAATGTTGTTCTATGACTTCATCTATCGTTTGTTCTAATAATAAAATATTTTCAGCTTCACTGCTTGTTCTAAAGTTCGGGTCAATATTTAATACATCATAATGCTGTTGAATTAATTTCAAGCAAAAACTATGAAGTGTAGATATTTGTGCTTGATGAATTTTGATGCGTTGGTTTTTCAAGTGTGCATTTGCAGGATCAGCAATCGATGCCTCTTGAATACGTTGGTCTACACGATGCTTCATTTCACGTGCACTTAAGTTTGTAAACGTTACGACTAAAAGTCGATCGACATCAATGCCATCACGTAAAATCTTTTGGATAATACGCTCAACTAGTACAGCTGTTTTACCTGAACCTGCCGCGGCTGCAACAAGTACATCTTGTCCAGTTTCGTAAATACTTTGCCATTGCGCGTCAGTCCAAATCACGCCTTGTGGTTTCTCTGGAATTGTCATCTATTGCTCACCCCCAAATTCATCATTAATGTTAATATTTTGAATTGCTTCAATTGGATTTATTGTTTCATCTACAGTTCGATATCGCTTACTATCAATCATGCCATCTACATGACATACCGATTGATAACTACAAAAAGCACATGGCAATTTTTGTTTGTACTTTAATGGTGCAACTTCAGTATGTCCATCCATAATATTTGAAGCTGTTTCTATAAAATTCTCTTTGTTATGTTGGATGAATTTATAAATCGTTGCTTCATCTGCAACTTGGCTGCCTCGTTTACTCAAAGAGCCATCTTTATTCAAACCAACTGGTACAATATCTGAAGTGAATTTAGGTTCTAAACGAATATCCAATGCATCAATAACAGTTTGGTCTGCATTCACTAAACCACTCAGCTTAAACTTTTTAATTAAATCTTGTTCTAATTTATCTTCATCAATATCTGCCCAAGATTTAAATTTAATTCTAGGTTCATGTACATGGAAGTATAATAAACCACCTGGTTTCACAATATCTGTTAATCCAAGGCGTTGTTTATTTTGTAAAACGATATCCATGTATGTCATCATCTGCATTTGCATACCATAATATACTTTCGTTAAATCAAGTGTCGCACTACCTTCAGAGGATTTATAGTCAATGATATTAACAAAACTTGTATCATTCTTTGTATACGTATCGATACGGTCAATTTGCCCTCTAATATTAATTGGAATACCTTGAGTTGTCGTTAATGTTTGTGCAATTAATTCGTCATTTGTTCTTGGTTTCCTTCTAAAACTTGTCTCAAAATGTTTTGGCATAAACTTTGAATACGTGCCTTGATATTTCAATGCGCTTAGTGTTGTTTCTACAATAGCGCCAATGCGTCTTGATAAATAACGATAGTAAGCTGAAGAATTTAATAAATTAAACTGAACTTTAGGTAAAATTTCTTCCAATGCTTCATTCGTTAATTGTCTTATTTCTTTCAGGTCTAATTGTTTAAAATCGCCATTAATACGTTCAGATATATATTTTAAAACGGAATGGAAAATATCGCCTAAATCAAAGTTTTGAAGTTCATACTTAGTTCGCTCATTTAGTTTCAGACCATGTGAGGCATAGTGTTTAAATGGGCATTGTTGATAACCTTCAAATCGAGATACACTGGCATTGATTTTCTTACCATATAAATCTTTAGACAACGTTTCACCTAATTTTACAGTTTCATTGTCAAACGTTAATGCTGACATTAAATAATCTAAACCTTGATTTAAATGATCGCTATCTCTTATTACTTGATAAGCATCTAACCAACTATCAGCCACAATTTCATCATCTAACCAAGCACGCAATGCTTCAAATAATGTAATTTTGGTTTGCTTAGCATGTTGCATTAGTGACAATGGGTTAACTTCATGGTATTGAGGAATGTTAGTAATTTCCAATTGGTTGAACAATGATTGAATTTGATTTAAAAATGGGCTAATTTCCTTATCATCACCACTTGATCCCATTAGACTATAAGAAAATGTAACATTTCCCTTAGCTCTAGTCATAGCAACATAACAAACAAATGCTTCATCCATCTGTAAAATATCTGATGTTGGACTTAACTCGACATTAGCCTGCTGTTCAAAGTATTTCTTTTCTTCATCTGTAATCAAGCTTGACGCAGTTACTGGTTGTGGCATCGTACCATCATTCATTCCAACTAAGTAAACATGTTGCTTATTGTCGACTTTAGCCAAATCCATCGTACCAATACTAACTTGGTCCAATGTTTGCGGAATCATAACAAATTCTAATTGTTCTAAACCAATATCAAATACTTCTAAGAAACGTTCCATCGACATTGGTTCATCTCCAAATACTAGAACTAAGTCATCGAGGATTTGAATTAAGCCATTCCATATTTGATCAATTTCTTCCGCCTTTTCATGATTACCATTTAAATCAAGTTCATCTCGCTCTGTCATCAATTGATTTGGCAGTTCAAAATATTCCATACTTTCATAAAAAGCAGTTGCAAAGTCTTTTACAGTTGCGGCTTGTGACATTTGCTTTTCAAAATGTAAAATTTTATCAATGACATCTTTCTTTAACTTAACGACTTGTTCAAATGTGTTACGTTCATCTTCGGTCAGTTTATGCGCTTTACGCCCCATTTTGCTAAAATATTCTATATTAAAAAGCTCATCATCTAACCAACGTTTACCGTATATACCACGTTCAAGTACAAAATTTTCAAGTAAATCAACTAAGTATGCACTTTTTAGATATGATGTCGTTAACACATCAGTCTTCAATAAGCGTAACATTGGATTAACTTGCCAATTAGATTGAATAACTTCAATCAATGAACGAATCATTTCCATGACCGGATGATGTGTCATCGAACGCTTTGTATCAATGTTATAAGGAATATTATAAAGCGGTAATATGGAATCAAATAAATAAGCATAAGACTCGTCACGATATAAAATAGCAATATCTTGATATCGTAATTGCTTATCACGAATATCAACGATGATACGTCGTGCAATTTCATTTATTTCCTCTCTCATAGTCGCAGATTCTAAAATATTGATATGACCTTGACATGCCACTCGATTGATTTGAAGCGCATCAAATTCTTGTTCAAGATGCTTTAAATCTTGATTATTAAAGCGATATGATTGGTTGAAATATTGACGTTCAATAGAAATATTGAGTTCATTTGCTATTTCTTCAATATGTCGTAACACTTCAGATGGTTTTCTAAATAAACTGAATTGATCGTGGTTACCATCTGTCGTCAATATAATTGTGACACTCTTCGCATATTTAATTAATCCTTTGATTATTAAATACTCAATCGTTGAAAAGTTGTGAAAACCATCAATATATATATCAGCACGTTTTAGCCACTCTGATTTCGGCATACAATCAATAAAATATTGTAATGCATCCTCACCCGTAATAAACTCGTTTTGAATGCGTTGTTCGAACTCTCGGTAAATTAAAGCAATATCCTCTAACTTATTTTTAGTTCGTGTTTGCATATTTTTATCAGCAATAAAGCTTTCTAAATGTTCAGGCGTTACTGCATATTTTTTAAAATCTTGAATTTGTTCTGTTAATTTTTCACTAAACCCATAATATTTTGCTTGTGATTGATAAAGTTTTAAATACTTTTGTTGTTCTTGAACAATGTTATAAATCATCATTTCCGTTGCAGCTTTAGATAACTTTTGTTCGCTATAACTACCAACTTCTTGGAAAATACGATGACTTAATCGTTCAAAATGCAACACTTCTGTTCTTAAACTACCATTTAATTCCGGATCATTGACAAAGGCTTGTTCTAATTGAAATGTACTTTGAGTTGGCGCAATTAAAATGATTGGATCTCCAAGCGGATCTGCTTTCATTTTTTGTTTTATTTCGGTCAACATTTTCGTAGACTTACCTGTTCCCGCTCTACCTAAATAAGCATTTAATGTCATGACAAACCCTCACTTCCTTTGACACATATTTTAACACAAAGTGATTGTGATTGATTTATTATAAGTTCATTTAGAACTTAGCTTTTATTGTGGTACTAACAAAATAAAACATCGTTTATCAGTATTAAAACCGACAAACGATGTTGTATTTGTTTCATATTAATTTTTAGTATTTTCAGGATTGAAATTATATTTAAATTCGCTGAATGGCCAGAATCTAAATGAAACTTTACCAACAATTTGGTCTTCATCAATGAGGCCAAACGCACGGCTATCTTTACTTACTTCACGATTATCCCCAAGAACTAAATATTTACCTTTTGGAATGACATTTGATTTAGGGTTCGCATTCGGTAAATCTTTAACTTGGAAAGTCCCAGTAATGTAATCACCTTGTTTATGTTTTAAATTGTAGTTTAAATATGGTTCATCTTGTTTTTTGCCATTGACATATAATGTGTCATTTTTATATTCTACTTTATCGCCAGGAACACCGATGACACGTTTAACATAGTCATCATTTTTGTTTGCATGGAAGACAACTACATTACCTTTTTCCAAACCACCTGTTTTATATCCAATAATGTTTACAGCTACTCGCTCGCCATCTTTCAAAGTTGGATCCATTGATTCACCTTTAATTGTATATGGTGTAACAATAAATTTACCTACTATAAATAAAATGACAAAAGCGACTGCAATTGAAATAATCCATTCCAATAATTCTTTTTTCAATTTTGACACCTCTTTTTAAGATTTGAACTGAATCGTCCATTTTGAAAAAGGATAATATCTCAAACTTATATTACCAATAATATCCTTTTTATCAATTAAACCAAATTGTCTAGAATCATGCTGATTGTTATCATGATCATTTAGCACAACAAAATTGTTAGGCGGTATAATATCTCCATCTAATTCTTTAAAATTGCGCAAACTAAAATCTTTAATTTTTCTGTTCTTGGCATAAGATGCGTCAACCGGTCGGTCATCACGGTATAATTGTCCCTGACGAAACGCCATTGATTGACCAGGTTTGGCAATAATTCGACTAGTATATATCTCGTTACCACGCCTATATGTAATGATATCACCATTATTCAATTGATTAAATGTAACTTTAATTTTATTTACAATAACACGATCCCCTTTGTTAAGGGTTGGTGACATATCATTATTCGGAATGACATGACCAACTATTACAAAAGTTTGTACGAACAGTACAATGATAATAGCAAGTATCAATGAAATCAAATATTTTACAACTTTTTTCACGATGTCACTCCTTTTTCGACCCCATAAAATGCTGTTCTAACTTTTTTCCAACAATCCAAAATACAATCAACACAACTAACATTAATATCCCTCTTAAAGGATGCGTTAAAATTGTAGTAATTTCCTTTCCTAAATAACCTAAAATAATTGTTGAAACTAACTTTGATGATGCCAAAACAATAAAATAATATTTAGGTCTAATATGAGATAGACTCGCTACAAAATTTATTAATGTATTTGGCGTAAAAGGAAAACAAAGTAAAATAAACAATGGGATTAATCCTTGGCGATCAATAAAACTAATCAGGCGTTGAACAGCAGTACGTTGTTTAATTCGCTGCATCCTTTCAGTGTTCACCAATCGTTTACATATCAAATAGACTGTAAATGTTCCAGAAATTAATCCAAGCCAACTAATCAATATACCTAAAATAGGTCCATAGGCTTGAATATTAATTAAAATATAGAGTGCTAATGGAAATACTGGAATAATCGCTCTTATATATAACAATATGAATCCAGGTAAATAACCAAACTGTCGAAATATCTCAAACCATTCTTCTACTTGATGAAACGACAAATCATCAATCCCTTTCTTTGGCTGAAGATAATTATTCTTACATTATAAAGTTAATTACTAAGTAAAGAAACATTAACATGTAATCATGTTAATAAATCAGTCTCTAGTAGTATAACAATATTATTGTATGGCAGATATTATTTTCTCTTTAATTTTCTCTTAACATTCTTCGTCTTAAGTATTTGTTTAAACGTAGGAAACGAACCTAGGACCTTTATATATATCAGACACTTACTGTCGTTGAATACTTGCATTTTATATTTTAAAATTTCTCAATGCTTTTCTAATCCATTGCCCATCCATTACTTAAATTTGTTAAGTTTAACATAAGCCCAACAAATAAAAGCTAATAACAGTATGCCACTAAAAACAAAAATATTTATATTCATTTTTAACGTTACATTAGTATTTAATAACCCATTAAAACAAACAACTGCTGTTAATATTATTAATACTATCTGTATTTTTCTATATAAACTTTCCAATATAAACCTCTCTTTAAAGTTTCTTTTACAGTGTAAATTATAGGTGCTAATTAAATATCACAAAACTTACCATCACTTCGAACAAGTAATATAATTAATCTCTTTCATCACTATTTATTTAATATACACTTCGATGTACAATGTTTATTTTTTATGCTTTTCATTTATAGAAATTATCATCGTCAACAAAACACTAAAAACAGCAATTATTAAAAACAAACTTGTATTCATACTAACCGCCTCCTATAAATATAGTTAACTAATAATAAATACATGTAACTTAATTCTATACCAATCAAAATTTTTAATAATATAAAAAGACAACTTCTATTTAAATAACTCTAAATAGAAATTGCCTTTTCATTTTTATCAATGAACTTAATATTCAGCTCTATATTTATACCATTTTATAAATCACTAATCATTGAAGTGATGTATTTTATAAACGCTCTTCTAATTCTTTTTTCAAGTCTTCAAAACCAGGTTTACCTAATAATGCGAACATGTTTTGTTTATATGCTTCTACACCAGGTTGGTTAAATGGATTTACGCCTAATTGGTATCCACTCATTGCACAAGCAAGTTCGAAGAAGTATACGACATAACCGAAAGTTTCTTCATCTAATTGTGGAATGTTCACTACCATGTTAGGAACACCACCATCAGTATGCGCTAATAATGTACCTTCGAATGCTTTTGTGTTAACTTCGTCGATTGTTTTACCAGCTAAATAATTTAATCCGTCTAGATCATCACTATCTTTTTCAATAGTAATATCATATTTAGGATGATTTACTTTTACAACTGTTTCGAATAAGAAACGACGGCCTTCTTGTACATATTGACCTAAAGAATGTAAATCAGTTGTGTAGTTGGCACTTGAAGGATAGATACCTTTGAAGTCTTTACCTTCTGATTCACCAAATAATTGTTTCCACCATTCATTAAAGTATTGCATAGATGGTTCATAGTTAATCAACATTTCTGTTGTATAACCTTTTGCATATAAAATGTTTCGAATTGTCGCATATTGGTATGCAATGTTTTCTTCTAATTTATCTGAAGATAATTCTTCACGTGCTTTTGCAGCACCAATCATCATAGCTTCGATGTTAATTCCAGCTGTTGCAATTGGTAATAATCCTACTGCTGTTAAAACAGAATATCTTCCACCTACATCATCAGGTACGATAAACGTTTCATAACCTTCGTTTGTAGCCAACTGTTTTAAAGCACCTTTTTCTTTATCCGTTGTTGCAAATATACGTTTTTGTGCTTCTTCTTTACCGTATCTTTCTTCAACTAATTGTTTGAACAATCTAAATGCAACTGCTGGTTCTGTAGTTGTACCAGATTTAGAAATAACGTTTACAGAGAAATCTTTGTCTGCTAAATAATCAACTAACTCTTTAGTGTATGTTGATGATAAGTGATTACCAACAAATACAATTTCAGGGTATTTATTGCTGTTTCTAAATGATGACGTTAACATTTCGATTGCTGCACGTGCACCTAAGTAAGAACCACCAATACCGATGACTACTAAAACATCAGAATTTTCTTTAATGCGTTTTGATGCTTCAACAATTCTTGAAAATTCTTCTTTGTCGTAATCAACTGGTAAATCAACCCAGCCTAAGAAGTCACTACCTGCACCAGTACCTTCATGAATTGTTTTGTGAATTGATTTAACAATTTCTTGTTGCTGTTTTAATTCGTGTTCACCGAAAAATTCTAACGTTTTACTAAAATCTAATTGAATATGAGTCATCTATAAAAGCCTCCTGTTTCATTTAATATCTTAATTTTACTAAGTTTACGTTTGCGATTCAATTCACAAGTTTGTACTTAATCAATAAAATTGATATTTATGTGACGTTTCACACCTATTTTTCAACAAACATTTCAAACTGGCGTCAAACACTCAAACATTTTTTATACAATTTGCATGTTTTTTAAAACACTTTTAAACATTGATAAATAAGCATTTATACTTCCAACTCTAACTACCTCTATCATATTTTATGAATAAATATGTAAAATAATGGTTTTATTTTCATTAAAAGTTTGCTATCATGTGTTCATACGAAATATTCAGATAACTACAATGAGGTGAATTTTATGAAAGAGAAAATTGTTTTAGCATATTCAGGAGGACTAGATACAAGTGTGGCCGTTCAATGGCTTATCGACAAAGGATACGACGTTGTAGCTTGTTGCCTAGATGTTGGTGAAGGTAAAGATTTAGACATCGTTTATAAAAAAGCTTTAGATATGGGAGCTGTTGAATGTCATATTATTGATGCAACAAAAGAATTTAGTGATGAGTATGTAAGTTATGCAATCAAAGGAAATTTAATGTATGAAAATGCATATCCATTAGTTTCTGCTTTATCAAGACCATTAATCGCTAAAAAATTAGTAGAGATTGCTGAGAAAACAAATTCAGTAGGTATTGCACATGGTTGTACTGGTAAAGGGAATGACCAAGTACGTTTCGAAGTTGCCATTAAAGCACTAAACCCATCATTGAAAGCATTCGCACCTGTACGTGAGTGGGCATGGAGTCGTGAAGAAGAAATTGATTATGCAATTAAACATAATATCCCTGTATCAATCAACCATGATTCACCTTATTCTATCGATCAAAATCTATGGGGCAGAGCGAATGAATGTGGTATTTTAGAAGATCCTTATGCTGCGCCACCAGAGGATGCGTTCGATCTAACAAATGCTTTAGAAGAAACACCTGATACTGCTGATGAAATCATTTTAACGTTTGATAAAGGTATCCCAGTTCAAATTGATGGCAAAACATATGAATTAGACGATTTAATTTTAACGTTGAATGCATTAGCTGGTAAGCATGGTATCGGAAGAATTGACCATGTAGAAAATAGACTTGTAGGTATCAAATCAAGAGAAATTTATGAAGCACCTGCTGCAGAAGTTATTTTAAAAGCGCATAAAGCATTAGAAACGATTACGTTAACGAAAGATGTCGCACACTTTAAACCAATCATTGAGAAGCAATTTGCTGAACAACTATACAATGGACTTTGGTTCTCACCTTTAACTGATAGCTTGAAATTATTTATTGATAGTACTCAGCAATACGTAAGTGGTGATGTCAGAATTAAATTATTCAAAGGTAATGCCATCGTGAATGGTAGAAAATCACCTTACACATTATATGATGAAAAATTAGCAACTTATACAAAAGAAGATGCATTTAATCAAGACGCTGCTGTTGGCTTTATCGATATCTATGGTTTACCTACTCAAGTAAATGCGATGTTACATGGAGGCTATAGCAATGAGCAATAAAGCTTGGGGCGGTAGATTTGAAGTACAACCTGAAGAGTGGGTTGACGACTTTAACGCATCCATTACTTTTGATCAAACGCTCATAGATCAAGATATCGAAGGCAGCATTGCGCATGCAACTATGCTTGCGAATCAAGGCATAATTAGTCAACAAGACAGCGAACAAATTATACAAGGACTAAAATCTATTCAACATGATTATCATCAAGATCAAATTCAATTTAGTGCATCATTAGAAGATATTCATTTAAATATTGAACATGAATTAATTAAACGTATTGGTGACGCTGGTGGTAAGTTGCATACTGGACGTAGTAGAAACGATCAAGTTGCAACAGACATGCACTTGTACACTAAGAAACAAGTGCAAGATATCATCGCATTAATTAAGTCGTTACAAAGTGTAATTGTAGACATCGCTTCCAATAATGTTGATACAATTATGCCTGGTTATACTCATTTACAGCGTGCACAGCCAATTTCATTTGCACATCATATTATGACTTATTTTTGGATGTTACAACGAGACCAACAACGATTTGAAGATAGTTTAAAACGAATCGATATTAATCCTTTAGGTGCAGCAGCCTTAAGTGGTACCACATACCCTATCGATAGACACGAGACAACAGCATTGTTGAACTTTGGCAGTCTATATGAGAATAGCCTAGATGCTGTTAGTGACAGAGACTATATTATTGAAACATTGCATAATATTTCTTTAACGATGGTTCACTTATCACGCTTTGCAGAGGAAATTATTTTCTGGTCCACAGACGAAGCTAAATTCATTACATTATCAGATGCATTTTCTACTGGCTCATCTATTATGCCACAAAAGAAAAATCCTGATATGGCAGAATTAATTAGAGGTAAAGTTGGTCGAACGACTGGTCATTTAATGAGCATGCTTATGACTTTAAAAGGATTACCTCTAGCATATAACAAAGATATGCAGGAAGATAAAGAAGGTTTATTCGATGCTGTCCATACAATTAAAGGTTCTTTACGTATTTTCGAAGGTATGATTCAAACGATGACCATTAATAAAGAACGACTCAATCAAACTGTTAAAGAAGATTTTTCAAATGCAACGGAACTAGCAGATTATTTAGTAACTAAAAATATTCCATTTAGAACTGCACATGAAATTGTAGGAAAAATCGTCTTAGAATGTATACAACAAGGTCATTATTTATTAGATGTACCTTTAGCAACATATCAACAACATCATTCTAGTATCGATGCCGATATTTACGATTATTTGCAGCCTGAAAATTGCTTGAAACGACGTCAAAGTTACGGGTCAACGGGTCAATCATCGGTCAAACAACAACTTGATGTTGCTAAACAATTACTATCACAATAAATACGTTAATCTACCTACCCACAATGTCTATGAAAATTACATTGTGGGTATTTTAATGCTCTCTTCGTCTTATTGAACATCACATTTTTAAGATTCCTAAAATGTTTGATAATTCTTTTAAATTTATATTACAGAAATATTATAAATTGTAAAAGAAATGTGTAAAGCGTTTTCACAAGCAGGTTTTTGTAGTATTTTAAAATTGTTAGACTACAAATAAAGAGATGAAAGGATAAAGACTATGACTAACTCTTCGAAAAGCTTCACTAAATTTATGGCTGCTTCTGCTGTTTTTACTATGGGATTTTTATCAGTACCTACTGCTGGCGCTGAACAAACAAATCAAATTGCAAATAAACCTCAGGCTATTCAATGGCATACAAATTTAACAAATGAGCGATTCACTACTATCGCACATCGTGGCGCAAGTGGCTATGCACCCGAGCATACGTTTCAAGCATATGATAAGAGTCATAATGAGTTAAAAGCATCTTATATCGAAATTGATTTACAACGTACCAAAGATGGCCATTTAGTTGCTATGCATGATGAAACTGTTAACCGTACAACAAATGGACACGGTAAAGTTGAGGATTATACCCTTGATGAATTAAAACAGTTAGATGCAGGAAGTTGGTTTAATAAAAAATATCCAAAATACGCAAGAGCAAGTTATAAAAATGCTAAAGTACCCACTTTAGATGAAATTTTAGAACGTTATGGTCCGAATGCAAACTATTATATTGAAACAAAGTCACCTGATGTATACCCAGGAATGGAAGAACAATTATTAGCTTCATTGAAAAAGCATCACCTTTTAAATAACAATAAATTAAAAAATGGACATGTAATGATTCAATCATTTTCTGACGAAAGTTTAAAGAAAATTCATCGTCAAAATAAGCATGTGCCATTAGTAAAATTAGTTGATAAAGGTGAACTACAACAATTTAACGACCAACGCTTAAAAGAGATACGCTCTTATGCGATTGGATTAGGTCCTGATTATACAGATTTAACTGAACAAAATACCCATCATTTAAAAGACTTAGGATTTATAGTACATCCTTATACAGTAAATGAAAAAGCTGATATGTTACGATTAAATAAATACGGCGTTGATGGTGTCTTTACAAATTTTGCTGATAAATATAAAGAAGTCATTAAGTAGTATCGTTAAACTAGAAAACATAAATACAAAAATATAGTTATTACTATAAAAAACAGCAGTAAGATATTTCTAAATTGAAATTATCCTACTGCTGTCTTTTTGATCACCTATATATAGTTGACCGTTTAATTAGAACTTCTCTGTGTTCGGGGCCCGCCAACTTGCACATTATTGTAAGCTGACTTTCCGCCAGCTTCTGTGTTGGGGCCCCGGCTATTTTTGAAATAAGCTTGTTACAAGTGTATTTTTATTCAGTCAACTTTTGCTAAAATAAAATTAACGAGCTTAGGGCTTTGTTTTCTGTCCCAAGCTCGTTAAATCACATATGATAATTAATTATGCCCAACCACGATATCTAGCTGCTTCTGCTGTACGTTTAATACCTATGATATATGCTGCAAGTCTCATATCTATTTTTCGATTTTGAGACAATTCGTAAATCGTATCAAATGCCGCTTCTAATTTTTCACGTAGCTTTTCATTAACTTCTTCTTCAGACCAATAATAACCTTGATTATTTTGTACCCATTCGAAGTAAGAAACCGTTACACCACCAGCACTTGCTAATACGTCTGGAACTAATAATATACCACGTTCAGTTAAAATACGTGTTGCTTCTGGTGTTGTAGGTCCATTAGCAGCTTCAACAACGATACTAGCTTTAATATCATGTGCATTGTCTTCTGTAATTTGGTTTGAAATAGCCGCTGGTACTAAAATGTCACAATCTAATTCAAACAATTCTTTATTTGAGATTGTTTCTTCAAATAAATTTGTTACCGTACCAAAACTATCACGACGGTCTAATAAATAATCTATATCTAAGCCATTTGGATCGTGTAATGCACCGTAAGCATCAGAGATACCTACAATTTTTGCACCTAAATCATATAAGAATTTAGCTAAGAAACTTCCGGCATTACCGAAACCTTGAATAACAACCTTGGCACCTTCAATTTGCATATTACGACGTTTTGCAGCTTGTTCAATTGCAATAACTACACCTAGTGCAGTTGATCTGTCGCGTCCATGAGAACCACCCAATACAATTGGTTTACCTGTGATGAAACCTGGTGAATTAAATTTATCTAATGCACTATATTCATCCATCATCCAAGCCATAATTTGTGAGTTTGTAAATACATCTGGTGCTGGAATATCTTTGTTCGGACCTACGAATTGTGAAATTGCTCTTACATATCCGCGTGATAAACGTTCAACTTCATGAATGCTCATTTGACGTGGATCACAAACGATACCACCCTTACCACCACCGTATGGTAAGTTAACAATGCCACATTTCAAAGTCATCCACATTGATAATGCTTTTACTTCTTCTTCATCAACATCTGGGTGGAAACGCACGCCCCCTTTTGTTGGTCCAACAGCATCATTATGTTGCGCACGGTAACCTGTAAATGTTTTAACAGTGCCATCATCCATTCGTACAGGGATACGCACTTGTAACATTCTTAAAGGTTCTTTAATTAAATCGTACATTCCTTCGTCAAATCCCAATTTATGCAATGCTTCTTTAATAATTCCTTGAGTAGAAGTTACTAAATTATTGTTCTCAGTCATGATCCTTTTCGCCTCTTCTTTACCTAATGATTTCGCTTTCAAACATATTGTAACATAACGTATTCCTTTTTAAAGCCCTTACAAACTGATTGTTACAACTTTTTGACATTATTGAAATACATGTCTTATTTTTTCAAGTGCAAGGTCCAATTCTTCTTTAGTAATAATTAATGGTGGTGCAAAACGAATGACAGTATCATGCGTTTCTTTACATAATAAGCCTTCTTCTTTCAATGCTTCACAATATGGTCTAGCACTTTCATTAAGTTCCACACCTATAAACAAACCACGTCCACGGACTTCTTTAATTGATGGATGATCAATTTGCTTTAATTGTTCTTTAAAATAATCTCCTAATTCTAAAGAGCGCCCTGGTAAATCCTCATCAACGATAACATCTAATGCAGCAATTGATGCAGCACAAGCAAGTGGATTACCACCAAATGTTGAACCATGTGAGCCAGGTGTAAAGACATCTAATACTTCTTTATCTGCTAATACAACAGAAATTGGGAAGACACCACCACCTAGTGCTTTACCTAAAATGTATACATCAGGTTTTACATTATCCCAATCCGTAGCAAATAATTTACCCGAACGACCTAATCCTGCTTGGATTTCATCAGCAATAAATAAGACATTATGTTCATCACATAATTCTCTAATTGCTTTCAAATATCCTTCTGGCGGTATATTTATACCCGCTTCACCTTGAATTGGTTCTACTAAAACTGCTGCAGTATTTTCATTAATTGCAGCTTTCAATGCATCTACATCTCCAAAATCAACTTTTCTAAATCCATCTAATAACGGACCATAACCACGTTGGTATTCTGCTTCTGATGATAATGAAACTGGCGCCATTGTTCGACCATGGAAGTTACCATTAAATGCAATGATTTCTGCTTTATTTGGCTCAATTCCTTTAACATCGTATGCCCAGCGTCGTGCTGCTTTCAAAGCTGTTTCTACTGCTTCAGCACCTGTATTCATTGGTAAAGCTTTATCTTTACCTGCCAGTTTACAAATTTTTTCGTACCATTCTCCTAAGTTGTCACTATGAAAAGCACGTGAAACTAGAGTCACTTTATCAGCTTGATCTTTTAATGCTTGAATAATTTTCGGATGTCTATGACCTTGGTTAACAGCGGAATATGCAGATAACATATCCATATATTTATTGCCTTCAGGATCTTTAACCCATACCCCTTCAGCTTCTGAAATGACAATTGGCAATGGTAAATAATTATGTGCTCCGTAATGATTTGTTAACTCAATAATTTTTTCAGATTTAGTCATCATATCTCCCCTTTTCATCATTTATAACTATTATACATGAAACATTATCCAAATAATTACATTAGTTTTCAAAGCAGATACTTTTCCACCAAAAAAGATGAAATAATCACTAAGTTTCATTAAATTTGTCTATTTTGAAAACCCTTACATTTATAATGACATAATTACTTAAATGATTACAAGCAAAAGAATTGATAATTTTACACTTAATCAAAAGTATATTTTACTAAGAATATTTTTATTTATAAATATTGAAAACCACTAACAAATTGCATACACAATATCATTAGTGGTAACAGTTAAACACTTATTTATCTTTACGTGGTAATGGATAGAATCCTTCATTAAATTGATGCCATAAATTAGGAGTTAAGTGATGATTATCTTCTCTCTCTGGATCAAAGTAATTAATAATTTCATCTTCCCGTCCATCTTTAATTTTTTCAACAAATTGATAATCCAGTAGTAGCTCTCTACCAATGGCTACTAAGTCAACACCAACATTTTCAACTGCATCTAAAGCTTCGTCAGCTGTGAAAATTGAACCAATACCGATAAGTGGCATACGACCATTTATCCATTTGTGAATTAAAGGCAGTCTTTCTTGTCCAGCGTATTTACCTTCACGTGTCGTTGCATGCGTATCCATCATTGAAACATGAATATAGTCGATTGGCATATGGCTAATTTTATTAACGAGTTCCTCTGTAATTTCCATTGTGATTCCTGGAGACTCCGCTTCCTCTGGAGATAATCTGTATCCAACTATAAAGTCTTTATTGCCATACGCTTCTTTCGCTTTAAGCACTTCTTCAATCACAGCGACCGGGAATTTATATTGATTTGCCCATACATCATTTCTTCTATTATAGTATGGTGATACAAATTGATGAATTAAGTAATGATTCGCGCCATGTATTTCAACACCATCAAACCCTGCTTCAATTGCACGTCGCGTTGCTTCACCAAAATCCTTGATTGCTTGTTCAATCTCTTCATTCGTCATTTCTCTAGCACAATGTTCTTGTTTCTGACCGAAACTTTTTAAAGTAATTGGACTTGGTGCTACGACGTCTCCATCAGGTGTTAATTCAGGCAATGCTTGTGCACCGCCATGATGTATTTGTACGAGTGCTTTGGCACCGTTTTTCTTCATTGCTGTAGCTAATCGTTTTAGTCCTTCAATATCACTGTCATGCGCGATTGATGGCTGTCCTGGAAATGCTTTTCCGACATCACTCACATTACTCGCAGCATTAATTGTAATACCAACATCTTGTGAACGCTTTTCAATATAAGGAAGTTCTATATCTGAAATAGTACCATCATCATTTGAAGAAATATGTGTTAAAGGGGCTAACACAAATCGATTTCTCAACTCTACTCCATTTGGTAATTCTACTTTATCAAACAATGGTTCGTATTTACTTTTCATTACTTAATTCCTCCTTAAAATTATTGAGTTGACTATAACATGTAATTTTTTCATTCTCCAATTATCTGTTTATATAGTTACATTTCGTTTAATGCTTTAAGTTGTAGTTCTCATTTCTAAAATAAATTAAAAAACAAAACCACATACATTATTGCAAATAAACGATTCTATCTAACAAAGATAATGGATATGTCACCTTAAACCATTTGTACGTGTAAATAGAATCAATCATATTACGTTATCGTATACAAAAAGAGATTAGTATCTAATAAAATTTAATAGATACTAATCTCTTTTATAGTCTAAGAAACTTTCATTTCAGACCCTTTGTATGATTTTCGGTACGATTTATCTGTTGCTTTAGTCGTTTCGAATTGCTCGCTTTGACTGTTTTATCCAGATTGGTAAGCGTTCTTTAAGTGTTTGAAACCCATATTTTTCTGTTTCTCTGATTTCATCTAATACTGATTGTTTTTCCTTCTTACGCTCATAATTTTTGAAGTAATCATTATCCTTTAATGATAGATTAAGCTTTCCTTCATCATCTATAGACAAAATTTTAGCTTTAACAATTTGGCCTTCTGATAGAAATTTCTTCAAATTATGAACGTAGTCATCCATAATTTCTGATATATGAATCAGTCCTTCAGTATGATTAGGGGTCTCAACAAACGCACCGTATGGTTGAATACCAGTTACACGCACCTTGATATGTTGGCCAATTTTGTAGTTATTCAACTTAATAACCCCTTATTTCGTTTACTTAACACTATTATCATAGCACAAATCGAAATGGTGGACTAATTAAAACATCAAATCATACGAATATTATTTTATAAATGAATAAGAATACTACAAACTTGGATTTACAAATAAAATCAGCAACAAATTCCTATCTAAATCAATATGATATCCAGCTAATTTGTTTTCAATTTACTAACTATTTGAATAGCAATTCTCTGTAAAAACATAAAAAGCAACCTCAACTATTATCTTTAGAATACACATCTATTTAAAAACTGTGCTTTCTTGATAAATATATTGAGATTGCTCATCATGTTAGTTTATTTGTTTCGTTGGAATATATACTAATCCATTCATAAATTAGCTTTATCCGAGTTTAAATTGTTGGTAGTTAATCATGTTTAGATATTATTCTTCAACATCAATAGATTCAATTACAACATCAATAGATTCAATTACAACATCATGAAGTGGTTTATCTTGTGGTCCCACTTTTGTATTTGCAATATCTTCTAATGTAGTTTCACCATCAATGATTTGACCGAATACTGTATGTTTTTGATCTAACCATGGTGTACCACCCTTCTCGCCATACGCATCAACGATTGGTTGAGGCCAACCACCATCTGCAAGTTGACTTAACATATTTTGAGGTACTTCTTTCATTTGAACAATGAAAAATTGTGAACCATTTGTATTAGGTCCTGAGTTAGCCATTGATAATGCGCCATATAAGTTAAATGCATTTAATGAAAATTCATCTTCAAAAGCACCGCCATAAATACTTTCGCCACCCATACCAGTAGCTGTTGGATCGCCACCTTGAATCATGAAGTCATTAATGACACGGTGGAATGTTATTCCATCATAATAACCATTTTTTGCATGTGTCACAAAATTTTCAACTGTTTTTGGTGCAATATTTGGAAATAATTTGAATGTCATGTCACCTTTATTTGTGTGCATAACCACTTTAATTTCACCTTGTTGTACTTCTTTGTTTAACTGTGGATAGTTAGCCATTTATATTCTCCATTCATGTTATGATACATATATATTAACATACTTTTAAGGGAGGAAAATAGCATGAAGTTATATCGATTTTCACACAAAACAGGTAGCTATGGTGTCACGATTGTTGAAGAAAATGGTGACGATGTACTAGTTAAAGTTGAACAAGTTATCAAACACCCGAAACAAGGTGATTTACATAACCCTACTGAAACTGAAGGTGTATTTTTCCATGAACGCAAAGCATTAAGTCATTTTGAAAAACGCTATACGAAACGTTCACAATTACGCGACTTCAATGTTGATGTATTGCGCTATGAAGATTCACTTCAACAAGCAATTACAGATTTAGAAACTAAACTTAAAGCTCAGCAAACAAAACATGCTGAAATGTCTTTAGCTAGTTTAGCACGCTTAAAAGAAGATTATTCACTTCAATACAAAGAAAATTTTAAATAAAAAATGACGTGTTTCTTCTTATTTAAATACTTCTGAAAATAAAGCACAACAAGGAGTGTGTACGTTTTTCAGAACTATATCATTCATGTATAATGAATAACATAAATATTTTTTAAAGGAGGACAACATAGTGAGTTTGTTACATATTGCGGTGATATTACCGTTAATATTCGCACTCATTATTCCTATCCTGTATAGATTTTTTAAACGTATACATTTAGGATGGTTCGTATTACCTGTCCCTATCGTCATATTTATTTATATGCTTACATTAATTAAAACGACGATGTCAGGTAATACTGTAATGAAAACCTTAAATTGGATGCCTCATTTTGGTATGAACTTTGATTTATATCTTGATGGCTTAGGTTTACTCTTTAGTTTGCTTATTTCAGGAATCGGCAGTTTAGTAGTATTATATTCAATCGGCTACTTAAGTAAGTCAGAACAACTAGGGAATTTTTATTGTTATTTATTACTATTTATGGGTGCAATGTTAGGTGTCGTACTTTCAGATAATGTTATTATTCTATATTTATTCTGGGAGCTAACGTCATTTTCTAGTTTTTTACTTATTTCATTCTGGCGCGAACGACAAGCATCTATATATGGTGCTCAAAAATCGCTCATAATCACAGTATTTGGTGGTCTATCATTATTAGGTGGTATCATCTTACTCGCTTTACCAACGCAATCATTTAGCATTCAGCACATGATTCAACATGCTTCTGAAATTCAAAATAGCCCATTCTTCATTTTTGCGATGATTTTAATCATGATTGGTGCTTTTACAAAATCTGCTCAGTTTCCATTTTATATTTGGCTACCAGATGCAATGGAAGCACCTACACCAGTCAGTGCTTATCTTCATTCAGCAACAATGGTTAAAGCAGGTTTATATTTAATCGCTCGAATGACACCAATCTTCGCAGCATCGCAAGGTTGGATATGGACTGTCACACTCGTTGGTTTAATTACGTTATTCTGGGCTTCGCTAAACGCAACAAAACAACAAGACTTGAAAGGTATACTGGCATTTTCAACAGTATCCCAATTAGGTATGATTATGGCGATGCTTGGAATCGGTGCCATTAGTTATCACTATCAAGGCGATGATAGCAAAATATATGCTGCTGCATTTACGGCTGCAATATTCCATTTAATCAACCATGCAACATTTAAAGGTGCCCTATTTATGATTACAGGTGCAGTGGATCATTCTACTGGTACACGTGATGTTAAGAAATTAGGTGGCTTACTAACAATTATGCCTATTTCATTTACAATCACTGTTATTACAGCATTAAGTATGGCTGGTGTACCACCGTTCAATGGTTTCTTATCAAAAGAATCATTTTTAGAAACAACATTTACAGCAAGCCAAGCAAATTTATTCAGTGTTGATACATTAGGCTACCTATTCCCAATCATTGGTATAGTGGGCAGTGTCTTCACATTTGTATATTCAATTAAATTTATAATGCATATATTTTTCGGACAATATAAACCTGAACAATTACCTAAAAAAGCACACGAAGTATCAATATTAATGCTTTTATCACCAGCTATTTTAGCTACATTAGTCATTGTATTTGGTTTATTCCCTGGCATTTTAACTAATTCGATTATTGAACCAGCTACATCTTCGATTAATCATACGGTCATTGATGATGTTGAATTCCATATGTTCCATGGATTAACGCCTGCCTTTTTATCAACATTAGTGATTTATATTTTAGGTATCTTACTAATTGTGACATTTAGTTATTGGGTGAAATTGTTACAGCGACAACCTGGTAAACTAACATTCAATTATTGGTACAACAGAAGTGCAAATGTTATTCCAAACTACTCTGAAAAGATGACGAATAGCTATGTTACCGATTATTCACGTAATAATTTAGTTATCATTTTTGGTGCATTAATTTTATTAACATTTGTCACTGTGTTCTCAGTACCATTCAACATTAATTTTAAAGACGTTAGTCCGATTAGAATTTTCGAAGTTTGTATCGTAATTTTATTATTAAGTGCTGCCTTTTTAATTCTTTTCGCTAAATCAAGATTATTTAGCATCATTATGTTAAGTGCAGTTGGATATGCTGTGTCTGTATTATTTATATTCTTTAAAGCACCCGACTTAGCATTGACACAGTTTGTCGTTGAATCTATTTCAACAGCATTGTTCTTATTATGCTTCTACCACTTACCAAATTTAAATCGTTATAATGAAAAGCGCTCATTCCAGCTTACTAATGCTTTAATTGCTGGTGGTGTTGGTTTGTCCGTCATTATTATCGGTTTAATTGCATACGGAAATAGACATTTTGAATCGATATCTAAGTTTTATCAAGAGCACGTTTATGATTTAGCTCACGGTAAAAACATGGTAAACGTTATACTTGTTGATTTCCGTGGTATGGATACTTTATTCGAGTCATCTGTGCTTGGTATCGCAGGATTAGCTGTATATACAATGATTAAATTACGTAAAAAGCGTCAAACGCAAGGTAACGAGGTGAAAAATCATGAATAGACAACAAAATGATCTAATTTTGCAATTTGCTGCAGTTATTATCTTTTTCATGGTAATGGTCTTTGGTTTTTCACTTTTCTTAGCAGGACATTATACACCTGGTGGCGGTTTCGTCGGCGGATTATTATTCGCAAGTTCACTTGTTATCATTACGATTGCATTTGATATAGAAACAATGCGTAAAATATTCCCATTAGATTTTAAAATCTTAATAGGTATCGGATTAGTTTTTTGTATTGCGACGCCTATCGCAAGTTGGTTTTTAGGCAAAAATTTCTTTACGCATGTCACATTTGATATACCGTTATTTATATTAGAACCTGTTCATATGACAACAGCAGTATTCTTTGATTTCGGTGTTTTATGTGCAGTAGTTGGTACTGTCATGACAATTATTATTTCGATTGGAGAGAACGAATAGTGGAAATTATTATGATTTTTGTTAGTGGTATTCTCACAGCAATTAGTGTCTATCTCGTTTTGTCTAAAAGTTTGATACGAATTGTTATGGGAACTACACTACTAACACATGCAGCAAATTTATTTTTAATAACTATGGGCGGACTTAAACATGGTACTGTTCCAATTTATGAAGCGAACGTAAAAAGCTATGTTGATCCTATCCCGCAAGCACTTATTTTAACAGCAATCGTTATCGCCTTTGCGACAACAGCCTTTTTCTTAGTATTAGCATTTAGAACATATAAAGAATTAGGCACAGATAACGTTGAGAGTATGAAAGGAGTTCCAGAAGATGATTGAAAGTAATATGCTTGTGTTAACGCTCGTCATTCCAGTAATTACAGCCATATTACTTGTCTTTATTGGAAAGCGTCCTATTATAAAGCGTTATGTCGCACTAGGTGGTACATTATTAACCTTGGTCGCGGCAATTATCAATTTAGCAAATGTTGTAAAACATGGACCAATACGAGTTGAACTAGGTTCATGGAAAGCGCCTTACAGTATTGTCTTTGTTTTAGACATATTCAGTGCCCTACTAATTATTACTAGTATTATTATTACAGCTATTGTGATTTTATATTCATACCAAACAATTGGTATTGAACGTGAAAGATATTATTATTATTTTTCAGTACTATTTATGTTAATAGGTATCATTGGTGCATTCACAACTGGTGACATTTTCAACCTATTCGTATTTTTCGAAGTATTTTTAATGTCATCTTATTTCTTATTAGTAATTGGTTCTACAAAAATTCAACTACAAGAAACAATAAAATATGTACTTGTTAACGTTGTATCGTCATCCTTCTTCGTAATGGGTGTAGCGATTTTATATTCAGTAGTAGGAACATTGAATCTAGCAGATATAAGCAATAAATTAGCTAACCTTTCAGCGCATGACAGTGGCTTAGTCAATATCGTTTTCATACTATTTATCTTTGTTTTTGCTACAAAAGCTGGCGTATTCCCAATGTTTGTTTGGTTACCTAGTGCATACTATGCACCACCAATTCCAATCATTGCATTCTTTGGCGCTTTGTTAACAAAAGTTGGTGTTTATGCAATCGCTAGAACATTGAGCCTATTCTTTAGTGATAATGTAAGCTTTTCACATTATGTCATTTTATTCTTAGCACTATTAACGATCATCTTTGGTTGTGTCGGTGCTGTTGCATATGCCAACATTAAAAAAATCATCCTATACAATGTCATGATTGCTGTAGGTGTTATCTTAGTCGGCGTTGCAATGATGACAGAGTCAGGTATGATTGGTGCTATTTACTATACATTGCACGACATGTTAGTAAAACTTGCATTATTCTTGCTTATCGGAATTATGATTAAAATTACAGGCACTGCTGATTTAAGACAATTTGGTGGCTTAATTAAACGATATCCTGTACTTGGTTGGTCATTCTTTATCGCAGCATTAAGTTTAGCTGGCATTCCCCCACTCAGTGGCTTTTATGGAAAATTTTTCATTGTCCAATCAACATTTGAAAGAGGATTTTATTTAAGTGGTGTCATCGTCTTATTATCAAGTTTAGTCGTATTATATTCTGTCATTCGCATATTCCTACAAGGCTTTTTCGGTCAACCAAAAGGATATGATCTTAATAACAAAGTCGACGTCAAATATTTAACTACGATTGCAATCGTTGCAGTAGTGATAACTGTTTTATATGGATTGTCAGCAGATTACTTATATCCAATGGTAAAAGCTGGTGCAGAAACATTCTACAATCCATCAACCTACGTTAAAGCTGTATTAGGAGGTAAATAACATGGCTGTACAATTAGTATTAAACTTTATTATCGCAGTGTTTTGGTTGTTTGTGACAAATAGTTACACAACAAATAACTTTGTGTTAGGTTTCATCTTTGGCCTAGTTCTTGTTTACCTCTTACACAGAGTGTTACCAGGTAGATTTTATGTCATCACGCTATATCGTATTATTAAATTAATTATTATTTTCTTAATCGAACTGATTAAAGCTAATTTTGATGTTCTAAAAATTATTATCAAACCTTCGATTAAAAATGAACCAGGATTCTTTGTTTATCACACAGATTTAAAAAAAGATTGGCAAATTGTATTGTTGTCTAATTTAATTACATTAACACCTGGTACAGTAGTGCTTGGTGTAAGTGATGATCGTACAAAAATTTATATTCATGCCATAGATTTTTCAACTAAAGAGCAAGAAGTGGAAAGTATTAAAACATCATTAGAGAAAATTGTAAGAGAGGTGGGCGAAATATAATGAATCATAATGTTATTATCGTTATTGCATTAATCATAGTTGTCATTTCTATGTTAGCTATGCTCATTCGCGTTGTGCTAGGCCCATCACTTGCCGATCGTGTTGTCGCATTAGATGCGATTGGTCTTCAATTAATGGCAGTTATAGCATTATTCAGTATTTTATTAAATATTAAATACATGATTGTCGTTATTATGATGATTGGTATATTAGCCTTTTTAGGTACTGCAGTATTCTCTAAATTTATGGACAAAGGTAAGGTGATTGAACATGATCAAAATCATACTGATTAGTCTTGCACTTATCTTTGTTATCATCGGTGCTTTAATTAGCGCCCTAGCAGCCATAGGATTATTGAGACTTGAAGATGTATATTCACGTGCACATGCTGCCGGAAAAGCATCAACATTAGGTGCAATGTCATTACTATTTGGTACGTTTTTATATTTTATTGCTACTCAAGGTTTTGTAAATATGCAATTAATCGTTGCGATTATCTTTGTATTAATTACAGGTCCTCTTTCAAGTCATATGATTATGAAAGCAGCATATAATATTAAAACGCCTTATACTAAAAAGACTAAAGTCGATGAAATTTCGGAAGACTTAAAAGACACAAAATTGTAGATTATATAAGAAAGTCATGAATATAATTCACCAACAAACAGCAGTAAGATGATTCCAAATTAGGAATGATTTTACTGCTGTTTTCTTTTGACATTGTTACCTCTTTTTCAATGAATTTAGTTTAGTACATACTTCTTTGACTACAGCTTCGCCCTATCTACGTATATCTCTTTAATTTAATTGCCTTTCATGTCGTTATGTATTATGATAATAATAATTACAAATCGTAACGATTACGCTTTAAAAAGAGAGAGGTTTTATTATGCATTGGACAATTATCGGCGGTGGCATACAGGGAACTGCAATCGCACAAAAACTATTATCAAGCGGATTAACAACAGACCGATTAACAATCATTGACCCACACGAAACTTTTTGTCAAAGATTTAACTCATATACAAATCGAATAGAAATGCCTTATTTAAGATCACCGATTGTACATCACGTACATCCACAACCGTTCCATCTAAAACAATTCGCTAAACAGCACCAATATACAAATGCTTTTTATGGTCCTTATCAACGACCTGAATTGACAATGTTTATGGATCATATTGCACATGCTTCTAAACAATATCAATTAGAGGATTGCTTGGTTCAAGGTTTAGTTCAAACTTTAGATAAACAAGAAGACAAATGGCATATCAAGTTAGAAGATGGACAAATTATCACTACAGATTGCGTCGTTATTGCAATAGGCAGTACAAATATTCCGTTTATGCCTGACATTTTAAAAGACAAACAGAATGTAAATCATATCTTCGAGAAAGAACATGATCAAGTAGTATATGATAAGACCGATCATATCATTGGTAGTGGCATTACTGCTGCACATCTTGCACTTAAATTGTTAAATCATGATGACGATAAAAAGATTCATTTATGGCTAAATAAAGATATTGAAATACATGACTTTGATGCTGATCCTGGTTGGTTAGGTCCGAAAAATATGTCTTCATTTTTAAGTACTAAAAGCATGCCTGAAAGAAATGCCATTGTACAACGTGAACGTCATAAAGGATCAATGCCTCACGAACTGTACTTACGCCTTAAAAAACATATTAAAAATGGTCGTATAAATGTGCATAAAACACCTATCACTCAAATTAGTGATGGTTTAATTAACACTGAAAATGATTCTGTTCCATATCAACAGATTATGGTTGCAACTGGTTTTGAACAAGATTTTATGTCACAACCACTTATTAAGCAATTAATACAAAATTTTGATGCACCTATCAACGAATGTAATTACCCTGTTATTTCCGAAAAATTAGAATGGATACCAAATCTATTTGTCGCAGGATGCTTTGCAGACTTAGAATTAGGACCATTTGGTAGAAATGTTATGGGTGGCCGTAAAGCTGCCGAACGCATTGAACAAGCATTTCTAAAACTACAACAATATAGCGCATAAAAAAACTGCTAGCCGTAGTTATGAATATCTCATAACATTTCAGCTAGCAGTTCTTTTATTTTAAAGGTTTAATAGCAACTGTACCACGCATAACTGTAATTAATTGTTCTTTGTCATTCTTAATTTTTATATCCCATACATGTGTCGACTTACCTTGATGAATAATTTCAGCTGTCGCAGTAACACGACCATCTTTAGCAGAATGAATATGATTGGCATTCATCTCTAAACCTAATGGAATAAATTTGGTTGTATCAATTAGATTAGCAGATCCTAATGAACATGCTGTTTCACCTAAAGCAATCGAAGCACCACCATGTAAATATCCAAATGGTTGTTTTACTTTATCAGTAACAGGCATAGAAATAACAACTAAACCATCTTCCTGGTGATCTATTGACATCTCAAATGTCTCTAATAAATGAGTCATATTTTCACCTCTTTATGCTTATAGTACCATAGCAGCAATAGTACCGAAAATCATTAAAGGAATATTATAAAACAAGAAGTTTGGTACACATGTATCGCGTATATGATCATGTTGGCCATCAACATTTAATCCCGCAGTTGGTCCTAATGTTGAATCACTTGCAGGTGAACCTGAGTCACCTAATGCACTCGCCGTTCCAATCAATGCGATTAATGCCATTGTATCTAGTCCAATTGACGCTCCAAAAGGAATGAATAATGATGCGATAATAGGAATGGTTGCAAATGATGATCCAATACCTAAAGTGACAATTAAACCTATCACATACATCACGATAATGCTAAATAATTTATTATCACCAGTAATACTTGTTAAAGTTTTAACTAATTCATCTATATCACCGGTAGCATTCATTACACCAGCAAATCCATTTGCTGTTAAAATAACTACACCAATATAAGCCATAATTTTAATACCTTCAACAAACTTAGCATCTAATTCATACCAATTATATGCACGTGAAATAAAGAATACGAGTACTCCGGCCAGTGCACCAAAAATCATTGAATCTGTAAACGTTTGTACTAAAAATGTAGCTAGTATTGCTACAATTGTTACTATTAAGATATATGGTTTTAACTCTGTAACATTGTCACTATCTGAAATTTTACGTGTTTCATATTCACGTGGTTTACGATATACATATAAACCGATAAGTAAGCCAACAATATACCCCATTGAAGGAATAAGCATTGCTTTCCAAATCATATTAAACTCAATTGGGTGATTCGCCTTTGCAAAGCCACTTTGAATAATTTGTTGGAAAATTTGACCGAATCCATAAGGTAATAACACATACGGGAAACATAAACCAAAACCGATAATCAAACCGATTAAACGTCTATCTATTTTTAAGTCATTAAACAGACTTAACAATGGTGGGATGACAATTGGAATGAATGCAATATGTACAGGAATTAAGTTTTGACTCATGATACTCATAGCTAATAATGCAATAATTATTGTCACTTTGACTTTAACTCTTGACCATCGACTATTTTCAGCGTGAATTGCATTTATAATTTTTCCTACTAAATAGTCTGTGATACCACTGTATGAAATTAATGCTGCAAATCCACCTAATAAGGCATAGCTTAATGCTACCTCAGCACCATCGACTATATTTTTCCCAAATACATTTATAACTTTTTCAATGCTCATGCCTGAAATTAAGCCACCAACTAGCGCACTGATAAATAAGCTTATAACTACGTTTAATCGACATAAACATAGCACAATCATTAATATTACTGCTATTACTACTGCATTTATCATATGACAACCATCCTTTATCACTCTATCGAACTAAAGCGTTTATAGACTACATAGTATCAGTAGCTTTAACACCTGTCAATAGCAAACTATACCAATAATCTTTATTTTTTAGTTAATTGTCTTTCTTAAAATAATTTTCGCTTTCATTAAATTAAACAATTTTACAAGTCTGGAACACCAATCAAAATCCTAAGTTCTATATTGTTATATTAGTAGTCGTTGACTGAATGAACATATGCTTATAATAAGTTTTTGTAATGCTAATCAAGTTGATTTATGCTCACAAGGATATGCGATTTATATTTTCTTACAACAATGAAAATGCCTGATACAATGCGATCCTTTATACTTTCAAGAGTTAAATTAGAAATGTATAACAAGACACAAGTTGTATCAGGCAAATAATTAAATTATTGTTGTTTTAACCATTGTACTATCGTCGGAATCATAAATCCTGTTGGCCCTTTTGGACCATTATATGAAGCTTTATTAGTCGTTGCTGGACCTGCAATATCGAAATGAATATGAGGTGTTTGACCACTAAAATGAGTTACAAAACTTGCCGCAAATAGCGCTTTACCTTGTCCATTCGTATGATTAACTAAATCAGCGATATCACTGTGTTTAATACTTGCACGTTCGGTTGCAGTAATCGGTAATTCAAATACCATTTCATCGACTTTAGAACTTATTTGTAATATATCGTTTAATATCACTTTACTATTCGATTCAAATGCAGCAGCTTTATCATCTCCTAGTGCAACAATTGCTGCACCCGTTAATGTAGCAAAGTCCATAATCACACTAGGCTGATATTGATTTGCATAATACACAGCATCTGCAAGGACTAATCTACCTTCAGCGTCTGTATTCATTACTTCTACAGTTTCACCACTTAATGCTGTAAATACATCATCTGGCTTCATTGATGCTTCATTTATCATATTTTCAGCACAAGCAAGCACTCCGACAATATTTACAGGCAGTTGTAAACGACTAGCCGCTTCAATGATACCAACGACATTCGCAGCGCCACACATGTCATATTTCATTGTAGCCATGCCATTCTTCGTTTTAATACTATAACCACCAGAATCATACGTTATACCTTTACCAACTAAGGCAATTGGTGCTTCATCTTTGTCTTTGCCATTATATGTGATGGTTACTAATCTCGGTTTATGCTTACTACCTTTACCTACCGCTTGTAAAAGTCCGAATCCTTCAGAAACTAAAGTGTCATAATCTTTAACCTCTACTTTGACCTTTGTATTTTTAAAATGATTAACAATATCTTCTGCAAATGTTTGTGGTGTTAATACATTCGGTGGCATATTACTAAAGTCTCTTGCCAAATTAATGGACTGGCCAATACTGATACCCTCATGAATGAAATCTAATTCAATTAATGATTCACTAATAAGGTTTAAATTCGTCTTAAACGGTGCCTTCTTACTTGATTTATAATGATCGAATTCATATGTTGCACGCTCACTTTGAATACCGCATGCCATTAATACATCTGATAACTGATCATATTTTGAAATAAATGAATCCATAAGTAAATACGTTTCTTCAATGTGTTCTGACTTTATGTATTGGAAAAGATGTCCCCATATTTTCAACATATCTTGATAACTACGTGTTTTTAAGTTTCCTAAACCAACTGTAATTAAACGATATGTTTGATCTTGTACATCAAATGCAGTTGTATAAATCTTCCCAACTTTACTACCAATAATATGTTGATGTTTTAGTCTTTCAAGTGATTCTGTAATATCGATATGATTAAAACTAATGCGTTCTAACTGATTTAAATGTTCTGGTATACCAATAATCAACGTATTTATTTCGTTGCTTATTGTGTTATTTAATTTAAAATTCATAATGTACCTCCTTAGATTTGATATGTTACTCACTTCAAATTGTACAACAATAAAGCCCTTCAGTGACACTGAAGGACTTTATAAATGAATAATTTAATTTTATGTGTTTATCTGAAACTTTATTTAAAGCCTAGAATTTACCTTTTTTGAATGCTAAACCGATACCACCGATTTTGAATACCGCACGTGTATCAATCACTTTTTTCATGAATGCTGCTTTTTTACCAGCGATAGGTTTACCAAATACCATACCTACACCGTCATGTGAACCTAAAGAACAAACAGTTCCACGATCAACGTATTCGAATTCTTCAGTTGATTCACCGTTTAAGATGCGTTTAATGTTTTTAGCAACACTTTCACCTTGTTGCATTGCAATTTGTGCTGTAGTTGGTAATGGACGTTCTTCTCCAGCTGGGATAAACGCTGAACAGTCACCAATAACAAAAATGTTGTCGTAACCATTGATTGTTAAATCTTGCTTTGTAACAATACGTCCACGTTTAACGCCTTCAAATGATTCTTCCATTAATTTACTACCACGTACACCAGCTGCCCATACTGAAGTACCTGCATTTAATTGTTGTTTTTCACCATCTACTTCAACTACGAAACCTTTTTCGTTACAAGCAACGATTGGTGTAGCAATTTTAAATTCAACACCGCGGTCTTCTAAGTAGCTAACTGCGTGGTTAACTAATTCTTCTGAGAACATTGGTAACATTTTAGGTGCTGCTTCAACACAAGTGATTTTAACTTTATTTTGATTTACACCATATTTGCTACATAATTCAGGAATTCTGTCTGTTAATTCACCTAAGAATTCAACACCAGTGAATCCAGCACCACCAACTAAGATAGATAAATCGTTATCATCTTTTTCTTTTGATGCTGCATAGTTAGCAAATTTGTCTTCGATATGACGTGATAATTCACGTGCTGTGATAACATTTTCAATTTGGAAAGCATGATCTTTCATACCTTCGATGCCGAATGTCTCACTAACGAAACCTAATGCTACTACTAAAATATCAAAGTCATAAATACCTTGATTTGTTTCTACCTTTTTAGCATCACGGTCAATTTTTGTTACTTCTGCTTGAACAAAGTTCACTTTGTCTTTCTTCAAGACACTTTCCACAGGATATAATACATCTTCATAGTTTAGTGTACCTGCTGATGCTTCATGTAACCATGTTGCTTCATAGTGATATTCATTTTTATTAATAAGCGTAATTTCTGCTTCTTCTGTTGATATCGCTTTTTGCAATTTAGTTACAGTTTGTAAACCTGCATAACCAGCACCAAGTACAAGTACTTTTTTACGATCTTGAGCCATTTAATTTCACCTAAGCTTTCATATTTTTTTAACCAAATGCTGATAATTACTAGTAACAACTGGTCATTACTACTTTTACCACAATGTATACTAGTTTATCATCATTTTGTTATTTAAGTCTTTTAAATTATGTAAAAACCTGTGATGTTCACAAAAAAGACATTTTTAATCCAATACTAATTCTATAGCTTTTATGTTATATTTTCAAGCAAGATTCAGTCAGATTGTGAAAAAATTAATTAATTTTTTCGTAACCTGATTTCGATTAAAAATGTATCCGTTATCACGATCATTTAAAATACTATTAATAGTCAGATTCTTAATTTTTAATGAGCTTTTTAATAAAACAAAATATCTTTACGCAAAAATAGGACATAATCAAATATGTCCCTAATCGTAATTGATATCAATTTGTATCCCAAAAATTGGGTTAATCATTAAAAAGTTATTTTATTAGCAGTTTTCAGGATTACCTGCAACTTTTGCAGTTCTAAATGAACTACCACAGCCACATGATGCAATTGCATTAGGATTGTCGATTTGGAAACCGCCACCCATTAATGATTGCTTAAAATCAATAGTCGTACCATTTAGTACAGGAGCGTCCTTCTTATCTACAAGTACTTTTAAACCAAAGTACTCTAAAACTTCATCATTTTCACCTGGTGCTTCTTCTGCACCCATTCCGTATGTTAAACCAGTGCACCCGCCACCATTCACTTTAATTTTTAAATAGCCATCTGGCATTTCATTTGCTTTAAGCATATCTTTTACTTCGTAGGCAGCTGCTTCTGTTAATATAACTGTTGGCATGATAACTCCTCCTTAAAAAATCCAAGTTTCTTTTATATGTGCATATATATTTTGTAATAATTCTTCCGGCGAATCACCTTCAACAATATCACCATTTACTAAAGCATACAACCCGGCTGAACATATACCACAATGTGTCAGGCAACCATACTCTAACACATCGACATCTGGGTCATTTTCCAGTTGATTAAAAACATAATCTCCACCTTTTGCCATGTTAGAGAGACAAAATTCTACGATCGGATTCATACTTCACCTTCTTATTTCATTTGTTACAATATTATAGCATTTTAAAACTAGTATTTTAACATGATGTGCTCAATTAGCAACAACTGCTGTTTCTTATCCCAGTTATGCAATAGTGCCTTAGTTGGTACAAATATTTATTTGTAGTCATTTTCAAAAAAATATATAATAAGCATATAAATACATATTTACTTTTTTAGGGGTTATTGATGAATCAAAGACACTTGCATTTTATAACTGTTCATTAACAAATATATCTATGCACTTTGATCTTTTCAAAATTAAAGTAAATATTAACATATAAAAGGGGTACTTCATTATGAAAAACTTAGTTTTGTTAGGCGGCGGATATGGTAATATGCGTATCATGTCACGCATTTTAACTACATCTTTACCACAAGATTATACAGTCACATTAGTTGATCGTATGCCATTTCATGGATTGAAACCAGAATTTTATGCTTTAGCTGCGGGCACGAAATCAGATAAAGATGTTCGCATGAAATTCCCTAATCATCCACAAGTGAATACGGTTTATGGTGAAATTAACGACATAGATTTAGATGCTCAAATTGTCTCAGTCGGTAATTCTAAAATTGATTATGATGAGCTAATCATTGGTTTAGGATGTGAAGATAAATATCATAACGTTCCAGGAGCCGAAGAATATACACATAGTATTCAAACACTCTCAAAGGCTCGGGATACTTTCCATAGTATTAGTGAACTACCAGAAGGTGCTAAAGTTGGTATCGTTGGTGCTGGATTAAGTGGCATAGAACTTGCCAGCGAATTAAGAGAAAGTAGATCAGACTTGGAAATATATCTTTATGACCGTGGGCCGCGAATTTTAAGAAATTTTCCTGAAAAATTAAGTAAGTATGTTGCGAAATGGTTCGCCAAAAATAATGTTACCGTTGTTCCAAATTCAAATATTAATAAAGTTGAACCTGGTAAAATATATAACTGTGATGAACCTAAAGATATTGATTTAGTTGTATGGACAGCAGGAATTCAACCTGTTGAAGTTGTTCGTAACTTGCCGATTGATATAAATAGTAATGGACGCGTGATAGTTAACCAGTATCATCAAGTACCAACATATCGTAACGTCTATGTAGTTGGTGATTGTGCTGATTTACCACATGCGCCAAGTGCTCAGTTAGCCGAAGTTCAAGGTGATCAAATTGCCGATGTGCTTAAAAAGCAATGGCTAAATGAACCATTACCTGACAAAATGCCGGAACTAAAGGTACAAGGTATCGTTGGGTCATTAGGAGATAAACAAGGTTTTGCATATATCATGGATCGCACTGTAACAGGACGACTCGCTTCTATTTTAAAATCCGGCGTACTTTGGTTATATAAATATCATAATGGTTAAAAATTAAAAAGCAATGTCAGTTCACACTATTACTGACATTGCTTTTTATTATGTGTATATTATTCATTCACAAGCTTTTGGTCTATAAATCGAGTGATTTGCTTTGTTTGTATATAACCATCTGCTACATATTCATCGTTCATTGTAATTAATGGATAAAATAGTTCATCTTGTTCTATTCTTTCAATAAATTGTAAATCATGATCTGTTAAGTTGTCATTATCTTTTGTAATATCTATATACGTATATTTAAATGATATATTTGGGTATTTTCTTTTTAATAGTGGCTGTAGCCAGTCATAAATATCTTTCGATGTTGGCGCATTAACGCAACTTGCACATATAACATCTGCCCCATATACTACCACACTCACGTGCTCCATATATTTATCCCCCATTGGTTTGATAGATTTTTATTACACTATCTATTATAATATACTAATAAAGATTATCAAATTCATCTCTCGAAAGGAGACTTGCCTGATGCCTACTGAAGATACAACGATGTTTGATCAAGTAGCAGAAGTTATTGAACGTCTTCGCCCATTTTTATTACGTGATGGTGGCGACTGCTCATTGATTGACGTGGAAGACGGTATTGTTAAATTACAATTACATGGTGCATGTGGTACATGCCCAAGTTCTACAATCACTCTTAAAGCTGGTATTGAGCGTGCATTACACGAAGAAGTGCCTGGTGTAATAGAAGTAGAACAAGTATTCTAATATAAAGATATTAAGTTAACAGCACATATTATGAATAACAACAAAGACAGGAATACTGAATTATTTATAATCAGTTATTACCTGTCTTTTTTTGCTGTCAAATTGGACTGATGGGAAAGTTATTTTATACTATTTATCTGATTAATTATTTTATTATAGCCACATATCCAAGCGCATATTACTATTCTATTCTATGAAATTTAAAATATAAAAATAGCACATACGCTCAATCAAAATCGTTGAGTTATGTGCTATTTGTATTTTAATTTTTAGGTTTATCTACTTCAGGTTGTGGTTCACCTTTCATATGTTTCGCAATTTGCTCATCCATATAAACCCAACCTTTCCAACCGATGTGCACGGCATCACTGATAACATATTTTTCATAATCTTTATCAGTCATATCGTAAATTTTACCACCATTATCTACAACAGTAGAATGGATTTTTTTATACACTGCTTGACGACGTTCTTTGTCGATGCCAATGTGGTCATACCATACACCGTTTGATGGAATACTTACATATTGAACATCTGCACCAGCAGCACGCATTGTTTTTACAAGTAATTCTAAATCTTGGAATTCTGGAGAATTAACATTGAATTCATAGTCACGTCTAACTTTACGCTTACTTTCTTGAATTAATTTCCAGTATTGATCTCTAATACCAAATTTATTCGATGTAGTATCAGCTTTACCAATTTCAACTGCTTTTTGTTTCATCTCATCCCAAGAAGCGTCTGGTTTTGTAGCAGGTTTAACATGTTCTAATGGAGATTTATCCATTGCAAACAATGATTTAATCGCTTCTATTTTAATCAATTGATTCTCTTTAAAACCAGAAATATAACTATCTTTAGTTTCTTTAGGGTTTTTAGCATAAGATTTCAAGTATTCTTTATTGTGTACATGTGGAAACTGTAATAAACGCTGTGCATAACGACGTTTTAATTCAGTAGACATGTTTTTCTGCTGGAACATTTGATTAATTTGAGTTTGAGACATACGAGCATCAAAGTTTTGATTCGTTAAACCATGGTTTGTAAACCATTGTGGTGAAATAATAAATGTTAATTTCTTACCTTTTAATTTATCATACTGTGATGCAAGTTCAACTGCGTTAATTAAGTCTGTAGAACCACCAGCACCTAATAAGAATGCTTTTTTGTTGGCGTTATGCTTATTTAATGCAATTGCAGGATTAAATGGGTCATCTTTACCTAATTCACTAGAGCCGTATATAGGATAATACTTGTTTGATTCGTATAACTTATCTTGAATGAGTGTGCCTTTTAGTACTTGATCTGTCAATGAAGTTCTATTATCTTCTACAGTCTTTTCAGTCACTAATCCTGTAAACCAACTAGCAGGTAATAATAGAAAGACAATGAATACCGCTCCACTAATTAAAATGGGTAAAAAAGGTTTTAATTTCATCGTAACTCTTCTAATGCTTCAACGATTTTATTTGGTGTTGCCCACTCATCTCTATCAAAGTCCATAATAGATACTTCGATATCAAGTTTATTTTGAATCTCTAATAATAATCCAACTGTTTGGAAAGAATCAATAATACCTTCTTCAAAAATTTCTACGTCTGGATTTTCTTTTACAATATCATTTTCTGCTACTTCTGCTAATAAATTTAATACTTGTTCTCTAAATTCCATAATTAAATTCTCCTTTATTATATAAGTTTACCTGAGAAGATTAAAAAGCCAAATGTTACAAAGTGGAATGTAATCACAATGCTAAGTGCTGTTGTGAAACCATTTTGCCAACGTGGCGGATGTTTCTTGCGCCAACGTTCATAATAGCCATAACCTATAAACAATGCTGCATGGTATAAACCATAAACAATGTAATACACTTCGATACCATGCCAAATTCCCATTATGAAGAAGTTGATTAAGAATGCCACGTTAGACATTGCAAATTGACTCTTCAATAATTTTTTACGAGACATGTAGAATAAAGATCTCATATAAATACAATCTCTGAACCAGAATGATAATGTCATATGCCATCTATTCCAGAAATCTTTAATATTTTTCGCTTTGAAAGGTTTATCGAAGTTTGGTGGTGTTTTAATACCGAATAAATAACTAAATGCTATCGCAAATAAACTATAACCTGCAAAGTCAAAGAATAAATATAAGCTGTATGCGTACATATATAACCACAAATTGACAAAGCCATGTAAGTCTAATTGTAACGGTATGATTGCATATGTGTTAATAAAGTAAGCAACAATATATTTATACAAGAAACCAAGCATAATCATGTGAATTGCTTTTAATACTAATTCACGATATTCATTGCCTGTTGGTACTTTTTTATCGTCTTTAACGAAACGTTTGTAACGATCGATTGGTCCAGATGAAATCGTTGGGAAGAATGAAATAAATTGAATTAATTTCCATACTTTAATTTCTTTGATAGAACCATCACGAATTTCCATAATTAACTGCACACTTTTGAATGTAACATAAGAAATTCCTAAGAAACCAACAAATTCAATTAATTTACTTTCATGGAAGTGAATCTGATGTCCACCTAACCATGTACTTTGTAACACTTTCACAAGTGCTAATGGCAATATTGATAAAACCATTACAGTTACAAATTTTGAAAATGAATTATTTTTTGGTTTTGAATGATAATAAAACATTATCAATAAAACTTGCCATACGACGTAAATAATAAAACTAATTAATTGAACACTTAAATACTTTTGGTCAAACAGATTATGTTTATCAGAAGAAAAGATTAACACAATCATAAATGCTGTAACTACGCCATTATAAATGTAACTTCGCTTACCTAAAAATCCAAGTATAATGACTGGTAATAATGCAATTAAAGCAATTAAGAAGAATGTAAAATCACCATATGGAATCATCCGTTAATTACCTCTGCAATTTTCTTTCTGTCAATTTTACCATTTGAAGTCAATGGCAATTGTTCCATCCATTCAAACTTTCTAGGAATCATATACTCTGGTAAGCGTGATTTCAAGTCATTTTTAATATTTTTAGTCATTTCTGCATTGTCCGTAACTTCAGTCGTTGGCACAATTGCACCAATTAAATGGATAACTTTATCATTTTTATATACAGGTACAACAATCGCTTCTTTTACGAACTCAGACTGGCGTAATTGTGTTTCAATTTCTTCTAATTCCATTCTGTAGCCATTCAATTTGATTTGGAAATCAATACGACCTTGAATGAACCATTGACCATTTTCAAACTTCGCTTTATCACCAGTGTGATAAGTACGAATACCGTCATCGAAATTAAATACTTCAGCTGTTTTTTGGTCATTTTTTAAGTATCCTAAACTTACACTTTGACCTTCGATAACAAGTTCACCTTCATCTGTCGTAGATAATCTTGCGCCTGGTCTTTCAACGCCAACAGGTAATGTCGGATATTGATCTAAGATTTCTTGTGTAATTTGAATACTTGTAACTGCTACCGTAGCTTCAGTTGGACCATATGTGTTGTAAATCGTCGCACTTGGGAAACGGCTTACTAACGCTTTTGCTGCTCTGTGAGGTAGAATTTCACCACAGAAGAAGAATTCGTTAAGACTACCATATTGTTCTTCATTAAGCGTTGGTAATAATAAACACATTTCCATAAATGATGGTGTTGATACCCAAATGTTAATCGGTGTTGCTGTTAACATTTCATTTAATAATTTAGGTTTATTAATCATGTTTTTATCTACAAGATTTAATGTACCGCCTGATGCTAAACATGGATAAATAGCCATTACAGATAAATCAAATGAAAATGGCGCTTGGTTAAGCCATTGTTGTTCATTTCCTGATTTATTAAGTTCTAACATCCAATCAGTAAATTGAACTAAACTTGCATATTCAATTTGAACACCTTTAGGTTCCCCAGTAGAACCAGATGTAAAGATTGTGTATACTGTGTCGTTATCTTTGATCTGACTATCAAAAATTACTGGGTCTTGAGATGTTTTAATATCTTCTATTGTAAATACTTCGCCTGCTAAACTTTCAAATGATTCATCAGTCGTATTAAATACAAACTCTGGTTGAACCTTGTTAATAATCATTTTAATACGGTCTTCAGGAATTGAAGTGTCTACAGGTACATATCCACATCCTGCTTTAATGGCACCAATCATCCCAACAATCATATATGGTGACATGTGCCCGAATAAAATCATCGGTTTCTTACTACCTTGTAATCGATGTGCTAATTTACTAGACTCATCCATTAACTGTTGATAAGTTAATTCATCAGTTGTGTGTCTAACAGCAATGCTTTGTGGATTTGCATCCGCAAACGCTTGCAGCTTGTTAATAATATCTGTCATATTAAGTCTCCCTCATTAGAACTCATTATAAATGAAGTTATTGTGTGTGTCGCCACTGCCATAAATTAAATATAAAGTAATAAATATTGCCAAATACAATAGTGTTAATAAATATGGTTTGAATGCTTCAACATATTTATTAGGTGGCTGTTTACTTTTAGATTTCATATTGCACCTCTTAAAGTTCTTAGTAAAAACGCCTTTATAAAGACCGTTCAATATAAAATACGTTTTAAAATTTGTTTTTTACAATTCATTATATCGATATTCATAATGAAATTCAATTTTAATTTTATAGATTCAACATAGTAATTGGTTGTCATCACTCAATTATTGTAAATGATACACTAAGTTGAGAACATCATTCATTTTAAAGGTTATTTAAACAATAAACAATTACAGTCTATATAACAATTTTGTTATATACGTCAAAATCAAATAAACTCATCATATTAATATGACGAGTTTATAATGTTATTGAATTATCATCAGCGTAATTATATATATATTCGCAAGTCAAGCATAACATATTTAACAATTGCTTTGCTTGTTTTACCAATGATTAAAAAACATTCTTATTTTCAATTTACTGGAGTATGTGGTACCTGATTTGTCATAACCGCTTCTATATTATTAATACATAATTGAATCATATTGTCCCGTGTTGTTACTGATGCGCTACCAATGTGTGGTGTAATCAGAACATTATCACGTCCCATTAATGGATGTGTATGATCAATTGGTTCATTTGCTAATACATCTAAACCACATGCTAGTATTTCTTTATTGTCAAGTGCATCGATTAATGCTGTTTCATCTACAATTTGTCCTCTACCGATATTAATAAAAATTGCATCATTTTTCATTTGCTCAAATGCTTCAGCATTAAATTTATGATGTGTTTCTTTTGTAAGTGGCGCTGTACAGATGATAAAATCACTTTCTGCTAACAACGTTTCAAAAGAAACATATGTTGCATTAAAGTCCGCCTCTGCATCTTTATGTCTTGATCGATTATGATAAAGAATATTAGTATTAAACCCTTGCAACCTTCTTGCAAAAGCTTTACCAATATCTCCCATACCATATATTCCAATAGTTGAATTGAAGACATCTTTACCTGACAATAAATAAGGACCCCAGCTTTGCCATGCATCTGCTTCTACATATTTTTCAGCTTCTACAATACGGCGTGCTGTAGCAAGCATTAATGTAAATCCTAATTCTGCAGTTGTTTCAGTAAGTACATTTGGTGTATTCGTGACAACCACGTTGTTCGCTGTTGCACTTTCAACATCGATGTTGTCATATCCTACAGCCATATTCGCAATTACTTTTAAATTTGGTGATTGTGCTAAAATTTCTGCATCGATCTGTTCACTTAATGTGATAAAACAAGCATCTGCGTCACGAAGTGCTGTCACAAATTGATCTTTAGGTATAGGCACTAACGATTTTTGCCACATAACAACGTCACCAAGTTTACTTAATTGTTGATAAAATTTATCTGGAATTTTCCTCGAAACAACTATTTTTACCAAATCAATTCACCTACTTTATAAAATGACTATATCTATTTTTCTAATTCAGCTATTGCTTCATTTAAATCTTTAAAAGAATACGTTGGTGGCACATTTTTATTTTGCACATCTTCTAACGTAGATACACCTGTTTGTACATGAATCGTATCCATACCTACGTTAATACCAGACATAATATCGGTATCGTACAAATCGCCTACCATAGCAACTTCGGATTTATCTAGTCCTAAAATTTCTAATGCTTTAACCATAATAATCGGTTCTGGTTTACCAATAAATTGTGGCGATACACCTGTCGATACACTTACAACACTTGTAATAGCACCATTCCCTGGTAAAAATCCTCGCTCTTTTGGAATTGACACATCTGGATTTGTAGAAATAAATGTTGCTCCATTTCTTACACCTAACGTTGCAATCGCAAGCTTTTCATATGTAACTTGTTCGTCAAGTCCAATAACTACATAATCAACATGCTCGTCATTTTTAATGACAAGTCCCGCTTCGGTTAACGCAGTATTTAAACCACTACCACCTAACATATATACTGATGCTCCTGGTGATTGTTCTGAAATATAATCAGCAGTGGCTAACGCTGACGTTACAACCTCTTCTGGTTTAGCATCAATGTGCATTTCACGTAATTTTTCAGTTACTTGCTCAGGTGTTTTCGTTGAATTATTAGTTACGTATAAATGAGGAATGCCTTTTACATTTAAATAATCGATGAATTGTTTTGCTCCATCAATCTCATCTGTTCCCATATACATTGTGCCATCTAAATCGATTAAATACGCTTTATACTGTTTCATTATTGATTTTCTCCTTTACCAAAAGCTGTTACTGGTACATTTTCTTGATGTAAAAATGTCGTTACTTCTGTAATAAATTGTTTGTAATAAGGTAATGCGTCATCAAACATTGGCATGATAACCTTAATATCTAAGGCTGTGTAATCATATGTAAATTGTTTACGAATATCGACAGTTTTATTAATCGCCTGCTGTGTTTCTTTAGTAATAACATTTTCTAGTTCTAATATATCGATCACATCTTTATAATTACCAGGATCCCTTAAAATAAATGCATCGATAATCATATTCCCTATATCTACCGATGATTCTATCAACATTTGAGCAATGCGTTCAAATGCATAATGATTGTGCTTACTCTCATGATAATCATCAGTTAATGCTTGTAAATAGGCTAATTTCTGAGTTAGTTTATCTTTGTCTACAAAATACATTCCTTGTCACCTCTCGCTTATATATTATCATAATTTTGCAGTATACTTCATTTGTCGTTATACTAACTTTACTACTTTTAAAAGGAGTCGCTACAAAATGATTGATATGTATTTATATGATGACAACGAAGAGAGTCAAGTTCAGTTTGTTGGTTTTGTTGGCGAGCATGGTCGATATGATTTAATGTTAGTCCATACAAATAGACATTATGGTAAGACACTCGTACTTAATATGCAAACAAATAAATTCGGTATTATCGGTACTGATGATTTAAAAGAAGAAGGCTATATCGCTCATATTTTAGGTGTAAATGCTGAAGAAGGCGATGAAATTACTGAGTATTTAAATGAAGTCATTCATTAAAGATAAAAACCCCTAACTAGATTACAGGTCCATGCTTGAATTGCATGATTCCCATTTTCAATCTAGCTAAGGGTTTTATTAATGTTCAGTATCTTGAATGGTTGGCTTAATCTTCACATCTTGAAGTTTATTGTCGTCATCTATCACATCAGACGGATGAACTTCTTCGATTAACTTTTTAACCTCTTGTTTAGACAAATGTCTTAATACAAAGTAAGGACAACCAAAGTTACAATATTCAAATATGTAATCTTGAATATTTGAAAAACGTTTACTCATCTCTGCTTTTTTATTAGAATCTTTGTAAAAACCTTTTAATCGTAATTGATCGTAACCATAGTCACCAACTATGTAATCATATTTATCTAAAATATCTGAATACCTAGCAATAAATTGTTCTTCATTAAAACATTCGCGATAATTTTCTATTAATTCAAAGTAATGTTGATCTACTTTTATCAAATTCTTCACCTATCTATGACAATGAAAGGCTCAGTTTATACTTTTAGTGTTTCATAAAAATAATGATTACTTCTATGACACGTTCGTTTTGTACAAACTAAGCCTTTATGCCTTATTAATGGTTAAATATTAACTATTTAACTGTGCCTCACCTTGGCGTTGCTTTTCTTTAGCAGCTTCATTTACTTGCTCATCCGCATGATAAGAACTACGTACTAAAGGTCCAGCTTGGCAATGTTTAAACCCTTTATCCATTGCCACTTTTCTTAATTTACCAAACTCTAAAGGCGTGTAATATTTTTGAACTTTTAAATGTTTACGTGAAGGTTGTAAATATTGACCAATCGTTAAAATATCTACATCATTCGCACGTAAATCATCCATCGTTTCATAAATTTCTTCTATAGTTTCACCTAATCCAACCATAATACTTGATTTAGTTGGGATATCCGGTTGTAATTCTTTTGAACGACGTAAAAACTCTAATGTTCTGTCGTAAGTCGCACGCGCACGAACTCTCGGTGTTAATCGACGAACAGTTTCAATATTATGGTTTAAAATGTCAGGTCTTGAAGCCATTAATGTTTCTAACGCATCATAGTCCCCGCCCATATCTGATGGTAAAATTTCAATCGTTGTAAATGGATTTCTTTCTCTAACTTTACGTACTGTCTCAGCATAAACATTTGAACCAGCATCTCTTAAATCATCACGCGCAACAGCAGTGATAACAACGTGTTTCAAGTTCATTAATTCAACTGATTCAGCTACACGTTCAGGCTCATTTAAATCAAGTTCATTAGGTAAACCTGTCTTAACCGCACAAAAACGACAAGCTCTTGTACATACGGCACCTAAAATCATAAATGTCGCTGTACGACGTGCACCCCAACATTCATGTATATTAGGACATTTAGCTTCTTCACATACAGTATTAAGATTTTTTTCCCTCATCATCTTCTTAAGTCCTGTATAGTTTTCATTGGTATTTAATTTTATTTTCAACCAATCCGGTTTACGTAATATTTCCTCGTTTTTTGTCGCCATAACAACACATACCCTCCTGTTAAGTGTATCTTTAAACATTATATCGAAATTCATGACAAATGAAAATCCAATAATCTTACTTTTTAATATTCCAATAATTTTTCTTTAAATATATCTCTTAAAAACTCTGGCATTAAATACTCTTTTGGTAATTCTTTCAATGTTGGGAAATAACGACCGAACGTATACATATCTATCGTACCTAGTACATATTCTTTGTCGTCTTCGATTTCTTCTCCATTCAGATAGTAACGCCCTGTAGAATGAATGTACCCTAAATTATAAAGAATATATCCTCCAAATATATTCCCTCTGAAACCCAAACCTTGTGCATGTTCATACATATATTCTTGTTTATTACTTTTAGCTATAATCTCTTTTAATTTCAAACCAGAAAGTCTAACCCTTACCATATTAATCGGATGTGGTAACATTTGATGAATGTCATATTCTGTCACTTCATCTTTTACAATATCTTTAACGAGTAAGCCGGCATTGATGATGGCACATTGTGCATGTGTATACTCACAAACACTTTGAGCTAATAAGTATGCAGCTTCAGTTATGTGGTTCATACTACGCTTAAGCACTACTGGATGTTGAATTACTGGATTGGACATTAGCGTTTTTCCTTCTTCTTCAAATGAAGTTTTAACTTCAGGTAATGTTTCTAAAGGAATAATCTTTGCAGTTTTATGTACTACTTTATGTGCCTCAAAAGTTAAATTAACCTCTCCAAGATAATTACCATACTTTCCAGCTGCCGCCATCAGTACACCATTATTGATTTCACCATGTTCAAAATAATGATGCGTATGACTACCAAAAATGACATCAATTTCAGGCAATTCTTGGCATAATGTTTCATCGAAGAAAATGCCACAATGACTTAGCACGATTAATACATCAAATTTACCTCGTTGATGTTCAATTTCTTCTTTTATAGATTCAAGTGGATCGGTAACAATCCAATCTAGTGCACGATAAAATGGGGTAAAAGGTGCTGTCGCTGCAACGAATAGTATTTTCACACCGTCTATATCCTTAATATAAGAAGAAACGATATTATTTGGTAAATGACCTGATTCATCTATAACATTGCTACATGTCACTATAAATTTCGCTTCGTCGTAAAGGTGATTTAAAGCTTCGTGTGAAATGGTCATCCCTTCATTATTACCGATTGTTGCAACATCACATTTTGCTTCAGTTAGTAATGCCACATTCTTTTTACCTAAAGTTGCTTCAGTTATAGGTGCGGATAAATCTACATGATCACCTAGATCAACATATAAAGAAGGATGATTAAGTCGTGGCCGTTGTTCTGCCATATATGCTTTAATGCGTTCGTATTCATGTAAATGACTATGAATATCGTTCGTATGATAAATTGTAAGCCTCAATTTGACGTCCTCCTTTTAAAGTTGTATTAAATCAGTGCACGAATAATTAAATAAATACCCATCAATAGCATTACCGTTCTAAGTAATGTTACTACCGTATCTGATTTAATTGATTGATTCACTTTGACACCGATTTTCGCACCAAAATAACTAGAAATAATTAAAATGATTGCATAACCCCAAGCTACGTGCCCTTGAGCAATGTGCCCTATAGAACTCATGACACTTGAAAAGAAAATCATCATCATACTTGTTCCAACAGCTACATGAGGTGGAAATCTAAATACAATAAGCATTAGTGGCGTCATTAGTGCGCCACCACCAATACCAAATAAACCTGTCAATATACCAATTAAAAACGTTGTAATAAAAGCAAACAATGGTGGCACACTATAATGATATGTTTTACCTTTAGCGTCTACATAAGTTTTTTCATACTTTGGTTTATCAAATATTTTAAACGGTTTAATCTTATTTCTTACCATTAATAAAATAGCTACAAAGATTAAAAAGATTCCAAAATATAAATTAAATGACTCAAATGTTAAATATCTACTAATGAATGACCCAAGCAATGAACCTGGTAATAATCCAAATAAAAAGATAGAGCCATTTTTAATATCAACTTGTTTTGTTTTTAGATATCCAAGCGATGAAGAAAGTCCTGTCACAATTAGAATGACAGACGATGTCCCAATCGCTATTTGCGTTGTAATATTATGTAATAACCCATGTTCAACACCGAGGTAAACCATTGTTGGAACGATAATAATACCGCCTCCAATGCCTACGATTGATCCGATGATTGCTGACAAACCTCCGATTAAAACTAATAATGTAATTGTTAATAACATAGTCGTCGCCTCTTAAAATAATTTTAATTGTTGTGGTGCTAATCCTTCATATTCTATATTCAATAATCGCTGATATGTTTTGGCATTATTTGCTGCATGACCACCAGAATTATTGTTAAATATGACGTAAACTTTCTTAGCTTTTTGTGCTAATATTTGTGCCTTTTGTGCTAAGTCTATTAATTCTTGCTCATTATAATCATATAAATAGCGTACATCTCGCCATTCTTGATCTGACATATCTTTCTTAGTCCAACCGTAATGATTACGTCCATGATAACGTACAAACGCAATTTCATTTGTGATTCGATTGACTAAAGGTACACTACCATCTTTCACTTGTGGTTCATCAACTACTCCATGAATGATTTGATGTTCTGTTAAAAATGCCAATGTTTGTTCTTTAAATGCATCACTAAACCATGATTGATGCCTAAATTCTACACACATTGGAAATGCTTGTAATTGCTGTCTTACATACAAAATATATTTGATATTTTGTGCATTGCAGTCAAACCATGGAGGAAATTGAACCAATATCATTGCTAATTTTTTTTGTGTATGTAAGGGCTCTAACATATTCTTAAATTGATCAAATAGTTCTTGCCTTGTATCTGCAAATGTTTTGTAGTCTGCATGCAATGTGAGTGCTTGATGAATTTTGACCACAAATTCAAAAGTATCAGGCGTTTCTTTTATCCATTTCAATATATTTCTTTCCGGTTGTATCGCATAGTATGTCGCATCTAATTCGACAACCGGAAAATGTCCAGCATATGTTTTAAGTTTATCGGTTTGGCGTTCTAAATCTTCATATAATGAATAGTGATCACCCCAACCTGTTAATCCGATGTTTATCATATATATCACCAATGTCATCATACCATATAACTTTTATCATAATCATTTCAGCGAACTTTAGTTTGATGTTTTCGTTTGACTATAATCATTTCAGCGAACTTTAGTTTGATGATTTAGTTTGATTATAATCATTTCAGTGAACTTTAGCTCGATAATTTCGTTTGACTATAATCATTTCAGCGAACTTTAGCTCGATGTTTTCGTTTGACTATAATCATTTCAGCGAACTTTAGCTTGATGTTTTTGTTTGACTATAATCATTTCAGCGAACTTTAGCTCGATAATTTCGTTTGACTAGATTGGTAAAATAGAAACGCAATCCACAAAAATGGCAAGCACTAAAATAATGTTTGGGGGTGCTTGTGCTTTTGTGGATTGCGGTCGATTATTTATATTGCATGATTTGATTAATTTGATTGATTATATTGGACATGATGGTGTTGGCGGGATGCGTTGTTGCTAGTCGCGGGCTTTGTCCACTCCACATATGTGTTAACTCTTTGTCGCCGATGTTTGCTGCGGCTTTTCTTATGCTATTTGTTAGCTCATTTTGTATTGGATAATCTGGGATGTCGCCTTCGTATTGGGACATTTCTTCGATAAACCTATTGTTGATACCGCGTGCAAGCTTTCCACTAAACGCTTTTGTAACGACTGTATCTGTTTCTTTACTATTTATAATTGCGTCTCGCAGTAGTTCTGATGCATTACTATCTTGTGATGTTAAAAATGCTGTGCCCATTTGTACCCCTTCTGCACCTAAGACAATACTTGCCAAAACTCCTCTACCGTCCATAATTCCACCAGCGGCAATGACCGGAATTGAAACGACATCTACAATTTGTGGCACTAAAGATATTGTCCCAATCATAGGTAATTGATTTTTAGGTTTTAAAAATGAACCACGATGTCCACCTGCTTCACTACCTTGAGCAACGATAGCATCCATACCCGCTTTTTCATTCGCAATAGCTTCATCAACACTTGTTGCTGTACCTATTAGCTTAATGTTTGATTCTTTCAATCTTTTTATAATAGATTCATTTGGAATTCCAAAAGTAAAACAACATACAGGCACTTGCTTTTTAATTATCGTATCAATATGACATTTAAATTGTTGTTCTTCGGTAATTTTTACAACCGGCTCTTCTAAATGTAATGCGCGTCGATAAGGTTTTAACCATGCATTCATATTTTCAATTTGACTACTGGTATATGATTGTTGACTTGGTACAAAGACATTTACACCAAAAGAGTTTGACGTTAATTGGCGTACATAATCTATTTCGTCTTCTAATTGCTGCGTATTAAAGTAACCTGCGCCTATTGTGCCTAATCCACCACTGTTACTTACTGATGCAACTAATTTCGGTGTCGTACTTCCTGCCATACCTGCTTGTATAATTGGATATTCAATACTTAACATTTGAGTAAGTCGATTCTTATTCCACATAGCTGTTCGCTCCTTATATAGATACGTTGCGATTTTTCCGTTGTTGAAATTGAATTTGCTGTTGAGAAAGTTTTTCTTTTTCCTTTTTATCCATCTCATCTTCAATTTCCATACCTAATAATTCTTCAATTAAGTCTTCATGTGACACTATCGCTTCAGTACCACCAAATTCGTCCAACACAATTGCTAAATGTTTTCTAGAAATAGTCATCTTACGTAATACCCATTCAGCTTTATTGTGTTCATTCACAAATAATGGCTTAGCTGAATAGTTTGTAATTTGATCTTCTTTTTTATTACTCCAAGCCAACAAATATTTAGAATGAAACACCCCAATAATGTTATCAATATCTCCCTCGTACACTGGATATCTAGTGTATGGCTTATTCATAACCGTTTCATAAACTTCTTCGTATGTCGCATTTGAAGCAAATGCCGTCACATTAATTCTAGGTGTTGTATCAACATCTTTTACTTTTAAATTTTCAAAATTAATGACACCTTCCAACCTACTCGTCTCAATTTCATTTAAAGCACCTTCATGTCCAGCAATTGCTAACATTGTTTTAAATTCTTCTTTTGAAAATTGATGTTCTTGAGGTTGGCCCTTAGATAAACTTCGATTAATACTGTCCGTCAACTTATTTAAAAGTAATGTGATAGGACGAAACACAATTACACAAATATTAATAATTGGATATACAAGCCTTGTTATTTTATCTGGAAATGTTGCAGCGACAGACTTGGGAATCACTTCGGAAATCAAAATGATAACAACTGTTAAAACAGCTGATGCAATACCAACGCTAATCCCCCAACGTAAAGCCATAATTGTAACAAGTGTTGGTAATAAAATATTCGCGACATTATTCCCAATTAGAATCGTTGTAATAAACTCACTTGGTTTTTCAAGTAACTTTACAATGCCTTTTGCTTTTTTATCACCTTTGTCAGCTTCAGTTTTAAATTTTGTTTTATTGGCAGCCGTTAATGCCGTCTCGCTTCCTGAAAAGAAAAACGAAATAAATATCAATATAATTATGGCAATGATCACGCGTGTAGTCTCCTTATTGTCATATCTTATTTTTATTGTAGTTACTTAATTCCCGTCGTTCTCGTTTAATAAACCAGTTAAAATTCATTATATATAATAGACTTAATAATGATAATTAATATGCATTTTTAGTCATAGTTACTTTAATGCATTCATTAGTAAAATGATGCTATAGTTCGAGCTGATTGTTACGAATAAATTTACATAATGAAAAATTTCAACAAATTCAGTTTATGACATAGTTATAATGATTTGAAACCGCTATAATGATAACAACAAGTTTCTCATAAATTTATTCTAATTATCTTTTAAATATCTTTAGACAAGTACTTGTTTATATTCAAATATAGAAAGAAGGATTAACATGTATTTTGTTTTAGCAATATTTACAATCATTAGCGCCAGTGTAAGTTTAGGTTATTCAATTCAAGCATGTGCATCTAGCCATAATATAAATGCATATTATGCACTTAGTCGAAGCTTACCTTTATTTTTATTAGCTATTTTTTCTTTAGTCATTCATATTGCTATATTTTTGATAACTATATCCATTGCAATGATTTTAGTTCAATTTTTAGATGCGATTGTTGGTTATAAAAGTAAAGATGTCTTTAAAACTTACGGTCCATTAGCAACATCTGTAGTGAACTTAATATTATTAATAGTTTTCTTATTTTAACTCAGTTATACAACGAATCTTAATCGAACTAATATCGAATTATCTTTAAAGAATATTTGATGTAGTTTTCAATTAATTTAATAAAGACCAGCACTCTAATGCCACAATCATGTTGTATTTGTGTTGTCGCTTTATCCACTACCAATGATTATTTTTTACACCAATCAAAAATCGGACTGATAAATAAGTACAAAGCTTATCTATCAATCCGATTTAGTTATAAAACAAAAAAAGCCACAGTAATGTGGCTTTTTGTTATATTCAGTATCAAAATGGTATCAATAGCCATTTCCGGAAGTCAAGAATGGCTTAACATCGCGGTTTAAAGCTATCCAATACTACCTTCCATTTCGAACTTGATTAAACGGTTCATTTCGACCGCGTATTCCATTGGAAGTTCTTTTGTAAATGGTTCGATGAATCCCATAACAATCATTTCTGTCGCTTCTTCTTCAGAAATACCACGACTCATTAGATAGAATAATTGTTCTTCAGAAACTTTTGAAACCTTCGCTTCATGTTCTAATGATATTTGATCGTTGAATACTTCGTTATATGGAATTGTATCTGATGTTGATTCGTTATCTAAGATTAATGTATCACATTCAATATTTGAACGAGCGCCTTTTGCTTTACGTCCAAAATGTACAATACCACGATAAATAACTTTACCACCATTTTTAGAAATAGATTTAGAAACAATCGTTGAAGATGTATTTGGCGCTTTATGAATCATTTTAGCACCGGCATCTTGAACTTGTCCTTTACCAGCAAATGCAATAGATAATGTACTACCTTTTGCACCTTCACCTAAAAGAACACAGTTTGGATATTTCATCGTTAACTTAGAACCTAAGTTACCATCTACCCATTCCATATTTCCGTTTTCATAAACAAAAGTACGTTTCGTAACTAAGTTGTATACATTGTTCGCCCAGTTTTGAATCGTAGTATAACGAACGTGCGCATCTTTATGCACAATGATTTCCACAACAGCAGAGTGTAAAGAACTAGTTGTATAAACTGGTGCAGTACAACCTTCTACGTAATGTACAGAAGCACCTTCATCAGCAATGATTAATGTACGTTCAAATTGACCCATGTTCTCAGAGTTAATACGGAAATAAGCTTGTAGTGGCGTATCTAGTTTGATATTTTTAGGTACATAAATGAACGAACCACCTGACCATACTGCTGAGTTTAACGCCGCAAATTTATTATCTGCTGCAGGTACTACAGAAGCAAAGTATTTTTTGAATAATTCTTCATTTTCTTGTAAAGCACTATCTGTATCTTTAAAGATAATACCTTTTTCTTCAAGTTCTTTTTCCATATTATGATAAACAACTTCAGATTCATATTGAGCAGAAACGCCAGCTAAATATTTTTGTTCAGCTTCAGGAATTCCTAATTTATCGAAAGTTCTTTTAATTTCTTCTGGCACTTCATCCCATGAACGTTCAGCTTGTTCTGAAGGCTTTACATAGTAAGTAATGTCATCGAAATTCAATTCTGATAAGTCGCCACCCCATTGAGGCATTGGCATTTTATAAAACAATTTTAATGATTTAAGACGGAAATCTAACATCCATTCCGGCTCATTTTTCATGTTAGAAATTTCTCTAACGATATTCTCAGTTAAACCACGTTCTGATCTGAAAATGGACACATCATCGTCGTGGAATCCATATTTATAATCCCCAACATCAGGTGCTTTTTTAGCCATTTCAATCACTCCTTAAAAATATATTTACAACGGCGTGCGTAAGTTTTTAATTCATGATGTAAACCATATTATAACAATGACATGACATCATATAAAAATTTTTTTTACTTTTATATGTCTAATATCAAAATCATCTATGATTAACAGCATTCTATTCTTCTTCAGTCGTACCTTCTGCTTTACCTTCTTTAGCAACAGTACCTTTTTCCAATGCTTTCCAAGCTAATGTGGCACATTTAATACGAGCTGGGAATTGAGATACACCTTGCAATGCTTCAATATCTCCCATTTCTTCTGTAATCACATAGTCTTCACCAAGCATCATTTTCGTAAATTCTTGGCTCATTTGCATTGCTTCTCCAAGTGAATGACCTTTAACAGCTTGTGTCATCATCGATGCACTTGCCATTGAAATCGAACAACCTTCACCTTCAAACTTAGCATCTTTTATAATGCCGTCTTCTATATCAAATGTTAGTCGTATACGGTCACCGCATGTCGGGTTATTCATATCTACTGTCATAGACCCGTTATCTAATACACCTTTATTTCTAGGATTTTTATAATGATCCATAATGACAGATCTATATAATTGATCTAGATTATTAAAATTCATAAGAGAAAAACTCCTTCGTTTGTTTCAAGGCATTTATTAACTGATCAATGTCTTCTTTCGTGTTGTATATATAAAAACTCGCTCTAGCTGTTGAAGACACATTTAACCATTTCATTAACGGTTGCGCACAATGATGCCCAGCTCTAACCGCTACACCTTCTGTATCTACGGCTGTAGCAACATCGTGTGGATGAACATCTTGTAAATTAAACGTTATTACACCTGCACGACGATCCTTTGGCGGGCCATAAATTTCAATTCCTTCAATTGCAGACATTTGCTCATAAGCATATATCGTTAATTCTTGTTCATATTTATGAATTGCATCAAAACCTATGCGTTCTAAATAGCGAATAGCTTCTGCAAGCCCAATTGCTTGAGCAATTAATGGAGTACCCGCCTCAAATTTAGTAGGTAAATCAGCCCATGTTGCATCATACTTACTTACAAAATCAATCATGTCGCCACCGAATTCAATCGGTTCCATTTTTTGTAGTAACTCACGTTTACCAAATAATACGCCAATACCTGTTGGTCCAAGCATTTTATGTCCACTAAAACTATAAAAATCAGCATTCATTTCTTGCATATCAAGTTTCATATGTGGTGCTGCTTGCGCCCCATCAACACTGATAATTGCACCATGTTGATGAGCTATTTCTGCAATGGTTTTAACATCATTAATTGTACCGAGTACATTAGAAATATGTGCAATAGCAACGATTTTTGTTTTATCATTAATCGTTTGCTTAATATCTTCGATGTTTAATTCACCGTCAGCTGTCATTGGTATAAATTTCAATGTCGCATTTTTACGCTTTGCTAACTGTTGCCAAGGAACAATATTGGCATGATGTTCCATTTCAGTGACAACAATTTCATCGCCCTCTTCAACATTTGCATCACCATAACTATGTGCTACAAGGTTAATCGACGCAGTTGTTCCGCGTGTGAAAATGATTTCTTCAAAATACTTCGCATTAATAAAACGACGAACGGTTTCACGTGCATTTTCATAACCATCAGTTGCCAATGATCCTAATGTATGAACACCACGATGAACGTTTGAATTATAACGCCTGTAGTAATCCTCTAAAACATTTAACACTTGCACAGGCGTTTGACTTGTCGCTGTTGAATCAAGATATGCTAAACGTTTGCCATTGACTTTTTGATCTAATATCGGAAAATCCTTGATTACTTCATTAACGTCAAATGAGTGTTCGGCCACTTCATTCACGACCTTTCTTAAATAAAAATCCTAATCATTTAAATACTGACGTTGTATTAGTCTTATACCAATATCGACAGTCTATATCTATTACAAACTTTTATTTACAAAATATTATTTAGAAACTTTGCGTTCAATTACTTCTCTCAATTGACGTTTAACGTCTTCGATAGGTAATTCACGTACTACTGGATCTAAGAAACCATGTATAACAAGACGTTCCGCTTCTCTTTGAGAAATACCACGACTCATTAAATAGTAAAGTTGATCTGGATCAACACGACCTACTGATGCAGCATGACCAGCTTGTACATCATCTTCATCAATTAATAAAATAGGGTTCGCGTCACCACGAGCATGTTCAGATAACATTAATACACGTGATTCCTGATTAGCAATTGATTTAGTTCCACCATGCTTAATGTAGCCGATACCATTAAATACAGATGATGCATGTTCTTTCATAACACCATGTTTAAGGATATATCCATCTGTTTCTTTACCATATTGTACGATTTTAGATGTTAGATTAATTTTTTGTTCGCCTGTACCTACAACTACTGATTTAAGTGAACTAGTTGAACGATCACCAAATAAATTTGTTGTATTATCAATAATTTGGCTACCCTCATTCATTAAACCTAATGCCCAATTAATTGAGGCATCCGCTTCAGTAATACCACGTCGAATGATATGACCTGTAAAGCCTTTATCCATATAGTCTACTGAGCCATATGTGATATTTGAATTTGCACCAGCAATCACTTCAGAAATAATATTTAATTGATTTCCTTCACCAGATGCATTTGATAAGTAATTTTCAACATATGTGACTTCGGCGCTTTCTTCAGTAACGATGATGACATGGTTATAAAAGCTTGCATTTTCGTCGTCGTGCAACACAACGTATTGTACTGGATGTTCTACAACTATATTTTTAGGAACATAAACAAATACGCCACCATTAACTAATGCCGTGTGTAGCGCTGTGATACGATGTTCATCTACTGTTACTGCATCTTTCATAAAGTACTTTTGTACTAAATCACTATGGTTCATAAGAGCGTCTGCTAAACCTTCAACGATAACGCCATCTTTCGATGCATTATCATCAACTTGTGTGTACGCAATCGTATTATTATGTTGAATTACTAAGTTTTTAGAATGATCTACGTCAATAATTTCTCTTACTGACTCAGGTAATTGTGATAAAGATTGATAAACATCACCTTTTACATCGTGTTGTTTAAAAGAATCAAAATCCCATTTTCTTAATTTTGTTTTATCAGGTTTTGGCATTTCTAAAGTTTCTGTTAATTTCAAAGCTTTTTTACGTAATTCTGTCATCCAAGAAGGTTCATTGTGGGCTTTAGAATAATCAACAAGTTGTTCTTCAGAAATGTTCAAAATATCAGTTGTCATAACTTTTTCCTCCTACTTGATGAAATTTACTATTTCGTATAAATGTTCATTTTCATCATATATAGATGAACATCTCATGGATACTGTATTAATAAGATTATTCAGCTGAACCGAACTCTTCTTTAACCCATTCATATCCTTCTTCTTCAAGACGTTTTGCTAATTCTGGACCACCAGATTTAACGACCTTACCAGCATACATTACATGTACTTTATCAGGAGTAATGTAATTTAATAATCGTTGATAGTGTGTGATCATTAATGCACCAAAGTTTTCCCCACGCATTTGGTTAATACCTTTAGATACAACTTTTAATGCATCGATGTCTAACCCTGAATCGATTTCATCTAAGATTGCAAACTTAGGTTCTAACATCATTAATTGTAAGATTTCGTTACGTTTCTTCTCTCCACCTGAGAAACCTTCATTTAAATAACGTTGTGCCATGTCTTTATCTATGTCTAGAAAATCCATATTTTTATCTAATTTCTTAATAAATTGCATTAAGTTGATTTCTTGTCCTTCTTCACGTTTCGCATTGATAGCTGAACGCATGAAATCAGCATTTGTAACACCTGTAATTTCTGATGGATATTGCATTGCCAAGAATAATCCTGCTTTTGCTCTTTCATCAACTTCTAATTCTAAAATATTTACACCGTCTAAAAGTACTTCTCCTTTAGTTACTTCATAGCTTGGGTGTCCCATAATTGCAGATGATAAAGTTGATTTACCTGTCCCGTTTGGTCCCATAATCGCATGTATTTCATCAGTGTTAATTGTCAAGTTAACACCTTTTAAGATTTCTTTATCCTCAATAGACACATGTAGGTCTTTGATTTCTAATGTTGATGCCATTTTATATTCCCTCCGTAAAATATAAAGTTTTCTTAACTAGTTTATAATAATTTTAATTTGTAGTCAAAAAGACTTTGTAATAATGCGTTCAGTTAATTATAACTTACTTATACCTTAATATAAACAACTTAAACCCTTTTTATTATTTTTAATAACTCTAAAGTACAACTCTAATCCGCTCTCTTTAAAAATATAAATGATAATAAGAACACATAATTTCTCAATGGATTTTATGAATTTAAAATATGTTATCATTTCACTAGGACATTTGTAATATGGTATGATGCTATTTATGATTTTATTCCAATCGTTTGAAAGGAGTTATTCATGCAACAATTTAAATGGATTAATATTCTAAAAGGTTTTGCTATGGGAACGAGTGACTTGGTACCTGGTGTTAGCGGTGGGACTATCGCATTATTGTTAGGTATATACAATCAATTTATCGCTTCAATTAGCGGCATATTCTCACGACGTTTTTGGCCAAGTTTTACATTTTTAATCCCCATTATAATTGGAATGTTACTAGCAATGGGATCACTAAGTAATCTTTTTAATTATTTATTAAGCCAACACCATATTCCAACTATGTTTTTCTTTGGTGGATTAATCATTGGTATCGTTCCATATTTATTGAAAATTTCTAACTATAAAACGTCATTTACAACTAAACATTACATGATGGTTATAGCTGGTATCGCTATCTTAATTGTTATTACATTAATGAATAATGGCGATAAACATGCTGGAGAAACACTTACTCTATCAACTGGTCTTATTATTAAATACTTTATTGCAGGTATGTGTGCATCTAGTGCTATGTTACTCCCAGGTATTTCAGGGTCATTTATGTTATTAGTATTTGGCGTTTATGGCACAGTCATGCTAGCAATATCTGAAGTTGTAAAACTTAACTTTGCCGGTCTTCCTATATTACTTGCAGTCGGATTTGGCGTACTTGCTGGATTCATTATTTCAAGCAAAATTATCCAGTATTTCCTAACACATCATAAACTAATGACTTTTGCATTAATCATTGGTTTTGTTGTTGGCTCCCTCTTTGCAGTATTTCCAGGTTTACCAACTAATATCGTGATGTGGTTCGTTTCATTAGTAGTATTTATCATCGGTTTTATTGTAAGTTTGACTTTAGGTCGAATTACCGCTGAAAATGAATAATCATTTTAGGGGTGATAAAATATATTCAGTATCTCGTTAATCATATGCAATATATGTCTCGTTTTGTATACATATTATTGGATATCATTAGCGAGTTTTTATTTAGTTTTTTTCTAACATTAAAATAATTATTAATAAATTTTGGTATCCACTTTTTCAATACAAAAAACCACCTAGCCGATGGTTATACCGACTAAGTGGCATGTGCAGTGTATTAGGAATAAAAAGTAAAATTACTCGCCTTTGTTACCTTTTACTTTATCAATAAAATCAGTTGCTTTTTCTTTTGCATTTTCAACGAATTCTTTCGCTTTACCAGAAGCTTTATCTTCTTTACCTTCGTTTTCTAAATTTTTATTATCAGTAACATTACCTACTGTTTCTTTAACATTACCTTTTGCTTGTTCAAATTTACTTTCGTCTGCCATAATAAATGCCTCCTCGGAATAATTGAATGTTATATATAATACTTACCCACTGAAAAATTATCTAAACATTTTACTTAAATAATTTTTGATATTGATTTGACATCATTTTATAACTAGCGAAATAGATTCATCATTAACTTGAGGGAGTGGGACTGAAATAATAAAGAATCACTAATGATTTATTATGTAATGGTTCTTGGGAGTGGGACAGAAATGATATTTTCGCAAAATTTATTTCGTCGTCAAACCCCAACTTGCATTGTTTGTAGAAATTGGGAATCCAATTTCTCTTTGTTGGGGCCCCGCCCCCAAACTTGCACTGTTTATAGAATTTCTTTTCGAAATCCTCTATGTTGGAACCCTGCCAACTTGCACATTATTGTATGCTGGCTTTCCATCAGCTTCTGTATTGGGCCCAACCCCAACTCGCATTGCCTGTAGAATTTCTTTTCGAAATCCTCTATGTTGGGGCCCCGCAATTATTGTAAAAAGGTTGTTACAATCGTATTTTCATTCAATCAACTACTGCTTATATAACATTGTAAAGCTTTGGACATTGATTGAAGTCACAGAAGCGTATAGGCTTCACTTAATACATAATGACTTGATAATCATTTATATATAGTTATTCATCTCTTATCATATTAAATCTTCCACATTTCATATTGATTCTAATTTAAAAAAACTCCCATCAAAGTTTGCATTTTTTCAATGTCTACTTTGATGGGAGCATATCAGTCAATGAGCTCTAATTATTAATTATTTAGCAGGAATAACTGCACCGTTGTATTTTTCATTAATGAAGTCTTGAATATCTTTAGATTGTAATACTTCAATTAATGCTTTGATTTTCTTATCATCTTGATGTCCTTCTTTAACAGCAATTAAGTTTGCATAAGGATTATCTTTCGCACTTTCTACAGCAATAGAATCTTTTTTAGGATTTAATTTTTGTTCGATTGCAAAGTTTGAATTAATGATAACAGCATCCGCGTCTTCATTTTGATAAATTTTAGGTAAGAATTCTGCTGATTGTTTATTATTAAACTTAATATCTTTTTTATTCTCTGTAATATCACTAAACTTAGCATCTTCAATTTTTACGCCTTTTTTGATTTTAATTAAACCTGCATCAACGAAGAATTTTAAGAAACGTCCTTGTTCAGCTGGATTATTAGACACATAGACTGTTGCACCTTTTGGTAATTCTTTTAAACTTTTATACTTTTTAGAGTATACAGCCATAGGTTCTAAGTGAACATCACCGGCACTTACGATTTTGTAACCTTTATCCTTTTTCTCTGTGTTTAAATATGGTGTATGTTGGAAATAGTTTGCGTCAATTTCACCTTTGTCTAGTAATTTATTAGGCGTAGTGTAATCGTTAATTGTTTTAATATCTAGTTCATAACCTTTTTTCTCTAATAATGGTTTTGCTTTTTCTAAAATTTCAGCATGTGGTGCTGGTGAAGCACCTACTGTTATTTTCTTGTCGTCACTGCCACTTTTGCTTCCATTACCGCAAGCTGCTAATACAACTGCAAATGTTAATACTAAAATAAGACCAAATAATTTTTTCATAAAATGAAACCCCCAATTTATCGTTTATCAAGTTTATTTGTAAGCCAATCCCCAATGAATTGGATTATAAATACAATAATTAAAATAAAAACTGTTGATACTAAAATGACATCATTTTGATTTCGAGTGAAACCTGTTAAGTATGCTAAATTTCCTAAACCACCAGCACCAATTACACCTGCAACTGCTGTTGAACCAACTAAAGCGATTGCTGTAACTGTAATGCCAGACACTAGCGCTGGCATGGCTTCAGGTAAGAGGACTTTACGAATTACTGTCCAAGTATTAGCACCCATTGACCAGGCCGCTTCGATGACACCTTTATCAATTTCTTTAAAAGCAATTTCTACGAGCCTTGCATAAAACGGTGCTGCGCCAATGATCAAGGCTGGTAACGCACCTGTCGGACCACTTATCGTTCCAAGTATCAAACTTGAAAATGGTATTAATAATAAAATTAAAATAATAAATGGTATCGCTCTAAATAAGTTAACAATGAAAGAAACGATAGAATAAAATAACCTTGCACCGATAGACTTACCTTTAGCAGACAAGAATAATAACACACCTAAAATAAGACCGAGTATAAATGCAAATATAGTTGAGACGACTGTCATGTATAGTGTTTCGACTATTGCAGTCCAAACTTCTGGCCACTGAATATTAGGCATTGTAATCATTTCATTTATAATTTCACTAAATGATTTACCCATGTCTTAACACCTCCATTTTAACTTGTCGCTCAATTAACTCTTTTTCGAATTTTCCGAAATCTATACTTGAAATATATGGAATATGCAGAACTAAAAAGCCGACTGTTCCATTTTTTGTATTTTTAATATTTGCTTCTAAAATATTAATTTTAATATCATAGGCAGTTGATAGACTCGATACAATAGGCTCGGTTGTTGTTGAAGCAGCGAAAACTAATCTAACGATATAAGCATCTTTTTCTAATGGCTCTAATTCTGTTAAAGATGTTTCGAAATCATCATTTAAATCTTCTTTCACAAATCGTTTTGTCACAGTGTGTTGCGGATTTTCAAAAACCTGTGTCACCGGTCCATGTTCTATCACTTTACCACTTTCCATAACTGCAACTTCATCACAAATACGACGAATGACATGCATTTCATGCGTAATTAGTACAATTGTTAAATTTTGTTGTTCTCTAATTTTTAGTAGTAAATCTAAAATTTCATCTGTTGTTTGCGGATCAAGTGCACTTGTTGCCTCATCACAAAGCAAGACCGTTGGATCATTAGCTAATGCTCGTGCAATCCCAACACGTTGCTTTTGTCCACCTGATAACTCTGATGGATAAGCCTTTTCTCTACCTTTTAAACCGACGAGTTCGACAAGTTCTAATGCTTTTTGCTTTGCTCTCCTTCTAGGGACACCTGCTATTTCAAGCGGAAACATAATATTTTTTAACACAGTCCTTGACCATAACAAATTAAAATGTTGGAAGATCATACTTACTTTTTGTCTTTTTGCTCTTAATCCATTTTTGGACAATTGGCCTATATGGTCTCCATCTATAATAACTTCACCTGATGTAGGCGCTTCTAAATGATTAAACATTCGAATCAAAGTACTTTTTCCTGCTCCAGAAAAACCAATGACGCCATAAATCGATCCTGCTCGAATCGATAAATTAACGTGATCTACAGCAAGGACTTCTTTATTTTTAGTCCGATATTCTTTAACAACTTCTTTTAATTCAATCACTTTGATTCCTCCCTGTGTTGCTTAATAAAATAAAAAATGCTTTCTCAATATCGATAGAAAAATTGAGAAAGCAATAGTAGTATTGTTTCTCTCATCTTCAAAAGTTAAAACTTTATGTGAATTGGCACCATTTCTATATAAGACGGTTGCCGGGCTTCGTAGGGCACATCCCTCCACCACTCTCGATAAGAGTTTACGCATCATTTAATTTGTATTAATCCTAACACCTTAGTAAAATTTCGTCAATAACTATTTTAAATTTTCTAACAAATCAGTCACCGATTTAAATGCATAAATTCGTTTTACTTCTTTATCTTTATTCATCAACAATAAAATCGGCGTAGACATGATTTGCATATCTTTACAAAACTGAGGATAAAAGTTTAAATCTATTTTCAATAATGGCAACTGCAATATTTCATTAGCAATGTCTAACATTCTTTCTGAAACCTTACAAGTACCACAAGTTGGCGTATAACCAAAGATTAAATGTTTGTCTTCCTCATAAAATGTAGTTACATCTTTGATGTCTATTGGATTATTCATTTACTAAAACTAACCTTTCATTATTTATATTCGGTAAGAGAGGTGTTTCTTTCTTACAAGTAAAGCCATGTTTTGAAAGTACATGCGCCAAATATTGTTTGGGGCAATTCGCAACTTGGCAGTAAGTTTTATCAATAAATATATGTTCACTTTCACTCAAATAACGTTTAAACCAATTTCTAATTCGATCTCCTTCGTCATCAGAATCGGCTAATACAAAAACTTGTTTATCATATAGTGATTCTATCATATCATCAAGCTTATCTATACTCATTGTTCCATGAGTACAAATAATATTGACTGGTTCTGCAATAACCTGTTGCACCCTTTTTTTATCAGATTTTCCTTCAACAATTATCACTTTATTTACAATAGCCATCATCATCACCCTTTAAAATCAATAAACATCTGTCACTGTATCATTTCACAAAATTGGTATGAATAAAACATAAATCACAAAAAATTTAAACTAGCTTAATATAATAATTACAAAATCAATGTTTGACTAGCTGGGACATTTTACATAAACAGACAAAGGCTAAACCATAAATCAACATCCTAAAATCTACAATGATATATTACCAATAGTTAACCAAAAGAAAATACACCTATAACAAGCATTTTTCAATTATAGCGGGGCCCCAACACAGAAGCTGGCGGAAAGTCAGCTTACAATAATGTGCAAGTTGGGGTGGGCCCCAACATAAAGAAATACTTTTTCTTTAGAAATTAGTATTTCTTATGCATGAGTTTTACTCATGTATTCCTATTTTTAAGTACACATTAGCTGTGGCTTATGAAAAAGAGCCTGAGACATAAATCATGTTCAATGCTCTACAAAGTTATATTGGCAGTAGTTGACTGAACGAAAATGCGCTTGTAACAAGCTTTTTTCAATTCTAGTCAACCTTGCCGGGGTGGGACGACGAAATAAATTTTGAGAAAATATCATTTCTGTCCCACTCCCTTATCATTTCTGTCCCACTCCCTAGATTGATCTATAGTTACTACACTTATTAAAGTAATATATTTTTTATGATTCTCTTAGCTGCAATCCCATGAATACATGTAATCATCAAACTTCATAGCCTCAAGGTCAGTAGATTTTACTAAGATATTGGCAATACCTAAATCACCCCATATAATCGAAGAATTACCATCTCTTGTAGAATCAATTTGCAGTAAGACTCTATCATACATTTTCAGTTCTTGATCGTTCGTTCTTGGATCTATTTGGTCAAAATATGGATAACCACCAAGTTGATTAAATGGTTCCTTAGCAGTAAATGTGTTACACACAGGTTCCATTAATTCATCATAACCACCAAACATTGATTTTAGCGCGAAGGATGGATTGACTTTATTCCACAATGCAAGCACGTCCTCATCGTACTTATAATCAGTACATGTAATAGTTTGTTTCGACAATCTAAATTCTATAGAAAATGCTCCACTGAACGGGATATCCTCATTATCAGCATCTAATGACTTCAAATGCACTTGAATATTTTCGAGTGATAAATCTGTAATTGGCTCTTTTATATAAACAAGCCTTGAGTTTATATTGTTTCCCTTTAAATTTTCAGACATACCATACATTTGATCTTCTGAACTAATCCAAAACTGCAATATCCCTTCATTTACAGGAAATAATTCTTGTTGTTCTGGAAGATCATTCAAATTAATCTGTGCTAACAATACCATTGGTACATTATTTTCATCTAATGGTATATCTTTAAAAGATTTTAAAAATGGCATTCCACCAATCTTACTCTGGCTTAAAGTTTCTTCTTGCATCTCTTTTAGATCCATTTCAATACATGGTAGTACTGGTAAATTACCGTTTTCTACAGATTCTACGAAACGGTTATATGCTTTTTGCTCCTTTTTAGAAAGATGACTAACGTCTTGAATGTTTAGCATATTAACTTCCCCCAATTTTTATTTTTAAAATAGCTAAATTCATTATTTTCATCATTCTTGAATAATAAAATGTAGCAATACTCCAAATAATAGTACCTAATAAATTTCCCTTCATATTATTTACTTAATCAGACTAAAAATAAACTCCTCAATCTTAGATTAAGGAGTTACACGGTGATTATTCACCAATCATTTCTGAATATTTTTCAGCTGTTAATAAAGCTTCAAGCTGACTTTCATCACTAATTTCTACTTTTACCATCCATGCTTTTTCGTATGGAGATTCATTTACAAATTCGGGACTATCTTCTAGTTCTTCGTTGACTTCAACTACTTTACCAGAGATTGGTGCATATAATTCTGATACAGTTTTAACTGATTCTACGCTACCAAACGTATCCCCTTCATTAATTTCATCATCTGTTTCTGGTAATTCAACAAAAACAATATCACCTAACTCGCTTTGTGCGTATTCTGTGATTCCAATTGTTGCTACATTACCTTCAACTTTAACCCATTCATGCTCTTTTGAATATTTCAATTCATTTGGTACTGCCAAGAGAATCCCCTCCTAATTAATCTTTACATCATTAATGATGCCATAAGGCTAGATGCTATTCAACTATATTTATAAAAATTAACAATTGTATAGCTTATTTCATTTTACATGTAATGAATCTAAATATCGAGATATTTAGTAAACGTTTACATTATACTTACGCTAACCAAGTCTCTTTATATTGATCTTCTTTAAATCCTAATGTTATCTTATCGCCCATTACTGCTAGAGGACGCTTTACTAACATACCATCAGATGATAACAACTCTAACTTTTCATCATCTGATAAAGTTTGTAATTTATTTTTCAAATCAAGCTCACGATATTTCGCACCGTGTGTATTAAACAATTTATTAATTTCTACGCCTGTATTTGCAATTATTGTTTTAAATTCATTTATTGTAGGTGTATGTTGAACGATATCAATTGGTTCATAACTTACGCCATATTCATCTAAAAACTTTGCTGCCTTTTTACAAGTTGTACAATTCTTATATTGGTAAAATTTAATCATACGACTGCAACCTCCTTTATGTATTTAAAATAAATATATCATTTTCCATAGCAAAAGGCTTTCATTTTGAAGCTAAAATTTTTTATTATGATATAAATTTAGCTATAATAAAAATTATTAAACTATCTAGAGGAGTTGTTACAATGCAAGCAATCAAAAGTAATGAATCATTTAAATCTGTAATTAATAGCGATACACCTGTAATCGTTAAATTTGAGGCAGGATGGTGCCCAGACTGTCGTGCTATGGATTTATGGATTGACCCAATCATAGAACAATATAATGATTACCAATGGTATACTGTTAATCGTGATGAATTAGAAGATGTAGTTGTTGAAAATGAAGTTATGGGTATCCCTAGCTTGCTAGTATTTAAAAACGGCGACAAAATTGCACACCTTCATTCAGCAAATGCTAAGTCACCTGAACAAGTTGAATCATTTTTAGCAGAAACTTTTAAATAAATACTAAAATACAAATGTGTATATACTGCACAATAAAAAGCTGAGACTGTGATTGTACCGCTCTAGTAAGTTAGATTAAATCTCTAACTCGATAGATGTCCATCAATTCATGTCTCAGCTTTTATTAATGTTTCTATAATTATACATATTAATATAATGTAATTAAGTTTCTATTTTTACGTGGTGCTTTAGGCATATCTTCTTCTAAATCCGTTAAATATAAGAATCCAGCAAGAACTTCGTCTTTCTTTATACCAAGTGTTTTTCTTACTTTAGGATCATAGATATATAATGGCGATTTCCAACATGTACCTATTCCCGCTTCATAAAGTAACAACATAAGATTTTGTGCATATGCACCAAATGCAAAGTAGTTTTCATCATTTTGACGTTGTCTTGGATCTGTTTTTAAAATAAGCAATAACATGCCACCTAGTTTCGTTACTGCATCATAATGACATTGTTGCTTATCTAATTCATTAGGAAATGCAAATTTAGAAATATCCTTACTCATATCTCCTAATCTGTCTTTCGGAACATGCACAACTCTCCATGGTTCCCTCATTCCGTGATTTGGAGCATCAGCAGCTTTCTCAATTGCTTGATATAGCAATGCGTCATCTATGTGCATATCTCTTTTAAATTTTTTCACACTTCTTCTATTAGCTATTGCTTGTTGTAATTCCATCTAAAATCGCTCCTCCACGAACAATGATAATACTTCTCAAGTATAAGACAGCACTTACACAAAAGCAACCTAATTCATTTTATTAGTATAAAGTCACTTGTGCTTTTAAATCAGTAACATCAATCTGTCCTGGAGCTTGTGGTTCTCCGATACAACCATAAGTCAACGCACCACCAAAAACGCCTTGAGCCGTTCTACTTATTAGTCCAAGTTTAGACATTGAAATACCAACAACTTTGCAGTCCATAGTATCTGAAAATGTAGACATTGCCTGCAATAAATTTAACACATCATTTTTATTATGTGGCATTACTGCTAATTTAACGTATTCTGGGTTGAATTTTTGCATTTTAAAAAATATAAATTGCAATTCATCTAATGGAGGCGTATTTTCGAAATTATGATGTGATATAACCACCTCTTTATTATACTGTTGCAATTGTGTAATGATTCGTTGATGTTTTTCAATATCAATATCTGCTTGCCATTCTATATCAATCATATCTATGCCATTGATATTTGCTAAGTCTGATATTAAATTAAGATACGAGTCATTTGTAAATTGCCCATAGCCACCTTGTAACTTTGTACGATACGTAACCAATAATTTGAATGAATCTTGCATAACCTTCAGCTTTGTAATCATTTCTGCCACTTGATCAACTGTGACATTTTCAATTTGATCAATTCGTAATTCTAATACGTCTATTGCATCAATACGATGATTAATTTTTTGAATTAAAGTTTCTTCGATATATAATTGTGGCGCGATAGTCGCTACTACTTCCACATGTGTCATAGTAAATCCCTCATTTCAGATACTCATTATTTTTATTGTAAACAACAACTTTTTATCCTTCAATCAAACAATGCTATAAATGAATATGATTAAGGTATTTTCGAATGGGTAAAGCATAAATGTATTTTAAATTAGGAGGTTATAAGAATGGCAATACATTATGAAACTAAAGCGACGAATGTTGGCGGACGTAAAGGACATGTTTATACTGATGATCGAGCATTAGATATTGATATCGTTCCGCCTGCTCAAGCAGATGGTAAAGCTACTAACCCAGAACAATTATTTGCAGCAGGTTATGCATCTTGCTTCAACGGTGCCTTCGACCTAATTTTAAAGCAAAACAAAGTACGTGATGCTCATCCAGAAGTAACACTAACAGTGAGACTAGAAGATGATCCAGACTCAGAAAGTCCTAAATTAGGTGTTTCAATTGATGCGATAATTAAAAATGTTATATCTCAAGAAGAAGCTGAAAAATATTTACAAATGGCTCATGAATTTTGTCCATATTCAAAGGCGACTCATGGAAATATTAATGTCGATTTAAATGTAAATGTTGTAGATTAGCATTAACTTAAAGTGATTATTCAACGTTATTAATAAAATTCACATAAAATTCAAATTTGCCAACCAAAAATTTTTGGTTGGTTATTTTTTCTAATCGTGATTGAAATTTCTGGCAATATTTAACTGAAAATGATTGTCCCTTAGTCATCATAAATGTGACCGGTTCCAATCCTGGCTTGACTTCTTCGCATACCGTCTACAAATAAAAGTCCAGTGTCGACCAATAACCAATTCCATAATTTCCTGAACTTAAAAATAAATATAATTAAATTGATAATCCATTTACAAGAATGTGCATATAAATCAATGATTGCAAAATTTTAATAAACATTTTAATATGTAATTAAGAAATTTTTTTAGTACAAAATCTTTCTTAATAATGATTAAGGAGGTCAGTAATGATTGAAATTAAAACATTAACGAATAATGATTTTAATGAGTATAAGAGACTTGTTTCGACAGTCAATGAAGAATTCACTCAAGATTCACATTATAGTCAAACAATGACTGACACCTTAATACATGACATTTTAAATCAAGGTTCACCGAAATGTATTGTATTTGGCTGTTATGAAAACGAAGCACTTATCGCAACAGCTGCCTTAGAACAAATTCGATACGTTGGAAAAGAACATAAATCATTAATTAAATACAACTTTGTTACTAATAACGATAAATCGATTAATAGCGAGCTCATTAATTTCATTATTAATTATGCACGGCAGAACAATTACGAATCTTTACTTACATCAATTGTGTCAAACAACATAGGTGCTAAAGTTTTCTATAGTGCACTAGGATTCGACATTCTTGGTTTTGAGAAAAATGCAATTAAAATCGGAAATACCTATTTCGATGAACATTGGCTTTTTTATGATTTGATTAATAAGTAATACAGTTTTATATATTCTACATTTCTCATAAATTCAAATCATATATTAATCTATTTTTCATACAACTACTCTACTATTGAGTAGTTGTTTTTTATTTGGTATGATATCAATAAGTTTTTTTCAGAATATTCTATGTTTTAGGGGTGTCAAAACTTAATGGTAACCGCAATTATTCATGGATTTATCTTAGCGATTGGTCTAATTTTACCTTTAGGTGCACAAAATGTATTTATTTTTAACCAAGGAGCTAATCAACCAAAATATAGATATGTATTGCCTGCAATAATTACAGCCGGGTTGTCAGACAGCTTACTTATTATTATTGCAGTGGTAGGAGTATCTATCATTATTATGTCTTTACCTGTACTTCAAGCAATTATTTATATAGTTGGTTTAATTTTCTTGATGTATATGGCTTGGACCATTTGGCATGATAAACCCTCAACAGATGGAGAAGCTCAAATTATGTCTCCAATGAAACAAGTAAGTTTTGCTCTATCGGTTTCATTACTCAATCCACATGCTATTTTAGATACAATTGGTGTAATTGGTAGTAGTGCTGCATTATATAGTGGCAGCAATAAAATTGCGTTTACAATCGCTTGTATTAGCGTTTCATGGTTATGGTTCTTTTTACTCGCAATTTTAGGAAAAATGGTTGGATCAATTGATAAAACAGGAAAATTATTAACAATAATCAATAAAATATCAAGCATAATAATTATTATTGTTGCTCTGATGATATTACAAAAACTTATTCAGTTAATATTCTAAAGCTTTATATAGTTGTATTTTAAAAGCGTTATACAAAAGACATACTTGTGTCTATGTATAACGCTTTATTTATTATAAATTTGGATCAATTAACTCAACAAATTTAAATGTTCCATTGTCATATTCAAATTTCAGGATATTACAATTACCAATATTATGCTTTAATGCTTCATCTAGTTTAAGGCAATATCTTAAAAATACTCCCATTATTGTTCCATGACTCACGACTAATGCATTATTCTTTGTTTGAGACATAATGTCATGTAAAGTTTTCACAATGCGATCTTCAACTTGTTGCCTTGCCTCTCCTTTGAAAGGAACAATTCGATCTCCGAATAAGTCCTCAGGCTTGTATAGATTATCAAATAGATAGACTGACTCACCTTCAAATAATCCAAAATGCCATTCCTTCAGTCCCTTAAAACGTTGATACGATTGGTTAGGTGCAACATTTTCAAGTGTGTCACTTGCGCGTTCTTGCGTTGATGATGCATATAAATCGAAGTTTATCCCCTTAGTTTCATAATAACTACGTGCCTTTTGAGCTTGAGCAATTCCAAGTTCTGTTAGCGGCGAATCTCCAAATCCCTGAATTAGTCCCTTAAAATTAAACAAAGTTTGTCCGTGGCGCATTAAATATAACGTTTTAGCCAACAATAACACCTCTTCAATAAAAAGTATTGATAGCTCAAAATGTATTCTCTTTTTATTAAAATGAGTACCAAATATATTAAACCATTATTTAAACTTTTTCGGTAGCAAAAACCTTTGCTTTTGATGAACATTTTTTTCATAAGTAATGATGATTTTAGTTTAAAAGATAATGTGACCGGGTAAAACGCAATGAAGAGTACAGAATTTTAAAGGAGTGAGTGTTTATGGATAATCATAATCAATGTAATTATGTGAATCCACAAAATGTTTCACTTGACTGGGAATGTTTTATAATTAGTAAAAGTGAAATGTTATTAGATGGTGTACCAAATGAACTTATAAACACTTGGTTAGATAAAGACATTATTACACCATTTTCGATAAGAAATGATGAAATAAACTTTAAAACAAAAGATATTTGGGATGCACTAATACATCATAATTGGTACTACTCAAATTAATTTGCCATATATAAGCTAATAGCTCTATTTGTAGTTTCAATTAATTGATGATCTGTGTAATTAGACATCACATATGCTCTAATTACTTGGTGTCTTTCTTCTAATCGAGGGAATGCTTTATCTTCACTAACGTGTTCGGCCAATATACCAAATGGTGTGTTATCATTTTGAAAACCCATGATGAAATTGTAAAACGTCATAAGACTTGCCCCCTTCATTTATTACACGCTATTTAAAGTGTTATTATTAATCTTATCAGAAAACTAGTATTTGTAAATGTGCAAAAGTAATTTTGCACATTTTTTTGTTATATGATTCTAAAAATATTAACGAATTATACAACTTTAAGGGTTTTTAGCATGTAAATATTCTTTTCATATTAGTACTATACACCCCTATATATGCTCACTTGTTTGAATTAATAAACTTTAGCATTCTACAAATAATATTTTAAAAATAACTATACTTTTTATTTACCTATTGGAAAATAGTGTTATCATATTTATTAAGAAGCTATTTTTATACTAGTAGGTGTCAGTCATGAATAACATTTTGTTAAATGCTATCAATATAGTTATTACTACCACTTTTGTTATCTTTAATATTTTAATCACATATAATAAATATTTAGATGATTTATGTTGGCTCCTGCCTGGTATTATCATTTGTGGTGTGATACTCATCGTATCCTTTACCATTGCAATGATAACTAAAAACTGGTTAAGTGAAATATTATTTTTTATAAATATCGTACTTGTTCTCTATTACATTTATCCTATTTTTTATAGTTTTATAGGTTAATAATTACGGTATATAAGGAGGGTTTCACATGTCTTTACATTTTGCAATTCTGTTTTGGCTAGCATTAATTTTCTTAGTTGCCGCTACGTTTATACTCGCATTAATGAAAAAAACTGGCAAAGAATCTAAAAAAGAGTCCTATTTAAGTTTCACTGTCATTCTCTATATTTTCGGATTCGCTATTTTAATATACACATTTATATTTGGTGTGCTATAAATGAAATTCATTTTATATCCAGTCTGAAACGTCTCAAAGATGTTTTAGACTGTTTTTTATTCTTAATAGACATTTCACACTCTCATACTTTAATATTTAAGATATGTTTTAGTCTTGCATGCTTATTAAAGATTAAAATTATAATTCAAGGCTATTTACATATATTTCTTCAACAAGGAGCTTTTAAGTGAACTATATTAAACGAACGATAATTTTACTTATATTATTCGTTGTCGTATCCCCTATAAACTCACCAAAAACAATTGCAGATAATAAGTATTCAGAAATTCAAGATGACAAATTCCAATTACAACCTGGTGATATTATTATTACAAAAGGCCCTGTCATGTGGGGATTTTTTGGTCATTGTAGTATCGCGATTGATGATAAAACGATTTTGCAAATTGAGGGGCCTGGCGACAAACCAACTACACAATCCTTCGAATCTTTTAAATATAATTATGCAAGTGGCAAAAATGATTGGATGAAAGTTTATCGTTGTAGCTATCCTGGTGCAGGTAAAAAAGCGGCTGACTGGGTTAAGAAAAACTATGAAAATACAAATCATCGTTATCTAGTTACATTAAATTTGAACAGCAAAAAATTTACGTATTGTACTAAAATTATCTATCAAGCTTATAAATTTGGTGTAAGTGAAAAATCAGTTAAAAGTTATGGACTACATATTATTTCACCCTATGCAATTAAAGATAATTTTATAGATCCATATAAACTAAGACTTGTTAAAGCTTATTAACACAGTTTCATCAAATAGTTAAATTAGTTTGTGTTTTGCAATAAATTGGGTATAGAATTACAAATGATATTTCAGGAGGCCCAATATTTTGAATGAACTAACTAAAGAACAAAAGTATACAATAGCTAAATTTTACAAATTATATATTGAACGTTCGAATAATGGAGAAACAGAAACAGTCGCTAACTTTTTTGGCGATGCTAAAGATGCACGTGAAAACTATTTTTGCGATCGTGATTATCAAGACTTCTTAACTAACTGCCGAATTTTAATTCAAAACAAATACTTAACTGGTGAAGTTTTGGACGATAACATTTACAATATTTCTATTTTAAACAAGACATTTATTGAATTTGAACAAAATTTTGGTTGAACATAAATGTCTCAACTATAAACTTTCTAACCCTATTTTAAAGCAGGAGTGAAAATATACATGAGTGAATGGCATATTAATAATCAATCTACAAAACCTTTTTTAATACAACAAGCGGAAAAGCAATTGTCTATTGTTAAACCGTTGCCTAATGGTAGCTTCCAAATACTCACAGAAATAGATTTGGAGAATGGCAATGTTAGTAACATCGATCATTCTCTACTTGTTTCAGTAGACCCCAAAGCATTAGAAATTAGTATATTTGACGCTGTAAATTAAACGCAATATTTTTATTTAATTATTTTAATGTTTCGCCTTTTAAATGAAAACAAGATTACTGAATTATTATGAGATTTTAAAAACAATAAATATTCTCAATAATTAATCAGTCTTAATAAAAAATTAACAAAAAGTTGATTAGTTAAATTATTAATTAAGTAGTAAGATATTATGCGATGTGGTATCCTATTATTGTTAAACATTTTGAGTGTTTAACATTACTTCTTGTTATCGCCATATACAGACTTTAATTCTCGTCATTATTAAAGTTCTGTATTGGCGCTTTTTTTATATTCAAAATCAAAAGTCGGACAGATGAAAAGTAAAAAACTTTTCCAACAGTTCGATTTATTTTAGAACCATTATATATTGTTAGATCTCCACCTAAATTTATTGGACAAAAAAATAACAGCTAGTGCTTTTACCACACCAACTGCTATCGATTTAAAGCATAAAAAAACAGCCCTATAATAAGGACTGTTTGAATAAGTTAAAATTACATTTTAACTACGTTTGCAGCTTGCTCGCCACGGTCGCCTTCAACGATGTCGAATTCAACTTTTTGGCCTTCTTCTAATGATTTGTATCCATCTTCAGCGATTGCTGAGAAGTGTACGAATACGTCGCTACCATCTTCTCTTTCGATGAAACCAAAACCTTTTTCTGCATTAAACCATTTAACTGTACCGTTATTCATATTGAATACCTCCGTCGTGCTTTTGCACTAAATATTTTGTAACAAATTCATAAATGAAAAGGAGAATATTCTATATAAATAACTCACATTTTTCTTCACGCTCTTTATTACTTAACTTTCATTATACACTTTTAAATATAGAAGTAAAGCATTATTTTATTTTCTGTGATAATACACATTGAAATATATAGTAATATTCCATTTTAATACTAAATTTAAAATTTTTATTTTCTAATATTAAATACACTTGCTTTTGATACTATTTACTTTTTTAATTCTGAATTGATAATAAATCATATCATGATCTAAAAATTATAAAAGTGCCACTAGCAGCAGTGACACTTTTACAATGAGCATTATTGACCTGAATCAGCGTTGTCTTCGCTCCAAATATTTAATTTCTCTTTTTTCGCTTGTGCTTCACTTTTTCTTAAAAGTTGTTCATGTGTATTGTTAGGTTTATAAACATAAGCAACTTTAGCCAAGCCTTGACGAACTAAAGCTTCGTTTACCATTTTTCCATCAGCATAAATATACGCTAAGCCACGTCCATATTTATCAGTTCTTTGACCTTTGTCAAACTCGACTTCAATTTTCTTTGCATTTTCTACCATTTTTTTCGTAAATGCACTTGCTTCAGGACCATATTTCTCTACACCTTTTTTAGGATGCTTTGTTTCAGGTGTATCAACCAATAATAGTCTAAATGTCATTGGTTGACCTTTGTACATTAATTTAACCGTATCACCATCAATCGCTTTAATTAATGTCGCAGGTTCTTTATGTAATTTTTTAGTTGAAGTTGCACTATATACTGTTGGATCTTCAGAACCACTTCTATTTACGCCGTTATCTGTTTGTGATGCATTTGCTGAGCTACTTAGACTTGAAACTACAACTAAAGTTAACACTAAGCAACTAGTAGCGAAAAAGAAAAACCTCTTTGCGTATTGCCCTTTCGAAACATTACTGATAGCCATCCCTATAAGTAATATTGAAACAATTGCCATACATATGCCAGCACTTAATAAGTATTCTGTCATAACTAACACCTCTTTCTTTTTAGTTAATTTTAATATTAAACGTTAATTAATTATAATTCTACATTTTTACAATTAATTAATAAAAATTTAATAATTACAATAAAATAACTATACTTACTTTTATGTATTTTCTATATTTTAGGTTCCGGAACTTATATATTTAGCCTTATTTGTAAAATTAAAAAGCCTACAACATGAATCGTTGCAGACTATCATATCGAGACAAAGAGGTTTATTAGCGTCTCTATATCTATGCGGAATTTGAAAAGATTATTTAT
>OFLM01000036.1_pt1 | contig 101335 bp, 92 predicted proteins | sample 1540801 | NCBI WGS metagenome assembly OFLM01 (sample SAMEA4413040, study PRJEB24355) | metagenome | biome: human; feature: gut; material: faeces | place: United Kingdom | collected 2010 | reverse complement strand
ACTAAAGATAAATGGACAGATCGTTCTTCAGAAAGATATAAAATCGATTGGGAAAAAGAAGAAATGACAAATTAATGGTCATGAACACTTAAATATTCACATATTAACATTAGCCGATAACATCAATAATGATGTACGTCGGCTATTTTGGTTCAAGTAAAAAATTAAGTGGCGATTGCTTGCGAAATGTCTTGTACACTTGTAGATATATATATTCATAACTAAAAACATGATTCCAATAGTGATGTCTGAACGTCAAACATTTGAAATTCAAATTGTCAAACCCTTTAATTAAAAGTTTTGAAATTGTTCAAAACTTATTGAACACATTATGTGTTAATATATTTGCAGAATTATTTTAAAATCGTTTTAAAACTATACTGAAATAAGAAGATAAAAAGTATAATAAGTACATATAATTGAAAATAATTTCTAGAAATCTATTTATCTCTAATCTAGATATTGTAAGAAGTTGTATGAATAAGTTAAACTTATATTGAATCAGTTTAAATGTTCAAGGAGGATGACATATGCTTTTTAAAGATTGGGAAATTAATGTTGTTTACTCAGGGAAACATGAAGTAGTTACAAACGAAAATAGTTTATTTGTTATTGATGAAGATTATGATGTCGCAATCGCAATCAATTATTTAGATAATAAATTAAAAGTTAGTCATGTTAACTATGGCTCTGAATTTACAATTGACGCATCTAACAAAGTACTTGCGTTGATGATTCATAATCCAAATATTGACGAGAATTAAATATTAAAAAACATTTAGAAACATAAAGGCATACTATATATAGTCTTTTAAACGTATAACGAACGAAAATTAGAAATTCGGATATTCATTACACTATTAAAATGCAATTTTTCAAAGCATTTAAAAACAACAATTAAGGTGGTGACCAAAAATTAACATTGTGTATAACATCATTGTATATATAGCATGCATGATTAACTTCGGACTGATTATCGTCCCATTGCTAACTACCAATGACGCAGATTTTGTTTGGACTTCTTCGTCATTAATATATATGATCCTTTTAACACTACTTATATTAATTGTTTATATTAAAACTAAAGATAGTTTACAGCTAACAATATTTATACTTAGTGTGGCATTAATCCTTCTATACTGTGCACCTTTACTGTTCATTTATGTATTCTAATGTTTCATTAATATTTTAATACGTCAGTTTAAAAACAAACAATTTGAATAAAACGAAACATGTTATCATCTAATTTAACATGATATTCACTTAAAATTTGAAACAACAAGCAGCCTAATTTAAGCTTTATATCTTTATTTCAGGTAATGTTTTCAACTATTTTAATGCAATTTACATTTAGATTAAGGAGTAAACATCATGAATAAACATATAAATAAAAAGACCACAAAGCATCTTGAAGATTATAAAAAGGTTCAACAAAGAAATTCAGAGGAAACAAATAGAGGTTGTTTAAAAAGCGCCGCCATGCTTATTGTCTTATTTCTATTCATTATATTTGGCATCGTGGCATGTTCGACACACGTTAACTTTTTCTTCCAATAATATGCTAATTGAGTAAAAATCAGAACGTTTCATACTACGTTTAAATTTAACTATGGGAGCACTATAAATATTTTTTAGATTGTACAAAGCAATTTTGTGCATAACATTTCTAACTATTATATTTATATTTGTCTCCCCTATTTTTGATTTCATTGTTCATACATAAATAATAAATCGTAAAATTTTTATCTGCATAAAAAAACAGGCGAAGACAATGATATTTATTGTTTCAACCTGTTTTATTTATTATCTATTTATAATTTCATCAATTTCTTTGTAAATGCTTTCTAATCCAACTTTAGCTTCAGCCATTTTTGCGAAATTATTACTTTTTAGTGCTGCTTTTGCTCTATATTGGTTCATCATAATCATACGTTTGTAGTATGGGTTTAAGCTTCCTGCAGCTAAATCATTTACATAAGATTGATCAAGTAATGATTTCAATTCTTCAGCAATTTTTTTATCATGATATTCACTTTGAGTTAAATAATTGCCATGACTACTTGCATCTGCTTTGTTCCCATCTAACGTTGATACTGCTGTTGTTGATAATAGTACCGCTAATGTTCCTGCTACTAAATATTTTTTAATTTTCATTGTAAATTCTCCTTTAAAAATTGATACTTAATGATTATATAGTCAATTTTAGGAAAGTTACATTAACCTACTATTAAATAGCATAGTCTTTTTATTAATAGAAATTAATATTAGATTAAATTATTTTGAACTTACAGTAATGATAAAAGTTTTATCTCACTAATCCTTGCTTTAATACTTGATCAATTCGCTCTTGCAATATCATTTTCTTAACATTGTATTCAAATGATACTAAGTTGACTGCTTTTTGTGCTTTTCTATGTGCACTCACAGTATGTGTTTTTTCAAATTCTCTCACAAGATTTTGAGCTTGTATTAATTTCTGTTCTTTTTTTAATGTCGCAACAGATTTCTCAGCTGGTTTATTGAAATGCGGACGTGGACCATATCCAAATGTACCGTCATTATATTCCACGATGTTATAATCATGTCTAAACTTAATATATTTAGGTGTTGTATTAAATTTTGGTCTTGATTGATACTTAAACGTACCATCATTATATTCTACAATATTATTATTTATACTAATTGGCTTCTTCTCTCTTGGACCGTATCCTTCACTCGCATCAGCAGTTGATGCAAGTGTTGTTGTAGTTATCCCAATTGCCGCTATCGCTAGTAATGATTTTGCTATCAATTTATTTTTCATATTAATTATCCTCCAAATTGTTATCTTACATTTATTAAGTTATCCTATTTATACAACTTTTGAAATTAACTAATTATTAATTAACTATAAACACTTTATAATATACATAAAATATAGTTATCTACCTTGTGACGCATCAGTACTTATATATTAGTCAAAAAATCATACCTCTACTTTTTCGAATTTCAAAAATAAAACCACACAACAAAAAAGACACCATTTGAATGTTGGTGTCTTATAGTATAATGTCATTAAATTTATTTGTAACTTCGCATTCTATAGTTAAATATTGTAACCCAGCTAATAATCAAAGTTGGTAGTATAACTAAGTTCAAATTAGATACATCAAAAAATACAGATTGGAAATTGTCGATATTAATATCATTAATATCCATTTTTTCATTTACTGCTTGATAGATCGCAAAGTAAACTAAGAACCATTGAATTAAATGTTCTAAAACGACAACCTCTGTCAAATCGACATTCTTTTTTCTAAACAGTAATCTAACTATAAATAATTGGAATATGCTTGAAATCAAGATTAAAATAATACCCATTAAGAAAAAGCTACCGAAATCAATGGTAATAAATTGAGCTATTCCATAAATGATGACAGCAGAGATAGCTAACGAAATATATCCTATGAATATGAATACCACACCCATAAAGAGTGTTTTTAAGAACAGAAAAGGCTTCTTTCTATTTGTAACCAAATAGCTCAATATACAAAGTAGTAATAGAATTGTTAAAATTTTAATTATCATCGTTTGACCTCAATATATTTATTTATATCTTTTTTATTGACCACGAAAAAATAACAATCACTTAAGTGATTGCCAATAATACTCAATGCCTACACTATAGTAATCTTGGCACATGATTTTACACTATTTTATGCTGTTTGAACATGTATGTGCTGAATTGCGCTTACTTCAAAAATGCATAATACAACTAAATAGTATAATTTTTAACTTATATATTAATCATAACATATCATCGATATTTAGAATATATCTCTTATTTCTATATAAGTAAAATTATACATAGTTATTATTTCTCCGCTATACGACATGTCTTTGTTTTATAAAAATGATATATCCCAACAGCTACAAGGATAACAAGTTATTCTATTTGCTAATTTCAAGTTCAAAACAATTAGATTAGAAACAATACATTTTATTTTTACTAAAAATAAAATACTATTTTAGTTGAATCATGTTTACTGCGTTTCATAAACTAACATGATATTTAATAATGAATTCATACAAAATAATACCATTAAATCAATCATTTTTCTTTTTCGATTGCATTAAACCTTATTAATTTGCACTTAATTTTAATTAATGAAGTGTTAACTGGTAAATGCATGAAACCGTTTGTAAAATATCAGTGTACTCGCAACATTAAGTACAAATTTATTTTACAGGGAGAACTTATTATGAAAAAAAATATCACAAAAGTAATTATCGCATCTACAGTCATCGCTACAGGTCTTCTAACTCATTCAAATGATGCTAAAGCTTTCTTTAGTTATGAATGGAAAGGTTTAGAAATTGCTAAAAAATTAGCAGATCAAGCTAAACAGGAAGAAGAACGCATTGATAAGTTAATGAGAGAATCTGATAAAAATCTAAAACCTTACAAAGGTGAAACTGTTAATGATCTTTACCTTATTGTAAAAAAATTAAGCCAAGGTGATGTGAAGAAAGCAGTCGTCAGAATTAAAGATGGTGGTCCTAACGGTTACTATACATTTGACCTTACACGCCCATTAGAAGAGAACAGAAAAAATATTAAAGTTGTTAAAAACGGTGAAATCGACTCAATTACTTGGGATTAATTTACACACTGAATTAAATAGTTGCACGCCAAACGTTGGAAAACAATGCTAACGTTTGGGCGTGCTTTTTTATTTTAAGTAACTTCCGATTTATTTAGCATCTTTACGACTGTTTAATAAAGCACGTATGATTAATACTGTTGCCACTACATCCGTTACAATTTTTATAATAGTTAATACTTTCGATTTCCTTTTCACAATAGCCACCTCGCTTGTTCAAAACATAAACAACTATTGCATTCACTTTTAAGTAATTATTTATATGATTTATCCCAATAAGCTCACCATTCAAATGAACACAATATTATAAATTAATTATACCTTTGAATATAGCAAAAAGCCACACTCTATAGCATGGCTTCTATCAATTATTTTAAAGTATTATATTTTAAAACTAGATCGATTTGTCTTTGTAATTTTTTCTTTTCATAACTGTGTTGGAAATGAATTAAGTTAACAGCTCTTTGTGCTTTACGGTGTGTTGCAACAGTTCTGGTACGTTTGAACAAGTTTACAGCTTTTTGTGCATCCACAACTTTTTTATTTACTTGTTTTTTAAAGTTTGTTTGATACTGATCATATTTTTTAGCAGCTTCAACGTTTTTAGTTTGTGCATGAGATTCACCGGCAAACGTTGATACCGTTAAACTAATAGCAGCTATGCTTAAAATTGATTTCCCAATAAAATTCTTTTTCATAATTAATAACACCTATCCTCAAATATTTATTTTGTATATATTTATAATAATAGACAGATACAAAAAACTACATTAACTATTTATTAACTATACATTAATATTTGTGTCACTACATTTCTGAATTTCAAGAATTTTGCTACTCCATATTTTAACCATCAAATTATTGATATAATTTATGCCTTTAGAAATCCTTTTAAATATGTATACGATTCATGATTTTAAATAAAATTTCAAATTTCCTGACTTCTTGGAATCTTAATTTTATGCTTTTTAATAATACACTTTTAACCAAATAATCAACATGATTCAACCATATAGGACCATCAACAATCACATTCCCCAAAATTACAATTCTTTTCATAACATAAATGTATTATTCATTCCAGCTATCTTATAAAATTGTCAGAAATACTTTTAAACAAACATTCATGTCATGACCTCCTAGTTAAATCAGTCTATAAACTAAAAAAAGCCATAGCTACTTTCTATTTAAAAAGTAGTATGACTTATTGTTTCGTGATGTCGATTTTTGAAATTGATGGTGCCATGTAAAGTTTGATCATCAATAATAACTTCAGCATATGTTTCTTCCATTGAACTTCTAGATTGAGATATACTTCCAGGATTAATAACATGAACACCATTAATATACTCATATTTTGCCACATGTGTATGTCCATAAAATGCAAACAAACAACCTAATTCAAGTCCTTTTGCAGCTAATAAATCTCTTGTTCGATTGACTTGATATAAATGTCCATGAGTGTAAAATGCTTTCACGTCATTACATTTTGCGACCGCTTCATTTTCAAATTCTGGGTAAAAATCGCAATTGCCTTTTACTCTATTAAATAAGCTAAGTTCCGTATCATCATACGCGAACTCTGAATCTCCTAAATGTAAATATACATCTGCATCTGGGTGCATTTCATAAATTTGATATAAAATGCCAGATTCAGTATGATTATCACTCACAACAATCCATTTAGACATGTTGATCACCTTCAAGAAAAGCTTGAAGTAAATTAATCGCATTTCGTCTATGACTAATTTGCCCTTTTTGTTCTTTAGAAAGTTGAGCCATAGTTTTATCTAATTTCGGTACATAAAATATCGGATCATATCCGAAACCATTTTCACCATATTTCCCATCTGCAATTTCACCTGAAACAGTACCTTTAAATACTTTTGTTTCCATATCAGGGCCACTCATACTTATGACACAAACAAATTGCGCACGACGATCAGTTGTATTACCAAGCTTATTTAATAATTTTTCAATATTTGCTTCATCGCTTTTATTTTCACCAGCATAACGTGCAGAGTATATACCTGGCTCACCATTTAATGCAAAAACTTCTAGTCCACTGTCATCAGCTATGACCGTTTTATTCAATGCTTTTGCAGCAGCTTCTGATTTTAATATTGCATTTTCTTCAAATGTTGATCCTGTTTCTTCCACATCAAAATCTGGTATTAGTTCTGAAATACCTATTACGTGGTAATCTGGAAATATCACTTTAAAGTCATTTATTTTTCCTTGATTATTCGATGCAATAACAATCTCTTTCATTAAAAATCCTCCTAGTCATTCACTGATATACGTTCCACATTAACAGATAAATTTAGCCACTCTTTGATAATGTTAGTAATATGTGTGGTATCACCTGTTGCAAAAAATCGATGATCTGGATGTTCAGTATAACTTGCATGTTCATTACTAAATGTTAGCAATGCACTAACTTCACGAGCCGTTTCTAATCCAGACGAAATCACTGTCTTTTTACCACCAAAATAATCATAGATAGGTTTATAGAGCAATGGATAGTGTGTACATCCTAAAATGACAGTATCAGACTCACTATTACGCCAACGTTTCAATGTTTGATGAATAACAATACTTGTAATTGTTGGATCACTATATCTCATTTGTTCTACAAGTGGCACAAAACCTGGACAGGCAACGCCATGTACCTCTACATGTGGATTTATACGTTTAATTTGCGTACGATATGCTTCAGATTTAATTGTGCCTTCCGTTCCTAGTACTAATACATTTTGATTTCTAGTCGTCATTATTGCTGTTCTAGCACCTGGTTCAATTACGCCAATCACTGGGATTGATAATGTCTTTTGTAAATATTCTAAAGCTACAGCAGTTGCAGTATTACAAGCAATCACGAGCATTTTTATATCAAATTCCAATAATTTACGAGCAATTTCAACTGTATATTGTTTTACTTGTTCTCCTGGTCTTGGCCCATATGGACATCGCCCAATATCACCTAAGTAATAAATCGTCTCATTTGGCAACTGACGCATAATTTCTTTAGCTACTGTCAAACCTCCGACACCAGAGTCTATTACACCTATTGGTTTATTCATATTCGGTCATCCTTACTTTTAATTTAATTTTTAGTTTATCATAACTAAGCATTGGATTTTAGTATTATGCACTGTGTTTACCATTTTTGTCATTATAATATAATACTTATTTTAAATTAGCTCACTATCATATTGTCATGTAATGTAACTATAAAAAATCCCTTCTAAGTTTTTGTGTATCTCCATTCAATTTAATTTTGAAAGGAACATAACATTTTAACTCAAAAGGGATTAATTTTTATTCTACTTCATGGTCTGAACCAAAGAATGATTTAAACATGTGGAATGTTGTTTCTCTGTTCATTGCTGCAATGGATGTTGTTAATGGAATACCTTTAGGGCAAGCATTAACACAGTTTTGTGAATTACCACACTGCTGTAAGCCACCTGTACCCATTAATGCATTTAAACGTTCATCTTTAGTCATAGATCCTGTTGGGTGCAAATTAAACAAACGAACTTGCGAGATTGCTTGCGCACCAACGAATTTATTATTTTCAGTAACATTAGGACAAACCTCTAAACATACACCACATGTCATACATTTAGATAATTCATAAGCTGTTTGACGTTTTTTCTCTGGCATACGTGGTCCAGGACCTAAATCATACGTTCCATCAATTGGGATCCATGCTTTCATACGTTTTAAGTTATCGAACATTCTAGAACGATCAACTTGTAAGTCACGGATAACTGGGAAAGTATTCATTGGCTCTAAACGAATAGGTTGTTCTAATTGATCAACAATCGCAGAACAAGATTGTCTTGCACGACCATTGATAACCATAGAACATGCTCCACAGACTTCTTCTAAGCAGTTCATATCCCAGACAACAGGTGTTGTTTTTTCACCTTTAATATTAACTGGGTTACGTCTAATTTCCATTAAACATGCAATGACGTTTAAATTTTCACGATATGGAATTTCAAATGTTTCTTCATAAGGCTTAGAATCACTTGTATCTTGTCGTTTAATAATTAATTTTACTGTTTTTTGTTTCGGTTTAGATTGTGTTTCATGTTGTGGAGTGTTTTTCACTGATTGTTCAGTCATTATTTTTTACCCCCTTTAGACTTACTTGTGTAATCACGTTTACGAGGTGGTATTAAACTCACATCGACGTCATCATAAGTAAACTGTGGTTTTTCAAATGCGCCTTGGAATGAGGCCATTGTCGTTTTTAACCACTCTTCATCATTACGCTCTGGGAATTCTGGTTTATAATGGGCACCGCGTGATTCGTTACGGTTATATGCACCAATCGTAATAACACGTGCAAGTACTAACATGTTCCATAATTGACGAGTAAAGAATACCGCTTGGTTACTCCAAGTTTGAGTATCTTCCATATCAATATCTTCATAACGTTTCATCAATTCAACAATCTTTTTATCTGTTTCTAACAGTTTTTCATTTTCACGAACAACAGTTACATTTGCTGTCATAATTTCACCAAGTTCACGGTGTAATTTATATGCATTTTCTGTACCGCGCATAGCTAATAATTTATCAAAACGTTCTTGCTCTTCAGCTTTACGTTTTTCAAAAATACTTTCGTCCATATCAGTATATGATCGATCAATATTTGAAATATAATCAATCGCGTTTGGACCTGCTACTGTACCACCATAAATCGCTGATAACAATGAATTGGCACCTAAGCGGTTACCACCATGTTGAGAGAAGTCACATTCTCCAGCTGCAAATAACCCTTTAATATTTGTCATTTGATCATAATCTACATATAGACCACCCATTGAATAGTGGACAGCTGGGAAAATCTTCATTGGTACTTTGCGTGGGTCATCACCAGTGAATTTTTCATAAATTTCAATGATACCACCTAGTTTTACATCTAACTCATGTGGATCTTTATGTGACAAATCAAGATATACCATGTTTTCGCCATTAATACCTAATTTTTGGTTAATACATACATCGAAAATTTCACGCGTTGCGATATCACGAGGTACTAAGTTACCATAATCAGGATATTTCTCTTCTAAGAAGTACCAAGGCTTACCATCTTTATATGTCCAAATTCGTCCACCTTCACCACGTGCTGATTCACTCATTAGTCGAAGTTTATCATCGCCAGGAATTGCAGTAGGATGAATTTGAATGAACTCACCATTAGCATAAATAGCGCCTTGTTGGTAAACAATGGAAGCCGCTGATCCTGTATTAATCATTGAGTTTGTTGTTTTACCGAAAATAATACCAGGGCCACCCGTTGCCATAATAACTGCATCTGAACCAAATGTTTCAATCTCAGCAGTTGTCATATTTTGTGCAACGATACCTCTTGCACTATCATCATCACCTTTAACTATGCCAAGGAATTCCCATCCTTCATACTTCGTAACTAATCCATCTACTTCATATGCACGAACTTGTTCATCCAATGCATATAATAATTGTTGTCCAGTTGTTGCCCCTGCATATGCTGTTCTGTGGTGTAATGTACCACCGAAACGTCTAAAATCTAATAGACCTTCATTTGTTCTATTGAACATTACGCCCATACGGTCTAATAAATGAATAATTTTAGGTGCTGCCTCTGTCATCGCTTTAACAGGTGGTTGGTTTGCAAGGAAGTCGCCACCATACACTGTATCATCAAAGTGAATCCAAGGAGAATCGCCTTCCCCTTTAGTATTGACCGCACCATTAATGCCACCTTGGGCACAAACAGAGTGCGAACGTTTTACTGGTACAACCGAGAATAAATCTACATGTGCACCTTTTTCTGCCGCTTTAATTGTTGACATTAAGCCCGCTAGGCCACCTCCGACAACAATAAGATGTTTCTCTGCCATAAAAATGTCACTCCCCTAAATTTTCAATCTATTTTTGTTAAATGCGATGTATTACATAAAGGCAATAATTGCAGTAACACCAATATACGAAATAACTAAGAATACGATTAATGAAACCCATGTAAATGCACGTTGTGATTTCGGAGATTGTAGTCCTCCCCAAGTAACTAAGAATGACCATAAGCCATTTGCAAAGTGGAACACAACAGCAATAATACAAATAATATAAAATATTGCCCATCCAGGATGTTGCAATGTTTCGTGCATTAAATCGTAATTCACTTCTTTGCCGTAAAATGCTTTTTGTAAACGTGTTTGCCATAAATGGATACCAATAAAGATAAATGTTAAGATACCACTCACTCTTTGGAAGAAGAACATCCAGTTTCTAAAAATCGAGTAATGTCCAACATTTTCTTTTGCTGTAAATGCAATGTGTATACCAAACAAACCGTGATATAACAACGGAATGTATATAAATAAAAATTCTACAATAATTAGAAATGGTAATGATTCCATAAAGTTAGATGCCTTATTAAACGCTTCAGCACCTTGTGTTGCTTGGTGATTCACTAATAAATGAACGACCAAAAATGCACCTATTGGGATAATACCTAATAACGAGTGAATACGTCTTAGATAAAATTCATTTTTTGATTGAGCCAAAAGGAGTCCCCCCTGTGAACGAATATTTAATTTATTGAGCTATTTATATTAAACGTACGCTTAACCCCCTAAAGTGATATCGTTTCTAGCGTTGTAATTATCATTAAGCGAAACATTTTAAAGACAAATACACACTGCACGATCACCAAACTGCATGTCGAACAATGTAAAATTTGGATTTAATATTTAAGATTGCTTGTGATGATAAACTTTCTCATTTAGAAAACGCTTCCACGTACATTCAAAAAAATAACTTTGTTAACCATATTGTAACATTATTTCATATATTTTGGGGCATGAGAATGATTCTCACGCCCTGTAATTTATTTATGCAATTGTTCATGTAGGTTCTTTGCGACGTTTTCAGGAATACCTATATTTTTAAAATCTTCAAGTGTAGCTTCCTTCATTTTCTTGATTGAACCGAATGAACGCAATAATAATGTTTTACGTTTGCTACCGATACCATCTATATCATCAAGTATTGATTTCAAGCCGGTCTTTTGACGTGTTTGTCTATGAAAGGTGATTGCGAATCTGTGAACCTCATCTTGGATACGGTGCAACAAATAAAATGCTTGGCTATTTTTCTTCAGTGGTACAATTTCTGCACTAGCGCCATATAATAATTCAGATGTTTGGTGTTTATCATTTTTTTGCAAACCTGCAACCGGGATATCTAGACCTAATTCGTTTTGTAGCACATCAATAACCCCGTTCATATGTCCTTTACCACCATCTACTATTATTAAATCAGGTAATGGTAATCCTTCGTTTAACACGCGAGAATATCGGCGTCTTACTACTTCTCTCATTGATTTGTAATCATCTGGACCTTTAACCGTTTTGATTTTATACTTTCTATAATTTTTCTTGTCTGGTTTACCGTCGATAAATGTAACCATTGCTGACACTGGATCCACACCTTGAATATTAGAATTATCGAATGCTTCAATTCTAATTGGTGTTTGAATTCCCATTTGTGTTCCAAGTTCTTCAATTGCTTTAATTGTTCTGGACTCATCACGTGATATTAATTCAAATTTATTATTTAAGGATACTTTAGCGTTATGCGCAGCTAGATCAACCATCTCTTTTTTGGGACCTCGCGCGGGTTGAACGATTTTAGTGTCCACAACAGATTGAATCATTTCTTTATCCAAATTACGTGGCACATGAACTTCCTTAGGTAAAATATGTTGGTTTAAGCTATAAAATTGTCCAATAAATGTATAAAATTCTTCTTCTTCTGTTTGCTGTAATGGAATCATCGTTGTATCTCGCTTTATCATATTACCTTGTCGTATAAAGAAAACTTGGATACACATCCATCCTTTATCAACACTATAACCAAAGACATCACGAATCGTTTTATCTGATGACATAATTTTTTGTTTGTTAGTTAGATTTTGAATATGTTGAATTAAATCTCTAAATTCTTTAGCCCGTTCAAAATCAAGTGATTCACTTGCAGTTAACATTCGCTCTTCTAAACTTTTTAAAATTGTTTTGTCTTCCCCATTCAGAAAATCAGTAATTTCCTTCGTCATTTGTGCGTATTTACTCAGATCAACGTCATATACACATGGTCCTAAACATTGTCCAATATGGTAATAAAGACATAATTTATCTGGCATCTTATCACATTTGCGATATGGATATATTCTGTCTAATAACTTTTTAGTTTCTTGAGCAGAATATGCATTCGGATACGGTCCGAAATATTTGCCAGTACCTTGTTTTACAGTTCTCGTCACTAGTAGTCTAGGATATTTTTCCTTTGTTATTTTAATAAATGGATAACTTTTATCATCTTTTAATAAAATGTTGTATCTAGGTTGATATTGTTTGATCAAATTTAATTCAAGTAATAATGACTCTGTTTCACTAGATGTGACAATAAATTCAAAATGCCGTATTTCTCCAACAAGTCTCGTTGTTTTAGCATCATGAGCGCCCGTAAAATACGATCGCAATCGATTTCTTAGCTTTTTAGCTTTGCCAACATATATCACTTGATCATTACGATCTTTCATTAAATAGCAGCCTGGTTCCATAGGTACGACATTTAATTTATTTTTAATTCGTTGCTTATAGTCTTCCAAAAATATCCCCCCTTCTAATTTTAAAATGAATGATGCTACAAAAGTGCTTCAAATTTATCACCATTAATTCTAGTTCATTATCAACATCTTCGAGTATGACTTTTCATGCACATGATGTAATATTGAACATTGTTTTATCAAACCAACTGCTACATGTCTATTAGCATGCTTGATTATCATTTATCGTTCATAGATTTATTAATCCCACCATTCTCAAGTCGTAAACAATATGATGACCTATCATTCTACTTTTTATATTAAAAACACAAACAAAAACTGGAGCAATTCATTAAAGAAATGCCCCAGTCGTCATTGGTTGTAACTTATAAATGTTTATCTAAAACTTCAGCTAAGTTTTCTTTTGGTTGGAAACCAACTACTTTATCAACTGGTTGACCGTCTTTAAAGACGATTAATGTTGGAATACTCATCACTTCATATTTAGCTGCAGTTGATGGATTTTCATCAACATCTAATTTTAAAATGTCAGCTTTACCTTCATAGTCAGCTGCTAATTCTTCTAATACCGGAGCGATCATTTTACATGGACCACACCATGTTGCCCAAAAATCTACTAATTGTACACCAGATTCTACTTTTGAATCGAAATCTGCATCTGTTACTTTTACGATTGCCATAAATGCCAATCCTCCTTAATTATTATTATGATGTTCAAATTATATCAGATAACATGCTTCATGTATTTCTATTTGCTCAATTTTTATGCTTATTTCAAATAACATGTTTGAAATGTATTCTTGTTGCTTTACATTATTTTAACTGCAGCTAATTAATTTATCAAATTATAATTTATTTTAGTGTTGCAACGGTAACGCCAAATCCACCTTCACTTGGCATACCACCTCTAAAGTCACTAACACTTTTATGCTTTTTCAAATGTTGTTGTACACCTTTTTGAAGTGCACCTGTACCTTTACCATGAATGATATAAACTTGTTCGTAATTACTTAAAACGGCTTGATCTAAATATTGATCTAGTTCAATTAAAGCATCCTCATAACGATAGCCTCGTAAATCAAGTTCAGTTTTAATTGTTTGACGATTTTGACGTGTAACCATTTTCGTTGGCTTAACTTTTTCTTTTTGTTTTTTCTCTAAATCTTCAATAGGTAACTTCATTTTAATAATTCCCATTTGAACAATTGCTTCTTCGTCGTTGACAATTTCTAAAACTTCACCTTTTTGACCGTAAGATAATACTTTTACTTCATCACCAGCAACAATTTTATCGTATTTTTGCTTTTGTACATTTTGCTTTATAGATTTCGCTTCATAATGATCATCTAAACGTTTCTTCTTATCAATCAATACATGTTCTTTAACATCTGCACCTTTTTGTTCACGCAATTGTCTTAAATCTTTAATAATATCGTCAGCTTCTTTTGTTGCAGCTTTAATCTTCTGATTTGCTTTTTCTTTCGCTTCCTCTATTAGAGACTTTTCATAATTTTGGAATTGTTGATACTGCTTAGATAAATCATCATGCACTTGCTCCGCTTCTTTTACAAGACGGTCCAGTTCTAATCTCTGTGTCTCTACACGTTTGTAATTACGCTCTAATGATTCAATCATTTCATTTATTTCTTTTTCATCAGTACCAATCATCGTCTTAGCCTTATTTATAATATTCAAACTAAGACCTAACTTTTTAGAAATGTCAAAAGCATTTGAACGACCCGGTACACCCATTAATAACTTATACGTTGGACTCAAAGTATCTACATCAAATTCTACACTCGCATTCATAACGCCTTCTCGATTATAACTATATGCTTTAAGTTCAGGGTAGTGTGTCGTTGCCATTACTAGAGAACCAATTTTTCTAACATGATCTAAAATGCTCATTGCTAAGGCAGCACCTTCACTTGGATCTGTACCTGCACCTAATTCATCAAATAAAACTAAACTATGTTTGTCTGCATTCTTTAAAATTTCAACTATATTCGTCATATGAGATGAAAAAGTTGATAATGATTGTTCTATTGATTGTTCATCTCCGATATCGCAATATACATTTTTAAATACACTTAACTGACTACCATCAAGTGTTGGAATCAACAATCCTGATTGAGCCATAACAATAATTAAACCTAATGTTTTTAATGTTACTGTTTTACCACCTGTATTCGGTCCTGTAATAATTACCGTTTCAATATCTTCCATAAATTCGATGGTATTAGCTACAACAGTCTCACGATTTAATAATGGATGGTATGCTTTAGGTAAATATACAGTACGGTCCTCTTTAAATATCGGCTTTGTTCCTTTAATACTTCTACTATATCTCGCTTTTGCGATTAAAAAATCTAACTGACCCATGACTTGTTCTGCCACAAGTAGTGCATCTTTGTCCGCAGCCACATAACCAGTTAGTTGCGTTAAAATGCGTTCTTTTTCAATTGCTTCATCATGACGTAATCGACTAATTTGATTATTCATTTCAACAACTGATGATGGCTCAATATACAATGTTTGTCCTGAAGCAGATTGATCATGTACAATCCCATTAAAATCTTGTCGATATTCAGCTTTGACAGGTATAACGTTTCTTTCATTCCTAACTGTTACAATAGCATCTGATAATTTTTTCTGATTTGCTTGGCTTTTAACAATACGGTCCAAATTTTGTCTAATACGTTGATTCGTGCTAGAAATTTTACTTCTAATCCCTTGCAATTCATAACTCGCATTATCATATAAATCATACGTATCGCATGTTTCATTTATTTGTTGAAAAAGATCGGTTAACACAGGTAATTGATTCATCTTGTCATCTAATATTGGGTATTTAACACCTTCATCTTCTTCAACCAATTGATTATAAAATGTCTTAAATTGATTTTGTACTTGAATTAATCTTTTTATCAAGTTAAGCTCTGATACATTTAAAACGCCGCCAATATCAGCGCGATGAATGAATGCTGATACTTTAGATAAGCCACTCAAGCTTGGTAAACGATGCTTATTATAGATTTGAGCAATCTCATCCGTTTCTTCCATTTGAAAAACAACCGTTTCAAAATTAGTAGCTGGCATCATTTGATTGACCTTTTCCAAGCCTAAGTCACTAATTGTTTCATTGGCAACGAGTGATTTTATTTTTTCAAATTCTAAGACGTCTAATGTTTTTTGTCTCATAAAATCCCTCTATTTCTTAAGTTTTATATTATTTTCAATAAAGTCTTTAAAAGCTTCACGCGATAATGCGTTAATCACTCTATCTTTTGTTACAAATCCTTTTTGCGCAGTTGCTACGCCATAATTCATAAAATCTAAATGATTTGTATGATGCGCATCTGTGTTAATAGTTAATTTCACATTTGGATATTTACGAACGATATCAGCGTTCAGATCCAGTCGATGTGGATTGGCATTAATTTCTAATACTGTATTCGTTTCTTCAGCTAATGCCATTAATTGTTCAATATTCGGTTTATAACCATCTCTTCTACCTATAATACGCCCTGTTGGATGCGCTATATGTCGCACGTATGGATTGCGACATGCATTAGCTAATCGTTCCATAATTTGTTCTTCTGATTGGTTAAAGCTTTGATGAATAGCTCCAATTACATAATCAAGTTGTGCTAAAATTTCATCATCATAATCCAGCGAGCCATCAGGTAATATATCCATTTCTGTACCTGAATAAATATCAATTTCACTATATTCTTTATCTAAAGCTTTAATTTCTTCGTTTTGTCTTAAAAGTCTTTCTACTTGTAAGCCATTAGCAACACGTAAACTTTGTGAATGATCAGTAATTACCATGAATTTATAACCTTTTGCGATATTTGCTTCTACCATGTCTCGAATAGAAAACGCACCATCACTATACGTTGTATGCATATGAATATCACCATTAATATCATCTAATGTAATGATATTACTTAGATCTTTATCAAATTCACTACCGTCTTCTCGCATAGCAGGTGGTATAAAATTCACATTAAAATGTTCATATATTTTGACTTCACTATCATATTGAATTAATGTGCCATCAGCTTGTTCAATTCCATATTCACTTACTTTTTCATCCCGTGCTTTAGCAAGTTGTCGAATTCTTATATTATGTTCTTTTGAACCAGTAAAATGCTGCAATGTATGATAAAAAGCACTTGGTTCAATTAATCGAAAATCGACACCAATCGTTTCATCATCATACGCTAATTCTAATGAAACTTTTGTGTTCCCCACTGCAACTTCTTTTACTTTATTGGGAATATTTAATAATTGTTGCTGTACTGCTTTTGGGTTATCGGTACTTATTATGAAATCTAAATCTTTGCTCATTTCTTTAAAACGACGGAAGCTTCCTGCAGATGAATATTGATCGATATAATTTAATGTATCTATATAATCAATGATTTCTTGATTAAGTCTTCTCATTTGATCAATTGGATATCTATCTTTCTTAGCACCAAGTTGTTTCACAGCTTCTAATATGTTTTGTTCCGTTTTCTTAGCAAATCCGCTTAATTCACTAACTTTTCCATTTTCACAAGCAACTTGAAGTGACGCTTTATCAACAATATTCAACTCTTTATATAGCTTAGCAATTTTCTTGCTTCCAAGTCCTTGAATTTTCAAAAGTGGAATAAGACCTTCCGGAACTTCTTCCTGTAATTGCTGTAAATACTGAGATTCACCGGTCTCACGGTAATCATTGATTACTTCTGCAACACCTTTACCAATACCTTTTAACTCCGTTACATCAGATATTTCATCTAATGGTCGTTCATCTAATTCAAGACTTTGAGCTGCTTTTCGATACGCTGATATTTTAAAAGTATTTTCCCCTTTTAATTCCATATAAGTAGCAATTTGTTCTAATAGTTTGATAACATCTTTTTTTGTCATAATAACACTCCATAAAAAGAAGACCAGGACGTATCATTAATATATACCTTTGTCCTGACCTCTTATGATAATTTATAAATTAATGGTGAAAGCCGATAAATATGGGATGTGAAAAATCAATGAATGACTCACAATAGATATTTTAAGCTGATGTTGTAATGCTTCGTTAGGATATAATGCCAATAGATATAACGTAAAGTGTAAGACAATTATCGTCATAAACACACCAACTATCATTCCCATTGCACGACTGAAAATATGAATGTTTTGATACGCTATTATTTTATCAAAAGTTACGATAATTAGATATAAAATGAACTTACAAAACAATGTAATCATTAAAAAAGCTACAATCGCTTCAAATCGATTTTGTAGATGATTAAAATGAAACGCAAAAGTTGTATTAAATGCTGTTGTTTTAGGATATGGAATAAATACAATTAATCTTTCTACAATAGATTTGTAAAATTGACTGGCAATCCACAATGATACAATCGTTGCACTCAAATGTATCATAGATAACCAAAAACCTCGTCTGAATCCAACGATGACAAAATACACAAAGAAAATGATTATAATAAAATCAATGACCATTTATTGCTCACGCTGCTGCAATTTGTGAATTTGTTGTTTCAAACGTCGATTTTCTTCTTCTAGTAGTACTTTTTCATGCATAATATTCACAGCAGTTAGTATTGCTTTTCTTGAAGTATCTAAACCTGCTGCTTTATACCCTAATTCTTTTATTTTACCATCAACTAAATGTGCTACATATCGTATGTGCTCTGGGTTATCTTCCCCAACAATTGTAAAAAGCTGATCATTAATTGATACATTTACCTTGTTTTTAAACTGTGCCATTTATAATTTCTCCTGATCCTTTTTTTAAAATCTAAATTCACGTTATAAAATATGACTGGATAGTTTGTCTGAATTTGATACTAATATTGTTATATTGCAATTATGATAAAACAACAACACAATCTCTATAGATGACTTAATGTTCTTTTTATAATGAAATGAAATAATGTAAAGAATTTTCTATTCAATACTTTATCATGTTTAAATTGTGTCACTATAACATTTTCATAAACATTATACATGACCACTATGTATTTTGTAAGTATCCGCAATTAATTCTTTACAACATATATAAATGTTTCTGACGTTATTATCATTTATGATATGATTATTTTTGCTAATGATAATGAAATTATATGAAAGGATTTACACAAATGGCGAATATCGTTTTTAAATTGTCGGATAAAGACATAACGACATTAATGTCACGCATTTCTTTTGATACTGAGAATTTACCTCAAGGTATGAAAGCACGTGCAAAGTATCAAAATACAACTGTAAATATTTACCAATCAGGTAAAGTCATGTTTCAAGGTAATCATGCAGAAGCTGTGTCTGAAGAACTTCTACCGCAGCATTCTCAATTGAATACTAATAAAACTAAAAAGAAAAATACGGCCAATTCTTCTCTTGAACAGACTTTAATGTATGATCAATTTAACTGTATTGGTAGTGATGAGGCTGGAAGTGGCGATTACTTTGGTCCCTTGACTGTATGTGCTGCTTTTGTTACCAAAGAGCATGTCCCTATTTTAAAAACTTTGGGTGTAGATGATTCAAAAAAATTAACCGATACTAAAATTGTAGAGCTTGCTGAGCAATTGGTTACTTTCATCCCACATTCACTATTAACACTACACAATGAAAAATATAATATTCAGCAAGCAAAAGGCTGGACTCAAGTAAAAATGAAAGCTGTTCTTCATAATGAAGCCATCAAAAATGTACTTGAAAAAATTGATTCGTCTCAATTAGACTTTATCGTCATTGATCAGTTCGCAAAACGCGAAGTGTATAGCCATTACGCATTATCCGATATACCACTTCCAAAGAAAACAAAATTTGAAACAAAAGGAGAATCGAAGTCATTAGCCATTGCAGTGGCAAGCATAATTTCTAGATACGCATTTATTACATATATGGATCAAATATCAAAAAATATTAATATGACGATTCCTAAAGGTGCGGGTGCTAAAGTCGATGTAATCGCCGCCAAAATTATAAAAAAATACGGTATTTCACGTTTAGATACCATTTCAAAAAAGCATTTTAAAAATCGTGAAAAAGCCCAAAAAATTTTAAAGCCTCTTTGATTTATAATCATTAGAGGCTTTTATGCAGTTGTGCAAAGCATCAACTGTAATCCACTGTTCCTCTTTGATTTATAAAATGAATCGGAACCTAATTGGTGAATACAAAAATAAAACCCCATGTTAGTGATATCAATCTACTTCAAATATCCTTATACATGGGGTTTAAATCATTATCTAATAACAGCACCTTGTTCAATTAATGCTGCTTCAATTTCCGCTTGTACTTTTGAAACGCGTTCATCTGTCAATGTTTCTTCTGTGTCTAAATAATTTAATCGTATTGCAATTGATTTTTTACCTTTTTCTAAATGTTCACCCTGATATACATCAAAGACAAGTGTGTCTTTTAATATATTGCCACCGTGTGCATGAATCGTTGATAATAAATCAGCTGCTGGAATATTTTGATCTACTTCTAATGCAATGTCACGAGACATACCTGGGAATCTCGGAATTGGCTGGTAATTAATGTAACCTACCGACACAGCCATTAATGCATCAAAATTCAACTCAAAAACATACGTACGTTTTAAATCATTATCAGCTGCTAATGTTGGATGTAATTCACCAATAAAACCAACAACTTTATTCTCTAATAAGATTTCAGCTGTACGACCTGGATGTAATCCATCAATATCAGCACGACGATAACTAAATTCAAGATTTAACTTTTCAGATACTCGATCAACGACACCTTTTGCTAAATAGAAATCAACCGTTTCTTTCTTACCTTGCCATTGATTGACTACATAATCTCCAGTTAAAATACCACTTAAATATTCAACTTGATCTGGTAGTTCACCTTCACCATTAGCAAAGAAGACATTGCCAATTTCAAATAATTTTACATCTTTATTTTTGCGTGCCACATTATATGATGCCGCTTCGATTAAATGTGGTAATAAACTTTGACGTAATGACGCATGCGCTTCACTCATTGGCATCAATAAATCAATTGTTTGACGCTGTTGCATCGCAAATTCAGTAGCATCTTCTTTAGAAACTAACGAATACGTAATAGCTTGGTCTAATCCAGCACCTTCTAACACTTCTTTAACCATTCTAGTTTTATATTGGCGATCAGTTAGCTGACCACTAGTAACTTTTTCGAAGACAGGTAACGTTGATGGAATATCGTCGTAACCATATATACGTGCAACTTCTTCAATTAAATCTTCTTTAATTGTAATATCTTTACGACGTGATGGTACTTGCACTGTAATAACATCATCATTTATTTCTGTATCAAACCCTAGTTGATTAAAAATAGTAACAATATCATCTTGTGATAATTCAAATCCAATTGTGCGATTAATTTTATCAGCAGTGATGTCGATTGGTGTAATAAATGCACCAAGTTCTCCTGAAGATACTCTATCTTTTAGCACTTTTCCGTTTGCATAAGTTTGTAATAAATAACATGCACGGTCGACTGCTTCATCTACAAATTCAGTAGCTATTCCTTTTTCAAAACGACTAGATGATTCACTGCGTAAATTTAAACGTCTTGATGTATGACGAATGGAAACAGAATCAAAAATAGCACCTTCAACAACTATATTTGATGTATGTTCTTTAACTTCTGAAAAATCGCCACCCATAACACCAGCTAATGCAATTGGAGTTTGTCCATTAGTAATGACAATATCACTCGTTAATAATTCACGTTCTGTATCATCTAATGTTGTCATTTTTTCGCCTTCATTAGCTTGACGAACAACAATTTGTTGTGAACCAATCGCATCTTGATCAAACATGTGCAATGGTTGACCGTATTCTAATAACACATAATTTGAAATGTCGACAACATTATTAATAGGACGTATACCTGCTTTTATTAAGCGTGCTTGCATCCAAATTGGCGAAGGTTCAATTGTCACGTCGTGAACAACACGTGCACTATAATATGGTACTTTATCTTCATTTTCAATTGTCACAGTCAGTTCATCATTTGCAGATAACTCAAGTTCATTTGATGTTGTCTCTGGCTTAGTCATTTTTGTATTATATAATGCTGCAACTTCATAAGCAGTACCTATCATACTTAAAGCATCTGCACGATTCGGCGTTAAATCAAATTCCATTACTTGATCATCTAAATATAAAGCTTGTAAGGCATCTGTTCCTGGAACTTGGGATTCACTAAATACATAAATGCCTGATTCAAAACTTTTCGGTATATAATTACTTGAAATACCAATTTCTTGTAACGAACAAATCATACCTTCTGAACGCTCACCGCGTAATTTGGCACGCTTAATTTTAATACCACCAGGCAATCTTCCACCTACTTTAGCAACAATGACATATTGTCCTGCATCAACGTTCGGTGCACCACATACTATTTGTACAGGTTCGTCTTCTCCAATATCAACTTGGCAAACATTTAATTTATCAGCATCAGGATGTTTCTCTTTTGACTTAACGAAGCCGACAACTAAATTTTTGATATCTTTTGTGTAGTCAATTAAATCATCCACTTCAATACCTGTGCGCGTAATACGTTCTGCCAAATTACTTACAGAATCATCGATTGTTACATATTCTTTCAACCATTCATTTGATATCAACATTACATGTCACCTCTATCTTCTACCGCTTTAAATTGATCTAAAAATCTCACATCATTAGTATAGAAATGACGAATATCTTCTATACCATATTTCAACATTGCAATACGGTCTGGTCCCATACCAAATGCAAATCCAGAGTACTCTGAAGAATCAAAACCAGCCATTTCTAATACATTAGGATGTACCATTCCAGCACCTAAAATTTCAATCCATCCTGTGTGTTTACACACATTACAACCTTTTCCTTTACATTTAAAACATGACACATCAACTTCTACAGAAGGTTCAGTGAATGGGAAGTAACTTGGACGTAAACGAATTTCACGATCAGCACCAAATAATTTCTTAGCTAACAATTCTAAAGTACCTTTCAAATCACTCATTTTAACGTTTTTATCAACAACTAATCCTTCAATTTGTGTAAATTGATGACTATGTGTCGCATCATCAGAGTCACGACGATACACTTTACCAGGGCAAATAATTTTAACTGGACCTTGACCATGACGTGATTCCATCGTACGTGCTTGCACTGGTGATGTATGCGTACGTAATAAAATTTCATCCGTAATATAGAAACTATCTTGCATATCACGTGCAGGGTGTGATTTAGGTAAATTCAGCATTTCGAAGTTATAATGATCTTGTTCAACTTCATATCCATTCACAATTTCATAACCTAAACCTAAGAATAAGTCTTCAATTTCTTCTATTGTACGTGTTAATGGATGCTTTGAACCGATTTCAATATGACGACCTGGTAATGATACATCAATTGTTTCTTCAGCCAATTGCTTATTTAATTTTTCTTTAACTAACATCTGTTGTCTTTCATCTAATTCATTTTGAATTGTTTGACGCAATTCATTCACTTTTTGACCAAACGCAGGTTTCTCTTCATTCGGCAAATCCTTCATCAATTTCATTAATCCGCTAACTGACCCTTTTTTACCTAAGTATTTCACTTTAACTTCTTGCAGTGCACGTTCATCATTTGCTTCATTAATATCTACAAGCGCTTGTTGTTTTAACTCTGACATTGTTTGTTGTTCAGACATATGTCACTGACCTCCCTATTCGAACTATTCATTTTCTATTTATCATATTTGTTGTTTAACTAAAAAATGACTTTCATCCTCTTAAAAAATAAGGGACGAAAGTCATTTCCGTGGTACCACCCAAATTTATGCCTAAGCATACACTTGTTTAATATTGATAACGGATTGTCTTTCCGACTTAAATCTCTTTAAGTAACCAAAAAGGTGAAAAGACTTTAAATAATTGGAATAACTTGCAGTCACGATTATTCTCCCTAAAACAATTATTTATATAAATGTCCATGCCTTTTTATTGGTTTATATTCAATTGTGTATGCAATCACGTAGAAATGTTCTGTTAAACAATTAATTATAATTATATCGGAAAACTTTCAACACGGTCAACCTTTCAAATGATAAAGTAAAATACTACCTGCAATCGCTACATTTAAACTTTCAGCTTTACCATAAATAGGTATAATTAAATTTTGTGTAGTATGTGCTAATAATTCAGGATTAACACCTTCTCCCTCATTACCTAATAGTAATGCAAAAGAATCACTTGAAGTAACTTCTTTATATGCCACTGCGTTTTCAAGTGCTGTACCATAAACAGGACCATTAAATTGAGTAATAAACGTATCGAGATCTTGTGTCATAACTGGCAAATGAAAAACACTACCTTGACTCGCTCGCAACACTTTATCTTGATAAGGATCTGTCGTACCCTTCTCCATTATTACAGCATCCATTCCAGCAGCATCCGCAGTTCTAATTAACGTGCCTAAATTTCCAGGATCTTGAACACGATCGATAAGCAATACTTGTTGTGCTTTAAAAATATCATATTGTGGCTTCTCAATGATTGCGAAAAACCCTTGTGGTGTCACTGTACCTGATAAAGATTCAGCAACTTTCATGTTTATTTCAAAAACTTCTTGCGCGTATGCGATAATTTGCTGATCTAATCTTGCCGGTTCAATTGCAAATAATTGTGTAATTACAATCCCACTTTGATAAGCTTCTTCAATTAAATGCACACCTTCAATTAAAGCTAATCCAGTTTTATCCCTCTCACGTTTCTTTTTTAGCTTGTTCGCTTGTTTAATTCTATTATTTTGTGCAGAAGTAATTTGTTCCATAGATAGCTCCTCGCTTTATATTTAAAAATAAAAATATTAATCATTAATAAGATGAAAACATTTGATTGTATAGTTAATATTAATTAATCGATTTTATCACTCATATTATTTCAAATTGTATAAATTTCTTTTATCGATACTACTACTATAAATCATACGCCCCAAAATATCATTATTAATTCTTTTCTTCTTCAAAATAAATCAAAATCATATATTTGATGATTATTGCAAAGTACATTCAAATCAAACTACGTTTTAGCAATTTGTTGTTAGCATGTTTGTGTTCATTAAAAAAACGACCATCATCGATATCATGTATGGTCGTTACTAAAGTTAACAATACCAATTGTCATAACAAGTACTGCAACCTCTTTAAATTCAATTATTTCATGTAACTATAGCCTATATCATATGTAATTACTTTGTTATTGATAATCGGGCTACTTTCATCTTCATTTTTACTTCTAACATGTTTATGTGCTGCTTTAAAGACATCAGATTTTAACCAATCCGTAAAAGCTTGCTTTGATTTCCAAACTGTTAAAATTTTCACTTCATCAAAATCTTCTTGTTCTAAAGTTTGAGTAACAAACATGCCATCAAAGCCTTCTAATGTTTCAATCCCATGTCTCGTGTAAAATCGTTCTATAATATCTTTTGCTGTTCCTTTTGTTAACGTCAGCCTATTTTCTGCCATAAATTTCATAATTATCCTCTTTTCTGTTTAACTTACCTTAATTATTTTTGCGACAACAACAATTCTTTTCGTTGTTTCACTATATGCATCTTCGCACGTTGATAAAGTCATTATTTTATCTTTTACCGTTACATTAACATCTGAATTAATTACAGATTTACGTTTTGTCTCATCTAAAAATTGTTGATAATCTTGATCATTTTCAAAATCTGTACGTATGTAATTATCTTTAGTAGTAGTTTTATATGCACTAAATACTTGCAATTGATATTTACCATATTTATTGTCAAATTCAATTATCTTGTGTTTTTCATAAAAAGATTGCTTTAAATAATCTTCTAATACATCAAACATCGTATTATCACCGACATGGTGCCCGTATAAAATAGTATTATGATTTAAATTCTTCAATTCATTTCTAAAATCCATAAAAATACTACCTTTACGTCGATGTTCTCGCTCAAAATCTAAATTTAAATAATCGTGATTTGTCTTACCTTGTAGTACTGGATAATTCAATGATGTTCCTGATAATTTTATCCATCCAACAATGTCTTTATTTATTTTTTCAAGTGATTCAAATTGTGGTCTCACATGTGCTTGATGTTTGCTCATCAGCATTTGAAATTTTTGTTGTAATTTCTCATAATTTGCGCGTTCTTGCTTGTCTTCAATATATGTTTGAACAATTTTGTAACCAAAAATGATAATAATTACAACTAATAAAATTTGTACAATAGTTAAAAATCGCTTCATTCTCATAAAATTCCTCTTTTATTAACGACATTTCTTCAGGCACCACTAAACCAGTTGTTGTACCGTTTTAGATTCGATTTCGTTGACTTTGACAAATTAAGTAAATTAGCATTGGACCACCGATAATCATTAAAATAGCATTGGCTGGAATTTCTAAAGGAGGCTGTATCACTCGTCCTAATAAATCAGCCACTAACAATAGCCATGCACCAATAACTGTAGAAAATGGAATAAGTACTCTGTAATTGCCCCCAATTAGCTTTCTAACCACATGTGGCACAATAATACCTAAAAAGGCTAGTTGTCCAACAATCGCAACAGTTGCACTTGCTAAAAATACTGCTAATAAACCTGTTAACCATCTGTAACGATCAATATTAAAACCGATACTTCGCGCTTGTACGTCATCTAAATTTAGTAAATTCAATTTAGGGGACAATAGTAATGTTAATATTAATCCCAATAATGCTGATACTGCTAATATGTTTACATCGCTCCATATTTTCATTGTTAAGCCTTGAGGAATTTTCATTAAAGGGTTTTGAGTTAAAATTTCTAAAACACCATTTAATAATACGAATAACGCAACGCCTACTAATATCATACTTACAGCATTGAATCTAAATTTAGAATGCAACAATATAATTATTAAAAATGGTATTAAACCTCCAATAAAACTTAATAATGGTAAGTAAAAGTACAATTGTGGAATAAACAACATACAAAGTGCTCTCATTATAAGTGCACCTGATGAAACGCCAATGATATTCGCCTCTGCCAAAGGATTTTGTAGTGCTGCTTGTAATAATGCTCCAGAAACTGCTAACATTGCGCCAACCATCAATGCAATTAATATACGTGGCAATCGCAAATCAATGATTGAATCCACTGCTTCATTGCTACCAGTTGTAAATTTTGTAATTAGGTCATTAAATGACAATTTAATTGTACCGGTTAGAAACGAAATATAAGCTGTTGCGATTAAAATGACTAACAAACATAAAAATAGTAGTTTCTTGTTATTTTTTATCATCATATCAACTCACTATTTTTTATCCTTATAAAATAAATCATATAATTGAGTCATTGCCTTATCAGCATCAACATTTGCTGTAATACCGAATGGCACTTCCTCTAAGTCATAAACATGATTATTTTTCACAGCTTTAAAATGCTTCCAAATATCATTTTGTTTAAATTCTTTTTGAAACATTTTCTTAACTTCTTCAGGCATTCCGTGTGGTAATCGTAAAATAATATCTGGATTGATATTCAACAAATTTTCAGTATTAGACGAAATATATTGACGATCTTTCACTTTAATAACATTTTCTCCACCTGCTATTTTAACTAAATCACCAATATACGATTTATCAGTTGCTACTAAATAGCTACCAGGTACACCCATTAATATTAATACTTTGGGATGTTTCTTTTGTTTAGCTGCTTTATTTTCAATTTTTTGCTTTACAGAATTTAAATGGTCATTTAATTCTTTTGCTTGTGCTTTACGATTAAATTGATCACCTAATTGTGTAATCGACTTTTGCATCCCTTTTAAACTATCAAAATCATAAAAGTAGCCTTTCATATTTAATTGTTTGTAAAATGGTTGCATTTCATCTTTAATCGTTGACACACTCAAAACATGTGTTGGTTTTAACTTTTTAACAGCTTCAACATTCGGCTCCATTGGTTGACCAATTTCCGGTACATCTTTATAACGATCAGGCAATGTCTTATATGACGTGGGTTTGCCGACAATTGGTAAATCCAATTTGTCCAAAGTCATTGTCAATGCAACAGTTGTTGGTACGATTCTGAATTCGCCGGATTTAGTTGATTCTTGAGAACTGGAAGATTGACAGCTAGTTAAGATAACGACGCTTATCACTAAAATGGTTAAATACTTTATGATTCTCAAACTTGGTTACCTCTCTTTCTGCTGTATAAATGTGCCGAAATAAGTAAAATGGTTGCTAACACAATGCCAGCTGCAAATAACATATATTGCTTTTTATGATTTGGTTCATCAAGTTCTTTAATATCACTAGATAATTGACTACTATTCTTGCTATCATCATCTCTATTAAAAGCTGGTAACGCTTTTTCTTTTTCAACTACTTTTTTCTTTTCCTTTTTTGATTTTTCATCTTTATGTTTCGGTTGCTCTTTGTGATTATTTTCAACCTTTTTTGCTGTTGGAGAGCTATTTTCAACTCTTAATGTACTTGATGCTTTAGGTCGCTCGTTTTCAATCTTTTTATTACTGTCTTGTTGCACTTTATCTTTTTGTACAGGAATATCATTTAATCCTTTTTCAGTAAAAAGGCTAGTACGTCTTTCCTTAATGTCTGATTTTTGACTATCTTTTTTGTCATCAATATCTTTTTTAAGCTGATCTTGATTATTTTCTTGATTTTGATGTTTTGAAGGCACTTCTTTTGCATCATCATGTTGTACTTTTTTCTCTTTAAAATGAATAGAATACACCATTTCTTTGTTATCTAGATCTTTCTTTTCAGCCAACGTTTTAACATGCATATTGATTTTATCCATATGCTGTTCAATTAAAATTCTTACTATTGTGTCATCCTTTTCATCTTTTATAACAAAAGGAAATTCTTCATTTTTGTCATTTTGAAAAACAAGTTGTTCTTTATCAATTTGACCTTTTAGTTTTACTTGCAAGTAAATTTTACCAGTCATATCTGAAATCAATTGCGCCTTTTCGTCAACTAGTTGTTGTTCCTCAGTTACATTTTTATTTTCTTGATTAAAAATTAGTAACTCTAACGCTTTATTCTCTTTTATCTTTTCATCAAAAATTGATGAAGTTAATTCTGTTTTATCTTTTGCTTCAGGTTTATTAAATTTGGCTGATGGATATTTTATCTCATCAGCCAACACGCTACCAATCATTGTTGTATATGTAAGAATACCTAAGCTAATAATAGCTATAATAGATTTTGTAGCAATTTGTTTAACATTTCTCATTATTCTACATTGCCTTTAGATTTTTTTCTAACAAACAATGTGATTGCGATTAATAATGCTAAGGATGCAACTGGTATTGCATATATATATGCAGGTGTACCAGCATTTGTTTGTGGATTTTCTACTTTGTCTTTATTTGAACTGTTAGATTCACTTTGACCAGTAGTCGCTCCATCAGATCCTTTGTCACTACCTGAAGCAGAATTTTTATCATCTTTACCTGGTGCATTAGCACCTGCTACATCAGTTGGTCCATTAAATTTATATGTAATATTGTAATGATGGTCATATTTGAAAGGTTTTCCGTTCACTTTTTCATCGATATAAACATCAATTTTCCCATCTATTTTACCGTTTAGCTTACTTACTTCAAATTCAGAAGTTCGTTCATCTTTGGCAGTATTTTTACTAATAATTCTTTCTTTATGTCCTTCTATACTCATTCCTGTAATCCAATGACTGTGGTTTACAGTTATTTGAACATACAATTTACCATTTTTCTTAATGTACTTTGCCGGTTTATTAAAATAGTCATTAGCAATCGACGTGTCATTGGTATTGTATTTGTAAACCTCATAATTCAAAGTGCCACTATCCGCGGCATTTGCAGAATTACTGAATGTCGCGATGATGATAATTAATGCTAAAATCGTTGTATTAAAAACTTTTAAAATATTTTTCACAATATAATCCTCCTTTTTATGATTGCTTTTAAGTCTTTACTGAAATCATAAATAATAATGATTATCATTGTCAATATTTATTTTATAATCAATTTATTATTGTTATACGAAAATAGATGTGCTAGTATAATTGATAACCATTATCAATTGCAATGGTTAATCATCTCATATAACAACACATAATTTGTATCCTTAGGAGGAAAACAACATGACAAAACATTATTTAAACAGTAAGTATCAATCAGAACAACGTTCATCAGCTATGAAAAAGATTACAATGGGTACAGCATCTATCATTTTAGGTTCCCTTGTATACATAGGCGCAGACAGCCAACAAGTCAATGCGGCAACAGAAGCTACGAACGCAACTAATAATCAAAGCACACAAGTTTCTCAAGCAACATCACAACCAATTAATTTCCAAGTGCAAAAAGATGGCTCTTCAGAGAAGTCACACATGGATGACTATATGCAACACCCTGGTAAAGTAATTAAACAAAATAATAAATATTATTTCCAAGCTGTATTGAACAACGCATCATTCTGGAAAGAATACAAATTTTACAATGCAAATAATCAAGAATTAGCAACAACTGTTGTTAACGATGATAAAAAAGCTGACACTAGAACAATCAACGTTGCTGTTGAACCTGGGTATAAGAGTTTAACTACAAAAGTACATATTGTCGTACCTCAAATTAATTACAATCATAGATATACTACGCATTTAGAATTTGAAAAAGCAATTCCTACATTAGCTGACGCAGCAAAACCAAACAATGTTAAACCGGTTCAACCAAAACCTGCTCAACCTAAAACACCTACTGAGCAAACAAAACCAGTTCAACCTAAAGTTGAAAAAGTTAAACCTGCTGTAACTGCACCAAGCAAAGCTGAAAACACACAAACTACAAAAGTTGTAAGTACTGAAGCTACAAAAGATCAAAGTCAAACACAAAGTGCTCGTACAGTGAAAACAACACAAACAGCTCAAGAACAAAATAAAGTTCAAACACCTGTTAAAGATGTTGCAACAGCGAAATCTGAAAGCAACAATCAAGCTGTAAGTGACAATAAATCACAACAAACTAACAAAGTTACAAAACAAAACGAAGTTCATAAACAAGGACCTTCAAAAGATTCTAAAGCTAAAGAATTACCAAAAACTGGTTTAACTTCAGTTGATAACTTTATTAGCACAGTTGCCTTCGCAACACTTGCCCTTTTAGGTTCATTATCTTTGTTACTTTTCAAAAGAAAAGAATCTAAATAAATCTTCGTCACCCTCATAACTTAATATATTTTTTATTTTAAATTTTATTTAACCTATGTCATAGATATTCCATAATCTATAACATAGGTTATTTTTTTATAAAATAACGTTGCAATTAACTACCATTTCAATGTACAATACAAGTAATCAATTGATAATGATTATCAGTTGATAATATACAATTAGGAGTTGTTTCTACAACATGAACAAACAGCAAAAAGAATTTAAATCATTTTATTCAATTAGAAAGTCATCACTAGGCGTTGCATCTGTAGCGATTAGTACACTTTTATTATTAATGTCAAATGGCGAAGCAAAAGCAGCTGAAGAAACAGGTGGTACAAATACAGAAGCACAACCAAAAACTGAAGCAGTTGCAAGTCCAACAACAACAACTGAAAAAGCTCCAGAAGCTAAACCAGTAGCTAATGCTGTCTCAGTATCTAATAAAGAAGTTGTGGCCCCTACTACTGAAACAAAAGAAGCTAAAGAAGTTAAAGAAGTTAAAGCCCCTAAGGAAACAAAGGAAGTTAAACCAGCAGCAAAAGCCGATAACAATACATACCCTATTTTGAAAGAGGAACTTAGAGAAGCGATTAAAAATCCTGCAATAAAAGATAAAGATCATAGTGCACCAAACTCTCGTCCAATTGATTTTGAAATGAAAAAGAAAGATGGCACTCAACAATTTTATCATTATGCAAGCTCTGTTAAACCAGCTAGAGTTATTTTCACTGATTCAAAACCAGAAATAGAATTAGGTTTACAATCAGGGCAATTTTGGAGAAAATTTGAAGTTTATGAAGGTGACAAAAAGTTGCCAATTAAATTAGTGTCATACGATACTGTTAAAGATTATGCTTACATTCGCTTCTCTGTTTCAAATGGAACAAAAGCCGTTAAAATTGTAAGTTCAACTCACTTCAATAATAAAGAAGAAAAATACGATTATACATTAATGGAATTCGCACAACCAATTTATAACAGTGCAGATAAATTCAAAACTGAAGAAGATTATAAAGCTGAAAAATTATTAGCGCCATATAAAAAAGCGAAAACACTAGAAAGACAAGTTTATGAATTAAATAAAATTCAAGATAAACTTCCTGAAAAATTGAAAGCTGAATACAAGAAGAAATTAGAAGAGACGAAAAAAGCTTTAGATGAACAAGTGAAATCCGCAATAACTGAATTCCAAAATGTACAACCAACAAATGAAAAAATGACTGATTTACAAGATACAAAATATGTTGTTTATGAAAGTGTTGAGAATAACGAATCTATGATGGATACTTTTGTTAAACACCCTATTAAAACAGGTATGCTTAACGGCAAAAAATATATGGTAATGGAAACTACTAATGACGATTACTGGAAAGATTTCATGGTTGAAGGTCAACGTGTTAGAACAATTAGCAAAGATGCTAAAAATAACACTAGAACGATTATTTTCCCATATGTTGAAGGTAAAACTCTATATGATGCTATCGTTAAAGTTCACGTAAAAACTATTGATTATGATGGACAATACCATGTCAGAATTGTTGATAAAGAAGCATTTACTAAAGCCAATGCCGATAAAACTAATAAAAAGGAACAACAAGACAACTCAGCTAAGAAGGAAACTACTCCAGCTACGCCTAGCAAACCAACAACACCACCTGTTGAAAAAGAATCACAAAAACAAGACAGCCAAAAAGATGACAATAAACAATCAGCAAGTGTTGAAAAAGAAAATGACGCATCTAGTGAGTCAGCTAAAGACAAAACGCCTGCTACAAAACCAGCTAAAGCTGAAGTAGAATCAAGTAGTACAACTCCAACTAAGGTAGTATCTACGACTCAAAATGTTGCAAAACCAACAACTGCTTCTTCAGAAACAACAAAAGATGTTGTTCAAACTTCAGCAGGTTCTAGCGAAGCAAAAGATAGTGCTCCATTACAAAAAGCAAACATTAAAAACACAAATGATGGACACACTCAAAGCCAAAACAATAAAAATACACAAGAAAATAAAGCAAAATCATTACCACAAACTGGTGAAGAATCAAATAAAGATATGACATTACCATTAATGGCATTATTAGCTTTAAGTAGCATCGTTGCATTCGTATTACCTAGAAAACGTAAAAACTAATTAATCGTCTTTATATTTAATTATTAAATTAACAAATTTTAAATGGCAGATGAGGTATCCTGTTACCTCGTCCGCCATTTATTTTTTGCAATATAAAAAGTCCCACTTAAAACAATCATTTTAAGCGGGACTTTTTATATTGAGTAACTAAAATTATTTAGCTGCTACTTCTTCGCCATTGTAAGAACCACAGTTTTTACATACACGGTGTGATAATTTGTATTCGCCACAGTTTGGGCATTCAGTCATACCTGGTACTGAAATTTTGAAATGCGTACGACGTTTGTTTTTTCTAGTTTTAGAAGTTCTTCTTTTTGGTACTGCCATGATATATCCTCCTTAGATTATAAACGAAAAATACTAAATGTTAGTTTAATTAACAACATTATATCATTAATTAAACTACTTATTGCTCTTTATCATATAATTGTTGTAATTTTTGAAGCCTTGGATCAACTTGTCGTGATTCTGAATCATCTTGTTCTTGCTGTTTAGCAAGCTCATCTAATTGATCCTCATCGATTACTTCCCAACCATTACCTACTGTCAACATTTGGTCACTTTGCTCTGAATAAGCTCTCATTGGTTTCTCAATAATAACTATATCCTCGACAATATCCTGAAGATTAACCATTCCATCATTAATAATGTGATAGTGTTCATCTACATCATCTTGATCATCGTTATACTGATTGTACCCTTCTAAATCAAATACTTCTGTAGTAGTTACATCTAGTGGGACTTTAACTGGTACAAGAGTACGTGCACAAGGCATTGTATACGTTCCAGTAATGTGAATATCCGCAACGACTTCTGTTGACTTAATGGTTAACTGACCTTGGATTGTAATTGGAGATAAATCAATTAAATCTAATGATTCTTTTAAATTGTCAAAACTCACCGTTTGATCAAATTCAAATGGCTTACCTTGATATTTCCTTAATTGCGTAATTGACCATTTCATATGGCTTCACCTCTAACAAGCACAAAATTTATTTTAACTTTCTAAGAACAAGTTGTCAAGATTTTTTCTTAACATATCATGTTCTGTTACAATATTAATAATGAATACCGAAAGGACGAATTGCAAATGAAAAGCGTTGGCTTAATCACAGAATATAATCCCTTTCATAATGGGCATCAATATCATATTAATCAATCTAAAAAACTTACAAATGCTGACGTTACTATTGCAATAATGAGTGGTAACTTTGTCATGCGTGGCGAGCCAGCAATCTATAATAAGTTTACTCGTGCAAAAATGGCATTATCAACAGCTGATTTAGTTGTCGAACTACCAGCAACTGCCAGTTTATCATCTGGCGATCATTTTGCCGAACTAGCAGTTAAAGTCGCAGATTATATGAGTGTCGATACAATTGCATTTGGTAGTGAAAATAATGATATCAAAACATTAAAACAATTAGCTCACAGCATTAATGAAATTGAACAATCCGAATCCTTTTCACAAAAAGTAAAAGAAGGTAAAAGCTACCCTCGTATCATTAGCGAATTATTAGAGCATCATGAAGCACTAGCAAGTCCTAACAACATACTTGGTATTAGTTATCTGAAAGCAATTGCTAAACATGCTAAAAACATCAATGCAATTTCTATTAAGCGAGAAAATGCTCAACATCATGATTCATTAATTCAACATCATCAGTTTGCAAGTGGTACATCTATTAGAACATCAATCATTAGTCAAGATGATCATTGGCATCATGTGGTACCTAAAGATATTCAACACCTGTACGTAACACCTCATATAACATTAAATCAAATATTTCCATATTTGAAATATCAAATCATAGCTATGACTACAGAGTCATTAAAGAATATTTATACTGTTACTGAAGGTTTTGAAAATCGTTTAAAATCTAACATTAATGAAGCAACTGATTTTCATCATTTTGTAAAATCACTAAAAACAAAGCGTTATACATATACGCATATTCAAAGACTGTTAATGAATGTATTATTAAACATTAAACCTACAGATGTTACGAGAAACATTCACGCAGTTAAAGTATTAGCAATGAACGACCGTGGCAGACAATATTTAAAGCATTTAAAAACAGCGTTCCCAGAAAGACAATATATAACCAATATTAACAAAAGCAATGCACATTACTTCACAAATGAAATCAAAGCAACACACATATACAATGCAATAAGCGGGCAGCAACAAACAGATTTCAACACGCCTGTCATACAGCAATATCGTTAACAAATGAAAACAGTATTTTAGGATTGTAAACCATGATAAACCTAAAATACTGTTATTTTTATTACTTAAATTTCTTCTTCAATGCCTTTTCAACATAAGGTGGAACGAATTCAGAAATACCTGCTCGATAAGCTGCAACTTCTTTAACAATACTTGAACTTATAAATGAATAATTAGTACTAGACATCATATATAACGTTTCAATTTCATTATTCAACTTTTTATTCATTGAAGTTAAGCGTAATTCATATTCAAAATCACTGACTGCTCTTAAACCACGTATGATTGTTTTAGCTCCTACTTGTTCACAATAATCGACTAGTAAACCACTAAATTGATGAACCTTGACATTAGGTAAATGTTTAACAGATTGTTCAATTAAATCCATACGCTCTTCTAAACTAAACGTACCTTCTTTTTTACTATTTTTAAGAACACAGACATGAATTTCATCAAATCTATCTGTACTTCTCTCAATAATGTCTAAATGGCCATAAGTAATGGGGTCAAAACTACCCGGAATGACCGCTATTGTATGTTCCATGCTATTCTCCCTTTTCTAATAACAATGTGTCTGTCAACCCATAATGGTAACGTTTAATCATATTAAACGGTTGATAGTCTATTTCTTCATGATTGCTAAATTCACAAACGATGATACCATTTTCTTTCAATAAATTAAACTCTGAAATTAGTTTTAAAGCTTTATCAATGAGACCTTTATTATAAGGTGGATCTAAGAAAATGACATCAAATTGAATATCACGTTTTGACAATGCTTTTAAAGCTCTATCTGCATTATTTTTATAAACTTCAGATTGTGCCTCTAAATCCAAATTCGCAAGATTTGATTTAATAACTTTTACAGCTTTAAAATTTTGATCAACAAAGATAACCTTATCCATACCTCGAGAGAGTGCTTCTATTCCAAGCGCCCCGCTTCCTGCAAATAAATCTAAACCTATACCTGACACATCATATAAACTATTAAAGATACCTTCTTTAACTTTATCCATAGTTGGTCTCGTATTACGGCCTTCCATACTTTCTAAAGCTTTACTTTTATGTTTACCTGCAATGACGCGCATGTTGTTCACACTTCCAATTCATTTAGTTATTTAATATAATTTATTGAGAAAAAGGAGAATGATAAACCAATGAAACAAACATTTATTACACTTGGTGAAGGTCTAACAGATTTGTTCGAATTCATGACGATGATTGAATATAACCATCAACGTATTGATAAAATTATCTATTTTCATTCACCACAAGCTGAAAATAAAAAGTCATCTGTAGCAATCATTATGAACCCTACAACTGGCAATCATTTCCAAGCATTTTATATCATGATTAACGCTATTAAATATCCATATCCAGATTCAAATAAAAAGTTTCAAATGATTAATGATTGCGCTGAAAAATTCGACATACCAATTTTAGGTATCGATGTACAGCCTCCTCAAGCATTTCATGATTTATCGTTATATTATAATTATTTAATTAGTGTGTTAAGGCTCCAAAAATGGATACCAGAACTTCAATAATATTAATTATATATTTCGTGTTTCTCTTTTTCGTAAGTTTTTTTTAAGTATTTATATGGTGAGCCATCAATGTGTCTAACGTATTTAAGTTGCATTAGTTTATGTACAATTTGATCAACATCTTGCTCATTCACATACATAATTACAAATTTACGATCTCTATTTGAATGAACGATATGTCCATATTTTCGGATTTGTCGTTCATGTTTCATATGTTTTAAATAAACTACAATACTAGTTCTTGGGATTAAATTCATTTAAACCTCACTCCATTTATTTTCAGCATTAATCATATCATGTCTTTATTAATTTTAAAATATTAAGCTACCTTAATTATGTCTTATGTTATTGCACGATAAATGTATTTAGATTATATTAAGCATCATTATATTAATTCAATTCTCAAGAGCAACACTATATGATTAACCACACATTTCGCTGTAGTCGGAACTATGAATTTGTTAAGCTATAAAAGTAAACGAGGAGGAATTTTTTATGAAAAAAGTAAACAGAAACATTTTAAATGCGGTAGTAGTCGGTGCTGGATTTGTAAGTAGTTTGTTAATGATAAATAAAAATAAAGTGATTACTAAAAAGCAAACCATCCCTGCTTTTTTCAAAGGCAATGCACCATATATATTTGCGCATCGCGGTGGTATGGCTTTAAGACCAGAGCAAACGCAACTTGCATTTGACTATGCTAAACAATTAGGCGTTGATGGTTTTGAAACAGATGTGAGACTCACAAAAGATCAACAGCTTATCGTTTTTCATGACGCAACAGTCGATAGAACGACGAACGGCTCTGGAAAAGTTAGTGCCCATACATTAGCAGAATTAAAAAAATTAGACGCAGGTTATCACTTCAAAGATATCAATGGACTAACACCATATCGTGGTCATGCACACACAGCTATACTAACCTTCGATGAGTTGCTGAAGCAATATCCTGATATGTATATAAACGTAGACTTAAAAGATGCTCCTGAATCCTATGAAGGCTCAATCGCACCACAAATTATGTTTGATACAATTGCAGAGAATCAAGCATTTGACCGTGTTCTTGTGACAAGTTTTTATAAAGAACAAATCGTACGTTTTAATAAAATTGCACAAAGATCTGTTGCAATTGGTGCTAGCCAACAAGAAGTTACAGAGGCATTTTTAAAATATCATTTATTAGGTGGTAGGTACTACCAACCATTAGCACAAACGTTCCAAATGCCTACTCATTTTAAAGGTATTAATTTGACTTCATCTCGTTTTATCAAATGGTTAAATGATATGAATATCATTCCAGGCTATTATGGCGTAAATAGTATAGATCTGATGAATGATTTATACCAAAAAGGTGCACATACTATAGTGACTGATCGACCAGATTTAGCACAACAATTCAAACAAACAATAAACAACAAACAACAAACAATAAACAATAAACAATAAACAATAAACAACAAACAATAAACAACAAACAATAAACAACAAACAATAAAAAAACATCGAGTCAGATGCTAGTTAGTGGTTCCAATAACCAACTTTTTCTGACTCGATGTTTTTTATAATGAACAATTACAGGATCCGCCCGTCGCACAACCACTATGTGATGTTTGAAAGAATGGATTACCTGTTTCTATTTTGACATGTTCTGAAACAGCGTACGCAATTTTCGTAACAACTTCATCAATTAAATGTTGAAGTGCCATTTCCCTAGCTTTGTAATGCATCACAACGTCAAGCATCTCATATGCTCTTTTGCGTTGTCTTGTCTCTAACATGACTTTCTTATAATCAGGATGATATTTCCCGAAACGCATTACTTCATCATATTTCTCTTTTGATTTTAAAAATGATTGATAAAGTAAATGGGCTTCGTCATTGTTTTCGAGCGCCTGTTTAGCTTGCTCAAATGATGCATAAATATCTGATGCAACTATCATATCAGCTAGTTCATCAATATCATCTAATATCGCTAGTGAAGCTTCATTAATCATAAATACCCCTCATTGTTATTTTTCTAAGAAAATTAGTGAATAATAATCTCTCATTACATCTCCACCCATCTCATCGTATTTTGAATTTAATAGACGAGATCGATGTATATCTGAATTCATCCAACTATGGATTAATGTTGGTACATCATTAAACGCATAACCAACATTTTGAGCAGTTGTTTTATAAGTAACGTGATTTTTATCTAATTGCCCTCTTAATGCGTCCTCTGTAAATTCAACACTATCAGAACCATTAGAGGTCGCTTCATATAAGTTATTAGATGCAATATGTGCTAAATCGCTATTGATTTTCAATGGTTTTAATCCTTTTAATTTTCTCATTTCATTCGTTACTTCATAAAGAGAAATTAATTGATTTGGATTTTGCTCAACTGGGCGCTTATTATGTTCTTCTGACGTAGAATTAGAATTTAATCGATAAGGTTCAATATCTGCTAACATTTCTTTTGTTAAAAATCGCACACTTAGCACCTTTTTCGATTGTTGATCAGAATACACTTGTGCGTATATGTTGCCATATTTAATCAGTGTTTGTGTTTTTAAATCTTCATCTGAAAGTTCAAATTCATATTTTTTACCATCAACTTTAAAGGACGGTTCTGGATTAATACTTGTATGATTAAAAATTTCTGCAGAATGTTGTCCTATTTTTAACGGACTAACATTTACTTTTTCACCTGTAGCATACACTGAAACGATTTCTTCACGTTTAGTTGAAACAATGTAATAACTGTTTTTGTCTTTAAACACATAATTTTTGTAACCATCTCTAAAAGGGTAGACACGATCTGCTTGTCCAAATTTAGAAGTAAGCACTTTAATATCTTTACCTACCCATGTACCAACACCTTCTTTAGGCTTTGGATTTTCAGCATGGTTATTTGATTTATTCACCTGTTCAGATCTATTTACTTTATTACCTTTATTCGGGTTCTCTAATACATCAAATTTTAATCTCGGTGAATAAAAAAGATATATTAAAAATCCAACTAAAAATAATACACCGACGACTCTTATAATTAACTTTTTCATCAATCAACCACCTAAAAAGTATTAATACTATTGTAAAAAACAACACATTAATTAGCAAATTTTCAACACTGACATAACTGTGTCATTTCGATGAAACAAAAACATCTCCAGGCATAATGTTAACATCATAAAGATTTTCCCTACAGTCTATATCATAACCTATCTTTATGTTTTCAGGTTAAATTTCATTATTAGGATTAATATATGTAAAAAAAACGGACAGTTAAGGTATCAAATGAATACCATCAACTGTCCGACTATTCTTCATCAAAAAACCTGATAAAACAAATTGCCTTATCAGATTAGTATCATTTGTATAAGCGTATTAATGACCAAATGTTGCTTTAATCAGTGATGTCGTTTCTCCACCTGGATATAATACATATAATAATAAGTAAACTGCTACACCTGTAATTGCAGTACAGAACCATATAACTGAAGCGAATGGCCCGAATTTGCGGTGTACATTATATTTATCTTTAAATGCAGTAATAATTTGAACTAGACCTAGAATACCACCAATTGTTGCTAAATTAATGTGGAAAAATAAGAAAATCGTATAATATTTCTTAATTGATGCTGGTCCGCCAAATGCTGTATTACCGATAAAAATCGTTCTACTTGCATAGATTAAGAAAAAAGTTAAAGCAAAAACAGCTGCAGCTAACATAACATTTTTGTGTTTATTTATTTCCCTTTTCCAAATAAGTCTCCAACCAATGGCAATTAAAATTGCACTAATGACAATACATGTCGTACTAATCGTTGGTAAAATTGGAATGCCCATATTTTTCATCCTAACTTAATTAATCTAGATCAAAGTAAGTAATGAAACAATCACAGCTAACACGAAAAAGATCACTAAATAATTTAGTGAATATATAAACATTTGTGTTGCCCATTTTGTTTGATCTGAATTTTTCTTAAATGTTGTTAAACCTAATGCAATCCATCCTAAATTTAATAATGTAGCTAACACTACGAATACGACACCTAAATTTATTAGTAATAAAGGTACTGGCAATAAAATAATCAACCAGATAAACATACTGACACGTGTACGTTTAAAGCCCTTAACTGATGGTAACATTGGAATATTTGCAAGTGCATATTCATCTTTACGTTTAATAGCTAAGGCATAAAAATGAATTGGTTGCCAACAAAATACAACTAAAAACAGCGCAATCGCTGTTAAACTAATTTGTCCTTCAATTGCAACCCACCCAATTAGTGGTGGTACTGCTCCAGGAAAACTCCCAATCACTGTGTTCCATGTTGTATGTCTTTTAGACCATATTGAGTAATAAGACACATAACCTACAATCCCCATAAGACCAAGTACGCCTGATGGTATATTCAATAAAAACAAACAAATTTCTCCAACTAACATCATACCAAAACTTAATAGTAATAAATTTTGATCTGTAATTCTATTGTTTACAGTTGGTCTATTTTGTTTACTAGGCATAATACGATCAATATCTTGGTCGTAATAATTATTTAACGCACATGCGCCACCCATAATTAAAGTAGATCCAAATAGCATTAATAAAATTTGAGGTATTGATGATAAGAAGGAATGATTTGTCATTACAACTGCTAGCCATGCGCCCGCAAAAGCCGGAATTAAGTTACCTTGAACAAGTCCCATTTTAATTATCTGTTGCAATTCTTTGAAGTTAACTCTGCTAATATTTTGTGACAAAGTATGCTCTTTGCTCATAATCCCCCTCCTTAAATTTGTTCATATAAGATTATGATATCTTAGATTGCATAAAAAGACTAGGTTTAATAAAATTAAATTGTGACAAATTAACGACAAGAGAAAATGTCAATTTTGTGACACAAATAACATTTAATTTATTGCTATAATGTATATGTTAGAAAATTTTAATAAGTAGAATCATGCATCTAAAAGAGATTAATATTTAAGCTTCAAATTTGAGTAAGCGTGGATTACACAATTATCCCAATAAAAAATCATTACGATTATGGTCTTTTTATGTCGTCCACTTACAATACATGTAAAATTAAATCATATTTCCTGCGTTGGATCCCATCTTTTCATATCCTACAATCAGGTCAATTTATAGTATCATCTCAAATCCGGCTATTAATTCTAATTCTCAGTGATGCGTTTTTTTATGATGGGGTGTATAAATTGTTTGGCAAAAAGAATTTAAAATGGTTAGGTGTCGTAGCAACGTTAATGATGACATTTGTACAACTTGGTGGAGCCTTAGTTACCAAAACCGGATCAGCTGATGGTTGTGGTTCTTCTTGGCCACTATGTCATGGTGCGTTGATTCCAGAATTCTTTCCTATTGATACGATTATTGAGTTAAGTCATAGAGCCGTTTCAGCTTTGTCTTTATTAATGGTCTTATGGTTAGTTATCACTGCATGGAAACATATAGGCTATATTAAAGAAATTAAACCTTTATCAATCATTAGTGTTGGATTCTTATTATTGCAAGCATTAATCGGAGCTGCTGCTGTTATTTGGCAACAAAACGATTACGTTTTAGCATTGCACTTTGGTATATCATTAATCAGTTTCTCATCTGTATTTTTAATAACATTGATTATTTTCTCTATAGATCAAAAATATGAAGCTGACGAATTATATATCAAAAAGCCATTAAGACGTTTAACATGGTTAATGGCAATCATCATTTATTGTGGTGTTTACACTGGTGCACTAGTGAGACATGCGGATGCAAGTTTAGCATATGGTGGTTGGCCATTGCCATTCCACGATCTTGTACCACATTCAGAACAAGATTGGGTCCAACTCACGCATCGTATCATGGCTTTTATAGTGTTTATGATTATTATGATTACTTATATTCACGCTGTTAAAAATTATCCAAATAACCGTACTGTTCATTATGGTTATACAGCTGCATTTATACTTGTTATATTACAAGTTATCACAGGTGCATTGTCTATTATGACAAATGTTAATTTGATAATCGCACTATTCCATGCATTATTTATCACTTATTTATTTGGTATGACAACATACTTTATCATGCTAATGTTACGATCAGTAAGAAGTGACAAGCAATAACAAAAAAGCAAACCGTAATATTAATGGCACGCCCATTAATATTACGGTTTTTTTATATCAATATTTAAAATTAAACCTAAGACAAGTAAAAACGAGATTACACGTCAATTGTTGTGTAATCTCGTTTTATTTTAATCATTTTAGTCAGTTGCTTTTTCAATTTCGATTAATAAATCGCCTGTCGCTATTGTGTCACCATTATTTACAGTTACTTGTTTAATCACACCGTCAAATGGTGCTTGAATTGTTGTTTCCATTTTCATAGCTTCAGTAATTAGCAACGGCTGATTAGCTTTCACAGTTTCACCTACACTAACCTTGACTTCAGTTACTGAACCTGGCATTTGCGCACCGATATGACTTGGATTACTCTTATCTGCTTTTGGCTTAACGTTCGCATTTGTATGCACATTTTCATCTTTAATATAAATACGTCTCGCTTGACCATTCATCGCATAGTAAATCGTTCTATTACCATTTTCATCTGGTTCACTAATCGTTTCTAGTTTAATAATTAATCGTTTACCTTTATCGATTTCGATTTCTACTGTTTCACCATTACGCATTCCAAAGAAGAATGTAGGCGTATCAAGTAACGATAAGTTTCCGTATTGATTTCTAGTTTGAATATATTGTTCATATACTTTTGGATATAATACATAACTAATAATATCTTGCTCCGTAACAGGACCTTGTTGCTCTTCTTCAAGCAACTCACGGACTTTTTCAAAATCAACCGGCTCTAGATATTCACCTGGACGAGCTGTTAGGGCTTCTTGGCCTTTTAAAATAACCGCTTGTAAATCTTTATTAAAACCATTTACAGGCTGTCCTATTTCACCTTTGAAGAACGACACTACTGATTCTGGGAAATCTAATTTATAGCCATCTGTAATCACGGATTGTTCATCAAGATCATTTTGTACCATATAAAGTGCCATATCACCAACTACTTTAGACGATGGCGTTACTTTTACGATATCACCAAATAAGAAGTTCACTCTGCGATACATATCTTTGACTTCATCAAATCTTTCGCCTAAACCTAAACTTTTAGCTTGTTGACTTAAATTCGAATACTGTCCACCAGGCATTTCATGTTGATAAATTTCAGTATTCGGTGATTTGATATCACTTTCAAAGTCTGAATAATAAGTACGAACAGTTGACCAATAATGACTAAGTGACTCCATACCTTCAATATCAGTTCTAAGGTGACGTGGGAAGCCATTTAATGCATAATATAACGAATTGGCGCTTGGCTGACTTGTTAAACCACTCATTGAAGCAACAGCAGTATCAATGATATCGACACCAGCATCTATTGCTTGTTTGTACGTTAATAAACCATTACCACTTGTATCATGAGTGTGAAGATGGATTGGTAAATCTACAGCTGCTTTTAACTCACCAATCAATTCGTAAGCAGCTTTAGGTTTTAATAAGCCTGCCATATCTTTAATCGCTAAAATATGGAAACCTTCTCGTTCTAACTCTTTAGCTAGTTTGACATAATACTCTAAAGTATAAATGTTTGATCGCTCAGGGTTTAAAATGTCACCTGTATAACAAATAGTACCTTCTGAGATTTTGCCAGCTTCTTGTACTGCTTCATTGGCAACTTTCATTTGATCTACCCAGTTTAATGAATCGAAAATTCTAAAGACATCTATGCCTGCTTTAGCACTTTCTTGTACGAATTTATGAATAACATTATCAGGATAGTTTTTATAACCAACTGCGTTTGAAGCACGTAACAACATTTGGAATAATACATTTGGGATAGCTTTACGTAGACGTTCAAGTCGTTCCCATGGGTTTTCCTTCAAGAAATTATATGCCACATCAAATGTAGCACCGCCCCACATTTCTAGTGAGAAACCATCTTTAAATACGCCCGCTGTTTTGGATGCGATATTAATCATATCCTTAGTTCTAACTCGTGTAGCTAATAATGATTGGTGTGCATCTCTAAAAGTTGTATCTGTTAGTAAGACATCATCCTGCTTTTTAACCCATTCAGCTACACCTTTTGGACCTACTTCATCAAGCAATTGTTTCGTACCACTAAATGAAGCGATTTTACTTGAAGATACAGTTGGAATTGATGCTAATTCATAGTCTGGTTTCGGACGTTTCTCAACATTTGGGAAACCATTAATTGTTACATTACCTATATATTCTAATGTTTTAGTACCTCTATCTAGAGACGGCTGAATGTCGAAAAGTTCTGGTGTTTCTTCAATAAATTTAGTTGTGTAATCACCACTTGTGAACTTTTTATTCTTCATTACATTAATTAAGAATGGAATATTAGTTTTAACACCACGAATACGCATTTCTCGTAATGAACGTACCATTTTTTCTTCTGCTTGTTTAAATGATATCGCATGTGTAGATAATTTTACGAGTAATGAATCATAATAAGGTGATATCTCAGCACCTTGGAAACCATCTCCAGCATCAAGACGTACACCAAAGCCACCGCTTGAACGATATGCAATGATTGTTCCAGTATCCGGCATGAAATCATTTAACGGATCTTCTGTTGTAATACGACATTGGATGGCATAGCCCAATGTTGTAATATCTTTTTGTTGCGGCATATTAATTTCTTCACCAAATAAATCGGCACCTGCTGCAACTAAAATTTGTGTCTTAACAATATCAATTCCTGTTACCATCTCTGTAATTGTATGCTCTACTTGTACACGAGGGTTAACTTCTATAAAGAAGAATTCGTCACCAGATACTAGAAACTCTACAGTACCTGCATTGACATATTTAATATTTTCCATCAATTGAATAGCAGCATCACAAATACGTTGACGTAATGTTGGTGATAATCCAACTGATGGTGCAACTTCTACAACTTTTTGATGACGACGTTGTACTGAACAATCACGTTCAAATAAGTGTACGATATTTCCATGTTCGTCACCTATGACTTGTACTTCAATATGCTTTGGATTATCAATGTATCTTTCTATGTAAACTTCACTATTACCAAATGATTTTTCTGCTTCTGATTTTGCTCTATGGAAAGCATCTTCTAATTCACTTTCTTCACGAACGATTCTCATACCTTTACCGCCGCCACCACTTGTGGCTTTAATCATTAGCGGGAAACCAGCTTCTTCTGCAAATTCTTTTGCTAATTCATATGATTTAATTGGACCGTCTGTACCAGGAATAACTGGTAAATCTGCCTTGATAGCCGTTGTACGAGCTTTAACTTTATCTCCAAACATATCTAAATGTTCTAAATGAGGACCAATAAATTTAATCCCTTCTTCTGCACAACGACGCGCAAATTGTTCATTTTCACTTAAAAATCCATAGCCAGGATGAATCGCATCCACATTCGCTTGTTTTGCTACATCAATGATACGCTCAATATTTAAATAACTTTCAGCAGGACCTAAATCACTTCCAACTAAATAGGATTCATCTGCTTTATATCTATGTAATGAACTTTTGTCTTCATTCGAATAAATTGCAACTGTGCTGATGTCTAATTCTGCTGCCGCTCTGAATATACGAATTGCAATTTCTCCACGGTTAGCAACAAGTAACTTTTTTATTTGTTTCAATAGCGATACACTCCTCAAACTATTAGAATTTTCTAACTAATTAGATAATAAAATTTTATCTTAAAGCGCTCTGTTTTGCTATAGTTATGTTTCAAATTTTCAAAATTTAACATTCTTGAGACAATTAAAACCTCCGTTTCAAAAATAATAATTTCAAAAATGATTATGCAACAACAGGTAGTTCACGTTTTTGTTGTGAAACATTTTCGATTTCTACAACTCTAAAAAATTAAAAATAAAATTGTAAAACATCAACATTTATTATCAATAGCGATAACTTTATCTTATCATCATGATTCTAATTACGCCACCACATTTAGTGATTTTTAGTCATAAAATTTAGTTATAATTATACGCTGTTTTGTTTATAAAATTTGATAATCATGAGTAATCTCGTAATATCAAAACAAAAAGGAAGTTAAGCGTTGTTTGGTTGCCTAACTTCCGTTATTGAACTCATCAGTCCAATTTGACAAAGAGTATATAAATAGCCAATGTTTAGCATTGCTTAATGACAGAAGTCATCTCGTACTAAATATTGGCTAGTATTTTTTTAATTAAATTGTCTTCTTATATCAACTTTTTGTTGTTGTTTCTTTCGTTGCTGGTCTACTTTGATTTGTTTACCTACAATCAGAAGTAATCCCATAGCAATACTTAAACTAATCATTGATGAGCCACCAAAGCTGATAAATGGCAATGGCACACCAGTTAATGGAATTGTTGCCGAAATCCCGCCAATGTTTACAAACGTTTGGCTTCCAAAGTATGTGGCAATCCCAACACACACAAGTTTATAAAAATATGATGATGTTTTATTTGCAAACTGGAAGGCACGATATACAATAAAGAACTCTAAAGTAATAACTAGCAATCCTCCGATTAAACCTAATTCTTCGCAAATAATTGCAAAAATAAAATCTGTATGTGGTTCTGGTAAATAGCCCAATTTCATCGCACTATTTCCTAATCCTTTTCCAAATACGCCACCGTTACCTATCGCAAGCAATGAATTGGAAATATGGTATCCAGTTCCTGATTCGAATTGGAATGGATCTGTTAGCGTACTAAATCTGGCAGTTAAATAGCTTGGTAACCAACCAGCCATTAATGCAATGACAAATACTACTAAGAATCCTAGCACTGCTGGTATACCAAATCTTAGGACTTTGTTTACCCCAATTCCTGAATAAAAAATAATCGCAACTAAAATAATTAATATTAGTAATGTTTGCCCTACGTCCTTTTGTAAGAAAACTAAAAACGTACAACCTAATGCTAATACAATAGGACTTAAAATTAATTTTGGTTTACTTAATACTCTAGGCATTTTTTTACTGATCATAAATGGGATATATAATATGATTGCAATTTTTAATAACTCAGATGCCTGTAAGTTCATAAATCCTAAGTTTATCCAACTTTTAGAACCATTAATATCTTTACCGATTACTAACGTCAGTAATAATAGCGAGACGATAGTTATAATCATACCTTTTTGCACTTTAATATTACTCAGTAATTTAACATTCATTAAAAATGCAATAAAAAATACAATTATAAAACTCATTATGACATATGCTAATTGTCGGTTGTAAAAATACGTTCCTGGAACATCGATACCACCAGTCAATGTGCCTTTAGTTGCTGGAACCATACTGGCACTATATACCATCACTAATCCAATTAAACTCAATACAATATATGTAACTAATAACGGGTAATCAATAAACTTTGAGGTTTTACCAATATACCGTAAAATACTTCTAAAATTCTTCATATATTCAGTCATCCAATTCTACAATTTATACTTCAAATGATTTCGTATTATACTTTAATTTTAAAAATCCATGTTACTTATTATATACATGACATCGTCATAATCACAAATATTAACAGGTATCTTGAGGTAATTTATAGAATATTTGTTTACTTAATATCGTGAATTGCTAAAACCCAATAAAAGTGACTGACATGTCATCAAGAAGACAACATAACAGCCACTTTAATCAGTAATTAAACTATAAATATAAAATCGGCGCAGCTCAATTGTCGATATCTCACGCCGTTTTAATATGCTTATATATTAAACCTTAAACAAGTGTAAAAGCTTCATGTAATTTTGAAAGTTCTTTCTCAAGACGTAACATTATTTGTTTGCCATCTTCGCGGTCAACTAAACCTAATTTAACAGCAAAATCAACTTCTTTTTGAAGTCCAAACATTTGTGTATCTAGTACTTCTTCATATAATGGGCATGAAGGTAATGTTAAATTATCTAGTTGAACTTTAATCAGATGCAAGATTTCATCAGCATCTTTAGTCAATTGTTTCAAAGCTGCATTTTTCATTGTTGTTTGTTTCGCCATGACACGCTCCCCCTCTATATAAATTCTCAAGTCTTACTAAAAGTTTATCTTACTAAATATTAAAAAGCAAGTAGATTTAAAATGTGTCGTTAGCAATTTGTGTTAAAATAATGCTATATACAATGATAGGGAGTGGGAAAATGATACAAATTAAAGGAGCCGTAAAGTTTCCTATAACATTAGATAGTACGACTTGGATTTTCGATGATAGAAAAGTTAGCATCGAAGATTTAGAAAAAGGTGTATTTGATGGTTCAAAACCAATCGACTTTGAAGATAATCATGAATGGAATCGTGCTATCCTAGAAGGACAAACTAATCCGCCTACTTTAAATTCAGAAATAAAATACAAAAAACGTGCTATGTTAGAAGGTTCATTTGTCATTAATATGACACCATTTTTCAAACATTCCGAACCACATGACTCTGCAACTACTATTCGATTATCAAATGAGCATGATCATTTAGATATACCGATAGATCTATTACCCTATTTATTTTTCCAATTTGCAAAAGACGGTAAACGACTTTACAGCGATAATGGTGTAGATAGTTTTATTTACAATCAAGAAGATGGTTATTCATATCGAATCAACCATGTAACTCATATTGAGGTGATTTAATTTGAGACAAGTGCAATGCATTATCTGTGATGCAAAAGTATTTATAGATGAGCGCACAACTGAGTCTAAACGACTTAAAAACAATCCTATTCGAACATTTATGTGCGATGATTGTAAAAGTCGTCTAGACACCCCTAAACAACGTGCGCAACACTATCCGCTCGATTAATATCTGAATAAACAAGTTAGAAATTTGAAAATGTGAAAGTAACAGGAACTGATAGCATTTAAACACTTTTTCAAATATTATATGCCAAAAGAGAAGCTAAGCAACTTTCATCGCTCAGCTTCTCTTTTATTATGTTAAATTATTCGTTTTCTTGCATCATTTGTTTAATACGCTTTGCTTCTTTTTCACGAACATTTTTGTTTAAAATTTTCTTTCTTAAACGTATGCTTTCTGGTGTAACCTCAACTAGTTCATCATCATTAATGAATTGTAACGCTTCTTCCAATGTTAGAATACGCGGTCTATTCATTGTTTGTGTTTGGTCTTTCGTTGCAGAACGCACGTTAGTTTGATGTTTTGTTTTTGTGATGTTAACAGTTAAATCATTTTCACGATTATGTTCACCAACAATCATACCTTCATAAACTTCAGTACCAGGTTCCATGAAGTTTACACCTCTATCTTCAAGTCCTAAAATGGCATAAGTACTTGCAGAACCTTGATCCATTGAAATTAACGCACCATTACGACGACCGCCAATTTGTGCTTTAATACGTGGTCTAAATTCTTCAAATGTATGGTTAATAATACCGTAACCTCTTGTCATTGACATAAATTCAGTCGTATAACCAATCATACCACGAGCCGGTACATTAAAGATTAAACGTGTAAGTCCATTATCAGTTGTAGTCATATCAACCATTTCACCTTTACGTGCACCTAATGATTCAATAACCGCACCTGCATTTTCTTGTGGCACTTCACATTGCACACGTTCAAATGGTTCACACATTACACCATCAATTTCTTTAATAATTACTTGTGGTTTTGAAACTTGTAATTCATAACCTTCACGACGCATATTTTCAATAAGGATTGATAAATGCAATTCACCTCGACCAGCAACTACCCATGTATCTGGAGAATCTGTGTTAGAAACTTTCAAAGATACATCTGTTTCTAATTGTTGATTTAAACGTTCTTGAATTTGACGCGCTGTTACAAAGTCACCTTCACGACCAGCAAATGGTGAATTGTTAACTTTAAATGTCATTTCAAGAGTAGGCTCATCAATACGTAGAACTGGCAATGCTTCTTGATGGTCATGTGGTGTAACAGTTTCACCAACGTTAATGTCTTCCATACCTGAAACAGCGATTAAATCTCCAGCTTGTGCTTCTTCAATTTCTAAACGTTTTAGTCCAAAGTAACCAAAGATTTTAGTTACACGGAAGTTTTTCACTGTACCGTCTAATTTAATTAGTGATACATTATCTCCGACACGCATTTTACCTCTGAATACACGACCAATACCAATACGTCCAACATAATCATTGTAGTCCAACAATGCTACTTGGAATTGTAATGGCTCATCACTGTTATCAATTGGAGCTGGTACATAATCAATAATTGTTTCATATAATGATTGTAAATTATCATCTTGTTTTTCAGGGTCTAAGCTAGCTGTACCATTTACTGCTGAAGCATAAACAACAGGGAATTCTAATTGTTCATCGTTTGCTTCTAATTCAATAAATAAATCTAAAACTTCATCTACAACACCCTCTGGACGTGCTGATGGTTTATCAATTTTATTAACAACAACAACAGGTTTTAGGTTTTGTTCTAGCGCTTTTTTAAGTACAAAACGTGTTTGAGGCATTGTACCTTCATACGCATCTACTACTAAGACAACTCCATCAACCATTTTCATAATACGTTCTACTTCTCCACCAAAGTCTGCATGTCCTGGTGTATCCAAAATATTAATACGTGTACCTTTATAATCAACAGCCGTATTTTTGGCTAGAATCGTAATTCCACGCTCTCTTTCGATATCGTTAGAGTCCATTGCACGTTCATCGACATGTTCATTTTCTCTGAATATACCAGATTGTTTTAACAACTCATCTACTAAAGTTGTTTTACCATGGTCAACGTGAGCAATAATTGCTATATTGCGGACATCTTCTCTTTTATTAGTCATATAAATAGTTTCCTTCTTTCTTAAGTAAAATCCCACTTTTAATTACAACTTTTTTATTATATCATATAATTGAGAAAAGATAAGCAAAAGGTGGGGATAGGATGAAACAAAAAAAATCTAAAAATATCTTTTGGGTATTTTCTATATTAGCTGTTATTTTCTTAGTATTATTTAGTTTTGCTGTTGGTGCATCAAATGTACCAATGATGATTTTAACATTTATATTACTCGTTGCAACCTTTGGAATTGGATTTACTACAAAGAAAAAATATCGAGAAAACGATTGGCTATAAGTTATATCGACAATAACACGCGTTGATTAAAGACCACACATGTTCATGATGAACATTTAAATGGTTTTATATTGGCGCGTGTTTTTATTATTTAAGATATAAAAACGTAATATGTTACCTAATTGTTAGGACTACATATTACGCTTTTGGTAATTATTTTGATTTTCTTTTAAATCGTTGTTCATGTAATTGTATTAACGCATCGCGATGTGGCTCTAAATATACATCGAGTATCTCCCTATGAACACCACGATTACCAACTAAAACTGAGTTTGGACCACCAATTGTTAGCGGTTCACCTAATAAATTAGAAGCTTGACCGTCCACCTCATTTAAAATGACTAGTCCTCCAGCAAAATCCCACGGTTGGAGTCTAGGTGTCATATATGCTTCTAAATTACCGGTAGCGACAGAAACAATTTCAAGCGCTGCACTACCATATGCCCTTGCACTTCTTGAAACATTTACGACATCCTTAAAAATCTCTCCTAGCACAGGTTTCGTCAACCAGTTCGGATTGATCCCAATAATGCTTTGTCTTAGATTAGAATCATTCAATGGTTTCAAGGGTTGGCTACCACGATATGCACCTTCCCCTACTTTAGCATGATATAAGACATCAGCCATAACATCATATACAAAACCTGCATAAGGTTTACCATCGATATAAATACCAATTGAAATCGCGAAATTTTCTTGTTGATGAACAAAATTCAATGTACCGTCTATTGGGTCAACAACCCATACCGTACCTTTGGAAGTATCGATGTCATGACCATGCCCTTCTTCACCTAATACTTGATGATTGGGATATGTTTCTAAAATTGTATCAAAAATAAAATCTTCTGTTGCTTTATCTACATTTGTAACAAGGTCATTCGGATTTGACTTTGTTTCAATTGTTAAATTTTGCTCCATCAATTGTTTAATTCTAATTCCTGCTTCTTGAATAAGTCCTTGGGCAAATCCATAAAGTGCCATAACATCATCTCCTAACATCTTTATTATACATCAACATTTTATAAAAATAACTTCTTAAGATAAAAATGAAAATACTAATTTTAATGAGAGCATCTTAAGCTGCTATTGATAAAACATATGCTACAATATTTTTAAACACTATACAGGAGGTACTCTATGACAAAATATACATTTAAACCTAAAGATTTCAAAGCGTTCAACGTAGAAGGCTTAGACGCACGAATGGAAGCTTTAAACGAATACATACGACCACAACTACATGAATTAGGAGAATATTTTAGTGACTTCTTTACAAGTCAAACTGGTGAAACATTTTATCCCCACGTAGCAAAACATGCTAGAAGAAGTGTGAATCCTCCTAAAGATACATGGGTTGCTTTTGCAACAAACAAAAGAGGCTATAAAATGTTACCTCATTTCCAAATTGGTATGTTTGAAGATCAATTATTTGTTATGTTTGGAATCATGCATGAAGCAAAAGATAAAGCAACACGTGCAAAAGTTTTTGAAAGAAAATTTAAAGCTATTCAACAATTACCTGATGATTATCGTGTTTGCTTAGATCATATGAAACCTGATAAACCATTTATTAAAGATTTAACGGATGATGATTTAAAAGAAGCGATACAAAGAGCCATCAATGTAAAAAAAGGTGAATTCTTTATAGCGCGTGCAATCACACCACAAGATAAAAGATTAAAAAGTGACAAAGCATTTATTGCATTTTTAGAAGAAACCTTCGATCAGTTCTTACCATTTTATTCTGCATAAATAACTTTGTTTAAATAATAGAGCACATAATCACATCCATGATTTCGTGCTCTTTTTGCTTACCATTAAATCGAACGTTCAACATAATAATTCATACTTTTAAAAAAATAAAATAAATTTAGGTTGACCTAAACATTTTATTAGGTTATTATATTGTCCATAAGAAGTAGAGGTGAGTCAAAATGAATAATAAACGACATTCAACAAATGAACAATTAAGTTTAGACGAAATAAACAATACAATTAAATTCGATCATCGCAGTTCAAATAAACAGAAATTTTTATCATTTCTTGGGCCTGGGTTATTAGTCGCTGTTGGTTACATGGATCCCGGAAACTGGATAACATCAATGCAAGGTGGCGCGCAATATGGCTATACTTTGCTATTCGTAATTCTTATTTCAAGTTTATCAGCAATGTTACTTCAAAGCATGACAGTGAGATTAGGAATAGCAACAGGTATGGACTTAGCTCAAATGACACGACATTATTTATCAAGACCTATTGCTATAATCTTTTGGATTATTGCAGAACTAGCAATTATCGCCACAGATATTGCTGAGGTTATTGGTAGTGCTATTGCTCTCAATCTCCTATTTAACATACCTTTAATCGTCGGTGCACTAATAACTGTACTTGATGTATTTTTACTACTATTTATAATGAAATATGGTTTTAGAAAAATTGAAGCTATTGTTGGTACATTAATTTTCACCGTGTTATTCATCTTTATATTTGAAGTCTATATTTCATCACCACAGTTGAACGCTGTGTTAAATGGATTTATACCACATAGTGAAATCATTACAAATAACGGCATTCTCTATATTGCATTAGGTATTATTGGCGCTACAATTATGCCTCATAATTTGTACTTACATTCATCAATTGTACAATCTAGAACATACTCAAGACATAACAATGAAGAAAAGGCGCAAGCGATTAAATTTGCTACGATAGATTCGAACATTCAGTTATCAATCGCATTTGTAGTCAATTGCTTATTATTAGTGTTAGGAGCATCACTATTTTTCAACTCAAACGCTGACGATTTAGGTGGTTTCTATGATTTATATCATGCCTTAAAAACTGAACCTGTACTGGGTGCAACAATGGGTGCAATCATGAGTACATTATTTGCAGTTGCATTATTAGCGTCAGGTCAAAATTCAACGATTACTGGTACTTTAGCAGGACAAATCGTAATGGAAGGATTTTTAAGATTACACATACCAAATTGGTTAAGACGTTTAATTACACGTTCCCTTGCTGTCATTCCTGTTATCGTATGTTTAATCATTTTTAAAGATAATGCAGCTAAAATTGAGCAGCTACTTGTATTCTCTCAAGTATTTTTAAGTATTGCTCTGCCGTTCTGTTTAATACCATTACAATTAGCTACTAGTAATAAAGACTTGATGGGACCTTTCTATAATAAAACATGGGTTAATATCATTTCATGGACACTTATTATTATTCTAAGTATTTTAAATGTCTATTTAATCGTTCAAACATTCCAAGAACTACAAGGTTAAAATAAAACCATTAAAATGTTGGTTGTATCTAATAATTAACAACTTAACATTTTAATGGTTTTTCTTTTGCTATGAACATATTAATGATAAATATACTCATCGTCCTTATGTGTAGTTTCTTTTGATTCTTTTTTAGAAATCAACATAATCATCACGATAATCCATAAGACAATTGCAATTAAATTAAGAGCCATCAAACTTACAATTATCGCGATAACAAAAAGTATAATCGATAATTTTCTACGCCCTTTAATACAAATTGTCGCAAATATACCATAAAGTGTTGAAATTAATAAAATAATTGCTAATGCACCAATTATTGTCTGAAGCATATCTAAAGAAACCTTGCCACCGTTCTGAGATAATTGCTTCGCTAATTCTTCACGTTGTGATGCATTACCACTTTTTAAAGAAAAATAGGATAGCCCCATAACTAATAAATAAATAATACTAATACTATTTGCAATCCAAGCCATGATTAATTCAGGTTTTCTATTCATCTTAAAATCCTTTCTTTGTTTAATATTTTAATAAGTATACTACGAGCATATAGATATACGCACATTAATTTACTTGTATATTAACATATTTTTCATCTAATTTTTATAATATACATCTGAATTCAGATTGATGATAATTTAAGTGTATGGTAATGAGAAATCGTCATTTAAAATTATGACACCTAAACACTTTAATTAAACGTTATCGATAATTAACCTCATATAAAAACCCAGATTAATAAGCAAAAGATCTCTACTTACTAATCTGGGTATCATCAATATTTATTCTTGCTCTTTTTTGTCCTTAACTTCACTTGAATTGCGTTCTTCAGAAATATCATTGTTGTAAATTTGACGTCGCTCTTCAAAATTCATTCGACGTTGACTAACTGCGCTAGGTTGATTTTTCCTACGTTCTTTCATTCGTTGGTTATAAGCTTTACGTTTTTCTTTTTTCTTAGCTTTAATTTCAGCTTTTTCTCGCTTTTGTTGTGCTTTCAATTCTTTTGGATCAACTTCAGGTTCTGCATAATAACCATCATCTTCAATACCTAGTTCTTCAGTACTTTTTTGTTTGTATTTAGCCTGTCTGGATAATACTGATGGTTCTTCCTCAGTGCGCTCATCATGATTATATTCACTTTCAACTGCACGTTTAGGAAATTGATCATATTTATCTCTTTCCTGTTCTTGATCATATACAGTGTTTGATTTATCCAATTCTTTTTCATATTTTGGCACATCATAATAATCATCTTTCGGTTGTGGGCGCTCATACACAGGTTCACGATAATCATAAATCGGTCCGTTATACTCTTCATAATATTGTGGCGCAACCATTTCAACTTTATCTTTTCTTATAAATAGCATCATCGCAATAATAAAGAATAATATCGGAATGATTAAAGTAACGATAAGTAAAACTAAAGGAATCGTTACAATTGCTGATATTAAGAATAAGAAACCTGACAAGTTTCTTATATTCATAGATATGAGAGCTAAAAATGAAATCAACAAACAAACAATAAAGTAAACGATAATAGCCCATATACCATTTTGTAACCATATTACAAATTGTGTTGTATTATAGCCATTTCCAGCTAATAATTGCTGGATAAATGCATTATTGTTTAATGTATTTTCAAGATTAGCAATCGATGTGTTATTACTGAATGAAACAAGTGCTATAAACATCGTAATGACAGTAAGCACTAATAACATCACCCAACATAACCAACCTAGAACTTTTTCAGTTAATCTACTTACTGGACGTTTAATTTGAGTAAATTGTTCTCCAGTCATTCGTTACAACTCCTTATAGTACTTATCCCGTTATTATAACTAAATATACAGTAAATAACTACTATTTATGATTTTATTTTAATGACATTTTGAAATTCAAAAAGTTTTCATTGTATTCACTTAAAACTTCAGGTCCTAAATCTTTATAAACTTCAAGGCGTTCTTGCTCTTTCTTAGTCGGATAGAAACGATGGTCGTCTTTAACCTCTTTAGGCAACAATTGTCGTGCAGCCTTGTTCGGCGTTGCATAGCCTACGAATTCTGTATTTTGCTTGTTATTTTTAGCATCTAATAAAAAATTCATAAATTTATATGCACCCTCTTTATTTTGTGCCGTTTTTGGAATTACCATATTGTCGAACCATAAATTCGATCCTTCTTTAGGAATAACATAGTTATATTTATCCCCTTCTTGCACTAGAGGTGCTGCAACACCACTCCAAACAACCGCAATGTTACCTTCATTTTGTTCAAGCATCATGGTAATTTCATCACCTACGACACCTCTTACTTGTGGTGCTAATTTAGTTAAATCTCGCTCTGCTTCTTTTAAATGGCGCGAATTACGGTCATTAAGATTATACCCAAGTTTATTCAAACTCATGCCTATAATCTCTCTAGCACCGTCAACTAGTAAAATTTGGTTTTTAAATTTAGGATTATACAACGACTTCCAACTATCAAATGATTCATTTGGATACTTTTCTTTATTATATAAAATACCTACAGTTCCAAAGAAATAAGGTAAAGAGTATTTATTGCCTTTATCAAATGACATATTCATATAATCTGAATCCAAATTTTTAATATTAGGTACCTTATTATGATCTATTGGTAACAATAAATGATCTCTTTTCAATTTTTGAACTGTATATTCACTAGGAAAAGCAACATCATAATGTGTACCGCCATTGCGAATTTTGGCTTCCATCGCTTCATTTGAATCGAAAGTTTCATAAACGACTTGAATGCCAGTTTCTTTTTCAAATTTCTTAATTAACTCTGGATCAATATATTCGCCCCAATTGTATACGTAAATTTTTTGATTTGTATGCACTTGTTCTTTAGATTTAAACCAATGACTTAAAGTAAGACAAAGCATACCCACAACTAATGCACCTATAATGAGTTGTAAAAAACGTTTCATTATTTTACACCTCGCTTGATTAGTTTTTTCTTATTTATCACGTATTGAATCAAATAATATCCTAGTATTCCTAATACAATAACAGCAAACAATAATGTTGAAATCGCATTAATTTCCATACTAATTCCTTTTCTCGCCATAGCATAAACTTCAACTGATAACACACTAAAGCCATTACCAGTAACGAAGAAACTTACTGTGAAATCGTCTAGTGAATAAGTTAAAGCCATAAAGAATCCTCCTATAATAGAAGGTAAAATATTAGGAATAATAATGTTGCTTAATAATTGTGGTTCAGTCGCTCCTAAATCTCTTGCAGCATTTAACATATTATTATTCATTTCATACAGTTGTGGTAAGACGATAATCACAACTATAGGTATGCAAAATGCAATATGAGATATTAGAACTGTCCAAAATCCTAAACCAAGACCAGTAAAATGGCCAATCGTTGTAAACATAATTAAGAATGATGCACCTATGACAACGTCGGATGATACCATCAAGACATTATTCAATGTTAGTAAAGTTACTTTAAACTTTTTATTTCTTAAATAATAAATAGCAATGGCACCAAATGTACCAATAACTGTAGAAATTGAGGCTGCTAAAAGTGCTACAGCTATCGTATTAAAAATGACCGACATTAAATGATCATTTTGAAATAATGATTGATAATGCTCTAATGTAAAATGTTCAAAGTGAATCATATTACCTGCCGAATTGAATGAATAGAACATTAAAAAGAATATTGGGATGTATAAAATCGCTAAAAGTATCCCGATATACAGCTTTCCATACCATTTCATATGATTCACCCTCTCCCATTAGATGATTTTGTAATGATTAAAATGAATGCCATAAATACAATTAAGAATAAAGCTATAGTTGATCCCATACCATAATTTTGAATAGTTAAAAATTGTTCCTCTATTGCCGTACCTATATTTATGACTTTATTACCTGCAATTAATCTTGTAATCATAAATAATGAAAGTGATGGAATAAAGGTTACTTGAATCCCAGTCATAACACCTTCTTTTGTTAACGGCATGATTACTTTTCTAAAAGTATAGAAAGGACTGGCACCTAAATCACTTGAGGCTTGCAATAAATTATTAGGAATTGCTTTCATGCTATTAAATATAGGTAAAATCATAAATGGTATATAAATATAACTTGCCACTACTAAAAACGCACCAGTTGTAAACAACAAATTGAATGATGGTAAATTAAATAAGTGGAAAAATTGATTAATTACACCATCGTGACTTAATAAACCTATAAAAGCATATGTCTTTAACAATAAATTTATCCATGTTGGAATAATCATTATCATTAATAAGATATTTTGAAATTTCGAGCGAGTAATATAATAGGCAGCTGGATAACTGATAGCCAACGTAATAATTGTTATTAAAGCGGCATATAAAATTGAATATGCAAACATTTTTAAATATTTTGTAGTAAAAATTTGTTGATAATTCGTGAAACTAAAATGTCCATTGATATCTAAAAATGAAAAATAAATGAGTAATACAACTGGTACAATAATAAATATAACCATCCATAATAAATACGGGATTAAGAGAAATTTATTAGTATTACGCATTGTCTACTTCCTCATAGCTTTCAATACGTTTATCAAACTCTTCTTCTGTTTCTCCAGGAACCATAATATGAATGGCTTCAGGATCAAAATAAAGACCAACTTCACTGCCTACTTCAGCTTTTTTAGTCGTTTGTATTACCCATTCATAACCTTTATTGTCTATACAACATATTTCATAGTGGACCCCTCTAAATAACATAGAATCAACAGTTGCTTTAAATAATCCTTCTTCAGCTTTGATTAATGATATATCTTCTGGTCGAATAACGACTTCTACTTTTTTATTTTCAGGAATACCCATATCGACACATTCGAAATCTTGCCCATAAATATTCACGACATAATCTCTAACCATGCGCCCTTCAACAATATTAGATTCTCCAATAAAATCAGCTACAAATCGATTCACTGGTTCGTCATATATATCCGTTGGCGTACCAAATTGTTGAATTTTCCCATCTTTTAATACAAAAAGAAAGTCACTTAGTGCTAACGCTTCTTCTTGATCATGTGTTACAAATATAAATGTAATACCTAATCTAGATTGCAATTCCCGTAATTCATATTGCATTTCAGTACGCAATTTCAAATCTAATGCGGATAAAGATTCATCTAACAATAATATTTCTGGTTCATTTACGATAGCACGTGCAATTGCAACACGTTGCTTTTGTCCGCCACTCATTTCATTAATATTCCTTTTTTCATAACCTGAAAGTTTTACTAATTTTAATGCCTCAGTTACTTTTTGATCAATTTCAGTTTTTGATAATTTTTTTAATTTCAAACCGAAAGCGATATTATCATAGACGTTTAAGTGTGGAAATAATGCATAATCTTGAAAGACTGTATTCACTTTACGTTTATTTGGCGGTAAATTACCAATTGGTTTGTTTTGATAAATCACTTCACCACTGTCAGGATATTCAAACCCTGCAATTAATTTTAAAATTGTTGTTTTACCACAACCTGAAGGACCTAATAATGTATAAAAGTATCCTGATTCAATATCAATATCTATGTCATCTAAGATATTAAGATCATCATAGCTTTTACTAACTGATTTTAATGATAATAATGGTTCCAAATAAGATCCCCCCTATAAATATGAAGCTGTCGCTACAATAAGTATTCGTGTTTCATTGTTTGATTCATTTGACAAACGATGATTATCTCGTGCTTTAAAATACAAAACGTCTTCTTCTTGTGCTTGATATACCTCTTTGCCTAAATTAAGTGTTATCTGACCTGACATACAATAAATAAACGTATCAGACTCTGATGGATTGAAATTTTTATATGATGCGCCAGGCTTTAAAGTTAATATTAATGGCTCCATATCATATTCATTTGACTTTGAAACCAACCAATTTAATATATAACCTTCATCATACTCATCATAAATAACTTGTTCTTCCTTCTTGTATAATACTTTTTCGTTTTCACTGTCTTTAAAAAATTCACTTGGCGTCGTTCCTAACACCTCTATAATATTTAAGAAAGTTTCCATACTTGGTGAGGCATGTTCACTTTCTATTTGTGAAATGTAGCCTTTCGATAAGTCTGTACGTTCAGCAAGTTCTTCTTGCGTTAAATTTTTAATTCTTCTAAGATTTTTAATTTTATTACCTATGTTCATTTATTTTTCCACCTAAAAAAGCTATATTAAGTTTACTTTTATCAAACATTTTGTTTAACACTTGATAAAGGTATCAAAATATAGCTTTATTAGCAATAGTTTTAAAGAAAAAATCCTATTAAATTGTGTTAATTTCGAACGAATTATTTTTTAGCTGTTACTCTTTGTTCTTCAGAGTGATTTTTTACATCTTGAACTGCTTTGTAACTATTATAGCCACTACTTTTTTCGAAGGTATTAAAAATTTGTTTTTCCTCTGCTTTAGCAGGCACAATTTCTTTAAATCTTTTATATGCATCCATAAAGTCGCCTGCCGTCACGCCGGATTCATAATACTTCTCTACATGATTAAAGAAATTTATCACTGAAATCATCTCTTCATTACTCCAGTCTAAATCAATTGGATACTCATATTCCATTGTTGAACGCCTCCATTTCAATTCTTTTGTTAGCATCGCTAGTATAACATGCATGTCACATGTTAACGATATCTCAAATCAATTTCCTTACACTACTTTACCTAATACAAAAAAGCCGTAGCATATGCTACAGCTTTTAATGACTGAATCTTTATAGATAATCAGTTATTACATTGTATGGATTGGGTATCCGATAGCTTTTTCCGCTGCTTCCATAGTCATCTCACCTAATGTTGGATGTGCATGGATTGTTAATGCGATATCTTCAGCATTCATACCAGCTTCAATTGCTAAACCTAATTCAGAGATAATATCTGATGCACCAGTACCAACTACTTGAGCACCGATTAAAGTATCATCTTCTTTAAGTGTAATAAGTTTAACAAATCCGTTAGTATCATCTAATGATAATGCACGACCATTTGCTGCATATGGGAATTTAGAAGCTTTAATTGCTAAACCTTCTTCTTTAGCTTGCGCTTCTGAATAACCAACTGTAGCTAATTCTGGTTCAGTAAAGCATACTGCTGGCATACCAATGTAATCAACTTCAGCAGCTTGACCATCAATTGCTTCAGCAGCAACTTTAGCTTCATAGCTAGCTTTGTGAGCAAGTGGTAAACCTGGAACGATATCACCAATTGCATAGATATTGCTGATAGACGTACGGCTTTGTTTATCAACTTCTAATAATCCACGGTCAGCGAATTTAACACCTAATTCTTCTAAGCCTAATTCGTCTGTGTTTGGACGACGACCTACAGTTACTAATACATAATCAGCTTCGATTGTTTTCTCTTCGCCTTTAGCTTCATAAGTAACTTTAACTCCGTTATCTGTTTCTTCAGCTGATTTAGCCATAGCTTCAGTAACGATTTCAACACCTTTTTCTTTCATACCTTTTTTAACAGGTTGTGTCATTTGTTTTTCGAAGCCACCTAAGATATCTTTAGCACCTTCAAGGATTGTTACTTCTGAACCAAAGTTAGCAAATGCTGTACCTAATTCTGATCCAATGTATCCTCCACCAACTACAACTAATTTACCTGGTACTTCTTGTAAGTTTAAAGCACCTGTTGAGTCGATAACACGTTTACCGAATTTGAAATTAGGAATTTCAATTGGTCTTGAACCTGTTGCAATGATTGCATTTTTAAAGTTGTATGTTTGTGCGCTCTTTTCGTCCATAACACGTAAGCTATTGTTATCTACGAAATATGCTTCACCTTTAACGATGTTAACTTTGTTACCTTTAAGTAAGCCTTCAACACCACCAGTTAATTTATTAACAACTGATGATTTGAATTCTTGAACTTTTTGGAAGTTTAAAGAAACACTTTCAGCAATAACACCTAAGTTTTCAGAATGTTGTGCTTCAACAAAACGGTGAGAAGCATGTAGTAATGCTTTTGAAGGAATACATCCTACGTTTAAGCAAACACCACCAAGATTACCTTTCTCAACGATTGTTACTTTTTGTCCTAATTGAGCTGCACGGATTGCAGCAACGTATCCACCAGGACCTGCTCCGATTACTATAGTATCTGTTTCAATTGGGAAATCTCCAACTACCATGTTTTACCCCTCCATTAATAATAATTCTGGATTATTTAATAAGCGTTTAATGTGATTCATTGCATTTTGGCCAGTTGCACCATCAATTTGTCTGTGGTCAAAGCTTAATGATAATGCTAATACTGGTGCTGCAACAATTTCTCCATCTTTAACGATAGGTTTTTGAGCAATACGGCCAATTCCTAAGATTGCTACTTCTGGGTGATTGATAACTGGAGTGAACCATTGTCCACCAGCTGAACCGATATTACTGATTGTGCATGTTGCACCTTTCATTTCATCGGCTGTTAATTTACCATCACGTGCTTTAACAGCTAATTCGTTAATTTCATCAGAAATTTGGAAAATAGATTTACGGTCAGCATGTTTCACTACAGGTACTAATAAACCTCTATCAGTGTCCGCCGCAATACCGATATTCCAGTAATGTTTATGCACAATTTCACCAGCTTCTTCATTGAATGAAGTATTAAGTGCTGGGTATTTTTTCAATGCAGAAACAAGCGCTTTAACAACATATGGTAAGAATGTTAACTTAGTACCTTGTTCAGCTGCGATTTCTTTAAATTTCTTACGGTGATCCCATAATGCTTGAACATCAATTTCATCCATTAATGTTACATGAGGTGCAGTATGCTTAGAGTTAACCATTGCTTTCGCAATTGCTCTACGCATAGCAGGGATTTTTTCAGTTGTTTCTGGGAAGTCGCCTTCTAATGATACTGCTGCAGGTGCTGCAGGAGTTTCAGCAACTTCTTCATTTGTAGCTGAAGCAGCTGATTCATTTGAAGCTGTTGGTGCACCACCATTTAAGTATGCATCTACATCTTCTTTTGTAATACGACCATTTTTACCAGATCCAGAAACTGCTTTAATGTTAACACCTTTTTCACGTGCGTATTTACGTACTGAAGGCATTGCTTTTACAGTTCTGTTTTCATCTACTTCTTCAGTTTGAGTAGCTACAGGTGCTTGCTCTGCTGGCGCTTCCTCTTTCGCAGGTTCTTCTTTAGATGATGAATCATCATCATGACCTTTAAATTGCATATCTTCTGCATCAGGTGCATCGATTTTAACAATAACGTCACCAACTACAGCTACTGTACCTTCTTCTACCATAACTTCTTCTACAGTACCAGATACTGGTGATGGGATTTCTACTACTGATTTATCGTTTTGTACCTCAGCTAAAACATCGTCTTCTTCAATAGTATCTCCAGCTTTAACAAACCATTTTACAATTTCACCTTCGTGGATACCTTCCCCGATATCGGGTAATCTAAATTCAAATGCCACGTTTTTGCCCTCCTAAGATTTCGTAAATTAAACATTTCATTTTAATCAATGAGACTAAAATACGCTAACTTCGTTAACTTTTACAATGTATTAAAATTCTAAAGTTTCTTTTGCTTTTTCGATGATGTCATTTTTGTTTGGTAACCAAACATTTTCAGCTTGAGTGAATGGATAAATTGTATCTGCTGCTGCAACTCTTCCAATAGGTGCTTCTAATGAAAGGATTGCACGTTCACTTAATTCAGCTACAACTGCTGCACCAACACCAGCTTGACGTTGTGCTTCTTGAACTACAACTGCACGACCAGTTTTTTCAACTGAAGCTACAATTGTATCAACATCGATTGGTTGAACAGTACGTAAGTCAATTACTTCAACAGAATAACCATCTTTTTCAAGTTCTTCTGCAGCTTTCATTGATTCTTGAACCATTGCACCGTATGTGATGATTGAAATGTCATTACCTTCTTTTTTCACATTAGCCTTACCAATGTCAATTGTATATTCTTCTTCAGGTACTTCTTCACGGAATGAACGATACAATTTCATATGCTCTAAGTATACGACTGGGTCATTACTTCTAATAGAAGAAATTAATAAACCTTTCGCATCGTATGGGCCTGAAGGAATAACAACCTTTAGACCTGGAGATTGAGCTAAAATACCTTCTAAGTTATCTGCGTGCAATTCAGGTGTGTGTACGCCACCACCAAATGGGCTACGAATTGTTACAGGTGCAGTTTTAGTACCGCCTGAACGGAAACGAGTACGTGCAATTTGTCCAGCAATCGCATCAAATACTTCGAATACGAAACCTAAGAATTGTACTTCCATAACCGGACGGAATCCTTCAACTGCAAGACCCATTGCTAAACCACCAATACCTGATTCAGCTAAAGGTGTATCGAATACTCTATCTTCACCAAATTCTTTTTGTAGTCCTTCAGTAACACGGAAAACACCGCCGTTAACACCAACGTCTTCACCAAAAATTAAAACATCTTGGTCATTTTTAAGTTCAGTTTTAAGCGCATCATTAATCGCTTGAACCATTGTCATTTGTGCCATGGCTTACTTCGACTCCTTCTCTTTGTAAATTTCATATTGTTCTGCTAAGTTTTGAGGCATATCTTCATACATAATTTCCATTAGAGAAGTAACAGTTTGTTTTTCAGTGTTATCAGCCTCTTTAATTGCTGCTTTAATATCAGCTTTTGCACGTTCAATAACTTCATTTTCTTTGTCTTCATTCCATAAACCTTTGTTTTCAAGGAATTTACGGAAACGTACTAATGGGTCTTTTTTCTCCCATTCAGCATCTTCGTCTGAAGTTCTGTAACGAGTTGGATCGTCACCAGCCATTGTATGAGGACCATAACGATATGTCATAGTTTCAATTAATGTTGGACCTTCACCTGCAACTGCGCGGTCACGTGCTTCTTTAGTTGCTTGATATACAGCTAACGCATCCATACCATCAACTTGAATACCAGGAATACCTACAGCAATTGCTTTTTGAGCTAATGTTTCAGCAGCAGTTTGCTTGCTTCTTGGTGTTGAAATTGCATAGTTATTGTTTTGAATAACGAAAATTGCAGGTGCTTTATAAGCTGCTGCAAAGTTAATACCTTCGTAGAAATCACCTTGTGAAGAACCACCGTCACCAGTGTAAGTGATTGCAACTGCATTTTTACCACGTTTTTTAAGTGCAAATGCAACGCCAGCAGCTTGAATGTATTGTGCACCAATAATAATTTGTGGGCTTAATGCATTAACGCCTTCAGGGAATTGATTTCCTTTGAAGTGACCTCTTGAGAATAAGAAAGCTTCAGTTAATGGTAAACCATGCCAAATAATTTGAGGAACATCTCTGTATCCCGGTAAAATGTAATCTTCTTTTTCTAAAGCGTATTGTGACGCTAATTGTGATGCTTCTTGACCAGCAGTTGGTGCATAGAAACCTAAACGTCCTTGTCTGTTTAATGAGATAGAACGTTGATCAAGGATACGAGTCCATACCATTCTTTCCATTAATTCTACTAATTGTTCATCCGTAAGATCAGGTACTAAGTCTTCATTTACGACGTTACCATTCTCATCCAAAATTTGAACCATTTCAAATTTCGATTGAGTATCATTTAAAACTTTTACTGCATCGAATTGGGCTTGTAACTTAGGAGCCATTCAATTCACCATACCTTTCCCATAATTGTATAGAAATTCATTTTATCCTTACTAATTGTACCACAAATAAATGGGACTGTTAAACCATTTGAAAAAGTTCTGTTTTAATAAAAAAAGATACAGATAATAGGAACTGTATTAGTTGTTTCCTACCATCTGTATCATATTAATTATTTAAATTGATCAACGTCTTGCTTTTCTTTACCAACCTTATTTAGTACTTTCGTATACTTATCTGATACTTCTTTTAACTTTTTATAGTTCTGTTCTATTGCTTTTGATTTTTCGTTAACACCTTGTTGTGTCGCGTCATTTTGATTTAAATATTTAAATAATGTTTTCTCTGAGTTTACAGCCTTTTTATATGCTTTCGCGTAATCACTGTGCAACTTATATTTTTCTTTTAATACATCATCTAATTGTTTTACTTCTTTACGTTTAACATCATTATCAATGTTATCAACGTGACTTTTTGCTTTCTTAAAGTCTTGTTCAGACTTCTTAATTGCGTCTTCTTCTTTTTCAAATTCCTTTAGACGATCATCGGCATTTTTAATTAAATCTTTTACTGCTTTACCGCGAACTGCTGTATCTTTACTATTGACATCTTCAGTTAATTTTTTCTTTTTCTCATCTAATTCAGCAATTTTCTTACCAACAGTTTTAATTGGTTCTTCATCGTCTTTAATTTTATCCACTTGCTTTAAATATGCCTTAATTTCTTTTTTATCCGTAGTACATCCTGCAAGCAAGACACTAGATGCTAATACTACTGCGATTGTTTTTCCAAATTTCATTACTTGTACCTCCACTTGCTATTTAAATTAAATGATAAATAAAATCTGCTTGGAAATCAATTTTAAACAATTACATTACACATCTTCATTACTAAGTATATCTGTTGACAGTTACGTCATTTATAATATAATTTTTAAAGTCAAGATGATAATTAAATTTCTATAGTATCATTGCTTGAAATCAACACTTTAATCATTTTTTAGGCAATTAGCATATCTGAAAATTTACATATACTATCTAAAATAAACATTGGCAGTAGTTGGTTAACTTTGTACATACTTACACATAAAAATGTATGAGTATCTTAACAACCTTTTTACTGTCATTCAACTAAAACAAATTAAAATAAGGAAGGTGCAATATATGTTAACAATGAAAGACATCATTAGAGATGGTCATCCAACTTTGCGTCAAAAAGCAGCCGAGCTAGAATTACCATTAACTAAAGAAGAAAAAGAAACATTAATCGCCATGAGAGAGTTTTTAGTAAATAGTCAAGATGAGGAAATCGCGAAACGATACGGTTTACGTTCAGGCGTTGGTTTGGCTGCACCTCAAATTAATATTTCTAAACGTATGATTGCTGTTTTAATACCAGATGATGGCAGTGGCAAATCTTATGACTATATGCTTGTGAACCCCAAAATTGTAAGTCATAGCGTTCAAGAAGCCTATTTACCAACTGGTGAAGGTTGCCTTAGTGTCGATGATAATGTTGCTGGTCTAGTTCACCGTCATAATAGAATTACAATTAAAGCCAAAGACATCGAAGGTAATGATATACAATTACGTCTAAAAGGATATCCAGCAATTGTTTTCCAACATGAAATTGACCATTTAAATGGTGTAATGTTCTATGATCACATTGACAAAGATCACCCATTACAACCACATACAGATGCTGTAGAAGTTTAAAACACACTATTACTAATTATCAAAGCTTAGGATAAATATGATGTCCTAAGCTTTTTCTTTTACAACTTTTCCTAATAAATAAACAGTAAAATATTTTCACCCTTCTACCAAACTTTTTATCCCCTCATTTAAATTTTACCGTTTCATATAAAATCCTTTAATTCTTTCTTAACATTAATTTATAATCTCTACATTTATTTTAATAAATAGAACTGCACATTTATTCGAAATACTTAGATTTCTAGTGAGATAAACTGCTTTATTTATTATCATTCATCATGTAAAATAAGATTTAACTGAAATTTTAGTGTTATTTCACTAATTTTTTAAAATGAACGACATGATGAACCTAGTTATTAACCAAATCGTTATTAAGTTACATTATAGAGATGATTGGAATGAATTTATCGATATATACTCCAATACGATTTTACTAGGGTTAACAATAAATTAAACAAACATTCTTAGGAGGAATTTTTAACATGGCAGTATTTAAAGTTTTTTATCAACATAACAGAGACGAGGTAATTGTGCGTGAAAATACACAATCACTTTATGTTGAAGCTCAAACAGAAGAACAAGTACGTCGTTACTTGAAAGATCGTAATTTTAATATCGAATTTATCACTAAATTAGAGGGCGCACATTTAGATTACGAAAAAGAAAACTCAGAACACTTTAATGTGGAGATTGCTAAATAATGAAACAATTACATCCAAATGAAGTAGGTGTATATGCACTTGGAGGTCTAGGTGAAATCGGTAAAAATACTTATGCAGTCGAGTATAAAGACGAAATTGTCATTATCGATGCAGGTATCAAATTCCCTGATGATAACTTATTAGGGATTGATTATGTTATACCTGACTACACATATCTAGTTCAAAACCAAGATAAAATTGTTGGCCTATTTATAACACATGGTCACGAAGACCATATAGGCGGTGTGCCCTTCCTATTAAAACAACTTAATATACCTATTTATGGTGGTCCTTTAGCATTAGGTTTAATCCGTAATAAACTTGAAGAACATCATTTATTACGTACTGCTAAACTAAATGAAATCAATGAGGACAGTGTGATAAAATCTAAGCACTTTACAATTTCTTTCTACTTAACTACGCATAGTATTCCTGAAACTTATGGCGTCATCGTAGATACACCTGAAGGAAAAGTAGTTCATACCGGTGACTTTAAATTTGATTTTACACCTGTAGGCAAACCAGCAAACATTGCTAAAATGGCTCAATTAGGCGAAGAAGGCGTTCTATGTTTACTTTCAGACTCAACAAATTCACTTGTGCCTGATTTTACTTTAAGCGAACGTGAAGTTGGTCAAAACGTAGATAAAATCTTCCGTAATTGTAAAGGTCGTATTATATTTGCTACCTTCGCTTCTAATATTTACCGAGTTCAACAAGCAGTTGAAGCTGCTATCAAAAATAACCGTAAAATTGTTACGTTCGGTCGTTCGATGGAAAACAATATTAAAATCGGTATGGAACTTGGTTATATTAAAGCACCACCTGAAACATTTATTGAACCTAATAAAATTAATACCGTACCGAAGCATGAGTTATTGATACTATGTACTGGTTCTCAAGGCGAACCAATGGCAGCATTATCTAGAATTGCTAATGGTACTCATAAGCAAATTAAAATTATACCTGAAGATACCGTTGTATTTAGTTCATCACCTATCCCAGGTAATACAAAAAGTATTAACAGAACTATTAATTCCTTGTATAAAGCTGGTGCAGATGTTATCCACAGCAAGATTTCTAACATCCATACTTCAGGGCATGGTTCTCAAGGTGATCAACAATTAATGCTTCGATTAATCAAGCCGAAATATTTCTTACCTATTCATGGTGAATACCGTATGTTAAAAGCACACGGTGAGACTGGTGTTGAATGCGGCGTTGAAGAAGATAATGTCTTCATCTTTGATATCGGAGATGTCTTAGCTTTAACACACGATTCAGCACGTAAAGCTGGTCGCATTCCATCTGGTAATGTACTTGTTGATGGTAGCGGTATCGGTGATATCGGTAATGTTGTAATAAGAGACCGTAAGCTATTATCTGAAGAAGGTTTAGTTATCGTTGTTGTTAGTATTGATTTTAATACAAATAAATTACTTTCTGGTCCAGACATTATTTCTCGAGGATTTGTATATATGAGAGAATCAGGACAATTAATTTATGATGCACAACGCAAAATCAAAACTGATGTTATTAGTAAGTTAAATCAAAATAAAGATATTCAATGGCATCAGATTAAATCTTCTATCATTGAAACATTACAACCTTATTTATTTGAAAAAACAGCTAGAAAACCAATGATTTTACCAGTCATTATGAAGGTAAACGAACAAAAAGAATCAAACAATAAATAATCAAAAAGCTACTAACTTTGAAGTGAAGTTTTAATTAAACTCACCACACATTGTTAGTAGCTTTTTCTTTATATATGATATTTATTTGAATATATCAAACAAATGATTATCGATTATCTCGTCGCAATATTTTTTTCAAAGCGATTTAAATCATTATCATGTCCAATCATAATTAAAATATCACCTATTTCTAAATTAATATTTGGATTTGGTGAAATGATGAACTCTTTGCCTCGTTTAATTGCAATAATGTTAATTCCATATTGTGCTCTTATATCTAAATCAATGATAGACTGCCCCGCCATCTTTTCAGTTGCTTTCAATTCTACAATAGAATGCTCGTCTGCCAACTCAAGATAATCAAGTACACTTGCACTCGCAACATTATGCGCAATACGTCTACCCATATCACGCTCAGGGTGCACAACCGTATCTGCTCCAATTTTATTTAAAATCTTTGCATGATAATCATTTTGTGCTTTAGCAGTTACTTTTTTTACACCTAACTCTTTTAAAATTAAAGTCGTCAACGTACTTGATTGAATATTTTCGCCAATTGCCACAATGACATGATCAAAGTTACGGATACCTAAACTTTTCATAACTGCTTCATCTGTTGTGTCTGCAACAACCGCATGAGTAGCGATATCACTATATTCATTCACTCTATTTTCATCATGGTCGATGGCCATTACATCCATGTCTAATGCATTCAACTCACGTACGATACTACCTCCAAAACGACCAAGACCGATGACTACATATTCTTTACCCATACTCGCCCTCCATTAAATGATTTTCATCAATTCATTGAAAATATAAATTTAAAATTATTATAAATGAGTACCCCAACTAAATTATCTAAATGCAGCAATGCAAGTAAATGAAAGTTGGGGTATCTTCTCAACTTATGATTTCTTTCCTTCAACATATTCTTTGTCGAAAACAAATAATCTTAATAATAATATTAACGATGGAAGTAATAAAAGTAAACCTAAAATAAAGACAATCACTAATGTCCAGCCCATTTCTGGATTAACATAAGCATCTGTAATTTTTACAAACGGATATAAAAGGTATGGCAATTTACTAATTCCATAGCCAAAGAACGCGAACATCATTTGTAAAATAACAAATACAAAAGCCAAACCATGCTTTTTCTTAAAGAATGTTAACAATGAAGCTAATGCAAAGAATAAGAAACTTATAGCAAACATCCACCAGTAGTCAAAAACAGCTGAATAAAAATGTTCAGAATTTTGAATGCGTAATGATAGAAATACGAATAAACAAATGATAATCATCGGTGGCCCTAAAAATATGTGCCATTGTCTTGTTAAATTATATGCAGGTTCGTCATTTGCTTTTTTAGCATAATATGTCAAAAATCCTGATGAAATATATAAAACTGAAATAATTGCCAAGAATACTACAGACCAAGCAAATGGGCTTAATAGTAACTGCACCCAATCTAGATCGATAACATTGTTTCGAACATTAATATAGCCACCTTCTGTAATAGTTAAAGCAGTTGATAATGAAGCTGGAATTAATAATCCACTTACCCCATACATGAACATCCATGCTAATTTTGTATCTTGACCATAATTTTCAAATGCATAAAAACTGTTTCTCAACGATATCATAATCAGTGCTATTGAACCTGGTATTAACAATACCGTGCCAAAATATTTGATTGACTCTGGAAAGAAACCTACGAATCCTACGAAGAAGAAAACAAAGAATACATTCGTAACTTCCCAAACTGGGTTCAAATAACGTGAAATTAAGTGATTAATTTTCTTTTCATCACCAGTTAACTTTGAATGCAATGCGAAGAAACCTGCCCCAAAATCTATAGAAGCAATAATGATATAGCAAAATAAAAACAACCATAACACTGTTATACCTATAAATGCATAAATCATTTTTCTATTTCTCCTCCTTGCTTCTTGGCTAAGCGATTTACATCTTCATACGCCGGTTTATTTTTAAACATACGAATTAATACGTATGCACATGTATACATTAAAATGATATACAATATGCCAAATAAAATTGTAACGAAGGTTATTCCGCCTGCTTGTGTTGCTGCTTCTGCCACGCGCATATAACCACGCACAATCCAAGGCTGTCTACCCATCTCTGTTAAGAACCATCCAAATTCTATAGCTAGCATTGAAGCTGGTCCGGTTAATAATATTCCGTAAAGCATCCATTTATGAGTAGAAAACTTTCTAAGCTTTTTAAACATTAAAGTTAAAACATAAACACCTGAAATGACAAAACATAAAATTCCCATCGTTACCATTAAATCAAAGAAATAATGGACAATCATAGGCGGATGTAAACTTTTTGGAAAATCATTTAACCCTTGCACTTTAGTTTTGACACTATTATCTGCTAAGAAACTCAATAGTCCAGGTAATTCAATCGCACCTTTAACTTGCTGAGTCTTTTCATCTAACACACCAAATAATAATAATTTGGCATGGGAAGATGTATCGAAATGCCATTCATAAGCTGCTAATTTTTCAGGTTGGAATTTATGCAAAAATTTTGCAGATAAATCCCCTGCCAACATAGAAAGTAATGTTGAAAAGAATCCAACTATCATAGACATTTTCAAAGCTTTCTTATGGTAGACAGTATCTTTAGGTTGACGATTACGCAATAATTTAAAAGCTGCTATTGATGCAATAACAAATGCCATCGTCATACCGGCTGTAGTAATTACGTGAAATGATCGAACTATAAACGATGGGTTAAACATCGCTTCTATAGGTTGAACATTGACCATCTTTCCATTCTTCAACTCAAAACCTGCAGGCGTATTCATAAATGAATTCACTGAAGTAATGAAGAATGCTGAGAAAGAGCCACCAATAATTACTGGTATACTAATTAAGAAATGTGTCCATTTATTTTTAAAACGATCCCAAGTATATAAATATATACTTAAGAAAATAGCTTCAAAGAAGAACGCAAATGTTTCCATAAATAATGGAAGTGCAATAACGTGTCCACCCATTTCCATAAATATAGGCCAAATCAATGATAATTGAAGTCCTATAATTGTACCTGTAACAACTCCCACTGCTACAGTAATTGTATAAGCTTTAGCCCATCTTTTGGCCATAGCTATATATTGAAGATCATTTTTGCGAATACCTAAAAATTCTGCAATTGCGAACATTAAAGGCATACCAACACCAATCGTTGCAAAAATGATATGAACTGCTAAAGTCATAGCTGTCAAAAACCGACTGATTTCAACTGTATCCATTTAAAAACATCACCTTTTTCTTTTTTTGATGACAACACAATGAACTTAATTATAATTGCTATAATACATATTTTTGAAACATTATGCGCTATGAAATTGTGTATAATTTATGTCAGTTCACAATGTGTTCACAAATTTGAATTTCAATGTATAATTGTGTATATTACACTAGAATAAAGCACGAAGGAGCATGATACATGTCAGAAATAATCGTTTATACGCAGAATGATTGTCCACCTTGTACATTTGTAAAAAATTATCTAAATGAGCATCAAATTGATTTTGAAGAGAGAAATATCAACAATCAACAATATCGAAACGAAATGATAGATTTCGATGCTTTTTCAACTCCGTTTATTTTGTTGAATGGCAATCCAATGTACCATGTTGATCTTGATGAAATCAACAAAGTATTAAATATCCAAGATTAATTTTCATCTAAATCAACTTCATCATTTTTAGCTATCATAATTAAATATCGATTTTTAAATTAATTAACATTAATTAAAGAACAACATTTTGCTAATGACACCTAGTTGTTTAATTAGTTAGCAACAACATTCCTTGAAATTAACATAAATCATAAAAAAGAACCCGAAGTATTCATAATTACTCACAATGAATACTTCGGGTTTATTCATAATTCTGTCTTTCGAAAGAATTAATTATTTTACGTAGTTGTTAACTAATTCAATAACTTCTTCTTGCGTTGCACAGTCGACTGCACGGTTAGCAAGTTCAGTCATTTCATTTTTACTTAAACCATTAATTTGTCTTCTTGCTTTCAGAATAGACGTTGCACTCATAGAGAACTCATCTAAACCTAAACCAAGTAATAATGGAATAGCTGTTTCATCTCCAGCCATTTCACCACACATACCTGTCCATTTACCTTCTTTATGTGACGCTTCAATAACTTGTTTAACTAAACGTAAGATTGAAGGGTTATATGGTTGGTATAGATATGATACACGCTCTGACATACGGTCAGCAGCTAATGTGTATTGAATTAAATCATTTGTACCGATACTGAAGAAATCTACTTCTTTAGCAAAGACATCAGCTAATGCTGCTGTTGCAGGTATCTCTACCATGATTCCTAATTCTATATCATCTGAAATGTCATGACCTTCATTTTTAAGGTTTTCTTTTTCTTCTAATAATATAGCTTTAGCTTCTCTAAATTCATTAATTGTTGCAACCATTGGGAACATGATATTTAACTTACCATAAACCGATGCACGTAATAATGCACGTAGCTGTGGTCTGAAAATATCTTGTTGCGCAAGGCATAAACGAATCGCACGGTAACCTAAGAATGGATTCATTTCTTCAGGCAAGTTTAAGTATGATAATTCTTTATCTCCACCTATATCTAAAGTACGTACAACAACACGTTTACCGTTCATTGCTTCTAATACTTCTTTATAAGCTTCAAATTGCTCTTCTTCTGTAGGCATTTGGTCACGACCCATATATAAAAACTCTGTTCTATATAAGCCGATACCTTGTGCACCATTTTCAATAACACCTGGCAAATCATTAGGTGTACCAATATTTGCAGCAAGCTCTGCGTGAACACCATCAACTGTAACAGTATCAGCATCACGTAGTTTTTGTAATTCTTTCTTGTCAGCAAAATAACGCTCACGTTTATCTTGATAAGCGATTAACTCATCTTCAGTTGGATTAACGATTACATCACCATTTAATCCATCTACGATAATCATGTCGCCTTGTTTAACTTCTTGAGTAATTGATTTTGTACCAACAATTGCTGGAATTTCTAAAGAACGACTCATAATCGCAGAGTGACTTGTTCTTCCGCCAATGTTTGTAGCAAAACCTTGTACGAATTCTTTATTTAATTGAGCAGTATCAGATGGCGTTAAGTCATTCCCTACAATAACAACGCTTTCATCAATCATACTCGGATTCGGTAATTCTACACCTAAAATATGTGATAACACACGTTTAGAAACGTCGCGAATATCAGCCGCACGTTCTTTCATGTATTCGTTATCCATAGATTCAAAAATTGTAACAAATTGTGTTGTTACATCCGTTAATGCTGTAGCAGCATTAGCGTTTTCATTTTTAATCTTATCTTGGATTGGTTGAATTAATTCAGGGTCATCTAAAACTAATAAATGTGCATCAAAGATAGCAGCTTTATCAGCACCTAGTTGAACCTCTGCATTATTTCTAATTTTAGTTAACTCAACTTTAGATGCTTCGATAGCGCTATTGAACTTTGCAACTTCTCCTTCAACATCAGTGACTTTTTCATTTTTGTCGAATGTTAAGTCTGGCTCAACTAATAAATAAGCTTTAGCAATTGCGACACCATCAGATGCGGCAATACCTTTAATTAATTTAGACATGATTATTTAGTCAATCCTTCTTTTGATAAGACGTCACTGATTGCTTGAATGGCGTCAGATTCATCACTACCGTCAGCATAAATTGTAATTTCAGCATCTTTACCAACACCAAGGCTCATAACACCCATGATTGATTTTAAGTTAACTTTCTTACCATTATATTCTAATTGAATATCAGAATCGAATTTTGAAGCTGTTTGTACTAACATTGTTGCTGGTCTAGCGTGAATACCAGTCTCGTCGATGATTACATATGAATTTTGTTCCATAATTACATTTCTCCTTCGTATAGTTAGAATCTTCAATATTATTACAATACTAACTTAGTTTTATACATTAACTTTACCAAAACCATGCTTTAAATTCAATTCGTTTAAAACCGGTTTCAGTAAAATTTGCAAATTGCAAAACTATTATAGCACCTACATGACATTTTTAATAACATTTTCGCATTTTTGAATGTGATCTTTTCCGATTTTATTCATAAAATAATAACTAATTGATGCAGATACAGCTTGTCCTACTACGGGGAACCATTTCGTTTGTTTTGCAGCAGTACGTTTAGCTACATCTCTAATAACTATTTTTAAAAATGCACTTGAAATTCTTTTACCAATAAATTGACTACCTTGAATTGCTGCTGCAGACATAATTCTTTCTTTCACATCATCTCCAAGGCTATTAACTTGCTTATGATCTAAACCATAAATTTTATTAACATCTTCGATAATATCTTTCATTAATTTTAAATCAACCCCAAAGTCTAATCCAGGAATTGGAACAACGCTCATTGTTGATGACATTAAAGACTTTCTCTTTACAATTGCTTCAGCGCGTTGTCGTCTTTCATTTAATTCTTTAATTGTCGTAGGCATTGCACCCTTTTCATTAATGTTTTCTATTTTAAAAACTGAATTACCAATTTTATTAGTTAAATTTGACGTTAAATTATTTTTGAATCCCATTATATTATCACCCTTCTTTTTCTCAATAAGTTACTATACCCCTTTTTATCAATTTAATGTCTAATATTTACAAAAACAGCTTTTAAATATTTAGATGGCTTATAATGTGGATGTGTTTTAAAATCTTTTGGTAATCCCATAACTTCAGTTAATTCATAATCAACGCCACTCTCTTCAAGTGTCTTTTTAATAGTATTTTTAAATTGCTTTAATGGATATACACTTGCGTTTGTACATAATAATAATGTTCCTTCAGATGATAAGATATTTAAGGCGCCATTAATTAATTTGTCATAATCTTTTTGCACTGAAAATGTACGTTTTTTGTTGCGTGCAAAGCTAGGTGGATCAATCACGATCGTGTCATAACTATGTCCATGACGTGCAGCATATTTATAGAAATCAAAAGTGTCCATGACATAAATATATTGAGATTTAGGATCAATAGCATTTAATCCAAAATTTTCTTCAGTTAAACTACGAGAACGATTAGCCAAATCTACACTTGTTGTTGAAGATGCCTCACTTGCTGCTATTACAGAAAAAGCACCTGTATAACTAAATAAGTTTAAAACATGGCGTTCTTTGGCATATTGATCCCTTAATTTCTTGCGCACTTCTTTTTGATCTAAAAAGATACCTGTCATCAAACCATCTTCAAGGTCTACATTATAAAATGTGAAGTTTTCTTCGATAACAATTGGAAACTCAGGTGCATCGCCTTCAACAAAACCACCACTATATTCGCTGTCTTTAAATCTTACTTTTTCGTAAATAGATTTATAATCAAATACTTTTCTAACCGCTTCAAGAATGGCATATTTAAATTTATAAATACCTTTTGAGTACCATTGAATCAACAAATGACCATCGTAATTGTCGATCGTTAATCCCCCAACACCATCACCTTCAGCATTAAATAATCTAAAAGCATTTGTTCCATCTATATTAAAATAATAATCACGTTCTGCTAATGCAGTATTAAACAATTTCACAAAGAAAGCTGTGTTGATTTCTTGAGCATTATCGTATGTTAGAACCCAACCTAATCCTTTATGTTGGCGACCAACATAAGCCGTTGCAACATATTGTGATTTATCAGTCACAATTTGAAAAATATCTCCTTCTTTTAAATGATCTTGTGAATAGATGTCCTCTTCTTCAATTAAAGGATATCCATTAAAATATTTTGTTTCTTTGCCTTTGTTCAGAGTTGCTATTTTCATCTGACAACTTCCTTTCTGTGTATCGTTGTAGTTTTATATAGATTAAATTGTTTGCCAAATTTCAATATCATCTACTTCTAATCTTACTGTTGATTTTAACAAATTAGTAATTCGAATGATATATGTTAAATTTCTACAAAGGAAATACTATATATCGTTTCGTAGATTCCATATGTCACTTCAACTATTTACTAGTTTTCTTGATTTTACAAATGGATAACTTTTCAACTATTTTATTTGCACTAAAACTTTGTATACAATTTTCAATACTTATTTCACATCACCTGAATCAATCAAATCTAGTTACAAAAAAAGTACTATCCATAAACTTCATTGACCTGTATCTAAATAAGTTAGAGATATATCTAACTTATAGCGTACACATCAAAATGCTTAATAGATAGTACTTTTATAATGCTTTTAATTATGGTCGCTCTCGTAATTGTAACGAATAAGAAATGATGATTGCCAATAACATTAATAGTAATGTTGGTGTAATGAACACTGAAAGTAGTAGTCCATGAATCATTATATTTATGAATTCCGTTAACAATTTAAAGAATAAAATGCTCCCCATAAATAGTTGTAAATAATAAAACTTACCTTTCAAGTGGAAAGTTAACGTTGTAGCGATATATGCGATAATAATGAATAACAGAATTAGTAATGTAACCCATTCAATAACATATTGTGTCTGTGATAATTTCCAATCACCAGATACAAATAATGCATTACGATTATTAAATTCTAAAAATGTGAATAAAAAGATGACGACACCACAAAATAGTTCGACATACATTGGTTTAACCCATTTCGGTTTTCTCATCCAATCAGGAATATCGTCTTCTTGAATATCGATAATATCATTAACTTTCTTTTTGAATTTATCTCTTTTAGCTCTAATTTTATCTAAATCGACACTTCTTCTTGTCTTACGTGCATATTCTGTAGTCTTATCTTGGAGTTGTTTCAAGTGAATTTTAGTTTGATTCGTGACATTCCCTTTACTTGTTCTTGATAATTCTGGCTCCTCTTCACCTAATTCTTGCTTTGTTAAAGGTAAAGCTCGGCGCAAGAACAAGAAATTCCAAATAGCCATTTGACCAAGTAACCACATAATTATAAAGAACGCATTGACACTTAAGATATCAATTGACTCTATTTCATTAGCATCAATTCTGCCATACAATGCAATTTGTGTAATTAAGTAACTTATACCATAACTCACAATTATCCACATGAAATGATTTTTTACATTTTCCTGATTCAATTCATCTTTATAGACGATATATCCTATATGAATTGTAAATGGAATAATGAAAATCACAGCAAAGAATCCATAAACTTGAGTCATTAATATAAGAGTAATAATAAAGTACATGATACCGATAACTAAGAAAAAGATAGAAATATCATAGTCATACTTAATAGTTCTAAGTAATGTATGACCAATCAACATAACTAAAATACCGAATATAATTATCACAATTGCACTAACTATAGGGAAATTACCTATAAATCGACTCATTACTTTAATAATTTCACTGAAAAATGCATTCAGAAATTCCCACACATTATGAACATGTGTATCAACTTTTTTACCACCATTTAATTGTTTAATTAATGGCAAGTTAATTAAAATAATGAGACCAGTGAAGAGTGAAACGATACCGATTAAATAGCTAAAAATAATTTCGGCGTGTTTCCTAAGAAAAGACATTATGTTCACCTCAAAATCATTATATATTAATCTAATGTTGTTGTCTTTAGATAAATGAATAAATAGTGCTATAGGCTTAGAAAAGTTTAACGAAAGTACAACTGGGTATGATTTATATATAAATAATTATCCAATTTGGGAGGAATTAATCATGTCAAATGAAAATCAAAATAAAAAAGCAGCAGAAAAAGCTAAAGAAGTTGAAGAAAAATTAAAAGATAAAAAAGAAGAAAAAACAGAAGATATTAATCAAACAAAACAAGATATCCAAGATACACTAAATTAATTTAGAGCCCCTTACAACTTTTAGTTGTTAGGGGCTTTTATGCTTGTGCTCGGCGCAAGTATCCCTCTTTTACCTTACAAACTATAATTCGTAAGCCATTATGCACGGGTTCTTCACAGTTGTTAAAGAGGTATGATTGATAAGTATCCCTCTTCATTTATCAGCTCAATATTATTACATGTCATATATTTTTATATCTTTAATTACTAACATTCCTACTACATCTTCAATTTAAATCCAATGCTAATATTATAAATTTTAAATCGAATTAAACGAAATTTCAAGAAGACAACCTATTGACATAAGTTTGCAAACGTCTTACAGTATAATTAATTAAATAAATCGCACACACTAGGGGTGTTTTATACTGAGATGAGGCTTGTCCTCAAACCCTTTGAACCTGATCTAGCTTGAACTAGCGTAGGAAAGTGTTACTATACATATGTTTTACTAATATATATTGTGAACGCATAACTTTCCTATGGATGGTTGTGCGTTTTTTTTATTAGGAGGATGTAAAAATGTCAAAAGGTTTAAAGCTATCTGAAATACTAGTAACCGTACTTATTTCAGTAGTATTCGCAGTTATTTACAATTTATGGTGGTTTGTTTACAATGGTGTGCAAGCTACAGGCCTTCACCTCGAACAATTAACAAACGGGGTTTGGTTCATGGCAGCGATTGTCTGCTATCTAATTATTCCAAAACCAGGTATTGCTTTACTGGCTGAATTTGCTGCTGGTGCCGGTGAAACTATCATTATGGGTCGTTTCGATATTCCGACAATCGTTTACGCTTTCATTCAAGGTTTAGCGTGTGAACTTGTCTTTGCAATTTTTAAATATCAATCTCGTTCAGTTATGGTAGCTATGTTAGCAGGTTTTTGTACAGCAATCGCGGCTTTCCCGATAGATTATTTCTATGGTTATTTAAATGAAGTTGCAGGTTGGAACTTAACATTATTCATCGTATTTAGATTAATTAGTGGTGCAGTAGTCGCCGGCGTCCTATCTTACCTTTTAGTAAAAGCTTTAGATAAGACAGGCGTAACAAAATTATTTAGACCAGCTGCTAAAGAAGATTACGACAACTTATAAGAGGAGCATTCAGAGTGTTAAAAGTAAGTGATTTACGATTAAAATATCCAAGTGGTCAACGTAAAATTTTCGATCATTTAAATATCACTATTCAAGACAAAGAAAAAGTACTTTTACTCGGTCCTTCTGGTTGCGGTAAAAGTACACTTCTGAATGTATTAAGTGGTATTGTTCCTAATTTAATTGAATTACCTATGAAATATGATGAACTAATCGTTGACCCATTAAGTGGCGTTATTTTCCAAGACCCTGATAGCCAGTTTTGTATGCCAAAAGTATACGAAGAACTTGCATTCGTTTTAGAAAATAGACAAGTACCACGTGAAGACATGGATGCGTTAATTATCAATGCTTTAAATATGGTCAATTTAAATGTTACCCCAGAAACGTATATCAAAGATTTAAGTGGCGGGATGAAACAGAAATTGGCAATTGTTGAAACCATTCTTCAACAATCAAAAACATTGTTTTTAGATGAACCGACAGCAATGTTAGATGTTCAAGCAACGGAAGATTTATGGACTAAACTAATTGAACTTTGGGAAGATCAAACTGTTGTAATCGTTGAACATAAAGTTAAACACATCTGGAATCATGTCGACCGCGTCATTTTGATGGATTATAACGGAAATATCATTGCCGATGAATGTCCTGAAATCATATTACAGAAGTATGTTCATTTACTCAGTGAATATGGTGTGTGGCATCCACGTGCATGGGAATTCGCACCAAGTCGTGTTGACTTTCCAACAACAAACTCACACTTATTACAATTTAAATATGGACGTATTATTCGCGGTAAATCAACGTTGCTCTCATTCTCAGATTTAGAAATTGGTTTAGGTGAGTGGATTACAATTACAGGGGCAAATGGTAGTGGTAAAACAACCTTGCTTGAATCAATTATGCAATTGATTAAATATCAAGGTGATGTTTATTTTGAAAATCAGCGTTTAACAAAAATTAAACATGCAGCAAAACACATGTATCTAGTTTATCAAAACCCAGAATTACAATTTATAACAAATTCGGTTTATGATGAAATTAACATTCATTTTAATCACCTTTCTAAAGATCAAAGTGATGATGAAACGATACAACTTTTAAAACTTTTAGATTTAGAAAATGTTAAAGATCAACATCCTTATGAGTTGTCTATTGGTCAAAAACGACGCCTTAGCGTAGCTACCGCACTAAGTTCTAAAGCTGATATCATCTTTTTAGATGAACCGACATTTGGACTTGATAGCCATAATACATTCCAGTTGATCAAACTTTTCCAAAAACGAATTAATTTGGGACAAAGTATTGTCATGGTTACACATGACGATGAAATAATTGAACGTTATCCATCAAGAAGACTTAAAATTTCAGATGGTGCGTTACTAGATTGTGATGGTGATACGAATGTATGAGCAATGGAAAGTTCGGCAATCATTTGTTGATGATGTCAATATTATAACGAAACTATTTCTTGGAATTATACTATTTTTCTTTATTATATTTGTTCATAATTTCGATTTTATGCTTTATATCACTATCTTAATGTTAGTTTTCTTATTGCTGTTTAATGGTACTCAGTTTAAAATTACAGCAATTTTTATAACTATAAGTATTGGTTTTGCATTACTCTCTTCCCTGTTCATGATTTTATACGGGAACGGTAGCCATACAATTTTGAAATTCGGATTTATCCATATTACAACAGAAAGTTTAGTTCGTGGTTTACATGTTTCATTAAGAACCATTGCTATTTCATTTTTCGGTATCTTAATCGCACTCACATCTCAGGTTGTCATGATTTTTTATAGTTTAATGCAACATTTAAAGGTTAAATCAAAAGTTGCTTATGCATTCATGGCTGCCATTCGTATGATACCTTTAATGATTAGTTCTTTAATACAGCTTCGCAGATCTTTAAAAATGCGCTATCAGATGATAGACGCAGCAAATTATAGAGGATTAAAGCGATTTAAGCATTTAATCATACCTCTATTAAGCCAAAACATTAGAAAGGCTCATCAATTATCAGTTGCGATGGAGTCGAAAGGATTTAGAGATGGTCCTCGTACTTACTATTACAACGTACCTTTCTCATATAAAGATGTAATCTTTATTATAGTTTTAATTGCCATTATTACTTTGGCATATTATTGTTCAATCACCTTACCCATCACGGGCATAGATGATGTTCGTCTTGGTCGTGTAGGTTAAATTTTATCCATAATTGTATAGATACTAAATTAGAAATTCATTGTATAGAAAAAGAAAACCATTTATTCCATACTAAACAAAAGAGGTGCCACAAACATGTTATTTTGTTCATCCAAACATGTTGTGGCGCCTCTTTTGTACTACATATGCATAATCACAAATTTGGTACAGAAATCAATGTCCTAGACTCTACAACTAAAAAAGCTATGAAAAAATCTATTGTTATAGATTCGTTCATAGCTAATCTTAGTATTTTTAAATATACTTATTTAAGGTGTAGTGCTTTATTCGCAATGTCATGACGATAGAATAAATGGTCGCTTTGTATTTGAGATACTTTTTCGTATGCGTCTCGCTGTGCATCATGTACATTGTCACCTTTTCCGATGGCAAGTATAACTCTACCACCTGAAGTAACAAAGGTATCACCTTGCTTCTTTAATCCACTAACAAAATAGTTTTCATTTAAATCAAAGCCACTTACTTTATGCCCTTTTTCATATGCATCAGGATATCCTTTTGATGCCAACATGACCCCTACAATAGATTCATTTTTCCATTTGAATTCAGTACGTTTTCCTTCATCTAAATCAATAATATGCTGCATTAAATCACTTTCCATGCGACTTAATAATACTTGAGCTTCAGGATCACCAAAACGGGCATTAAATTCAATTACTTTTGGACCATCTTTAGTTAGAATAGCACCAATGTATAATACACCAAAGAATTGATAACCTTCATTAAGCATTGCCTTTGCAATGGGTTGTGCAATCGTTTCATTTGTAAGTTTTAAAACATCGTCACTAATATGTGGTACTGGACAATAAGCCCCCATACCACCAGTATTTGGTCCTTCATCATGATCAAATGCGCGTTTATGATCTTGTGCAATACAGTCGAAAGGAACTGCTAAATCACCATTAACAAATGTCATTAGCGAGAACTCTTCACCTTCTAAAAACGTTTCAAATACAACAGTACCTTCTTCTTCATCACCATACATAATCTCAATAGCACTTCTGGCTGCTTCAATAGTATCTGCAATAATAACGCCTTTCCCAGCAGCTAATCCATCTTTCTTGACAACAACGGGCAATTCACAGTTTTCAATATATGTTAAAGCATCCTTTTTTCGCTCAACTTCTTTATAATCAGCAGTTGGAATATTATATTTTTCCATTATCTTTTTAGCAAATAATTTTGAGCCTTCGATTTGAGCTGCTTGTTTATTTGGACCAAACACTTTGAAACCATTCGCTCGCAAAATGTCTGCTAATCCATCAATTAGCGGTTGTTCTGGACCTATAACTACCCAATCAACATTTTGCTGTTTAGCAAAATCTAGTATTCCTTGATGATCAGATTCTGAAATTTCAGTGTGTACTTCAGCTATAGGTGTCATTGCCTCATTACCTGGAATGACAAACACTTGTTTAACTAGATTCGATTGATTAAGTTTATATGCAAGTGCATGTTCTCGTCCACCAGCACCAATTACTAATACATTCATTTATGTTACGCCCCTTTAAAATTAGTGTTTAAAATGTCGAGTGCCTGTGACTACCATTGCAATACCATGTTTATTAGCCATATCAATTGAATCTTGATCTTTAATCGAACCACCCGGTTGGATAATTGCCTTTATACCATGTTGTGCTGCAAGTTCAACTGTATCTCCCATAGGGAAAAATCCATCAGATACTAACGCCACATGATCATTGATTTCAATAGCTCTTTCTAATGCAATTTTAGCAGCACCGACACGATTCATTTGTCCAGCACCTATTCCTACAGTTTGTTTATTATTACTTAAAATAATTGCATTACTTTTTACTGATGGTACAACTTTCCATCCTAATAACATTGCTTCCCATTGTTCATCAGTAGGTGCAACTTCTGTAACAACTTTCATTTCTTCTTTTGGCACGACATAATTATCTTTATCTTGAACTAAATATCCGCCAGATACTGAAACAAACTCTTCTTCGTTACTGTCTATAGTCATATCAATTTCTAATAATCTTACATTCTTCTTTTGTTTTAAAATATCTAATGCTTCATCTGTAAATTTTGGTGCAATAATGACTTCCAAAAAGATACTATGCAATTGCTCTGCTAACTCAGGTGTTACAGATCGGTTTAATGCAACAATTCCACCAAATATTGATTGACTATCCGCTTCATACGCATGTTGAAATGCTTGTTCTATCGTGTCACCGATACCAACACCACATGGATTCATGTGTTTAACTGCAACTGCAGCAGGTGTATCAAACTTTTTAACTAAAGCTAGTGTAGCATCTGCATCTTTAATATTGTTATAGCTTAATTGTTTCCCATGTAATTGTTTAGCGCCTGCAATCGTGTGCTTAGCATTCGAAGTTCTCACAAAATACGCTGATTGTTGTGGATTTTCTCCATATCTTAAAGTTTCTTTATCCCCTTTAAAGAAACGTACAATCGCTTCATCATATTCTGCAGTATGCTCAAAAACTTTGATCATTAATGATTGTCTATATGACTCATCTAACGAATCGTTTCTTAATCGCGTCAATACTTCTTGATAATCTGCGGGATGTACAATTGTTGTTACATGTTTATAGTTTTTTGCTGCAGCACGTAACATTGTTGGACCACCAATATCAATATTTTCAATTGCTTCGTCCATCGTCACATCAGGGTTTGCAACAGTTTGTTGGAATGGATATAAATTAACTACTACCATATCAATTAAATCTATATGTTGTTCTGATAATTCATTTAAATGCTGCGGTTTATTTCGATCAGCTAAAATGCCACCATGAACAGCCGGATGTAATGTTTTAACACGGCCATCCATTATTTCTGGAAAATGTGTTAAATCTGAAACAGAACGAACTGGTACATTTGCTTCATCTAATATACGTTTAGTACCACCTGTTGAATATAATTCATAATTTAATTGCGTTAGCGCTTTAGCAAACTCTACAATACCTGTTTTATTTGATACGCTCAAAATAGCTTTCTTCATCACATACATACTCCTTATTTTACAATTTTAGCAATAACACTTGGATATAACTCATATTCCAATTTTTTTACTTTCTCTTCTAATTGTTCTTTTGAATCGTCCGGTCTAATATCACATTGTCTCTGTTCAATAATTTCTCCCGTATCCATACCACTATCAACATAATGTACTGTCGAACCAGTAATAGTATCGCCACTATGATATGCTTGGCCTATTGCGTCAATCCCCTTATATTTCGGCAATAGAGATGGATGTATATTCAATATTTTACCTTCAAATGAAGCTAATAAGTCTGGACCAATTAGACGCATGTAGCCAGCTAGAATAATCCACTCTACCTTATCTTCATTTAATAAAGTTACTAAATGTTGTTCATACGCTGCTTTTGAATCAAATTGTTTTGGTTCATTAATATAAACAGGAATATCGTGCTTTTTTGCTCTATCTATACAAAACGCATTTTGATGATCCGTATATAGCGCCGTAACTTCAATATTTTCAAGTTTTCCTGATTCAACATGCTCAACTATATTTTCAAAGTTACTTCCTGAACCTGATGCAAAAATCGCAATTTTAACCATTGTTATACCCCCAACAATTCAATTGCAGTTGACTCATTTTTCACAATATGACCAATTTGATAGGCTTCCACATTTTGTTCTGCTAAAATCTTCAAAGCGCGTGATGCATCTTTTTCATCAACGATAACCGTATAGCCAATACCCATATTAAAAATGTTATACATTTCATTTGTGTCTATATTGCCTTGTTGTTGTAACCAATCAAATATTTTTGGCGTTGGAAATGATGTAGTATCAATTCTAGCAGCATATCCGGCTGGCAATGCACGTGGAATATTTTCATAAAAACCTCCACCAGTAATATGATTCATTGCCTTAATAGAAACTTCTTTTTTCAAAGCAAGTACAGGTTTGACATATAATTTAGTTGGTTCTAAAAAGACATCTATAAATGGACGATTATCGAAGTTTGATGCCAAATCAATGCCTGATTCATTAATTAATTTGCGCACTAAACTGTATCCATTTGAATGAATGCCACTTGACGCAAGCCCTATAACAACTTGTCCCTCTTTCACTTCTGAACCATCTACATAGTCATCCTTTTCAACTGCTCCAACAGCAAATCCGGCTACATCATATTCGCCTTCGTGATACATTTCACCCATTTCAGCAGTCTCTCCACCGATAAGTGCAGTATTCGTTTCAACGCATGCATCACTAATACCTTTAACAATTTGTTCAATAACTTCAGGAACAACTTTGTTTGTAGCGATGTAATCTAAAAAATATAATGGTTCTGCACCTGTCGTTAAAATATCATTAACACACATTGCGACTGCATCGATACCTATCGAATCATGTTTACCATAGTCGATAGCTAGTTTTAATTTCGTACCTACTCCGTCTGTTCCAGAAACTAAAACTGGTGCTGTCATATTTAATTGTGATAAATCAAATGTAGCACCGAATCCACCTAAACCACCGATAACTTCTTTACGCATCGTACGTTTAACATGACTAGACATTCTTTCTACAGCTTCATAACCAGCATGAATATTTACACCAGATTGTTCATATGCTTTAGACATTTAAATTTCCCTCGCTATCAAAAAAGTGTTTGTTTTTAGAAATATATTGCTTTTGTCGATGACTTAAATGTGCTTTATAATTTGCTTCATAATCGTATAACCCTGCAGGATAATCTCCAGTGAAACTTTCTACACATAAGCCACTATATGGCGCGTCATAATCTAAACCAATTGATTCAATTAACCCATCAACAGATAGATATGCTAATGAATCAGCGCCAATATAATCTTTAATTTCTTCAGGTGATTTGCTTGCAGAAATTAATTCTGCCGTAGTTGAAACATCGATTCCATAAAAACTCGGGAACATAAATTCCGGTGATGCTATACGCACATGCACTTTATTTGCACCAGAATCTTTTAACATTTTCACAATGCGTCGAATTGTCGTACCGCGAACAATAGAATCATCAACAAGAATAATATTTTTACCGTCTACAATATCTTTCACTGCAGATAGCTTAACCCTTACACCTTGTTCACGTAACTCTTGCGTTGGTTGAATAAATGTTCTTGCAACATATTGATTTTTAACTAGTCCCATTTCATATGGCAAACCGATTTCTTCAGCATAACCGCTCGCTGCAGATAATGATGAATTAGGTACACCGATGACCATATCAGCTTTTACCGGACTTTCTTGTGCTAACATTTTACCTGAAGCTTTACGCACTGCATGAACATTTTTGCCAGCAATCGTTGAATCTGGTCTCGCAAAATAAATATATTCCATCGCAGAAATTGCAGTTGTCGTGTGATGTGTATAAGATTTAACTGTAATACCTTTATCATTAATCACGACATATTCACCCGCATGAATATCTTGAACGAATTCTGCACCTAACACATCAATTGCACATGTTTCACTTGCAAGGATGTATGTCCCATCTTTCATTTTACCTACAACAAGTGGTCTGATAGCATTTGGATCTACTGCGCCATATAACGCATCCTTTGTTAAAATTGCAAATGTAAAACCACCTTTAATTTTTCGAAGACTTTCTTTTAATGCTTCTTCAAAAGTTGGTGCCTTACTGCGTCGTATCAAATGCATAATTACTTCAGTATCAGAAGACGAATGGAAGATAGCACCTTGTTTTTCTAAATTTTGACGCAATGATTTAGCATTAATGAGGTTACCATTATGACAAATACCTACACTCATATCATAAAAGTGATACAGAAACGGTTGAATATTTTCAATACCTTTATTACCTGAGGTAGCATAACGGACGTGACCAATTGCATGTTGATATCCTTTTAATCGTTCCATTTGGTCATCTTTAATCGCTTCGGTTAGTAAGCCTAATCCTCGCTCGCCTTTTAATTCATTTTGATCAGAAACAACTATACCTGCACCTTCTTGGCCACGATGTTGCAAACTATGAAGTCCCATATATGTTAGTTGCGCTGCTTCAGGATGATTCCAAATACCAAACACGCCACATTCTTCGTTTAATCCTGAGTAGTTAAACATTGAGCAATTGCCCCTTCCCATATTTGTTTAATATCTGAAACATTTTCACTAATCTCTGTATATGGTGTTGTTACTTTGAAATTATCACTATCTGTTAAAAGTCCAATTTCTATTGCATTATCAATATTTAAAGTTTCACCTGATTTAACAGAAACAACATATCGGCCTTGCGTCTCACTAAACAATTGTGCATTTGTTATATCTATTGAAGACTTTAATCCTAAACCGTAATGCGCACTTAGTTTAGCTAAGGTAATCAGTAAGCCACCTTTACCAACCGTTTGAACATGTGATAATACCCCTTCACGAATAGCGGTCTTGATTGATTCACCTTTTTTAACTTCTGAACTCAAATCTATAGATTCAAATTCGTGATTTACTTTGCCATAAATCAATTTTTCAAGTTGACTACCACCAAAGTCGTCATTAGTATCACCGATTAAATATAATTTATCTCCAACTTTAGGTTGAAAATCATTTAAATAATTTACATTTTCAATCAAACCTACCATTCCAACGACTGGTGTCGGGAAAATAGAAGTACCTTTCGTTTCGTTGTATAAAGAAACGTTTCCAGAAACAACAGGTGTCTTAAGTATGTCGCAAGCTTCTGCCATACCTTTCGTTGAATCTGCTAATTGTTGATAAATTTCTTTCTTTTCAGGAGAACCATAATTTAAGCAGTCAGTCATTGCTAATGGTGTTGCACCCACGGCAATTAAATTACGATAAGCTTCAGCTACTACCATCTTTCCACCTTCATATGGATTGTTATATACATAACGCGCTTCACCATCAATTGTTGAAGCAATTGCCTTATTTGTGCCTTCCACACGTACTACCGATGCTTGAAGTCCTGGCTTAATTATCGTATTTGCACCAACTTGTTGATCGTATTGATCGTATAAATAGTGTTTAGATGCTATAGTCGGATGCTTAAGTAATTTAAAGAAAGTATCTTTAACATCGATGTGTGTATAATCATTTTTAGAAGTATTATAATTTTTTTCTTCTCCTTCTAAAATATATACAGGTGCTTCATCAGCTAGTGGTTCAACTGGAATATCAGCATAAACTTCGTCTTCAAATGTTAAAACAAAACGATTTGTATCTGTTACTTCACCAATAACAGCACTATCCAATTCGTGCTTATCAAATAAATCTAAGAATTTTTGTTCAGTACCTTTTTCAACAACTAGTAACATACGTTCTTGAGTTTCTGAAAGCATCATTTCGTAAGGAGAAATACCTGGCTCACGTGTTGGCACTTGTTCTAATCTCAAATGTAAACCACTACCACCTTTTGCCGCCATTTCAGAAGATGAAGATGTTAAACCAGCAGCACCCATATCTTGAATACCAACTAATTCATCAAATGTAATTGCTTCAAGTGTTGCTTCCATTAATTTTTTACCTACAAATGGATCACCGATTTGTACAGAAGGTCGTTTACTTTCACTTTCTTCCGTCAATTCTTCAGATGCAAAAGTAGCACCATGAATACCATCTCGACCAGTTTTCAAACCAACATAAATGACCGAATTACCTACACCTTTTGCTGTGCCTTTTTGAATCATGTCGTGATTGATAACACCAACACACATTGCATTAACAAGTGGATTGCCATCATAACGTTCATCAAATTCGATTTCTCCAGCAGTTGTTGGAATACCAATGCAGTTACCATAACCTCCGATACCCTTTACAACACCTTTAAGTAATCTTTGGTTTTGTTTATTATCTAATTCTCCAAATCTAAGACTGTTTAACAAATTAATAGGTCTAGCCCCAATAGAGACAATGTCACGAATGATTCCACCAACGCCTGTAGCAGCACCTTGATATGGTTCAATTGCTGATGGATGATTGTGAGACTCTACTTTAAATACTACGGCTTGATTATCACCGATATCGACAACCCCTGCACCTTCACCTGGACCCATAAGCACATGCTCACCTGACGTAGGAAATTGCTTTAAAAACGGTTTAGAATGTTTATAAGAGCAATGTTCACTCCACATAACAGAAAAGATACCTGTTTCTGTAAAGTTAGGTTGTCTGCCTAAAATATCGCAAACTTTTTCATATTCTTGATCACTTAATCCCATATCTTGATATACTTTTTCAAGTTTAATTTCTTCAACGCTTGGTTCGATAAATTTAGACATGTTGTTCCCTCCAACTTTTTACCATCGCTTCAAATAATTTCACACCACTATCAGTACCTAACAACGTTTCTAAAGCTCTTTCAGGATGTGGCATCATGCCACATACATTGCCTTTTTCGTTAACAATTCCTGCAATATCATCATATGAACCGTTCGGATTATTCACATATTTCAGAATAATTTGATTGTTAGCTTTTAATTGTTGATATATTTCATCAGTACAATAATAATGACCTTCGCCGTGAGCTACAGGATATATAACTTTTTCACCTTGTTCATAAAGATTTGTAAAAGCCGTTTGATTATTCACTATTTCTAACTCTTCATTTCTACTAATAAATAAATGTGAATCGTTATGCAATAATGCACCAGGTAATAAGCCTATTTCAGTTAAAATTTGAAACCCATTACAAACACCTAATACTGGCTTACCTTCAGCTGCAAGACGTTTAACTTCAGAAATAACCGGCGCTACACTAGCCATTGCCCCAGATCTTAAGTAATCCCCGAATGAAAATCCACCAGGAATAAGTACGCCATCAAATCCACTTAGTGATGTTTCTCTATAATCTACATATTCCGCTTCAACACCACTTTTAATAGCAGCATTAAACATGTCTCTATCACAATTCGAACCTGGAAAAACAAGAACCGCAAATTTCATTTTATGCATTCTCCTTTTTATCTTCTAAAACTTTATAGCTATATTCTTCAATCACTGTATTTGCAAACAATTTTTCACTTAGAGTTGTAATAATGTTGTGTACCTTTTCATCACTAACCTCATCCACTGTCATATATAATACTTTTCCTACACGAATATCATTCACTTGTGCATAACCTAAATCATGTACAGCTCGAGTAAGCGTTTGTCCTTGCGTATCTAATACTTGTGGTTGTAATGTGATATGTAGTTCAATTGTTTTCATTATTTTAAATCCTCCAATTTGTTTAAAAATATTTGATATGTTTCAATCAGTGATCCAGTGTTATTTCTATATACATCTTTATCAAAGTTTGCATTGGTAGCTTTATCCCAAATTCGACATGTATCTGGAGATATTTCATCCGCTAACAAAATTTGACCAGTCTCAGTCTTTCCAAATTCGATTTTAAAATCTACTAATTTTAAATTCATCTCATCCATTAATTGTTTTAATACTTGATTAATTTCTAGCGCTTTCGTTTTTAATGTTTCAATATCTTTATCTGTCGCAATATTCAGTAATTTGACGTGATCATCTGTAATCAAAGGATCATTTAATGCATCATTTTTATAGAAAAATTCCACAAGTGGTTCTCTAAAAACTTCACCATTTTCAAAACCTAAACGCTTTGTAATAGATCCACTAGCAATATTACGAACAACTACTTCTAATGGAATTATTTTCACAGGCTTAACTAATTGTTCTGTTTCAGATAATTGCTTAATAAAGTGACTTTCTATTCCATTTTCTTGTAAATATTTAAATATAATAGAAGTAATTAGATTATTTAATCGCCCCTTACCTGCCATTGTGTCTTTCTTAGCCCCGTTTCCAGCAGTAACTTCATCTTTATATTCAACTCTTAATTCATTTTCTTGATTTGTTGAGAAAATGCGCTTCGCTTTTCCTTCATATAATAATGTCATGCTTTAATTACTCCCCTCAAATTTAGCGTACATATCTTGTTCAGTTTGGTTTACATCATTCGTTAGTACAGTCATATGCCCCATTTTTCTGCTATCTTTACGCTCAGACTTACCATAAATATGTAAGTGCCACTCTGGATGTTCATTAAATTCATTTTCCAATAAATCTAAGTCTTTACCTAGTAAGTTCATCATGACTGCAGGCTTTAATAATTCAATTGAATTTGGTAATGATTGTCCGGTAACTGCTAAAATATGAGTATCAAATTGTGAATAATCACATGCCTCAATTGAATAATGTCCGGAATTGTGAGGCCTTGGTGCAATCTCGTTCACATACAATTGGTTGTTACTATCTATAAAAAATTCAACTGTAAATGTTCCAATGAAATGAATCGATTGGATAATTTTATTAACTTGCTCTTTCGCCTCAGCTGTTTTATCTATTCTCGCTGGAACAATTGTTTTGAAAAGTATTTGATTTCTATGCTCATTTTCTTGTAATGGGAAATAAGTGATTTGATTGTTGTTTCCTCTTGTAACAGTAAGTGATACTTCCTTCTTGATATTCAAATATTTTTCAGCTACGCATTCACTAGTTTCAATTAATTTAAAACCTTCTTGTAAGTCTTTTTCGTTGTTAATTAAAACTTGACCTTTGCCATCGTAGCCACCAAATCTAGTTTTTACAATAAAAGGATATCCTAATGTTTCAATTGCTTTGTCAATATCTGTAGATTCTTTTACTGAAATGAATGGGACAACCTTGGTACCAGCACTTTTTAATGTTTCTTTTTCAGTTAAGCGGTCTTGTAATAACTGTATAGCTTGGTAACCTTGCGGAATATTGTGCTTTTCACATAATAATTTTAATTGTTGGGCTGAAATGTTTTCAAATTCATAAGTAATCACATCACATTTTTGTCCTAATTGATTGAGTGCCTTTTCATCGTCATACTTGGCTTGTATAAATTCGTGTGCAACGTATCTACATGGACAATCTTCAGCAGGATCCAATACAGCCACTTTATAACCCATTTTTTGAGCTGATTGTGCCATCATCTTTCCAAGCTGACCACCACCAATAATGCCAATAGTCGCACCAAACTTTAATTTATTGAAGTTCATTCTGCATGTCCTCCACTTTTTGAATTAACGAAGATTCATATTGATTTAGTTTTTCAACTAAAGAAGGATTTTGAATACTTAACATTCTTGCTGCAAGTATACCTGCATTTTTAGCACCTGCTGCACCAATTGCAGTCGTTGCAACCGGAATACCTCCTGGCATTTGAACAATTGATAATAAAGAATCTATACCCTTTAAACTTTTTGTTTCAATCGGCACTCCAATAACTGGTAGCGTCGTTAATGATGCAACCATACCTGGTAAATGTGCCGCACCGCCAGCGCCTGCAATGATAATGTCTATACCTCTTTCTCTCGCTTCAGAAGCAAATTGAACCATCATTTTTGGCGTACGATGTGCGGATACTACTTGTTTTTCGTACGGAATTTCAAAATAATCCAACATGTTACAACTCTCTTGCATAATTTTCCAATCGGAAGAACTGCCCATAATGACTGCTACTTTCACTTTGTACACCCTTTCAAAAGTTTGAATTGTGAATTACTTTAGTTGTATATTATAGATATAGCATAACAAGCAATTTCTGCTTTTTCAATCAAAAATCGAACTTTATTTTGATTTTTTGTTTGAATTTACGTCTTTTGCTATGTAAATTAGTTTTATAAACTAACAAAGTTAGGATATTGACAATAGGAGGAGAAGTTTTTATGGTTGCTAAAATTTTAGATGGTAAACAAATTGCCAAAGACTACAGACAGGGGTTACAAAATCAAGTTGAAGCGCTAAAAGAAAAGGGTTTTACACCTAAATTATCCGTTATATTAGTTGGTAATGATGGCGCTAGTCAAAGTTATGTTAGATCAAAAAAGAAAGCAGCTGAAAAAATTGGTATGATTTCAGAAATCGTACATTTGGAAGAAACAGCTACTGAAGAAGAAGTATTAAACGAACTAAATAGACTAAATAATGATGATTCTGTAAGTGGTATTTTGGTACAAGTACCATTACCAAAACAAGTTAGCGAACAGAAAATATTAGAAGCAATCAATCCTGATAAAGATGTGGACGGTTTCCATCCAATAAATATAGGAAAATTATATATCGATGAACAAACTTTTGTACCTTGTACACCGCTCGGCATCATGGAAATATTAAAACATGCTGATATTGATTTAGAAGGTAAAAATGCAGTTGTAATTGGACGAAGTCATATTGTCGGACAACCAGTTTCTAAGTTACTACTTCAAAAAAATGCATCAGTAACAATCTTACATTCTCGCTCAAAGGATATGGCATCATATTTAAAAGATGCTGATGTCATAGTCAGTGCAGTTGGTAAGCCTGGTTTAGTAACAAAAGATGTTGTCAAAGAAGGAGCAGTAATTATCGATGTTGGCAATACGCCAGATGAAAATGGCAAATTAAAAGGTGACGTTGATTATGATGCGGTTAAAGAAATTGCTGGAGCTATTACACCAGTTCCTGGTGGCGTTGGTCCATTAACAATTACAATGGTATTAAATAATACCTTGCTTGCAGAAAAAATGCGTCGAGGTATTGATTCGTAAATTTACAATAGTTATGTACTGAGAATTAATATCTGAGTTTTAATGAACTCTTTTAATCCACATTAAATATTATTTCGCAATTGAAATGAATAATAAGAAAAACCTGGGACATTAATCAATCAAATGCTCCCTTCAAAGTAGACATTGAAAAAATGAAGGCTTTGAAGGGAGCATTTCACATTGTTCAAGGCTCAACAATTTTATATAGACAGTAATTGACTGAACGCAAATCCGCTTGTAACAAGCTTTTTTCAATTCTAGTCAGGGGCCCCAACACAGAGAATTTCGAAAAGAAATTCTACAGGCAATGCAAGTTGGGGTGTGGGCCCCAACACAGAGAATTTCGAAAAGAAATTCTACAGGCAATGCAAGTTGGGGTGTGGGCCCCAACAAAGAAGCTGACGAAAAGTCAGCTTACAATAATGTGCAAGTTGGGGATGGGCCCCAACATAGAAGCTGTGACTAATGATAAAATACTACTACATAATAAATCATTAGTGGTTCTTTATCATTTTCCCCTCCCTTTTCTTATTGTTTTAATGCACAAATATTTAAGTTTAAACTGTCGAATAAAGTTATATTTGATTTCAAATTATCCCTGAATTATTAATTTTACAATTGTGGCAGATTTTCAAAATAATAATTATTTCCTCATTATTTATAAATTTATATTTAAATTTCATTCTTTATAGGGTAAGATTAGGACTATAGTATGATGTGTAAATAATATAAATTAAGGTATAGTAAAGCTAACTCAGAAATGACTTATCATTCGGAGGTTACATTATGAATAAACTATTACAGTCATTATCAGCCCTCGGTGTTTCTGCTACACTAGTAACACCAAATTTAAATGCAGATGCAACGACGAATACTACACCACAAATTAAAGGCGCTAATGATATCGTTATTAAGAAAGGTCAAGATTATAACCTTCTAAACGGCATAAGTGCATTTGATAAAGAAGATGGAGATTTAACCGATAAAATTAAAGTCGATGGCCAAATTGATACATCTAAATCTGGCAAATATCAAATTAAATATCATGTCACTGATTCAGATGGTGCAATTAAAATTTCCACTAGGTATATTGAGGTTAAATAGCCCTCATCACTATACTGCAAATAAAATGGTAGCAAACGAACATGTTTTGCTACCATTTTATTTGTTATTCCAACTTCATCTGCAACTTTAACCCAAATATTGTGTTTTTTCTGTATACCAAAGGACTACCTATCAAATTATTAAAACTTAACTGCTCTTTTTAAAAGAATGTTTTGATTTTGAACAAACAAATTTCCACTTTTCATTGTTTAATGATAGATTACTTTTGGCAAATTCCTCATTAAAATGTTTGCGCTTTCTTTCAATGATCTAGCCATCATTTTCAATTTATTAGACAATTTCAAACTTTTTTTATTTTCATTCAATTAACCTTTAATTGAAAGCTATTCTCAACTTCCCTTTTAAATATGAAGCAATTTTTTCAAAAACGCTATTAGTCACAAAATGTACACATAATTTTAACAAATGTGTGAACCCACGTCACACCTTGATTTATCAACATTTTTGATACAATTTTATTAATTTTTTTCCCATAAGCCCTTGTAAATATTGTGTAATAACTTAAAATTAATGTTAAGCCCTACATTTGTAGTATTAGGAGGTCAAAAAAGTGTCAAAATTTAAGTCTTTGCTTCTATTATTTGGCACACTAATTTTACTTAGTGGTTGTTCAAATATAGAAATTTTCAACGCAAAAGGGCCAGTAGCAAGTAGTCAGAAGTTCTTGATTCTTTATTCAATCGTCTTCATGCTTGTTATTTGTTTCGTTGTACTTGGCATGTTCGCCATTTTTATTTACAAGTATAGTTATAATAAGAATGCCGAATCTGGTAAGATGCACCATAATGCCATCATTGAAACAATATGGTTTGTAATACCTATCATAATCGTTGCTGCTTTAGCTATTCCTACAGTTAAAACTTTATACGATTACGAAAAACCACCGAAGAGTGAGAAAGATCCAATGGTTGTATATGCAGTAAGTGCAGGATACAAATGGTTCTTTGCTTATCCAGATGAACATATAGAGACTGTTAATACATTAACAATCCCTAAAGATCGTCCTGTTGTATTTAAGCTTCAAGCTATGGATACAATGACAAGTTTCTGGATTCCACAATTAGGTGGTCAAAAATATGCCATGACTGGCATGACAATGAATTGGACGTTAGAAGCATCTCAAACTGGTACGTTCAGAGGTCGTAACTCTAACTTCAATGGTGAAGGATTCTCACGTCAAACATTTAAAGTAAATGCCGTTAGTCAAAAAGACTACGACAAATGGGTGAAAGAAGTTAAAGGTAAGAAAACGTTAGATCAAGATACATTTGATAAACAATTATTACCAAGCACACCTAATAAAGCTTTAGAATTTAATGGTACACATATGGCGTTTGTTGATCCAGCAGCCGATCCAGAATACATCTTCTATGCATATAAACGTTTCAATTTCGAATTGAAAGATCCAAACTTCACTAGTGAAGAAAATATGTTTAAAGATGTATCAGACAAACCATTAATACCTGCTCGTAAAGCTCAAATTACAAATGCGAACTATAAACGACATGGTATGAAATTGATGATTCTTGGAAATGACGAACCATATAACAATGAGTTCAAGAAAGATGAATCGAAAAATGCGAAAGAAATGAAGAAAATTTCAAAAGATGCGCAAGATCAAGACAATGATGATCATGGAGGTGGACATTAATGAATTTTCCATGGGATCAATTACTAGTTAAAGGTAACTGGATGATTACAATGGCACAAATTGGTGCCCCATTCTTAGTTATTGGTTTAATCGCAGTAATTACTTACTTTAAATTATGGAAATATCTTTACAAAGAATGGTTCACATCTGTAGACCATAAGAAAATCGGTATTATGTATTTAATCTGTGCCGTATTAATGTTCGTCCGTGGTGGTATTGATGCGTTACTTATTCGTGCGCAATTAACAGTACCTGATAACAAATTTTTAGAATCTAACCACTATAACGAAATTTTTAGTACACATGGTGTAATCATGATTATCTTCATGGCAATGCCATTTATCTTTGGTTTATGGAATATCGTTGTTCCATTACAAATTGGAGCACGTGATGTTGCATTCCCAGTATTAAACAACGTAAGTTTCTGGCTATTCTTTGCAGGTATGATTTTATTCAACCTGTCATTTATTATTGGTGGTTCACCAGCAGCTGGTTGGACAAACTATGCGCCACTAGCAGGTGAATTCAGTCCTGGTCCGGGTGTTAACTATTACTTAATAGCTATACAAATTTCAGGGCTTGGTACCTTAGCTACAGGTATCAACTTCTTTGTTACAATTTTAAGATGTAAAACACCAACTATGAAGTTTATGCAAATGCCAATGTTTACAGTAACAACATTTATTACTACATTAATTGTTATTCTTGCTTTCCCTCCTTTAACAGTAGCGTTAGCATTAATGACAACTGATAGAATATTTGACACAGCATTCTTCACAGTTGCACATGGCGGTATGCCAATGCTTTGGGCTAACTTCTTCTGGGTATGGGGGCACCCTGAAGTTTATATCGTTATCCTTCCAGCATTTGGTATTTACTCAGAAATTATTCCGACATTCGCTCGTAAGCGTTTATTCGGACATCAAAGTATGGTATGGGCAACTGCCGGTATCGCGTTCCTTAGTTTCTTAGTTTGGGTTCACCATTTCTTCACAATGGGTAATGGTGCGTTAATCAACTCATTCTTCTCAATTTCAACAATGCTGATTGGTATTCCAACTGGTGTGAAATTGTTTAACTGGTTATTAACATTATATAAAGGACGTATTACATTTGAGTCACCAATGTTATTCTCATTAGCATTTATCCC
>OFLM01000018.1_pt1 | contig 177919 bp, 154 predicted proteins | sample 1540801 | NCBI WGS metagenome assembly OFLM01 (sample SAMEA4413040, study PRJEB24355) | metagenome | biome: human; feature: gut; material: faeces | place: United Kingdom | collected 2010 | reverse complement strand
CACCGGCCAATGTGGACGAGAATGATGAGGATGTGGCCATGATGATGACAGAGATGGCCTGTCGCATTTTTTCGCCTGAGTATGTCAACTGCGGGAACGCGAAAGCGGAGCCGATGATTGACGACGATGCTCTTGTGTCAGCGGTGAACTATGCGCGTCGAGACATATATGATTCGTATCCAGATTTTGTGCGGGCGGCGCGGGTCATACGTACCACAGCGGAGGGAGTGTTCTTCGCTCGCCCCGAGGAGGACTAGCAGGTACTCGCGGATTGAAGGCCTCGACACCCTCATCTGTGAAAAGCCCATATACCGCGCAATACATACCTTTTCCCACCGCACCGCAAACGTGAATGCCGCGGCCACAATGGGCCGCGGCATTCACATCGTCAGAACGTACAATGATCACATTCGGTCGGGAGCGTCAATACCCAACAAGTCCAGACCGCGCCCCAAGACTCGACGGGTGGCGGCGCACAGAGCCAGGCGGGACCCGCGCACCTCACCGGTACTACGAAGCACCGGACACTGCTCGTAGAAGACTGAATAGGCGCCAGCCAGCTCGTAGAGGTAGGTGCACAACTTGTGCGGGGTCAGGTCGTTGGCGACGACCTCGACAACCTCACCGAAGCGAGACAACAGCAGGGCCAGTTGCTGCTCTGCTGGCTCGTCGAGGACGCTGATGCGTCCCCACACCATGGATTCCAGGTCGGCCTCGGGGTCGACGTTCGGGTTCGCCTCGGCGGCAGCCTTGCGCAGGATCTGGGAGACGCGGGCGTGGGCGTACTGCAGGTAGGGGCCGGTGTCGCCGGTGGTCTGCACCATCCGCTCGGCGTCGAAGACGTAGTCCTTCTGCAAACCGTTGGACAGATCAGCGTACTTGATGGCGGCCAGGGCGATGTTCGGCGCGGCGTGGGTCTCCGCCTCGTCGAGAAGACTGGCGAGGGTGACAGTGCCACCCTCGCGGGTCTTGAATGGGCGGCCGTCGGGGCCAAGGACCATGCCATAGCCGACATGCTGGGCCTCGACGTCGTCAGGCAGGAATCCGGCCATCCGGGCGACCTGGAAGAGTATCTCGAAGTGATGGCTCTGGCGGACGTCGGTGACGTAGATGATGCGGTCGGCCTTGAGCTTGCCGACACGACGACGGATGGCGGCGAGGTCGGTGGCGTCGTATCCGAAACCGCCGTCCTTCTTGCGGACGATCATCGGGGCGTCCTGACCCTCGACGAAGACGCACAGGGCACCGTTGTCCTCGACAGCCAGGCCGTCGGCCTCGAGCTCGTCGACGACCTTCGGCAGGTCGTCATTGTAGGTGGACTCACCGGCGAGGTCCTCGTCGGTCAGCAACACCGAAAGGCGAGCGTAGTTGGCGTTGAATCCCTCCAGGGATACGTCAATGAGGGTGCGCCAGATGCGCAGAGTCTCCTCGTCGCCACTCTGCAGCTTGACGACACGACGACGGGCGCGGTCGGCAAACTCCGGGTCGGCGTCGAAGGTCTTCTTGGAGTCCTTGTAGAGCTGCTCGACCTCGGGCAGGTCGAACTCGGAGACGTCCATCCGGTTCTCGACGATGTACTGGACGAGCATGCCGAACTGGGTGCCCCAGTCACCCAGGTGGTTCTGCGGGATGACGGTGTGCCCTTGGGAGCTGAGCACTCGGTTGAAGCAGTCGCCGATGATGGTCGAACGCAGGTGACCGACGTGCATCTGCTTGGCGACGTTGGGGGCCGAGTAGTCGATGACGACCCGCTGAGGCTGCTCGACCTGGGCAATACCGACGTTGGGGTCGGTGATGAGGTCGGAGGCGACGCGGGCCAGCACGTCGGAACGCAGGCGCAAGTTGATGAATCCCGGACCAGCAATGTCAGGGGTCTCGCACAGATCCTCGACATCGAGCTTCGCGACGATGTCGGCGGCAACGTCGCGAGGTGGACGTCCTTCCTCCTTGGCCAGCCTCAGGGCGACATTGGACTGGAAGTGCCCGAACTGTGGCTTCGTGGCGGGACGCAACTGGGGATCGGTACCGGTGACGGCCTGGATCCGGGCAGCAAGCTGAGAAGGAAGAGACGACATGACGGCATTCTGTCACGATGTCCAGCCACCTTCACAGTCGTAGGGCAGCAGCGGCATGCCATCTGGGTGGAAAACTGGGCCGACGTCACCGTCGGGGAACAAATGAGACCGACCTCACGTTGTCCCCCTTGAACGACCAACCACGCGATCACCGATTCGCAAGGAGGATCCATGAGCGTTCCCACCATCGCCCTCAATGACGGCGTCACCATCCCGCAGCTCGGCTTCGGCACCTGGCAGGTACCCGCCGATGAGGCCGAGAAGGCCGTCAGCTCTGCCCTGGAGGCGGGCTTCCGTCACATCTACACTGCCGCCATCTACGGCAACGAGGAGGGCGTCGGACGCGCTCTCGCCGCCTCCGGTCTGGATCGCAAGGACCTCTTCGTCACCACCAAGCTGTGGAATGACGCCCACCACACCGACGACGCCCGCAAGGCCATCGAGACCAGCCTGTCCAAGCTCGGCCTCGATCACGTCGATCTGTACCTCATCCACTGGCCGGCCAACGTCAAGTACGGTGACGCCTACGTGGAGGCCTGGAATGCCCTGCAGGAGTTCAAGTCCGAGGGACTGACCCGTTCCATCGGCGTCTCCAACTTCAAGACCGAGCACCTGGACGCCATCGAGGGAGCCACCCCGAGCGTCGACCAGATCGAGATGCACCCGTCCTTCAACCAGGCGAGCTTCCGCAAGGTGCTGGCTGACCGCGGCATCAACCCAGAGGCGTGGAGTCCGCTCGGCCAGTCGAAGGACCTCGACACCCCGGTGCTCGCCGACATCTCCAGGGCGACCGGCAAGTCCCCGGCTCAGGTCGTCATCCGCTGGCACCTACAGATCGGCAACATCGTGTTCCCGAAGTCGGTGACCCCGTCGCGCATCGTCGAGAACTTCGACGTCTTCGACTTCGAGCTGTCTGACGAGCAGATCGCCGCGATCGACGGTCTGGATCGTGGCAACCGCATTGGCGGGGACCCGACTACCGCCGATTTCTGATCCGCCACGACACGGAGCATGACGACGCGGGGACGATTCGTCCCCGCGTCGTTGTCGTTGGTAGACCTGTTAGCGCGGCGGTTCCGCATGTGACGGTTCCGCGTCAGGCTGCCTTGAGGGCTTTCTCCACACCGTCCTCGGGCTTGCCCAGGACCGGGTCGCGGTGAGAGACGACGTCGGTGATCATCTTTCCGCGCGCCCCGAACTCGCGGGCCCATCCCTTCCACCACACCTTGTCGTGAACCTGGGAACGGTCAGGGGTGCCAGTGGCGTCCAGACCGGTCATCCGGCACGTCGCGACGCTACGAATCTCGTGGTAGTCCTGCGTCACCATGATGGCCTGATTGACCCCGAAGATGCGTCGAGCCCGAACACAGGTGTCGTAGGTGTCGAGTCCGGCGAGGTCCTCCACGATCTTGGCCTCCGGAATCCCCTTGCTGACAAGGTACTTCTTCATCACCTTGGGCTCGTTGTAATGGGCCTCTCGGTTGTCCCCGGACACCAGGATGACCTTGGCCTTGCCGCTGCGGTACAGATCTGCGGCAACATCGAGACGTCCTCGCAAATAGGGCGACGGAGTGCCCGAAGACAGCACCTGAGCGCCGAGGACGATGGCGACGTCGCGCGGTTCAGTGTCGGCGACGTCGTGGATACGCCCGGCGCTGAGTCCTCCCGCGAGGGCCCACGGGCCGAGTAGTCCGACGGCGACGACCAGCCCACATGCTCGCACCGTCCCCCGAATGTGTCGCATTGCCATGGCCGCAAGCCTAGGTCATGACCGTGAACGACGGATGACAAGCCACATCGTGCCGGCGACGACCACCGCCACTGCGATCCCGAGCCCGACCCAAGCCCCCGTGTGGCGGCGTGGTTCGACGACCGGCTGGGTCGACGGGACCGCTTGAGCCGGTGTGGGTGTGGTCGACACCGAGGCGTGACGTCTTGGCGACGCAGAAGCCACCGGCCTCTCAAATTCCGCGCGGAACTGCTCAGGCGTGGTGATGAGGACAGTTCCGACGTCAACCGGTTCTCCCCACACTGTTGGCGTCAGGGTGAAGCTAACCGGGGCCTTCGCGTCCTTCCACTCCTTGGACGTGCTGTCGCGGCCCACGACGATGTAGTGCATCCCGGCGATCCCGTAGGACTCGTCAGGCGTGTCGAGGTGCTGGGGCAGGATCGGACGTTCCAACCTGCCATCCGTTCTCGCCCCGATCTCGCTGAGAGTCATCGTCGACTCGCCCCAGCTCAGCGTCTCGCGCAGGGGGTTGAGAGCCACTACCGAGACCCCCGCAAGCGTCGGCTTCTGCCTTTGGCCGTCTCGCGGCAGTTCGGCGCGGACGTCGAGGTTCTGGCCGTAGCGCACCGGCACCTTGAAATAGCGCCTTTCATTGGTGTTGACGTCGTCGCTGATCGTTTCACCAGGCTGCAGCACCGGAGCGTCGTTGAAACTGCTCCCACCCGTGACCGATCGCGGCTCAGCGACGGCAGCCGGGCTGGCGGAACCAGGGTCCGCCGCTGCGTGCAGCCCTGACACGGCCTCCTTGCGCATCGTCACCGTGATCTCGACATCGAGTTCCTGGTCCGCCCATCCCTTTCCGTGCCGGTTGACGCCGACGATCCACCACGGGGAGTTGCCACACTGACTTGCCAAGACGTCCTCGTCCAGATCGGTGATTGACGTCGGGTCGACAGCAGAGGACGTCATCGCGTCCGTCCCCGTCGTTCCCATCGAAGCGCACTTGGCGCCGCCCTCGGAAGCGACCCGGACGACGTCAAGGTGGGCGTCGAGATTCGTCTGCGCATACCTCGTCGTCGGCCGAACCAAGGTTGCGGTCACGATGGTGCGCCACCCCTGCCGATGTGGGACCGAGAAGTATCGACGATTCGGATACGCGACGGTGGTGTCGTCATATGCCCTTCTCATCGGCCCACCGGGCATCCTGGTGACGTACTGGCCCACCTCAAGCCGCTCCGCCGTCGTCTCGGTCGGCCCGCCACGAACCCTCGTTCCGGCGACCTCATACCCTTCCAAGGCGCGATAAGTCTGTGACGTCAGGGCGCGTTGTAACTGGCTGGCGTCATCAGCGTCTGTGTAGGTACCGCCGGTGGCATCGGCAATGCAGCGCAGCATCGAGGTGGCCTTGTCGTTCCCGGCCAACCGGAAGCCAATGGTGTGAACCTTGACGTCGACCCCCTGCGATGCGAGTATCTTCGCCTCGTCGCACGGATCGGGTGGGGTGCAGTTCGCCTCCCCGTCGGAGACGAGGATGATCGAGCGGGGCCCGTCCACTCCCTTCAACTCGTCAGCCGCGTGCTTGAGCGCCGGCCCGATGGGGGTGTTCCCGACCGCCTTCAGACCATTGACCTTGGCCGTCAGCGCCTTTGCGTCGAACGGGCCCACCGGGTTGAGGGTCTGGACGTCTCCGCAGGAGGAGTCCCTGGCACCGAACACCATCAATCCGAGGTCAGAGTCCTTGGGAGCCGAACTCAACACCGTGCCCACGGCAGACTTCGCCGCAGCCAAACGTGTCGTCTTGTGGGAGTCGGCGTCGGCCTTGTTCATCGACCCCGAGAAGTCCATCACCACGACGGCTGGTTGCCGGGACTCCGTCGTCCCCTCGCCGCGGGCCTGCGTCGGCACAGCCCCCGCAACGAGCAGAAGGCTGGCCACTATGGCCACGACTCTGATCCTCGTCCTCATGCCTCACCTTCCGATCGGCTGCAGCCGCATCCCTTGCGGCTATTCGCGCCTTGCAGATCAGAACGGTAATGACGGTGATCTTCGCTTGAGAACCCTTGACAAGCATGGTTTTTTGGCAAGTTTTTCGCGACCTCGCCGGCCAGCCCCCCTACCGCGTCCGCTAGCACCCACGCCCCGGGCAACGAAAACGCCTCCCCCGAAGGGGAGGCGTCGTCGTCAGATGACTCAGTTGCGGTGATCGCGGTACCAGGTCACCAGGGAGGCAGTGGAGGAATCCTGGGACTCCAGGGCCTTCTCGTCACCGGAGACGGCCGGGGCGATCTGGAGGGCGAGCTTCTTGCCGAGCTCGACACCCCACTGGTCGAAGGAATCGATGCCCCATACAACGCCCTGCACGAAGGTGATGTGCTCGTACAAAGCGATGAGTTCTCCGAGGATCTTCGGGGAGAGTTCGTCGGCCATGATCGACGTCGTCGGACGGTCTCCGGGGAAGACCCGTGCTGGCACAATGGCCTCGTCGGTGCCCTCGGCGCGCACCTCGTCAGCGGTCTTGCCGAACGCCAACGCAGCGGTCTGGGCAAAGAAGTTGCTGAGGAACAGCTCGTGGACATCGGTCTCGCCGTCCCTGGTCGGGTGGGCCGGGTTGGCCACCACGATGAAGTCGGCGGGGATGAGGCGGGTGCCCTGGTGGATGAGCTGATAGAAGGCGTGCTGACCGTTGGTGCCCGGCTCGCCCCAGAAGACCTCTCCAGTATCGGTGGTCACCGCCGAGCCGTCCCAACGCACCGACTTGCCGTTGGACTCCATGGTCAGCTGCTGCAGGTAGGCCGGGAAGCGGTGCAGGTACTGGGCGTACGGCAGCACGGCGTGCGAGTCGGCCTTCCAGAAGTTGACGTACCAGATGTTCAACATGCCCATGAGCAGCGGGACGTTCCGCTCCGGTGCGGCAGCGGCGAAGTGCTCGTCGACGGCGTGGAAGCCAGCCAGGAACTCCTCGAATCCCTTCGGGCCGATGGCCACGGCCAGCGAGGTGCCGACGGCCGAGTCGACCGAGTAGCGGCCGCCGACCCAACTCCAGAACCCGAACGCATTGACGGGGTCGATGCCGAACTCCTCGACCTTGTCCAGAGCGGTCGAGACGGCGACGAAGTGCTTGGCGACGGCTCCACGGCGGGCCTCCTCGGTGTCCTCGATGGCACCGGCGGCGACCAGACCGTCAAGCAGCCAGGCACGCACGCACCGGGCGTTGGTCAGGGTCTCGAGGGTGGTGAAGGTCTTGGAGGCGATGATGACCAGGGTGGTCTCGGGGTCGAGATCAGCGGTCTTGACGGCGGCATCCGTCGGATCGATGTTGGAGATGAAACGGCACTCCAGACCCTCCTGGACGTAGGGTTTGAGGGCCTCGTAGGCCATCACGGGGCCGAGATCGGAACCACCGATGCCAACGTTGATGACGGTACGGATCGGCTTGCCCGTGACTCCCTTCCACTCCCCGGAACGGACCTTGTCGGCGAAGTCGTAGACCTTCTTGAGGACCTCGTGGACGTCGACGACGGCGTCCCCACCGTCAACGGTGAGGGAGTCAGACTCCGGGCGACGCAGGGCGGTGTGGAGGACGGCGCGGTCCTCGGTGACGTTGATGTGCTCTCCGGAGTACATGGCGTCGCGACGCTCGGCGACCTTGGTCTGGTCGGCCAGGTCGAGAAGGGCGTCACGAATCTCGTCCGTGAGGAGATTCTTGGACAGGTCGACGTGCAGGTCGGCGACGTCGAGGGTGTAGCGCTCGGCACGCCTCGGATCAGCGTCGAACAAACGGCGCAGCTTGTGCGGTCCGTCGACAAAGGTCGACCTCAGATCAGTGAGCTTTCCCCAAGCGGGAGTCCTCGTGGCATCAATGGGAGTCTGCATGTTCCCAGCCTAGGAGATGGGGTGGAACCCGTGTCATCGGCGCCTGTCATCAGGAGGTCTCGCCTATCATGTTCGCGATCGACCGAAGGAGGACGCGTGACCGCGAAGCATTGTCGGGCTCTGGCCCTGACGTCGGTTCTCGTCGCCTCCATGATGTTGATGCTGACCCCGTCGGCATGTCCGATACAAACACCCTGGTCGACGTCAACGGCCTACGCCGTTCCTCCGGGAGCCACCCCACCCGGCGACCTGTCGATGAGCGCGACGCTCGACCGCTCAGACACCGTGAAGACCAAGGGAACCCTGCGTACCCAGACCGGACAACTTGTTTCAGGTGCTCTCATCAATCTTGCGGTGGATGGGAAGCTGCTCGCCGTCGCGATGACGGACAACAACGGCACCTGGTCCAGTACCTTGCGGCTTCCATCCTCGGTCCAAGGCGGAGATCATGAGTTGTCCGCGACGTTCGATGGTACTGGAGGGGTCGGGGCAGCATCGGCGCGCGGCACCTTTTCGATCACCCCGCAGGCCACCGTCCTGACAGCGGCTGTGAAACCGACGGTGGCGGCTCCCGGAGCGTTGCTCAACGTCAACGGGACGGTGACCCTTTCACATCGTCATCCCGTCACCGACAGCCAGGTGGCGATCTGGCTCGGCAATGACGGCGATGCCGCTCTCACCACTCCCACCGATCCGCACGGCAACTTCCAGGCCACGATCCAGGTGCCGTTGGATGTGTCGAATGGGCCTTTCACGATCACAGTCAAGCTCGTCGACTCCCGTTATGGGACCTCTCAGAAGACCTTGACGATTCAGGTGAAGGCATCGACGCCCACTCCAACCCCCAGCCCCACTCCAACTCCGACACCGTCATCTGCCTCCCCAACCCCGTCCCCCACACCGGCTCCCACTCCCGACGAGAGCGGGGAGTCGCAGGACGGCCGGATTCCGCAGATGTCCACCAGCCCAGTCCCCGTCGCGCAGCGCAACCTTCTGGATTCCTTCGGCGGGCGCAAGCCACTACTGATCTTCGCAGCGGTTCTCGGCGTCCTGGTACTCGGGGTTCTCGTCGGATCAATCACTCGCCATCACGGCAGACGGGACAAGGGCCGTCCTGAAACCGATGACGATGCCGATTCCCTCTTCGAGGACTGGGATCAGTCAGACCGACGCCGAGTATAAGTGCCGTCTCGGGATTCTCAAGGCGTCAGACGAATCAGGCGTCCGCGTCGGCGACAACCTGCAGAACCGAACGGCAGCGCTCTCGCAGCGCCGAGACGACTCCGTCCTCGCAGGCATCCCCCACGAGGACGTCGTCCAGGCAGACCGCCAGGGCACCAGCTGACAGCCAGCGACGCATCGCATAGGAGCCGATCCCGCCGCGCGGAATGAGGGCAGCCCCGGGTGCCATCCGGGTGAGGATGTCGCCGTAACTGGCAGAACCCATGTCAGCCGGGGCGACCTGGACGGCGTCGGCTCCGGCAGCCCATGCGGCCCGGACCTCAGTGGGCGTCAGGGCGTCAGGGGCGGCTGGGATGCCAGCTTGACGCAGGGCGTCGAGCAGGTCGGGAGTGGCGGCCACCGGAAGGGCGAAGGCAACCTTGTCATCGACCAGGCCCTGGACGTCGTCGACGGCCATGACGCCATGAACACCAATGACGGCACGACGACGGTAGATCTTGAGCACGGCACGACGGCGGTCTGCGTCGGCGACGGGGAGGGTGAAGACGCGGACCTTCTCCTGAATCATGGCCTCGATCGGGGCCATGAGATCCGATGCCGGAACGTCGGGCAGAACAGCGATGACCTTGGACGACAGCACCTCGCTCGGGAACACCAGCCGACCATCGCTGGGGGCATCGATGGGACCAGACTCGTCAGTCTCTGCGCTCATGGGTCACATCATGCCGCATGTGGGCGTCGGCCCGGTGCCCACCGCCCGACAGGACGCCTGGAGCTCAGGTGTACCGACAGGTTTTCGTCCACTGTGGAATAACTGAAGTTCGGTGACTGTTCCCCACGTGTACGCCGGCGGCCGTCACTCGGTCACCACGAACGAAGGAGATTTCGCATGGCTGACACCGTGAACGTTCCAGCCCCTGCCGGGCAGACCACCACCAAGCTCGAGAACGCCGAGGCCGGCTTCAAGGCCTCCAAGACCCTCTCCGCGAACCTCCAGAAGGTTCTCGTCGACTTCATCGCGCTGGAGCTGGTCGGCAAACATGCCCACTGGAATATCGTCGGGCCGAACTTCCGTGACCTTCACCTGAACCTTGACGAAGTCGTCGGGATCGCCCGCGAGGGTGCCGACGAGGTGGCCGAGCGCATGCGTGCGCTCCACGCTTCCCCGGACGGCCGTCCCGCCGTGGTCGCTGCCAGCACCACCCTTCCTGAGTCCCCCCAGGGAGAGGTTCTGACCCATGACGCAATCAAGGTCATCACCGCTTCAATCGAGGCTGTGACCGGCACCATGCGCGAGGTCCACGACCAGATTGACGAGGAGGATCCCACCTCTGCCGACATCCTGCACGGCTTCATCCAACAGCTCGAGCAGCAGGCCTGGTTCATCAGCGCCGAGACCCGCACCCCGTCCGCTCGCTGATTCGTCGGTTCGCTTCCAGACAATCCATCGTTCAACACACCGCGGGCCCCGAGATCACCTCGGGGCCCGCGGTGATGTGTGTCATGTGGGGGTGTGAATCAGCGGTTCTGGCCATCCATGCGGGTGAGACACAGCTGGCGCAGCTGGGACGACAGCAACAGCCAACCAACCACGGGCGAACACGACCAACACCGGTCACGTCCGAGCCCACCACTACATTGGAAACCGTTCTGGCCGCCCCGATACGAGGAGACACCGTGCACCTGGCCGAAGCCCTTGACGACATGGTCGACGGTCGTGCCCCGGTCACCACCGACCGCGGGGAGCGCCAACCGGGCTGGGACTCCCCCGGCGCCCGTCCTCTCGACGCCGACATGGCCCTGGACCACATCGAGCGAGCCGTCGCCCGGGACGGCATCTCCATGTACGAGCACCAGGAGGAGGCGATCCTCGAGATCCTGTCGGGCAACCACGTCATCGTCACCACCCCGACCGGGTCCGGGAAATCCCTCATCGCCACCGCAGCCCACTTCGCCTGCGTGGCTGCGGGAGGACGCTCCTACTACACCGCCCCCATCAAAGCCCTCGTCAGCGAGAAGTTCTTCAGCCTCTGCGAGATCTTCGGAGCCACCAATGTCGGCATGGTCACCGGCGACGCCTCCGTCAACTCCGATGCCCCCATCATCTGCTGCACCGCCGAGATCCTTGCCAACATCGCCCTGCGCGAGGGTCGCCATGCCAACGTCGACCAGGTCGTCATGGACGAGTTCCACTTCATCGGCGACCCCGACCGGGGCTGGGCCTGGCAGGTGCCGCTGTCCGAACTCCCGCAGGCCCAGCAGATCGTCATGAGCGCCACCCTCGGTGACGTCACCGACCTGTCCGAGGGCCTCACCACCATCACCGGACGCCCCACCAGCGTCATCACCGGAGTCGTCCGCCCCGTCCCGCTGCAGTACTCCTGGTCGATGAAACCCGACCACGAGGCCATCGAGGAGCTCGTCGAGGAGCAGAAGGCCCCGGTCTACATCGTCCATCCCTCCCAGAAGCAGGCTCTGGAACGCGCCCAGTCCATGACGTCGATGAAGTTGGTGAGCACCGAGGAACGTCACGGCATCGCCGCCGAGATCGCCGACTTCCGCTTCTCCAAGGGATTCGGCTCAACGGTGCGCAAGTTCATCACCTCGGGCATCGGGGTCCACCACGCCGGGATGCTTCCGAAGTACCGACGCCTCGTCGAAACCCTCGCCCAACAGGGCAAGCTCAAGGTCATTTGTGGCACCGACACCCTCGGCGTCGGCATCAACGTGCCGATCCGCACCGTCATGTTCACCTCCCTGACGAAGTTCGACGGTCGACGCACCCGAGTCCTGAAGTCCCGAGAGTTCCACCAGATCGCCGGTCGCGCGGGTCGGGCCGGATTCGACACCGTCGGCTACGTCGTCGCCCAGGCACCCGAGCACGTCATCGCCAACGAGAAGGCCCTTGCCAAGGCCGGGGACGGCCCCAAGAAGCGTCGCAAGGTGCAGCGTCACAAGCCACCGGAGGGGTTCGTCAACTACTCCGAGGAGACCTTCACCAAACTCATCGAGTCCGCCCCGGAGACCCTGCACGCTCGGATGAGGATCACCGAGGCGATGCTGCTCAACCTGCTGCAGCGTGACGAGGACACCGCCCGGGCGGTCCAGCACCTCGTCGACTCCTCCACCCCGGTCGTCGCCGAACGACGTCGCCTCTACCGCCGCGCCGTGCAGATCGGGCTGTCCCTGCTGCGCTCCGAGGTCGTCCACCGTCTCGACGAGCCCACCCCCGGTGGCCGCAAGTTCGCGATGAACGAGGCCCTGCAGGACGACTTCGCCCTCAATCAGCCGCTGTCGGCCTTCGCCAGCGAGGCCGTCGCGACCCTCGACCCGGAGTCCCCCACCCACGCCCTCGACGTCGTCAGCGTCATCGAGGCCACCCTCGACAATCCGATGAGCGTCCTCATAGCCCAGCAGCATGCCGCGCGTGGCGAGGCCATCGCGCGCATGAAGGAGGACGGCTACGACTACGAGGATCGGATGGCCGCCGTCGAGGAGATCGAGTGGCCACGCCCGCTCGAGGAGACCCTCGACGCCTTGTTCGAGATCTTCGCCCCAAGCCACCCGTGGATTCCCTCCGACGCCCTGCAGCCCAAGTCGGTCGTGCGCGACATGTACGAACGCGCCATGACCTTCGGCGAGTTCTGCGCCCACTACAAGGTGCAACGCAGCGAAGGTCTGGTGCTGCGCTATCTGACCGATGCCTACCGTGCGCTGCGTCAGACAGTCCCCGAGTCCGAGCGGACCGAGGAGCTTGCCGACGTCATCTCCTGGCTGGGCGAGGTCGTCCGCTCCACCGACTCCTCCCTCATCGACGAGTGGGAGGAACTCACCCATCCCGTCGATGAGGAACCCGAAGAGGTCCGTCCGGTACGGACCTTCACCTCCAACCAGCGGGCCTTCACCGTCATGGTGCGCAATGCCTTGTTCCGCAAGGTGGTCCTGGCCGCAGACGACGACTTCGAGGCCCTGGGAGCCCTCGAGCCCGACAGTTCTGCCATGACGACCAATGCCTGGGAGGACACCCTGGGCGACTACTGGGACGAGCACGACGAGATCAACGACGGCCCGGACGCCCGCGCCCCCGGTCTGTTCATGATCGAGAAGGAGTCGGGACGCCGCGACGCCCGGGTCTGGTTGGTTCGTCAGATCATCGACGACCCTGCCGGTAACCACGACTGGTCGATCACCGCGACCGTCGACCTCGACGAGTGTGACGAGGCCGAGGACCTGGTACTTCGGACAAGGGCCTTCAGCCGGCTGGACTGACGGATTCCCACTCCACCACTCGCCCCTCGCGCAGGGTCGCGGGGAGGTCGATGATCCGCTGGTTACCGCTTCCCCGCCACGGCAGGGTGAGGGTGCGTCGTGCCAGCTGGAAAGGTCCGTCGACCAGGACGTCCACCTGGTCCAGCATCTCGGCCAGCTCTGGGCTGTGCCGGGCCTGACGCAGCAGGGCATCCATGGTGAATCCGGACCATGCCCAGACGTCCCACCCCATCTCGTGGGCAGCACGGGCCAACCTCGCGCAATCTCCAGGCTGACGACTCGCCTCACCGCCCGAGAGCGTCAATCCGGACGCCAACACCGACAATCCCATCGCGGTGATGATCTCCTCGACGTCGATCTCCTGGCCACCGCAGGGGTCCCAGGTACCAGGGTTCTGGCACCCGGGACACTTCAGCGGGCATCCCTGCGCGAAGACCGTGAAGCGGATGCCGGGACCATCGACAATCGACTCCGGCTCGATCCCGGCAACCCTCATCCTCGCTCCGGCCTCATCCGTGCTTGACGCGGTCGCGGACCTCGGCCCGCTTGGCGTCGTTGAATCGGTCCAGCCCACCGACGAGGTAGCCGGTGATGCGGCGAATCCGGTCGAAGGACCCGGAATCCTCGTGACGGCCGCACTTGGGGCACTCGTCGTCGATGATCCCGGTGTAGCCGCACTGAGGATCCCGGTCGACCGGGTGGTTGATGGACCCGTACCCGATGCCGCTGGCAGCCATGTACCGCACGAGGGTCTCGAAGGCGTCGACGTTGCGTGCGGGGTCCCCCGACAGCTCGACGTACGAGATGTGACCGCCGTTGGTGAAGGCGTGATAAGGAGCCTCAATGCGGATCTTGTCCGCAGCACCGATGTGGTACCAGACCGGCACGTGGAAGCTGTTGGTGTAGTACTCCCGGTCGGTGACTCCCGGGATCGACCCGTAACGCTGACGATCCATCCGCACGAATCGCCCCGACAGTCCCTCCGCCGGTGTGGCCAGGGCCGAGAAGTTCAACCCGGTGCGCTCGGCCGCCTCGTCCATCCTCTCTCGCAGGTGGCCGACGATCCGTAGGCCGAGTTGCTGGGCCTCCTCCGACTCACCGTGGTGGACGCCGACCAAGGCCGTCAGGGTCTCGGCCAGCCCGATGAACCCCACCGACAGGGTCCCGTGCTCGAGCACCTCGGCGACGGCATCATCAGGCCCCAAGTTCTCCGAACCGATCCAGACCCCCTGCCCCATGAGGAAGGGGAAGTTTCGCACCAGCTTGTGGGACTGGATCTTGAGCCGGTCGAGCAACTGGTCGATGACGAGGTCGATCATCCGGTCGAAGGAGGTGAAGAAAGCATTGACGTCGTGGTTGGCCTCGATCGCCAGCCTCGGCAGGTTGATCGAGGTGAAGGAGAGGTTCCCGCGTCCCCAGGTCTGGGCCCGCGAGGGGTCATGGACGTTCGACATCACCCGGGTGCGGCAGCCCATGTAGGCGATCTCGGTCTCGGGATGGCCGGGCACGTAGTACTCGGCGTTGAACGGGGCGTCCTGGAAGGAGAAGTTCGGGAAGAGGCGCTTGGCACTCACCCGGCAGGCCAGCCGGAACAGGTCGTGGTTGGGGTCGTCGTCGTCGAGATTGACGCCCTTCTGCACCCGGAAGATCTGGATCGGGAAGATCGCGGTCTCCCCGCCGCCCAGACCGGCTTCGGTAGCCTCCAGCAGGCAATGCATCACCATCCGCGCCTCCGGGCTGGTGTCGGTGCCGTAATTGATCGACGAGAACGGGGTCTGCGCCCCGGCTCGCGAATTCATGGTGTTGAGGTTGGCGATGAGGGCCTCCATCGCCTGGTAGGTCTGACGACGCGTCTCCTCGACAGCCTGGCGACGGACTCTGTCGGCGACCCGGTCGGTGTCGTCGATGAGCCCGGCGAACAGTTTCGCCACCTGCTCCTTCTCATGGGCCAGCGCGGCGCCATCCGGCTCCAGCACCCACCCGGAGGCCGCCTCGCGCACCTCGTCGAGATACTCCTCGTCACCACCGAGGACCTCGAAGGTCCTCGTCAGACCGGTTTGGGCGGCCTTGACGAAGGTCTTGGCGACCCCCGGCGCCATGTCTCGGTCAAAGTTCGGCACCGCCTGGCCACCGTGTTGGTCATTCTGGTTGGACTGGATCGCAATGCAGGCCAGGGCCGCATACGATCCGATCGATTGCGGGGCTCGCAGCACGCCGTGGCCGGTGGAGAAGCCGTGCTCGAAGAGATCGGTGAGGTTGATCTGGCAACAGGTGGTCGTCAGGGTGAGGAAGTCGAGGTCGTGGATGTGGATGTCCCCGTCACGATGGGCGGCGGCATGGGTGGGGTCGATCACCTCGAGCAGGTTGAACTGCTTGGCCGACTCGGTTCCGTAGCGCAGCATCGACCCCATTGCGGAGTTGCCGTCGACGTTGGCGTTCTCCCGCTTGGCGTCAGCCTCCTCGGCGGAGGCGAAGGTGATCTCGCGCAGGGTGCGCATGAGGGCGGACTGCTGGTCGCGGGCGACGGTGCGACGCTGACGGTAGAGGATGTAGGCCTTGGCGACGTCGTCATGTCCCTGATCCATGAGGGCCTTCTCGACGAGGTCCTGGATGGCCTCGACATCAGGGGTGTCCTCACCCATCTCGCTCAGTCGGGAGAGCACCTCGAGGGCGACCTCGGAGGCCAGGAGTTCGGGGGCGTCGATGCCGCAGGCGACGAAGGCCTTGCGGACGGCCTCGACGATCTTCGTCGAGTCGAATCCGATGACCCGCCCGTCCCTCTTGCGGATGGATGCTGGTACTGCTCGCTGCTGGCTGATGGACACCGGATGACTGATGGACACCGGATGAAGGGTGGTCGACATGCTCTCTCCTCGAAGCAGCGCACGAGTGGAGCAAGTTCGCCCCGGGTCGTCCCGCGCGCCCGTAGTCGTACCGGGTCGCTGACCCGGGCACTGGCAGGTCTTCGGACTTCAGGGCTTTCCGTCGCCAGACGGGTTCCTACCGAGCGACGCTTCCCAGCCGGATGGCCAGTGCGTGTGTCGCCGTCGTTCCCTGTCACCGCTGCGGGGCAGTTCCGGTTTCCCACCGGATTCCCTCTTTCCTCCCATCACCGCCAGATGTCGAGAAACCCCTACATCTGGTGTTCCGTGATGGAAACCAGCACAAGATGAAGGGTATACGCGTCTCGAAGCATCCGCACACCCGCCCCCTCGTCTCGCCGTGGCGGGCGCGCTCCCCCGCGATCAGAGCCAGTTGCCACGCCCTTCGGATCGCACATCAGGCTGGCATCATGGACACACGCCCAGGGAAAGGACACAACCCATGGAGATCACCAGCACGTCCATCAAGGAAGGCCAGCCGATCGCCCTGGCCTACGCCCACACCGATGCGGGCGGCAAGAACGTCAGCCCGCAGCTGAGCTGGACGCCCGGCCCAGAGGGCACCAAGTCCTACGCGATCACCATCTACGACCCCGACGCCCCCACTGGTTCCGGCTTCTGGCACTGGATCCTCGCCGACATCCCGGCCGACGTCACCTCCCTCGACGAAGGCGGCCCGCTGCCCTCCGGCGTGCGCGAGTGGACCAACGACTACCAGGAGGACGGCTACTCCGGCGCCTGCCCGCCGCCCGGACCGGCCCACCGCTACATCCACACCGTCCATGCCATGCCGAGCGAGCATCTCGACATTCCTGACGACGCCGCCAACGTCCAGGTCCGCTTCGCCATACACACCAGCGAGCTGGACTCCGCGTCGATCACCGGAACCTTCCAGCAGTCCTGACGATAATCAGAGCCGCCGACCACGTGTCGGCGGTTCCTGCTTGACTGGCGTCGTGAAGCTCCGGCAGACATTGCTCACCCTCCTCGTCGCCCTCGGCCTGGTATCGATGCCGTTTTCCGCCAGTGCTGAGTCAGCAACCCCCACGCCGACGACCACCAGCACCAGCTATGCCAGCGAATCCGCGGACTCCCCCAAACCTGCCGCGCCCATCACTCCCGGAGCAGGAATGGGCTGGGGCTCAGACCCGGTGTCCTCAGAACAGGCATCCCAGATGGAGTGTGCCTCCGTGATGTTCGTCGGCGTTCGCGGCTCCGGGGAAACCCCTCCCTATGGCGAGACCATCACGTCGATCCGTGACGCTGTGGCCCAGAAGTGGAAGGGCAAGGGAACCGTCCGTCAGGTCTACCTGGACTACCCTGCGGCTGACCCTCACACCCTGCAACAGGCATCGATGAGCAGTCTCCTCTTCGACGCAACCATGCCGTCGACGGAGTACTTCGACTCTGCGGCTCTGGGAGCCAAGAAACTCACCGCCCTCCTCAACGCCGAGAAGAAGCAGTGCCCCAAGGAGTGGGTCATCCTCGCCGGATTCTCCCAAGGTTCCCAGGCCATCACCCAGGCCCTCGCCCAGACCGACACCCCTCAGCGCCTGGCAGGTGCCATCCTGGCCGGGAATCCAGACCACTACCCAGGGCAGAACGTCCAGGAACTCAGTGGAGATGCCGACCGGTCAGCCATCGGAATGGCTGCCATCCTCTACTACTTGCGAGAGCGCGCCCATGCGGCCCCCGGGGCCAACCGTGACACCCAGATGCGGGCCATCATCAAGGCCACCCTCAGTCTGAGTCAGGAATCCCTTGATCAGAAATCTCTGGACGCTGACATGGTCAAGGCCGGGGCGGCGATTCCTCCCGAGGCCTACCCAGAAACCTATTCGGTGTGCTTGAAGGGTGATCCGGTCTGCGACACCGCGCCAGCCCTGACGCGCATCCTCACCTTGCAGTCAACCTGGCAGGACGAGCTCAACCAAGGCCGTCCCGTCCACATGGGGTACACCCGAAGCGTCCTGGAGGCTTCCCTGAATCGCATCGCCCAGCGCGCGAATGCCGTGGGAGCCGCCGAGGCCAAGGGTGCTCCCATCCCTCATGGACAGACGGTGACGGTCGCGACTCGCGAATGGGGCCCGTTGCAGATCGCCGTTGCGGTCGGTGCTGGAGTGCTCGGTCTGGCACTGGGCTGGTTCCTGGGACGAGCCGGACGACGTCGTCAGCGTCATCACCGCTGGCACTGAGACCTCACAGCTCGAAGAACCACTGCCCAGTAGTCAGCACGCCGATGACGTCGGCCAGCAGAAGGCCTCCAAACGCAGCGAGCATCGCTGAGATACCGCGATGAACAGCGACGGCGTGGTCCTCGCGGATGCTCGTCACCATTCGGGTGACGCGGTCAGGCCCACCGATGAGGTAGGCGATGACGAGGACGATGAGCAGGCTGTGACTGCAGACAACCCAGATGAGGGACTCGGTGACGGCCCAGCTGACATGCGGAAGGTGCGCGGCATGGACGAGCATCGCCCAGAATGCCGGGTCGATGAGCGAGGACAGGCCCACCAGGAGACCGCTGACGGCCAGAGCCCCGGGCGCCGTCGAACGCGGTGCAGCTGAGGTGTCCTCGTCCAGTTCCTTCGTCGCCACCCCGGGACGCAGTCGCCATGCCGCCCAACCCAGGAAGGCCACGCCAAGGATCGCCACCACCCACACCCAGACCAGGTGCGGAACATGTAGTCCATGAATTCCCAGCCGGGTGAGCAAGGCTCCCAGACCGAGCACTCCGGCAACCCCGAAGATGGCGGAGGTTCCCACCGAGGTGAGCAACACCATGACGACGCCGCGACGTCTGACGCCCAGACCGAGGGCCGCCAACAGCACGAAGGACCCCAGGGGGTCGAAACCGGCGATGCCCAAGGCGAAGGCCGCGGCGAGGAAGGACAGCACGGGGCAAGGCTACTCGGTACGCAAGTGACGCCCTGTCGGCCCCGTCATGACGCAGCGGGACAGTCTCGATTTCACTTCGATTCCCAATCCGTGCTACCGTCTCCGAGTTGGGTCCGCCAGACGGACCCGATGCGCGAGTGGCGGAATGGCAGACGCGCTGGCTTCAGGTGCCAGTGTCCCTTGGGACGTGGAGGTTCAACTCCTCTCTCGCGCACAACTTCACGTGAGCCCGATAACTTCACGCAACTCCCGGTCAGAGATCATCTGGCCGGGAATTTTCGCGTTCTGCGTGGATCTTCTGTTCACCGAAACCTCCACCATTGATCTGGGGGCGCAGGCTCACTTGGGGACGTCGCTGTCCACCAAGGGGACCGGCCCCTGCGCACGCACATCATGCCAAGTCATCGGCGAGGCGATCCTTGGCTCGGATACCCCGCAACCCCATCAACGGACCAATCAATGCCAGCAGACCGAGTACAGCCACCCAACCCAGGACCCAGTCATGTGGGACCGACAAGTGAAGCGAGTGGGACATTCCGTGCGCGAGGACCACGGGTCCTATAGCTACGAGGCTTGCAAGAAGTCCGCAGGTCGCCACCAGTAGCAGGCTCTGGATGATGGGAACCTTACGGCAGAACTTTGGTGGCAGGCCGATGGCCAGGAGCTGTCGACTCTGACCCCGCGCCGTCTCGCCAAAGGAAGAACACACACCCATGGTGATGGTGACTCCGATGACAAGCAGCGCCAAGCACACAGCCCACAAACTGGGGGGGAAGTTCCGGCTTCGGCGGGGCTTTGTAGTAGGTCAGAACACGCGGGTCCAACTTCTGAGTGTGAACGAACTCGATTGCTTTCGCGATCTGGGCCTCGTCAACACCGACGTACACCCACCGGTCGGGCATGGATGCTGCATGCAGTGCTTTGACAGAACTCTCCAGCAAGACTCCGCCATATATGAAACTCCATGTCGGAGGAACCTCCACATGCCGAGTCGGCACGCCAACGCGACGCCCGCTGTCCAAGGAAAGTTCCACGGTGCCGGGGAATTCATCGAAGCCCAACATCGCACCGTCCTGCAATGCGGCGCGTTGCCCTTGGTCCAACGTGACGCCAAGAACACGTTCAGCTTCTGATGGCTGGGCAACTACCATGACCCCCTGCGCCCCCGGAGTTCCGGTGGGGGAAATCTGACCCTCCAGGATGTGGACCGCCAGGGGTGCGGGAAGCCCCGCACCGGCTTGTATCCGCTGCGGCAGATTCTTTGGCAACGGTTGGCCACTGGGAGACTGGACAACCAACTGTCCGGGGATCGCCATGCTGAGCGCGGCACTGGAACTCAGGTAGGACGCCATGATCACAGTGACGCTCGCAGGGATCGCAAGGCACATGCACAGAGCTGATCCCAGGGCCCGGACCCTGGGCCGATCGGCGCGCACATTGGTCAGCGCCAGCAGCCCGGACAGGGATGGCAGATGTAGCACGGCGATGAGTCCTGTGAGGATGTCGGGCACGACCAGGGCCAGACCCAGAGCACTGAGGACAACGCTTTTGACGGCACCATCGAGCTGACGTGCACCATAGACAGTGATCAAGGCAGTCATCAGCAGCCTCACTGCCCCAATCCGTCGGCCCCAACTCAAGAGCGAGGCAAATCGGGCGGACCCCTGCCCCGGACGCCACGATACGTTCTGGAAGATGGCGATACTCAGCAGCGAAAGAATGACGGTGAGCCCCAAGAGTGACAATCCCAGAAGAATCACCGGGGCTGCGGGGCTGAGTGGCTGGGTCATGAAGTGCGGCAAAACGGCGGACCGTATCACTTGCCCGGCGAGCCAGCCGATTCCGACACCAACCAGGCAGGCTCCGAGACAGACGAGTAGAACGACACCGAGAGTGGGGAGCAGGGTCGCCGACATGGGGATACCCATGCGAAGCATTGCGGCGCGCTCTACCTGGAGAGACCTCGACAGTCGAGTGGTCGTGGTCAGCTGAACGGCACCACACAGGAGAAGACAGGGGATCACGATCAGGTATGAACTATGCGCGAACAAGGACCGCTGGGCGTGGCCCTGCAGGAACGCACGATCCAAAGCCCCCGCGTGCAGGTCATCGACTGACGTACCAGATGCTTGTGCGATCACAGGAATCATGGCGTCCAGCTCAACCCCGTCCCACAGGTACTGGGTCGTAGAGGTGAGGTCGGGGTACCCCGTTGACGCGGCGGCCGACATCTGCCGCCAAGTCCCAGGTGCGCCCACAACCTCCAGCCCCTTGGTGGCATAGACATCCCGAAAGGTTCTGACCACGGCAAGACGAGTGGAGTTGCTGAAGGCCCTGATGGTGGAGGGATTACCAAGACGCACCGAGAGCGTCTCCGACAGCATGACTTCACCGGATCGACTGGGCCACCGTCCCACCGCAAGCGCGTAGCGGGAGGGCTTGCTCCCCTGCTGCCACTCCATGTATTCGAGACGATCCTGCGGACCGGTGGACAGACCCGTGGAGCGAAAGCCGTCGATCTGGAGATCTGATCCGTATACGGCAACGCGCACATTCTTGGCGCCGGCCGCCGTCATCGCATCCAGAACGGCGCGATCCGGGTAGCAGGTAGCCTGTTGTTGATGGACGACCACGGAGGCGCCACTTGGGCCAAGCTCGCGATCCGCAACCTGAGCACCACTGAGCGCGAAAGACGACACAGCGATGTACAACGCCACGACCGCTGCCATCACAGCCAGCAACGGCACTGCCGCGGTGAAGCGGCTGCGGTTGCGACTCCAAATCCTCAACAGTGCGATGTTCAGACTGTGACTCACTTGATGATCTGCCCATCGCGCAGCACTGTCATTGAGTCGCAGAATCGGCCCGCGATCGGGTCATGGGTGGCAACCACCACACACATTGACCGTTCGTGCGCCAGAGCGGCGAAGAGCTTGAAGAGCTCCTGCGAGTTAGCCGAGTCCAGCGCCCCGGTTGGTTCGTCGGCCAACAGAACTCGTTGCCCCCAGCCAACGCACGGGCGACACCCACGCGCTGGCGCTGACCCCCCGACACCTCTGACGGCCGACGGTCACCCAGTTGGTCAATCCCAAGGCGGGCCAAGGCGTCCTCAGCAGCCCTGCGACCTTGGGCACGGTTTTGGCCACGTGCCCACAGTGGTAAGGCCACATTTTCGATGTTTGTCATCTCCGCGATGAGATTGTTGTCTTGGAAAATGACCGACACATGTTCAAGCCGGTGCCGAGCCCGTGCCGCCTCATCCAATTCGGAGACACGTTTACGGTTCACCTCAATTTCCCCGGCATCGGGGACGTCCAGACCGGCGAGCAGATTGATCAGCGTGCTCTTCCCCGATCCGCTCTCCCCCATGAGGGCGTGTAGACCCGACGACGAAAACTCAATATCTACGCTTCGAAGCGCTTCAACCCGACCCGCACCAACACCGAAGGATTTGGACACTCCAACCGCAGCAATCATTCTCGTCCCTTCGAAACCTGTTCAGCAGGAACCGTTCGTGGCTCAGAAATATAGCAGCCAGCCCCAACGCCATGGAGGACGACCTTATCCACCTTCACAATTCTCTCTTTCTAGGGAATCCCATTGATGAGAATGGCCTTCTCCCATACGCAGAGCTTAATAGAACACCCTCACCCTGAAAGTGAGAGATTTTGATATATATCCGAAAATACAACGATATGCGTCCGAAAGTACAGAACAGAGCATGCTTAGCTACTACTGAGCACGACAAAACACATCCTGACGTACGGCCAGGACACATCATTCCAGTTTCATGATCTCTTGTTTCTACAATTTTTTCGGTAGACACGGAATATCGGAAGAATCCATCTTTCCACCACTGCCACTTGGAGCGAGCGAGACGAGCAGATAGTTGCCGACCCGGATATAACATGTGAATGATCCCCGGTAGGGCTACTGGGTGATTTTGATCTCCATCCGCGAGCGCACATAGATACTCCTGCAGCGAGGACAAATAGTTAGAGTCGCTCGACAAAACAAGACGAAGTCGCCCGGTGGCGACATCACATTCAACCGATGCTGCGAGATCAGATGATCCATCGACATTCTTGAGTGGTTTTTTGCACGCAGCCAACGATTCGAAACGATCCATTCCCCTTTGATACTTGGCAGGAAGGGTGACCTCTGTCCCGTCATGGGCGCCCCCGTATACGTACGTCCCACTTCCAGTCACAACGACCGCCAGCCCCAGGGCACCAATCAGGTCCATCCGGCAACGGTGCGCTGAGGGAAATATGAGCTACATCCTCCGTGGCCTACCCACAACACTCTTTGCCATGAGGGTTCTTCAAACGGGATCAGGGAAGATCGGCCAGAAAGGCACGAAAGGCCTCCAACCCCTCTGGCCGCACCGTGAAATGAGCCCATCGTCCCCGCATTTCCTTGTCGACGAGCCCCGCTTCCACGAGTTTTTTGAGGTGATGGGACAGCGTCGGCTGACTCACCCCGAACAGGCCATCGAGATGGCAGGCGCACACACTGGCGCCACTGTTCGCCGCGATGTGGTGGAAGACGCGCAACCGCACTGGATCCGACAACGCCTTTGCCACGACGGAGAGCTCCTCGGCACGCGAAACCGGCAGAGGTGACGAGTCGGGCTCACACACATCGTCGGCCGACACAACTGGAAGCGTCGTCTTCATGCCGATAATCCTACCGTCGCCATATTGACACCCATCAATACGACCTCCTACTATCAACATATAGACGTTCATCAATGTGATCGCAGGAGGTCCAGATGCCCACCATCCGTGTCTACGAGCCCGCACTGTGTTGCAACACCGGGGTATGCGGCGCCGATGTCGACCAGGAACTCGTGACCTTCACCGCCGATGTCAACGCCCTCCAGGCACAGGGAATCGACGTGCAGCGAGCCAACCTCGCCACCGACTCAACTCGGTTCACCGAGAACCCAGTCGTCGTCACTTTCCTCCAGACCGCAGGTTCCGAGGCCCTCCCCCTCACCCTCGTCGACGACGTCACCGTCCTCACCGGTCGTCACCCCAGCCGCGACGAGATGCTGCGCTGGGCCGGCCACACTGACACCTCGCCACATGTCGAGCTTCCCGTCATTGAGGACTGCTGCTCAGATCACGGCACATCCACGTCCTGCTGCGGGGGTTCCCAGCAGTCGTCCGGTTGCTGCTGACAGTACGCGAGCCTCAGGAGTTCCCCATGATCCAATTCATCGAAGACGCCCCGCGCCACTTCTTCTTCACCGGCAAAGGAGGAGTGGGGAAGACGAGCGTCGCGTGTGCCACCGCGGTCGAACTGACACGCCGGGGCAAACGAGTCCTCATCGTCAGCACGGACCCTGCCAGCAATGTCGGCCACGTCTTTGGCCAGACGATCGGCAACCGCATGACCCCGATCGACGCCGTCCCCCGACTCGACGCCCTCGAGATTGATCCGGAGCAAGCGGCCGAGGCCTACCGCAATCGGATCATTGACCCGGTGCGCGCCATCCTTCCCCCCAGCGAGATCGCCACGATCACCGAACAGCTCTCCGGGTCATGCACTGTTGAGATCGCGTCGTTCAACGAGTTCACCAACCTGCTGGTTGATCCGTCTCGTACCGCCGGCTACGACCACGTCATCTTCGACACCGCACCCACCGGCCACACCATTCGCCTCCTCCAGCTACCCGGCGACTGGACCGCCTACCTTGATGCCGGCAAGGGCGATGCCTCCTGCCTGGGCCCGATGTCTGGTCTGGACAAGAGCAAAAACACCTACCGAGCTGCAGTCGAGGCCCTCACGGACTCAAACGTCACCCGACTTGTCCTCGTGGCACGCGCCCAGCCGTCAAGCCTGCGCGAAACGAACCGCACTCTCGCAGAGCTCGCTGAGATCGGTATCCAGGCTTCCCATCTCGTCATCAATGGCCTTCTTCCCCATGCCGACGACGCTGACCCCCTCCACCGCGCCATTGAGGAACGCGAGCACGCGGCCCTGGAGGCCATGCCAGCCGGTCTCGCTGCCCTTCGACGCGACGACATACCCCTCAAGGCGACGACCATGATCGGCGTCGAAGCCCTGTCCCACATGTTTGCCGGGGACGAGGCAGATCACCCTGACGATGACGTCATCGTCGACCTGCCCGAACAGCCAAGTCTCAACCAACTCATCGAAGATCTCGCCGACCAGGAGCACGGTCTCGTCATGACGATGGGCAAGGGCGGTGTCGGAAAGACGACGATCGCTGCCGCCATCGCGACGGAACTGGCTCGTCGTGGGAAGAAGGTCCTTCTCACGACGAGTGACCCAGCAACTCATCTTGCCGCGACACTGGATGGAGAGATGGCTGGCTTGACGGTTGACTCCATTGACCCCGAAAGGGCGACCCAGGCCTATCGCGAGCGCGTCATGGCAACCCGAGGAAGCAGCCTCGACGAGGAGGGACGAGCCGCACTTGCCGAGGACCTACGCAGCCCCTGCACCGAGGAAATCGCGGTCTTCCAGGAGTTCAGCCACGCTGTCAACACGGCCCGTCATCAGTTCGTCATCATGGACACCGCCCCAACCGGCCACACCCTTCTCCTCATGGACGCCACCGGCTCGTATCACCGGGACGTCCTGCGTCACATGGATTCCGCGCAGCGTCTCCATACGACGACCCCACTCATGTGCCTGCAGGATCCAGAGCACACCAAGATCATTATCGTCACCCTGCCGGACACCACACCTGTCCTCGAGGCGACATCTCTCGTGACGGATCTTGCTCGCGCCGACATCCACCCCTGGGCATGGGTCGTCAACAACTCGCTGGCAGCCGCCCACCCCACGAGCGCCCTCCTGGGACGTCGGGCCCGCGACGAAGTGACCCAGATTGAGAACGTGACCGCACAGGCCACCCGCTGGGCTGTCGTACCAGCCCTCGCCAACGAACCCATTGGCCAGGCACACCTCGCGGCTCTCGCTTCAGGGACGGAGGATCCTTCCTGACGGCCACTTGTCCAGGTTCCCCATCACAGTGACCATTCGTTTCCTTTCATCAGACGAAAGTGCAACAACCTCGCCGCGCGGTGGACCGACTGGGGCGTGACTTCTTATCTTTTTGTTGTCAGCCGGACTCAGCCGGCACATGCACCCCCACCAGGTGCCGACCAACGCAAGGAGGACACCCATGATCAAGAATCGCCTCGTCGCCGCTAGCGCAGCTGCCGCCCTCGCCACCGGAACCGCTCTCATGGCCGCCCCGGCCCACGCGGCCGACGCCACCCCCGCCCCGACCCCTGCTCCGTCCGCCACCGCCATCGACACCTCGAAGCTGCCAGTCCAGATCGACTTCGACTGCCTCAAGAACAACGCCCACGAGCGTCACCAGACCGAGATCAAGATCGCCAAGATCCTCATCGAGAATGGCACCGCCAAGACCAAGGCCGTGGCCGTCGACTCCGCCAAGGAGATCGTCAGCACCGTTCTGAAGAACCCGGCTCTGCTGACCGACAAGACCGCCCTTGTCAAGAAGGTCGTCAAGATCGTCGCCGACAATGCGCGCAAGGCCTTCGGCGACACCTCCGACCTTGGCGACCTGAAGCCGCTGGCTCAGGAGATCGTCGCCAACCTCAAGAAGGCCAAGGTCTGCTTCACCATCAACCTGCCCGGCAAGACCAAGCACGTCGGCCACCTCGGTGACATCCAGACCGCTGCCTGGGTTCCCGCCAACCAGGTGCGCTGAATCCAAACTGTGAATAACTTGAGCCAGGCAACCGTGTGACTCATGTCGCCTGGCATTAATGGGGCTGCAGGATCATCCTGTAGCCCCATCTGGTCGCATCACCACCCGTTGCCATCGACGATATCGTCGCCCCGATCCACCATCCCCGCCCGCCAAGGGCTCAACCGTCCAGCGTCCGCACGGCTGTGCACGAATCACATTTGCTCCGCGACCATCTGACCAATTCCAGACGTGCACACGTTCACAGGTCTGCCGAATGGACCCGCGCCCCCTAGTCTCACGACACGAGCCGTACGGCTAGCCATTTCAGAGCAAAGGAGCTTGGACATGATCTTTATGAAGAAAATGAGCGCATTGGCCATCGCCGGCACCATAGCCATCACCGGGGTCTCCATGACGGCGTCTCCCGCCCTCGCTGCCGACAATGCCTCGACCCCGGTGGCCGCGGTCTCCGCCCAGCCGAAGCTCATCACCGGCTACGTCACCAGCACCGATCACTGGGGTACCAAGCTCTTCTTCCGCAAGAACATCGTCCCGAACGCCAAGGGAGCAGTCGTCATCGTCCATGGTGCCGCTGAGCACTCCGGCCGTTATGACTACCTGGCCAAACGCCTCAATGACGCCGGCTACTCGACCTACCGCTTCGACCACCGCGGACACGGACGCAGCGCTCGTCCCTACGTCGACAACACCATCCCGCGCGGCAACATCGACGACTGGCACAACCTCGTCAATGACGTCCACCAGTTCGTCAGCACTGCCCACCAGGAGAACCAGGGCAAGAAAGTCTTCCTCTTCGGCCACTCGATGGGTGGTTTCGCCGTTCAGTCCTACGGTGCCAAGTACCCGGGAACCGTTGACGGCATCGTCAGCAACGGTGGCGGCATCGCCGTCAACCCGTGGGGCCATGACACCGAGGAGCCCGAGATCATCACGGCTCACGACCTCACCGAGGCTGAGAAGAACGCCGATCCGACCATCAGTCAGAAGCTGCCCATGGAGAAGCTCACCAGCTTCAACGGCATCCTGCTGACCCAGGCCGTGCGCAACCCGAAGGCGATTCACCTGCCCTCGACCGTCGCTGAGGCCTTCATCCAGTTCACGAACCCGCTGTCGAGCGGCGTCTGCACCGACCCGGCCGTTGTCGAGGACTACAAGAAGGATCCGTACAACAACAAGTACCTGAGCCTCGGCATGGTCAAGCAGATGGGCGTGGGCCAGGTCTACAACGCCTTCAACGCCCCGTCCTTCACCGAACCGACCCTCATCATGCACGGTGCCAATGACGGCCTTGTCCCGGCCTACTTCGACACCAACTGGTACAACGCCATTGGTTCCAAGGACAAGAGGATCATCCAGTGGAAGGGCCTGATGCACGAGACCATCAACGAGCCCGTCAAGGATCAGGTCGACGACACGATCATCAACTGGATCGACGCCCACAACAAGTGACCTTCATCCTGTGATTTCCTGACAGCGGTTGGGCCGGAACAAGACCGACCCAACCGCTGTGTCTGTGCAGCCCATAAGTCAGTGACGGATTACCCTCACAGTGGCGTCACAGCGCAGTCTGGTCCTTTTCCCTCGCGACACGGCAAGCCCATTTTCGGGGATCCGAACATACGCTGTAAGGTCTCCCTCATGTTGCTGAAGCCTTCCCTTACTCGGAGAGTCGCTGCCGTCGCACTCACGGCATGCCTGACCCTGAGTGCCTGCTCCTCGAACGATGGGCCCAAGGATTCTGCCCAGTCAGGAGGATCCCCGAGCTCCGGCTCGGTCGACGCCACCTTGACGAAGATCCCCGCAGCACGGGCCGGCGCAACTGACATCACCTTCAAGGCCGCCCCGGAGAAGGTCAGGGCCACCTACCCCCGCTTCGCGAAGGCACGGAACCTCAGCATGGCGGTCGAGGTCATCAAGGGCCGTATGCTGCGCGATGCCTGGCAGCAGGACGCCTCTGACGTCAACGTCACCTCCCAGATCATCGCCTCCAGTGAGGCCGTCCTGGGGGTTCTGGTGACCAACACGACGACCGTCAAGGGAAAGAAGCAGACGATCCCGGCGAGCGTCTGGTACTCGACTGGGGCCAAGCAGTCGTACTCCTCCCCGGCACTCATCGAGGCTGACCAGTGGGCCAACCTGACGCCGGCCCTGCAGGAAGCTGGCAAGGACCAGTCCCTCGACGGCGGCAAGATCGCCGCGGCCGCCAAGGCCAAGTCCGCCCCGTACGGCAACGGCCCCGCCCTCGGCTTCGACCATGACGGTGACCTCCTGGCCACCTTCGCCTCAGGCGTCCTCAGCGACCATCCCATCACCCTCGTCATACCGTCTGACAAGGCCAGGGGAATGCTCAGCAGCTTCGGCACCCAGGCCCAGAAGGCATCAACGAATCCCGGCAAGTTCACTGGGACGACGTCGCAGCCAGTCGACGAGTCCCTCAAGTCCACCGACACCTCGACTCGCCCCTCTACGGCCGTCGGTCCGGACTGTCGGGTACTGCACTGCGTCGCCGTCACCTACGACGACGGGCCCAGCGCGATGACCCCGGAACTCCTCGACACCATCAAGAAGTTCAAGCTCTCGATCACCTTCTTCCAGATGGGCAACAGCATCAAGGCCTTCCCGGAAACTGCACAAAAGGTGGCCGCCGCCGGCATGGAGATCGGCAACCACACAGTAACCCACCCGAATCTTCCGGTGAAGACCCCCGACCGTATTCGTCGCGAGTTGGAGCACAACTCCCGGCTCATCAAGGAGTTCACGGGTGCCACCCCGCTGCTCTTCCGTCCGCCTTACGGCGCCCACAACGACACCGTTGACGAGGTCGCCAAGGAGAACGGCATGGCGATCATGCAGTGGCAGATCGACAGCGAGGACTGGAAGAACCGTAACCCTGGCATGACGTACAAGAATGTCATGACGGCTCTGCCCTACACCGCACCCATCGTCCTCGAGCACGACATCCAGAAGGCATCGATTGACGCCGCCCCGCGGATCTACAAGGATCTGGAGGCCAAGGGCAAGACGATGGTCAGCGTCAGCGAGATCTCCCTCAACACCGGCGGCTACCAGGCTGGCCATGCCTACTGCAACGGCACGGTCAAGGAACAGAGCGGCTACAACTGCAAGGGATGAGAATCCAACCGGGAGCGCGCACGGCTTGGGAGGGCCTCGCCCTGCTGGCCTGTGCCGCGCTCGGATTCCAGCTGCTCATCAGTGGCCGCGTGCACCTCTTCGTGGGCACCATCATCACCACGTTGCTGTGGATCGCATGCCCCATCCTGACGATCATGGGTTTGTGGACCCTCGTCCGGGCAGTGCGCCACCCGAACACTGCCGGGCACCACAGAAATCGGATCGGCATGCTCATCGTCGCCCCCGTCGCGCTGGGGATGTTCGTCCCGCTGCAGCCGCTGTCCTTGCTGGGGGCCGCCAGTTACCGTCCGGCAGTCCGCGGTGCCAGCCCGTCCCCGGACCAAGATTTCTCGGACTCGTGGAACGACGGACCGCCCAAGACACCCAAGTCGGTATCCCCGGTGGCCATCGATCCCAAGACCGGAAAAACCGTCGGCGGATACGACAACGGCGGCGACAACATCGACTCGGACCGTAACGGCCCGATGGGCCCACCGCCACAGCACTGGCCTGCTCTCAAGGGCAATCCGGCCGAGCTCACCATCTATGACTACGTGCAACGAGCTGACGATTCTCGCGGCATCGCCACTCTCAAGGGCCGCAAGCTGACGATGATCGGCTTCGGCAGCGCCGCACCTGAGGACCCCGACCACGCCTGGGTCCTCGCCCGGCTCAAGATGTGGTGCTGCGTCGCCGACGCCCTGCCCTTCATGACGACGATGGTCGATGCCCCGTCGCGTCCTGCCGGCGGCTCGTGGATCCGCGTCACCGGCACCTATCTGCCCAGTTCTGCCAACGGTGACACCCGTTTCAAAGTGGATCGCTTCGAGAAGATCCCCGTTCCGGAGAACCCCTACATATGAGCGAGCTGCCACCCCAGGCCAATGCCTGGCTCGTCATCTTCGTCGGCATCTGGCTGCAGGCGCTGCCCTTCCTGCTGCTCGGGACGGTCATCTCGTCGACGCTGACGGCCTTCCTCAAACCACACACCCTGGCCCGTTTCCTGCCACGCCGCACCGCCATGGCCGTTCCGGTCGCTGGTCTCGCCGGTATTGCTCTTCCTGCCTGTGAGTGCGCTTCCGTACCCATGACCAGGTCCCTGGTGAGGGCAGGGGTCCCGACCGCCGCCGCGCTGACCTTCATGGTGGCCTCCCCCGCCATCAACCCAGTCGTCATCACCGCAACCGCGATTGCCTACACCGTCACCCCCAAGATGGCCCTGGCTCGATTCATGGCCGGGCTGCTGGCTGCCGTCCTCATCGGCCTGGGATGGATCTGGTTGGGACGTCCACTACGCGGAGTCGACGACGGGTCAGCAGGATCAGCTGTGGAGGTAGCCTCCTGCGGAATCCATGGCCATGCCCCGGAACGTCGCACACTGTCGACGATGACCGAGACCTTCCGCAGCGAGTTGGCCCATGACTTCATCCAGTCGTGCGGATTCCTCGTCATCGGCGCCGCCATCGCCGCCACCGTCAAGGTCTTCGTCCCGACTGCCTGGATGCAGGCCCTGACGAGCAATGTCCTGCTCGAGGCTGCTGTGCTAAGCCTGTTGGCCGTCATCGTCGCACTGTGTTCGGAGGCCGACGCCTTCATGGCCGTCTCCCTGACGAGCTTCTCCCCCACCGCTCAGCTGGCCTTCCTGGCCATCGGGCCGGTCGTTGACGTCAAACTTATGGCGATGGAGGGTGGAGCCTTCGGAGCCGGGTTCCTGAGACGGTTCGTCCCCCTCGCAACATGCTGCTGCTTCCTCTCGGCCCTCCTCATCGGCACAGTGATCTTTCCCTCCTGAAGGTCCTGCACTGATGCTCACACCCTCCTCTTCCGAACGGGACGCCGTGCAGCAGGAGGCGCGATCAGCTGAGAATCCGAAGAACTCACCCAGAATGTCAGGCACGCCCGGCGTTGTGTTTCTTTCCCGCATGAAGTCCGCCCTAATCTAAGACCGTGAGTGCCTCCCCGCGCCGCTCGATTCGAGCCCTGGCCATCGCCTTGGTGGTCCTGTTCCCTCTTGGAGCCTGCTCTCACGATGACGGGACACCCGAGTCCTCACCCTCGGGCGTCCGTTCCAGCTTGAGGTCCACCTCAATCGCCACCGGCAACGTGTCGGGGGCGTCAATGACGACGACGTCCTTGGAGAAACCGTCCGAGATTTCCGTCAAGGTGCCCACCATCACCAAGGCGCGCAATCTCAACCAGGCCATCGAGGTCGTCCGGGAGCGCACCCTGCGCGGATCCGCCTGGCAGTCAGCCTCCAAGGTGACCATGACCGGTCATTTCATCTCGTCGACGACTGATCTGCTCGGAGTGGAACTCCAAGCTGAGATCACCAAGGACAACAAGACCTCCAAGGCAACGACGACCCTGTGGTACGACGCCACGATGAAGCAAACCCTGTCGGCCAGTGCTCTCATCTCCTGGCCCGATTGGCCAAAGTTCAGTCAGCAGGTCGTCAAGGTAGCCAAGGCTGACGGGCTCGACGCGACGAAGGCAGAGGCCGCCCTTCAGCAGCCGCAGGCTCCCTACGGGACTGGGCCTGCCCTGTCCTTCGACAGCAGGGGAGACATGCTCGTCCGCTTCCCCGCCGGAGCCCTTGACGCAGTGCAGCGCACCGTCATGATCAACTCCAAGACGATCTCCCCGATGCTCAGCGGGCTCGGCCAGAAGGCGTTGGGAGCATCCCTGCACCCGACCCCCTTCACCGGCACGGCGTCCGCGGACGTGACCTGGTTCGCCAAGCTCAAGACCAGCCCGAAGCCGGCTGATTCCCCCAACACCAAACCCCTTCCGGGCGGCCCGGGCACCAAGTCGACCGGTACGCCCACGCATCCTTCGACGGCGATCGGCGTCGACTGCATCGTCGAGAAGTGCGTCGCACTGACCTACGACGACGGCCCCGCCGACACCACGGACAAGGTCGCGAACAGCTTGTCGTCAGCGAAGGCGACAGCCACCTTCTTCCAACTGGGAACCAACGTCGACGCGCACCCGGACACCACCAAACTCCTTGCCGGTTCAGGTTTTGAGGTCGGCAGCCACTCGACGAGCAACCAGACCCTGACGAAGCTCGGTCCCAAGGGACGAGCCTCCGAGATCACTGACGCGGCAACCTCCCTCGGCAAGCTCACCGGCCGTCCGACGATGCTCTTTCGTCCTCCGTACGGCGCGCACAACGAGCGGGTCGATGCGACCATGGCCGAGCAGAACCTCGCAATGGTCAACTGGACGGCGGACTCCAACGACTGGAAGGACCGCGACGCGACCAGGATCACCAAGACCGTGACCGAATATGCGACCACGTACACCCAGCCGATCATCGTGCTTCACGACACGTATTCCTCGACGGCTGACGCCACCAGCGGCCTCATCGACGCCCTGCGCAAGAAGGGCATGACCCTCGTCACCGTCTCCGAGCTGACGGTCAACACCGGTGGCCTGGAGGCCGGCAAGACCTACTGCCGAGGCACTGCCGTCAACCAGAGCGGTTTCGGCTGCGCAGCCTCTTGAGGCACAAACCACCATCAACCGCTGGTTGAGGCCATGAATCTCTGAGGCGCGAGTTTTCGGATTCCCTCGCACCCCTCTGATCCGCTCAGGCCTTGCGGAGAACCTTGTGCACGATAGGCCTGAGCAGGTCCATGACCTCGTCAATGTGCAGCACCTTTGCCATCCCGAGAACGATGGCGACGAAGAGCACCCCACCAACGAAAGTTCCACCGGCATGGCCAATCCAGGCGCCGTGTCCGGCAGCGTCGATGCCATGGGCGACGAAGTAGGTCGGGATGGCGGCAATGATGGAGGCCAGGGACAGCCTGAGCCACAGTCGGTGAACCTCTCCCATGCCAATCCCGCCAAGCTGACGAGAGGCGACGACGATCCACGCCGTCGCTCCCACGAGGTTGGCGATGGTCTGGGCCGCTGCCACGACGAGCAGGGCTCCCTGCGGCGGGAAGATGAACATCGTCACCAGGATGACGAGCTGGGTGACGGTGGTGACTGTCTGCATGATGAGGTTGAGCTTGCCGTCCTCACGGGCGAAGCAGTAGCGCTGCTGCAGGGTCGTGATACCAAAGGGCAACAGGCCAATACCCATGATCGCCACGGCCCAGGCGAGCGCATCGATCTGGCTGGGTTCCAGGGAGAAGACCGTCTGGATACCGGGGCGAGCCAGCACGACCATCGCCAGGGAACACGGAATGATCGCCAGGGCCGGCATCTCCAATCCCTGTCGCAGCAGCTTCTTCATAGCGGTGTCATTGCCATCGGCATTGGCCCGGCTCATCCGCGGGAACAGAGCGGTGAGAATCGACGTCGTGATGAAGCTCTGCGGCAGCATGAAGATGAGGAAGGCGTTGTCGTAGGCACTGATCGACGACGACACTTCGGGGTGCACCAGGCGCACATGGGACAGCATCTTCTTCATGATGATGCCGGCAAGCTGGGCGATCACCAGTGCTGTGAAGGTCCACACCGTGATACGAGCGGCCGCTCCCAGCCCGTAGCCACGAACACCCCAGCGAGGCCGCCAGCGGAAACCACCGCGGTGCAACGGGATGATGAGGAACAACCCTTGAATGACGATGCCCAGGGTCGTCGTACCAGCCAGCACCCAGACCATCTCCGACGTCCAGGTGGCCGGATCCGGGTGAGCACCAAACTGCACCAGGAACCACACCAGACCAGCGATCTGCACCACATTCGCCAGCACCGGGCTCCACATGAACGCGGCGAACTGGTTTCGCGCGTTGAGGACCTGCCCGAGGATCGCGTAAAGGCCGTAGAAGAAGATCTGCGGCATACAGATGAAGCCGAAGAAGACCGTCAGGTGGCGAGTCGCCCCGCTGGAGGAGAAGTAGAGATCCAGCAGCCACGGCGAGGCCACGGTTGCCAACACCGTGACGACGAGGACCGACGCGAATGACACCGTCAGCAATCGGTCGACGAATTCCTGGCCACCGTCAGGCTGCTTCATGGCCTTGGTGATCTGCGGAATGAGGATGGCGTTGAGAACTCCTGCGCTGAGCAGGATGAACACCACATTCGGCAGTGTGTTGGCGGCCTGGAAGGCGTCAAGAGCCAGTGAGGTGCCAGCGGCGATGACGGTGAGCAGGTAGGTACGCACGAATCCGAGGACTCGCGAGACCATCGTCCCGGCCGCCATCACCATGCTGGCGCGACGCAGCGACCCCTCGGCGGGGACATTGCCGGTGGAAGGTCGAACCTGGGCGTCGATCCGAGGAATGGCTCGAGTGCGATCGACGTCCTCATCGGCGTCCAGATGGGTCAGTGCGCGGGTCGAAACATCGGCGCCGAAGGTGACGGCGTCGATGTCGAGACTGTCGTAGACGTCGACCGGCGGGGCTGCCTCCGGAAGGTGGAGAAGATCGTAAACGTCGTCGTGGGGTTGGGGCATCGTCGCCTCAGCGGCCGGTCCCGGCATAGACGACGGCTTCACCCTCAGCGTCCAGTCCGAAAGCAGTGTGGGCAACGCGAACGGCCTCGTCGACCTGATCGGCATCGACGACCACCGAGATCCGAATCTCGGAGGTCGAGATCATCTGCAGGTTGATGCCGGAGTCGGCCAAGGCACGGAAGAAGGTCGAGGTGACGCCGGGGTGGGACCTCATGCCCACGCCGACCACGGACACCTTGCCGATCTGGTCGTTGTAGAGGATCTGCTCGTACCCGATCTCGTCCTTGGCAGCCGTCAGCGCATGGACGGCGGTCGGGCCATCACTCATCGGCAGGGTGAAGGACAGGTCGGTGCGACCGTTCATCACTCGCGAGGCGTTCTGGACGATCATGTCGATGTTGATGTCGGCGCGCGCGACGATGTCGAAGATCTGGGCAGCCCGACCCACCGCGTCAGGGATCCCGGCGACGGTGATCTTGGCCTCCGATCGGTCGTGGGACACACCCGAGATGATGGCCTCTTCCATGTCAGATCCCTTCGTGATGTCGGCAAGGTCCTTGACCCAGGTGCCGGGTTTGTCGGAGAACGAGGAGCGCACGTGAACCGGTACGTCCTCACGGCGGGCGTACTCGACGCAACGCAGGTGGAGAATCTTCGCGCCACAGGCGGCCATCTCGAGCATCTCCTCGTAGGAGATCTCGGGGATGCGACGAGCCCCCGTGATGATGCGCGGGTCGGCGGTGAACACCCCGTCGACGTCGGAGTAGATCTCGCAGAAATCGGCACCCAGCGAGCTCGCGAGCGCGACCGCGGTGGTGTCGGAGGCTCCACGCCCGAGGGTGGTGACGTCCTTCGTCGTCTGCGAAACACCCTGAAATCCCGCGACGATGACGACGTCACCGGCTTCCAAGGACTTCTCGATGCGTCCAGGAGTGATGTCGATAATGCGGGCATTGCCATGGGCGGCGGTCGTGATGACACCAGCCTGGGAGCCGGTGTACGAGCGGGCCGGGATGCCCAGGTCGGACAGGGCCATGGCCAGCAACGCAGCGGACTGACGCTCACCGGTCGTCAGGAGCATGTCGAGCTCTCGCGGAGCCGGCTGGGGGGAAACCTCAAGGGCCAGATCCATGAGATCGTCAGTGGTGTCACCCATGGCGGAGATGACGACGACGACGTCATTACCAGCCTGCTTGGTTGCGGCAATCCGGCGCGCCACGCGCTTGATCGATGCTGCGTCGGCCACCGAGGACCCACCGAATTTCTGGACGACTCGCGTCATCAACCCTCCTGCCAGGCTCGGCAGACCAAAGTCTAACCGGCGTCAGATAGCGACCCCTCCGTGGTCAGGACGGGAGCGCCCCGGCCTGCTGCTGGACCACCGTGACGAGACCGGGACCGTCAGGCGCGACTGCCACGATAGTAGGAGCACAGGGGTAAACCAGCGAAGGACCGGCCTGTGGAGCGGCATCGAGGCGGCATCGCATCCCAAGCCCCCTCCAATGCAGTCCGCAACGTCACAATTCACAGCCTCACCACATCGTCAACACCACCGCAACGGCCTGTGCCGCTCGGGTATGTCCGGACCCTCACGTATCCTTGGGGCCATGCGCTCAGACAGGCACGGCAAGCTCTACCCCTTAGCCATGTTCGGAATCGTCAGCATCCTGGCCGGATTGCTGGTAGCCGGATTCGTCGTGCCCGTCACTGCTCTGGCTGGTGGCACCGCGACGATGGTGGCTGACAGCATGGAGGACCTGCCTGCGGAATTGATGAGTACCCCGCAGGCCCAGAAGTCCCACATCCTCATGGCAGATGGGTCGGTACTGGCCACCTTCTACGACGAGAACCGCGAGTACGTCCCGTTGTCGAAAATCTCCAAGGAGATGCAGACCGCCCAGGTGGCCATTGAGGACAACCGCTTCTTCTCCCATGGCGCGATCGACCTCAAGGGCACCGCGCGAGCCCTGGTGGGCAATGTCTCCGGATCAGCTCGTCAGGGCGGTTCGACCCTGACCCAGCAGTACGTCAAGCAGATCCGCATCGAGGCCGCCGTCGCAGCTGGCAATGAGGCGGGCGCGCAGGCTGCCCAGGAGCCGACGATCACCCGAAAGGTACAGGAACTGCGCTACGCGGTGGCGATGGAGAAGAAGCTCTCCAAGAAGCAAATCCTGGAGCGGTACCTCAACATCGCCTATTACGGTGACGGCGCATACGGCGTCGAGTCCGCGGCCCGTCACTACTTCGGGACGACGGCCGCCAACCTCGACCTCGCACAGTCGGCGATGCTCGCCGGCCTGGTGCAGAACCCAGTCGCCTATGACCCGGTGAACCATCCTGAGGCCGCCATAAACCGCCGGAACATCGTGCTTGGCCGGATGGCTCAGCTCAACCTCATCAGCGCTGACGAGGCCCGGAAGGCGGAGGCGGTCGTCTTCGACAAGTCGAAGGTCGTCTACCCGAAGAATGGCTGCATCTCCTCGAAGTACCCGTTCATCTGCGACTACGCCTACCGGAGCCTGCTCCAAATGCCGAGCCTGGGCAAGAACCCGTCCGAACGGGCCAAGATGGTCAAGCGTGGCGGACTGACGATTCAGACGAATATCGACCCAAAGGTCCAAGACGCTGCTCAGAAGGCTGTTTCCGACGTCGTCGGCCCGAAGGATCCAGTACTCGCCGGAACCGCGATCGTCCAGCCTGGCACCGGCTTGCTCCTGGCGATGGCGCAGTCGCGTCCTGTCATGGGCGACAAGTCCGGCCAGACCTATTACAACTACATGGCGCCCGCCTCGATGGGTGGCGCCACTGGTTTCCAGGCAGGTTCGATCTTCAAGGCCTTCACGACAGCCGCAGCCCTCGAGAAGGGCATTGCCATCAACAAGCACTACACCGCGTCGTCCCCCATGGACTTCACGGGAGAGAGGTTCACCAACTGCAAGGGCGCCTTCAAGTCAGGCCCCTTCCGGGTACGCAACTCCACCGGTCACTCGTGGAACATCGGTTTGCGTGAGGCCGCGGCATGGTCGGTGAACACCTACTTCGTCCAGCTGGAGCAGGACGTCGGCATGTGTGAGGTCACCAAGATGACCCAAAACGCAGGAGTCAAGCTCTCCAGCAGCAAGGACATCGTGACCGCCTTCCAGCACGTTCCGTCGTTCACCCTCGGTACTGCGTACGTCTCCCCGCTGTCGATGGCCTCGGCCTACGCAACCTTCGCGTCTCGAGGTGTCCGGTGCGATCCGATCATCCTCAAATCGATCAAGAACCGTAACGGCTCTGCCATCAAGGTGCCGACCGGCAACTGCAAGCGGGTCATGCCGCAGAAGGTCGCCGACGGCGTCAACTCAGTGCTGTCCGGGGTGATGGACGCCACCGGCATGCCTGCCACCATTCCCGGGGGCTACCCGCAGGCCGGTAAGACCGGTACGACCGACGCCCACGAGGCTGCTTGGTTCGACGGTTACACCCCACAGGCCGCTGGTGTGGCGATGATCGCCGCTGACGGCAGCAACCCCTACTTCCGCGGCGACAAGTCTCGTTCCATCAAGGGAATCCGGACCTCCACCGGGGTGTACCTCAATGGTTCCGGTGGTAGCGACGCCGGCAAGATCTATCGCGCCGCTATGGCAGGCGCCCTCAAGGACAAGCCTCCGACGGACTTCGTCTCACCGACGGACGAGATCCGTTATGGCAAGCTCATCCAGATCCCGAACACCGACGGCATGACCTATTCCCAGGCCAAGGCTGCCATTCGCAAGGCTGGATTCCGGACCAAGATGTGGCGTGTCTGGGACGACTCGGAGCCGGGGACCTATCTCGGCTCGGATCCTGAGGGCAAGGCCCATTCCGGAGAAGCCGTCGCGCTGAAGGTGTCGAAGGGTCCCGAGCCCGCACCTGAGCCAACCTATGCTCCGCCGCCACCGCAACAGAATCAGCCGAACAACCCGGGCGACAACCAGCCCGGAAATCGACAGAACCCGAATCCGCCGCGCGATCAGAACCAGCCCGGAGACAACACCGGTGGCAGCAATGGGCGGGGACATGGCGGCGGTCAGCAGAACCCACCTGGTACGACGAGGCCTCGCTGACATGAAAACCTTCATGAAGGCAGCTGGTGGGGTCCTTGGAGTCGGCGTCGCCGGACTGACCTATGGCGTCATTGAGGCCCGTCGGTTCACGGTACGCCACGTCGAGGTACCGGTGCTCAGGCCCGGCAGCTCGCCGCTGAGGGTGTTGCACCTCTCGGACTTCCACATGCTGGCTCGCCAGAAGGCCAAGCGGGAGTTCATCCGTGGACTGGCCGACCTCGAGCCGGATCTCGTCATCGACACCGGTGACAATTTCTGTTCGGCTGACTCCCTGCAACCCCTCCTCGACGACATGGCAGGGCTGCTGGAACGTCCGGGAGCCTTCGTCTTCGGGTCGAATGACTACTTGATGCCGGCTTTCACGAACCCGTTCTCGTATCTGCTGCTGGGACGTTCACACGCTTCGGAGGGGCCCGTTCCGGAGCTTCCCCACGAGGAGTTGAGGCAGGCGTTCATCTCGGCAGGGTGGCTGGACCTCAACGACAAGTCGGGAACGTTGGAGGTGACTGGTCATCGGCTGGTCTTCCGCGGAACTGACGACGCCCACCACGACCGTGACCATTATGAGGAGGTCGCTGGACCTGCAGATGATGACGCAGACCTCAACATCGGCGTCACCCATGCGCCCTACCTCAAGATCCTCGACGCCATGGTCAGCGATGGCATGGACATCGTGTTCGCAGGCCACACCCATGGTGGCCAGGTGTGCCTTCCCGTCAAGGGCGCCATCATCACCAACTGTGACCTCGACACGGACCGCGTCAAAGGGCTGTCACGGCACAGCAGCGGTGGGCGCACCGGATGGCTTCATGTCTCGGCCGGAGTAGGGTCCTCCCCTTTCGCCCCGTACCGGACATTCTGCCAGCCGGAAGTGACGCTGTTGACGCTTGTCCCCCGGTCCTGACGGGGATCGGCTTGGCGCTTTCGATCAAGCTGCGTTAGAGTATCCGTCGGTCCTCCTGTTGAGGAGGATGACCGTGGTCGCGGGGTGTGGCGCAGCTTGGTAGCGCGCTTCGTTCGGGACGAAGAGGTCGCAGGTTCAAATCCTGTCACCCCGACCATCCGGTTTCTTCCCCTGACAATGATCGTCAGTACGTATCCTCTCCCATCCTCTGATCGTGGGTCACTTTTCACCGTAGCCCAGACGGGTTCCCCCCAGAACGTCCTTTCACATGCCGCAATCCGTGGATTTTGCACAACAGTTTTGGGTTGCACGGTTTCCGGTCTCGCATGGACAGATGCCCAGCGCTGAACACCTGCCCGTGACCGTCCCCACGCTCCAGGTCACCGAACCGCCCCAGGGTGGCACGTTTGTTTTCCAACCCCTCGGAATACTTCGGCCCCCGGAGTTGTTCCACCACTGGACGCAACTGAAGGAGGACAAACATGGCTGCACGCGCACTCATTGCCGTCACCGACTTCGGAGTTGAGGAGGCCGAGATCGTCGAGCCCCTCAACGCCCTCAAGAAGGCTGGTATCGAGGTGACCGTCGCCTCCAACAGCGGCGAAGCTATTCAGACCGTCACCGGCGACAAGGACTGGGCGTCCAAGGTTGACGCCGACTCCAAACTGGCTGACGCCAAGGCAGCCGACTACGACCTGCTCGTCATCCCTGGTGGCACCGTCAATGCGGACACCCTGCGTGTCGACGAGGACGGTCGTCGCTTGGTCAAGGAGTTCTCATCCGCAGGCAAGCCGGTCGGAGCGATCTGTCACGGGCCGTGGGTTCTCATCGACGCCGGCGTGGCCAAGGGCAAGAAGATGACCTCCTACATCTCCATCCGTCCGGATCTCGAGAATGCCGGGGCCAACTGGGTGGACGAGGAGCTCGTCCGCTGCCCGGGCAACGACTGGGTGCTCATCACCTCGCGCAACCCCAACGATCTCCCGACCTTCACCAAGGCGCTGGTTGACGAGGTCGCCTGATCCTCACATCAGCTTCGTGGCAAGGGCCCTCACCCTCGGGTGGGGCCCTTGCTGCGTCCATTCTGGCGGCACGGCGAGGGAGGAAACCGCGTCAGACAGCGGTCCACAGGCCCCACTCTCGCCGCATCGTGAGACTCGCGTCCACTTATGAGGACGACTCTGCCTATGTTTCAATTTGGTCACGATGTCGTCTCACCGTCATGAGACGAGCGCTGAATGGGTCTCACGGGTGGCATGGTGTCCCGAACAACCTGGGATCGTCGGGTAACTGCCGACGAGACGTGAGAAGGAGGCACCATGCGTCGAATGAGCCCACTCATTGCGCTGTCCCTCGCAGGCTTGATGGCATTGTCAGCTTGTGGCGAGGACGTTGCGGCCAAGGATGACTCGGCCGCTGGTTCGTCGGCGACGGGAGGCAGCAACAACAGCGCCCCCGCCAAGGATGGGGGTTCGATCACCGTTCGCGGCTGCACCCCGCAGAATCCGCTCATTCCGTCCAACACCAACGAGACCTGCGGCGGAAACGTCCTCGACACCGTCACCGCTCGTCTCATCCACTACAACTCCGACACCGCCAAGCCGGAGATGGACATCGCCGAGTCCATCGAGACCAAGGACAACCAGAACTTCACCGTCAAGATCAAGCCTGGATACAAGTTCTCCGACGGCACCGAGGTCAAGGCCAAGAACTTCGTCGACGGCTGGAACTGGGCTGCCTACGGCCCGAACGCCCAGCAGTCCGGCTACTTCTTCGAGCCGATCGAGGGCTACGCCGACGAGCAGTGTGACGATGAAGCCTGCAAGACCAAGCCGAAGTCCACGACGATGAGCGGCCTCAAGGTCGTCGACGACCACACCTTCACCATCAAGACCACCGAGAAGGTCTCGAACCTCGAGGTGCGTCTGGGCTACACCGCCTTCGCCCCGCTGCCGGATGCCTTCCTCAAGGATCCGACCGCCAAGAAGTGGGAGAAGATGCCGATCGGCGCCGGACCGTACAAGGTCACCGAGAACACGGCCACGGCCATCACCGTCTCGAAGAACGACCACTACGCCGGCAAGTACAAGGGCCACGTCGACAAGGTCACCTTCAAGATCTACAACGACGCCAGCCCGGCCTACAACGACACCGTCGCCAACCACCTCGACGTCAACGACCTCATCCCGACCGACCAGCTCACCAACGACCAGTGGAAGAACGACCTGGCCAACCGTTGGGGCATCCGTCAGTCCGGTGTCACCCAAACCCTGACCTACTCCGGCAAGGACAAGCAGCTGGCCGACAACAAGGACCTCGTCAAGGCCCTTGCCATGGACATCGACCGCGAAACGATCACCAAGCAGATTTTCGCCAGCTCCCGCACCCCCGCCGACGGCTGGGTCTCCCCCGTGGTTGATGGGTACAAGAAGGACCAGTGCGGCGAGATGTGCAAGTACGACAAGGACAAGGCTCTCGAGCTCTACAAGAAGTCCGGCGGGTACAAGGGCGTCCTGACCATTGCGGTCAACGGTGACGGCGACCACAAGGCCTGGTCGCAAGCCATCTGCAACGGGTGGAAGAACGACCTCGGTCTGAAGTGCCAGCTCAAGGTCACCCCGGATTTCAAGACCCTGCGCGACATGGTCAACAAGCGGTCCGTCGACGGCTTCTTCCGTACCGGATGGCAGATGGACTACCCGTCCATCGAGAACTTCCTGACGCCGATGTACGCCACCGGCGCCTCCAGCAATGACAACGACTACTCGAACAAGGCCTTCGACGCCAAGCTCAAGGAAGCCGCTGCCGCTACGGACTCCCAGCAGGCCAACAAGCTCTACCAGGAGGCCGAGAAGATGCTGGCGGACACCCCGCCGACCGTCCCGCTGTGGACGACCTCGATCCCGTTCGCGTGGTCGGACAAGGTCGCCAACGTCAAGCTCACTCCGTTCGGCTCGATTGACCTTCAGTCGGTCAGCGTGAAGTGATCCATCCCTGATGACGCATCCGTCGGTCCGCTGAAGTTGCCCAGCGGACCGACGGTGTCGTGAGGAACACCATGTTCAGATATATCGTCAGACGCACACTTCAGATGATCCCGGTGCTTATCGGGACGACGTTCATCATCTTCTGTCTGGTCTTCGCCTTGCCGGGCGACCCGACGGCCGGTCGATGTGGTGAACGTCCTTGTCCGCCCGCCTATGTCGCGGCCTTCCGAGCCGAGTACAACCTCGACAAGCCACTCCTCGTCCAGTACGGCCTGTACTTGTCGAAGCTGTTGCACGGCGATCTCGGCGTTGACTATTACGGCAACACCGTCGTCTCCGAGCTCGGTGCTCGCTACCCCGTGACGATCAAGCTGGCTCTCATCGCCGTGCTCATCGAGATCATCGTCGGCATCCTGGCCGGTGTGTGGGCCGGTGTGCGACGCGGCAAGTTCGTCGACTACTTCGTCCTCGTGTCCTCCCTGATCGTCATCTCCATCCCGATCTTCGTCATCGGTTCGCTGGCCCAGCTCATCTTCGGCCTGCGACTCGGGTGGTTCCCGGTGACGGCCGGCGACGGATCGTGGGGTGAACTCATCTTGCCGGGCCTGGTGCTGGGAGCGTTGTCGGTGGCCTATGTGGCGCGTCTGACGAGGTCGAACCTGCTGGAGAATCAGCGAGCCGACTACGTGCGCACCGCGAAGGCCAAGGGCATGTCACCGGGCCGCATCGTCAACGTGCACACCTTGCGCAACTCACTCATCCCCGTCATCACGTTCATCGGATACGACTTCGGCGCCCTCATGGGTGGTGCGATCGTCACCGAGCGGATCTTCAACATCAATGGAATCGGCAACTACGTGTATCGATCGATCAACCAGCGCGACGGCGTCTCGGTGGTCGGGTCGGTGACCTGCCTGGTGTTGGTGTATTTGTTCGCAAACCTCCTCGTCGACCTGCTGTACGGGGTGCTCGACCCGAGGATCAGCCATGACTGAACCACGCACGAACCTTCCCGATTCCCCGCTGGGGGCCGACGGCCCAGAGGCCCTGGCCGAGCCGATTGCCGCCCCCCGCGAGAACGACGTCCTCGGCAACTCCAAGCCACGCTCGGTGTGGAATGACGCCTGGGACTCCCTCAAGAGCAATCCGCTGTTCTGGATCTCGGTGACCCTCATCGTCATCTTCTTGTTGATGGCGGCCGTCCCGGCAATCTTCACCTCGAAGAATCCCACCGACTGCAACTTGTCAGCCGCTCGTCACATCCCCTCCGGTGTGCACTGGTTCGGCACTGACATCCAGGGGTGTGACGTCTACGCCCGGACTGTCTACGGAGCCAGATCGTCGATCCTCGTCGGCGTGCTCGCCACCTTGGGGACGACCCTCCTTGGTGCCTTCATCGGCTTGATCGCCGGATTCCGGGGCGGCTGGCTCGACACTCTGCTGAGCCGGACTGGTGACGTCTTCTACGCCATCCCACTGTTGCTCGGCGGCATCATCATTCTGTACACCTTCCCCAATGAGCCGGGCACTCCGTATCTCGTCATGGTGCTCAAAGTGGTGGGAGCCATCGTGATCCTGGGTTGGCCGTCCTTGGCTCGACTCATGAGGTCGTCGGTCTTGCAGGTTCTGCCCCACGATTACATCCAGGCCGCTCGGGCGTTGGGTGCCTCGTCGTGGCGGATCATCCGTCAGCACATCCTGCCCAATGCCATTGCCCCGGTCATCGTGGTGGCCACCATCAACCTGGGCGCCTACATCGCCATCGAGGCGACGCTGAGCTATCTGGGCATCGGTCTGCAGGAACCGGCCATCTCGTGGGGTGTGTCGATTTCCGACGCCTCGGGTCTGGGCTACGTCCGATCGGCGCCCTTCATGCTGCTGTTCCCGTCGCTGTTCCTGTCTCTGGCGGTGCTGGCATTCATCTTCCTCGGCGAGGCGGCACAGGACGCCTTCGACCCCAAACAGCACTGAGGTTTCGACATGGCACGAAAGACACTCACCAGCGCCCGTCTTCACCTGGAGCCGGTCGACGGGCTGCTTCTCAACGTCGACGACTTACACGTGGAATTCCGCACCCGAGACGGTGTCGCCAAGGCCATCAACGGCACGAGCTTCACCCTGTCCGAACGGGAAACCCTCGCGATTCTCGGCGAGTCCGGGTCGGGCAAGTCCGTGACGGCCCAGGCGATCATGGGAATCCTCGACTCCCCTCCGGCCAAGGTCACCGGCGGAAAGATCGAGTACTGCGGGGTTGACCTGCTGACGATGCCCGAAAAGAAGCGTCGTCAGATCCGCGGCGAGCACATCTCGATGATCTTCCAGGACGCCTTGTCGTCACTGAATCCGGTTTTCCCGGTCGGGTGGCAGATCGCCGAGATGTTCCGTATTCACCGCGGTATGAACCGCTCCGACTCGATGTCCGAGGCCATCCGCCTCATGGAGAGGGTGCACATTCCGGCGGCCAAGGAGCGCGCCGACAACTACCCGCACCAATTCTCCGGCGGTATGCGTCAGCGCATCATGATCGCGATGGCCATCGCGCTCAACCCGTGGGTGCTCATCGCCGATGAACCGACGACTGCCCTCGACGTCACCGTCCAGGCACAAATCATGACCCTGCTCAAGGAGCTCCAGGACGAGTCCGGGATGGGTCTGATCCTCATCACTCACGACCTCGGCGTCGTGGCGGACGTGGCTGACGACATCGCGGTGATGTACTGCGGCCGGTTCGTCGAGCATGCTGACGTCCACCGTCTCTATGACAACCCGGCTCACCCGTACACCGTGGGTTTGCTGGACTCGATTCCGCGTCTGGACCAGAGGGGCAGCGAGTTGTATGCCATCGGCGGCCTGCCGCCATCCCTGACGAATCTGCCGTCGGGGTGTTCCTTCCACCCACGTTGCCGCTGGGCCACCGACGAATGCCGCGCAGGCGGTGCACCGAAGTTCGTCGAGGTCGAGCCCGGACGTTGGGCTGCCTGCCACCACACCGAGGAGGTGCTCCACCGTGACCGCTGAGACGACGACCTCGACCAGCGCAACCGCTGCGACGAGGCCAGAACCCATCCTGTCAGTTCGCGACCTCACCAAGCATTACCCGCTGAAGTCCGGGGTGGTGCGTCACACCGTCGGCCATGTCAAGGCCGTCGACGGCGTGAGTTTCGATCTCTACCCCGGCGAGACCCTCGGTGTTGTCGGGGAGTCCGGCTGCGGAAAGTCCACCCTGGGGCGGCTGTTGGTGGCCCTCGAGCCACCGACCTCCGGGACGATCACCTTCGAGGGGCGTGACGTCACCCACCTCAGGGGATCGGAGATGCGCAAGCTGCGCCGTGACATCCAGATCGTCTTCCAGGATCCGTACACCTCGTTGGATCCGCGTATGACGGTCGGAGACATCGTCAGCGAGCCCTTCCGCATCCACCCTGACGCCGTTCCGCGCGGCAAGAGGACCGAGAGGGTCAAGGAACTGCTGGACCTCGTCGGCCTCAACCCCGAGCACATCAACCGCTATCCGCACGAGTTCTCCGGGGGCCAGCGTCAACGCATCGGTATTGCCCGCGGCATCGCGCTGCAGCCCAAGGTACTGGTGTGTGACGAGCCAGTGTCGGCTCTGGACGTCTCGGTGCAGGCCCAGGTCGTCAACCTGTTGCAGAAGCTGCAGCGGGAGTTGGGAATGGCCTACATCTTCATCGCCCACGACCTGTCGGTGGTGCGTCACATCTCCGACCGGGTGGCCGTGATGTACCTCGGGCGGATCATGGAGATGGGTGACGAGGAGCAGATTTACGAGCGCTCCACCCATCCGTATACCCAGGCCTTGCTGTCGGCAGTTCCGGTACCCGACCCGTCCTTGCGCGGGCAGCGGCATCAGATCCTGTTGCACGGAGATGTGCCCTCCCCCGCCAATCCGCCGACCGGCTGCCGCTTCCACACGCGGTGCTGGCGGGCTCAGCCGCTGTGTTCGGAGAAAGAGACCTCCTTGAACATGCACGCCGATGGACAAGGGGAGCATGCCTGCCGATGCCATTTCGCGGAGATCTTCGAGAAGGCCTCGGACGACGTCAAACCCGGTGACCTGACCGCCTAGTTGTCCGTTGACTGGGTCAGCCATCCGGGCTACGACACGCAGTTGCCAAGAACTGCCTGAACGTGGCGATGTCCTCGTCGCCATGGGCTTTTCCTGGCGGCCGGAGGACGCCTGCCGCAGAGACGGGGACGGGTAGCGCGCCGCTATCTGCCAGCTGCGCCGGTTCGGTACAGCTGCGCCGGTTTTATGCAGTTGCGCCGGCTTTCCCACCCCCAAAAATCCAGCGAGTTCTGCCAAGGCCTGGCCTCCGAATCCCAACGGCACCGTCACGACGCCGATTCCTTGACAGAGCTCGTCGATGCCTCCGGATATCACCGCCCGGCTAGGCTGTCTGGGTGCTGACCCTCATCTCTCCCGCCAAGTCTCTGGACCTCGAGAGTCCTGTTCCCAGGAGCCAGTCCACCGAGCCTCGCCTGCTCGACGAGACGGCCAGGCTCGCCGAGATCATGGCCGACAAATCGGTTGCTGACCTGCGCAAACTCATGGGGGTTTCGGAGGACATCGCCACCCTCAACGTCGAGCGCTACCGCGACTTCCAAACCGGCATCCCCGACACCGCGCGTCCCGCCGGCGTCACCTTCGACGGGGCCGTCTACCGAGGCATGGACCCGCAGTCCTTCGACACCCGCGACTGGACCGAGGCCCAGAAATCACTACGTATCCTGTCCGGTCTCTACGGTGTCCTCCGTCCCCTCGACCGCATCCAGCCCTACCGCCTCGAGATGGGTACCGCCCTGCGTACCCACCGCGGCAACACCTTGGTGAGTTGGTGGGGAGACCAGCTCCGTGATCTCGTCTCCGCCGACCTCCAGGAGTCCCCCGGCCCGAAGGCCATCGTCAATCTGGCCTCGGCCGAGTATTTCCAGGCCGTCGCGGGGATCGACGCGAAGATCATCTCCCCGCGCTTCGAGTCCCGGGACCGTCAAGGACGTTGGAAGGTCATCTCCTTCACCGCCAAGGCGGCCCGCGGCCTCATGGCCGGATGGATGATCCGTAACCGTGTGCGCACGGTCAAGGCACTCACTGATTTCCATAACGGCTGGGAGTACTGCGACGAGGTGTCCTCCTCAGACATCCCCGTCTTCCGCAAGTTCGACTGATCCTGGACCCTGGCAGCCTGATCCACCAACCTGCTGACAACGCGCGGCACCCGCCACCCCGAAGATCACCAGGGTGACGGGTGCCGCGTTCAGGGACCGGACGGATGCCAGGGATCAGTCGGCACATCGATCAGCAACGGCACACTCTTCACTGCCGATCGGGTCCAGGTCGACCTGCGTCATCAGCGAGTCAATGAATCACCCCCAGTTCCAACTCGTTGTTCGTCGTTCATTCCGGGACACGCATTGTGCGCGACCCCGCGGTCTCACTTCTTGCCGTAGCGGCGATTGAACTTCTCGACGCGCCCAGCGGTGTCGACGATCTTGGCCTTGCCCGTGTAGAAGGGATGACTGGCCGACGTGATGTCGACGTCGATGACCGGGTAGGTGTTCCCGTCCTCCCACTCAATCTCCTTGGAACTGGTGGCGGTGGACCTCGTCAAAAAGGTCATGTTCGCCGAGATGTCCCTGAAGACCACGGGGTGGTAGTCGGGGTGGATGCCTTGTTTCATCGGTTTCCTTCCGGCCTTGGCGCGTGCTTGTCCAAACGACGAGTTCGCATCTCGTCAGCATCAGTATATGATAATGATTCTCACGTGCAAACCATGACAGGAGATACCAATGCCACGACGCTGCCAGGTCCGCGGCACCAAGCCGGGATTCGGTAACAACGTCTCGCACTCCCAACGCCACACGAAGCGCCGCTGGAATCCGAACATCCAGAAGAAGCGCTACTGGGTGCCGTCGTTGGGTAGGCAAGTCACCCTGACCCTGACCCCGAAGGCGATGAAGGAAATCGATCGCCGTGGCGTCGACGTCGTCATCGCCGAAATGCTCGCTCGAGGAGAGAAGATCTGATGGCCAAGAAGTCCAAGATCGCTGCCCAAAAGAAGCGCGAGAAGTTGGTCGCTCAGCACGCCGAACGGCGCGCCGAGCTCAAGGCCATCATCAAGTCTCCGACCGCCTCATTGGACGAACGCATGGAGGCATCGCGTAAACTGTCTACCCTGCCGCGCGATTCATCCCCCGTGCGGCTGCGTAACCGTGACCAAGTCGACGGACGTCCTCGTGGCTATGTCGGCAAGGCCGGTGTGTCCCGTATCCGTTTCCGTGAGATGGCCCACCGCGGCGAACTCCCCGGAATCACGAAGTCAAGCTGGTGAGACCATGGCAGTACCGAAGCGTAAGAAGTCCCGTTCGACCACGCGTCATAGGCGGGCCCAGTGGAAGACCACGCCAACACAGTTGGTTGAGATCCGCGTTGAGGGCAAGGTCCTGCGGGTCCCTCGAAATCTGGTCAAGGCCTACCACTCTGGGTTGATCGACGCCGAGGACTGAATCCTCGCAGCCTGAGCGGTCCAATGTGGCCGCTCGGGTCAGTTGATCACCCGAGAAGCGTTGATCCCGTAGGGTTGTCGTCATGAGCAAGCCCGAAGTGACCCTGCCCGATTCCGCCCCCGACGACCTCACCATCGAGGACATCACGGTGGGCGACGGCCCCGAGGCCTCCGCCGGAAACCTCGTCGAGGTGCATTACGTCGGAGTGGCCCTGAGTAATGGTCGCGAGTTCGATTCCTCGTGGAACCGCGGAGAACCGCTGACCTTCCAGTTGGGAGCCGGCCAGGTGATCCCCGGATGGGATGAAGGCGTTCAGGGCATGAGGGTCGGTGGACGACGCAAGCTCGTCATTCCCCACCACCTCGCCTACGGTCCGCAGGGTATTCCCGGCGTGATCGCTGGCGGTGAGACGCTGGTCTTCGTCTGCGACCTCGTCAACGTCATCTGACGGCGTCATTCGACAGCGCCATCTGACGTGACCCCGGATCAAGCAGTCGCTCGTGCCCGGGCCCTCGTAGGGTCCGGGCATCGTTGCGTGCTCGGACTCTGTGGTGAACCGGGCGCTGGCAAGACGACCCTGTCCCACCTTCTGGGCGAAGAATTGGGCGAGACATGCGCCGTCGTCCCCATGGACGGGTTCCACCTCGCCCAAGCCGAGATCGAACGACTCGGCCGCGCCGACCGCAAGGGAGCTCCCGACACCTTCGACGGGTGGGGATTCCTGTCTTTGGTGCGTCGCTTGGCCACCGCCGACGAACCGGTGGTCTACGCACCGATGTACCAACACGGGTTCGGCGAACCCATCGCCGGAGAGATCCCAGTAGCACGGGAGGTGCCGCTCGTCATCATCGAGGGGAACTACCTCCTCCTCGACGAGGAGCCGTGGTCCCTGCTGGCGCCGATGTTCACCCAGACCTGGTACGTCGACGTCGATCCTCAACTACGGATGGAACGACTCGTCCGACGACACGTCGCCGCAGGAAAACCCCCGGAATACGCCCTGACGTGGGCCAATGGCCCCGACGAACGCAATGCTGCGCTCATCCGTACGACGAGGACCCGTGCCGATGATGTCGTCCTGATGAACTGACGACGACGTCTCACCCTGCGCACCACCCGTGGTGATACCGTCGGTATGTCTCCTTGGCGAGACGACCCACGGCGATCACACCGACGCGATTCGCCCCAGCCCTGGCAATTGCGCGTGCTCCCTCGCAGGCGTCATCGCGCCATGGCGACACCACATCCGCATGAGTACGCATCTGGGAGCACCACCGATGTACGACAACAGCAGCACTGCCGCAGCCATGACGATCAAGCTCGACGCCGAGTTCCCACCCGACCCGGTCTTCCGGCCCGGCATACGACGAGCACCCTCACGTGGATTCCACCTCACCCCTGATCAGACCAAGATCGCGCTGCGCAATGCCCTGCGTTACCTTCCCCCGGAACTGCACGAGAAGGCCGCACCCGAGTTCCTCGAGGAACTTCGCACCTTCGGCCGCATCTACGCCTACCGCTGGCGTCCGGCTGGTCACCTCAAGGGCCGTCCGATCGACGAGTACGAGGGCCGCTGCACCGAGGGCAAGGCCTTCCAAGTGCAGATCGACAACAACCTCGACTTCGACGTCGCCCTCTACCCCTACGAGCTCGTCACCTATGGCGAAACCGGCAGCGTCTGCCAGAACTGGCTGCAGTACCGACTCATCAAGAAATACCTCGCCCAGCTCACCGAGGACACCACCTTGGTCGTCATGAGCGGCCACCCGCTTGGACTGTTTCCTTCCCGCCCGGAGTCACCCCGCGTCATCATCACCAATTCCCTCATGGTCGGCCACTTCGACAACCAGAGGGACTGGGAGATCTGTGAGGAGATGGGAGTCGCCAACTACGGCCAGATGACTGCCGGCGGCTGGATGTACATCGGCCCGCAGGGCATCGTCCACGGCACCTTCAACACCATCCTCAACGCCGGGCGCATCCGTCTCGGGATCCCCGCTGACGGTGACCTCTCAGGAGTGCTCTTCGTGTCGTCGGGACTGGGCGGAATGTCCGGGGCCCAACCCAAGGCTGCCGAGATCGCCCACGCCGTCGGAATCATCGCCGAGGTCGACATGTCGCGCATCCAGACCCGTCTCGACCAGGGCTGGGTGGGTCACGTCTCCGAGGATCTCGACGAGGTGTTCGCCCTGGCCAAAAAGCACATCGACGAGCGCACCCCGATCTCGATCGCCTACCACGGCAACATCGTCGATCTGCTGCAGTACGCCGTTGACAACGACATCGACATCCCGCTGCTGTCCGACCAGACCTCCTGCCATGCCGCCTATGACGGCGGCTACTGCCCGCAGGGCCTGACCTTCGAGGAGCGCACCGAGCTGCTGGCCCGTGACCGTGACGAGTACGCCCGCCGCGTCGACAAGACCCTGCGCAAGCATTTCGAACTCATCCGCACCCTCACCGAGCGTGGCACCTACTTCTTCGACTACGGCAATGCCTTCATGGCGACCGTCTTCGAGTCCGGGGTGACCGAGATCGCCAAGGACGGGGACTCCCGAAATGGGTTCATCTGGCCCTCCTACGTCGAGGACATCATGGGACCCGAGCTCTTCGACTACGGTTACGGCCCCTTCCGCTGGGTCTGTCTTTCCGGCAAGCACGAGGACCTCATCGCCACCGACCATGCCGCCATGGACTGCATCGACCCGAATCGCCGCGGCCAGGATCGCGACAACTACATCTGGATCCGGGACGCCGAGGCCAACGACCTCGTCGTCGGCACCCAGGCGCGCATCCTCTACCAGGACGCCAAGGGCCGTAGGGACATCGCGTTGCGATTCAACGAGATGGTGCGCAACGGCGAGATCGGACCGGTCATGCTCGGGCGGGATCACCATGACGTCTCGGGCACCGACTCCCCCTTCCGCGAGACCGCGAACATCAAGGACGGGTCCAACGTCATGGCGGACATGGCCACCCAGTGCTTCGCTGGCAATGCCGCTCGCGGCATGAGCCTGGTGACCTTGCACAACGGCGGAGGAACCGGCATCGGCAATGCCATCAACGGCGGGTTCGGGCTGGTCCTGGATGGTTCCGAGCGGGTCGACGCCGTCATCCGCAGCTCCTTGCTGTGGGACGTCATGTGCGGTGTGGCCCGACGCGGCTGGGCCCGCAACGACCACTCCATCGAGACGGCCACCGAGTTCAACCAGGAACACGACGACGCCCAGATCACCCTGCCCTACCTGGTCGATGACGCCCTCATCGACGGATTGGTGAAGTGATGACGACCTGGACAGCGGCAGCCCTGCTCGACGAGATCGCCGGGATCGGACGCAACGAAGACGGGTCCTACTCGCGGTTCTGCTTTCGCCCTGACGAGGTGGCCTTGCGGGAATGGTTCGTCGCGAAGGCCACCGAGTTGGCTCTGACGATCGTCACGGACATGAATGCCAACATCTGGGCTTGGTGGGGAATGCCGGGCCCGGAGGCCGTCCTGACGGGGTCCCACCTGGACTCAGTTCCTGGCGGCGGCGCCTATGACGGGCCGCTCGGCGTCGTCTCCTCCCTCGTGGCCGTGGCGAAGATGAAGGAAGCCGGGGTCGAGCCGTCGAAACCCTTTGCCGTCGTCGCCATGGCTGACGAGGAGGGCGCACGATTCGGCATGCCCTGTCTGGGGTCACGCTTGGCCTCGGGCAAGCTCAGCAAGGACGACGCCCGCAGGCTCGTCGCCCGGGACGGACAGAGTCTGCCGGACGCCTGGCGGGAGGCCGGCCTGGATCCTGATCTCATCGAGCCTGACGATGTCCTGCTCGATGCCTCCTGCTTCATCGAGTTGCACGTCGAGCAAGGGCGCGGGCTGGCTGACCTCGGCCACCCGGTCGCGATTGCCACGGCGGTGCGGCCGCACGGTCGCTGGCGTGCCGAATTCACCGGGCAGGGGAACCATGCCGGGACCACCCTCATCCCCGATCGCCACGACCCCGTCATCCCAGTGGCCGAAACCATTCTGGCGTCCCGCGAGGCCGCTGAGCGGGAGGGCTGCGTGACGACGGTTGGGCGGATCAACGTCGAGCCAGGCGGGACGAATGTCATCGCCTCGACCACGACGATGTGGCTGGACTGCCGAGCCGAGGATCCCGACACCGTCACCAAAGTCGTCGAGGAGATCCAGAAGATCTCAGCAGAGGCTGCTGACAAGCAGGGGTGCCAGGTCGTCTGGGCCCGTGAGTCATGGACCGACCGCACCGCCTTCGACGACGACCTGCGTCATCGGATGCTGCAGGTCCTCGGTGAGGAGACCCCGCAACTGTCGACGGGAGCGGGTCACGACGCTGCCACCTTGGCCGCGACGATGCCCACCGGGATGCTCTTCGTCCGCAATCCCACCGGAGCGTCCCACTGCCCGGCCGAATCAGCCAGCGACGAGGACTGCGAGGCGGGAGCGGAGGCTCTGCGGGCCGTGTTGGAGGAGCTGGTCAAGTGAGTGAGTGGTTCTTCCCGAAGGCTCTCGTCGAGGGGCGGGTTGCGCACAATGTGCGCGTTTCGAGTGATGCCGGCGTCATCACCGAAGTCACGGTTGACGCCCAGCAAGATCGCCACAGCTTCAGCGGCGTCGCTGTCCCGGGATTCGCCAATACGCACTCCCACGTCTTCCACCGCGGGCTGCGAGGAGCCGGGGAGGGGGAGGACTTCTGGTCCTGGCGGACCGAGATGTACCGGCTGGCCAACCGCCTCGACCCGGACTCCTACCACCGCCTGGCACGAGCGGCCTTCGCCGAGATGGTGGCTGCCGGGTACACCAGCGTGGGCGAGTTCCACTACGTCCACCACCGGCCCGACGGCACTCCCTACCCGCACCACGACATGGAATTGGCCCTGGTCAACGCCGCCATCGACGTGGGTATCCGGATCACCCTGCTCGACACCTGCTACCTGCACGCCGGACCGGGAGCTCCACTCGGTGAGGACCAGACGAGGTTTGGTGACGGCAGCGTCAAGGGATGGTTGGAGCGCTGGCATGCTCTCACTGACGCCCTGCCGGATTCCCCCCTGGTGACGCCGGGAGCGGCCCTGCACTCGGTGCGAGCCGTCAGCCCTGACGAGATGGCCACAGCTGTCTCGGGCTTGCCGGACCGCACCCCGATCCACGTCCATGTCTCCGAGCAGCCCCGTGAGAACGAGGAGTGTCTGGCCGCCCACGGGCTGACGCCCACCGCCGTCCTGGAACGTGCCGGAGTGCTCTCCGATCGCACCACCGTCGTCCATGCCACGCACCTGAGCGACGACGACATCGCCATGATTGCTCGCACGGACACCATCGTCTCGCTGTGCCCGACCACCGAGGCCGATCTGGGTGACGGCATCGCGCCGGTCAAGGATCTGCTCGACGCCGAGGTGCGTCTGACGATCGGCACCGACGAGGACGTCGTCACCGACCCCTTCGCCGAGTTGCGCCTGCTCGAGTCCACCGCTCGGCTGGCCACCGGGACCCGAGGGGTCGTCGGCTGCGACTCCCTGTGGAAGGTCGGTTTTCGATACGGGGTGGAGAGCCTGCGCCCGACAGCGGGACCACGCCCGCACCGGGTTTCCACACCCGCTTCCGACCTCGCCGGGCTGAGCGTGGGTGATCCTGCTGACGTCGTCGTCGTCGATCCGTCGTCGGCTCGCTTGGCCGGGGTTGACCCGACACGCTGGCCGCTGGCGGCAACCGCCGAGGACGTCACCGCCACCATCATCGCGGGCGAGTGGATCCGACGCGACGACGCCACCGCCGAGGATCTGCGCCATGTACTGGACGAGCTGAGAGGTCGTGACTCGTGAGCGTCGTCATCAACAACATCGGTCTGCTGGTCACCAACGATCCATCCGTCAGCGGTGATGGCCTCGGACAGATCCGTGACGCAGCCGTCGTCATCGACGGAGATCGAATCGTCTGGGTGGGGCGCTGTGCCGAGGCTCCCGCAGCCGATTACCAGGCCGACATGACGGGAGCCTGCATCATCCCCGGCTTCGTCGATTCCCACAGCCATCCGGTCTTCGCAGGGGATCGTAGTGACGAGTTCGACGCACGGATGAACGGTCAGAAATACGAGGCCGGCGGAATCCTGCGCACCGTTCGACGCACCCGGGAGGCGTCCGTCGGGCTGCTCGATGCCGTCATGACCGGGATCCTCGACGAAATGGCGCTCGGTGGAACGACGACTGTTGAGGCCAAGACGGGGTACGGGCTCGACGTCGAGACGGAGGTCAAGCTGGCGCGAGTGGCCAGTTCTCACACCGACGAGGTGACCTTCCTGGGCGCCCACGTCGTCGGGCCCGAGTACGAGCCGGACGAGTACGTCCGTCTGGTGTGCGGGGAGATGCTGCAAGCCGTACGTCCCTATGTGCGCTGGATAGACGCCTTCTGCGAGACCGGCGCCTTCGACCCCGACCAAACCATGGAGATCCTGCACGCAGGCAAGGATGCCGGGTTGGGGCTTCGTCTCCATGCCGCTCAGTTGGGGCCCTCCGAGGTCATTCCGCAGGCCTGCGAGCTGGGTCTGGCTTCAGTAGACCACTGCACGTTTTTGAGCGATGAGGACATCGACGCCATGAAGGCCACCGACACTGTGGCTACTCTGCTTCCGGCCGCCGAGTTCAGCACCAAACAGCCCTACCCCGACGCCAGACGACTCCTCGACGCCGGGGTGACGGTGGCGCTGGCCACCGACTGCAATCCGGGCACCGCCTTCACCTCATCCATGCCGTTCTGCCTTGCCATCGCGGTGCGGGAGATGGGCATGACGCCCGAGCAGGCTCTCTGGGCGGCGACGGCAGGAGGCGCAGCAGCCCTTCACCGTGACGACGTCGGCGTCATCAAGCCGGGAGCCCGTGCGGATCTGGTGGGTTTGGCGGCCCCGTCGTGGCTGCACCTTATGTACCGCCCAGGAGTCCCTCTCATCGACAAGGTCTGCCGGGGCGGACGACTGCTCACGTTGACCCAACCACGGCTGAGACTCGACGGTTGACCGGCACGACCACCGTCGCTCCTGATCCCCTTCGTGCTCGACACGGGGTCAGTCATGGCGACGGCCCAGAAGACATACCCAAATACACGCGATCGCCACGACACCGTGGCACTCACGACAAGGAAGTGACGACCATGAATCCAGCCACCATTGACGTCGGTGCCCCACTCACTCCCCACGACATCATCGCCATCGCCCGGTCAGGGGCCCAGGTGACGGTCGGAGACGACGCGATGGAGCGGGTGAAGCGAGCCTCCGACCTCGTTGAGAGTCTGGCCGACGACCCTGCCCCTCATTACGGGATCTCCACGGGCTTCGGCGCGCTAGCCTCTACCCGAGTGCCCCGTGACCATCGCGTGGCCCTGCAACACTCCCTTATCCGTTCCCACGCCGCCTCGACCGGGCCACGGGTGGAGACCGAAGTCATCCGCGCCATGATGACTCTGCGTCTCAAGACCATGGCATCTGGCCACACCGGAGTGCGCCCGGAGGTCGTCACTGCCTACGCTGACCTGCTCAACTCTGGGCTGGTGCCGATCGTCGGGGAATACGGGTCCCTTGGGTGTTCGGGCGACCTCGCCCCGTTGGCCCACTGTGCCCTCGTCCTCACCGGGGAAGGGACTGTCCTGACCCCCGACGGTGGTGAGGTCGACGCCGCCACCGGTCTTGCCCAGGCCGGGCTGACCCCGATCGCGCTGCGTGAGAAGGAGGGGCTGGCCCTCATCAACGGGACCGACGGTATGCTCGGCCAGCTGATCATGGCCCTCGCCGACCTCGACGTCCTCGTCCCGACGGCTGACCTGGCCACCGCCATGACCGTCCAGGCTCTCTGCGGCATCGACCGAGTTTTCGCCCCCGATCTGCAGAGCTTGCGTCCCCACCCCGGACAGGGGGTTTCAGCTGCCAACATCCTCGCCCTGCTGGAGGGGTCCGACCTCATCCAGGCCGGTCGGGAGGGTGCCGTCAAGCGCGTCCAGGATGCCTATTCGCTGCGGTGCGCCCCGCAGGTTCACGGAGCCGTGCGCGACACCATGGCCCACGCCCTTCAGGTGGCGACGGTCGAGTTGGCCTCGGCCGTCGACAACCCGGTCATCACTGACGACATGCGCGTGGAGTCCAACGGTAACTTCCACGGTGCACCGGTGGCATATGTGCTCGATTTCCTGGCAATTGCCGCAGCCGACCTCGCGTCGATGAGCGAGCGCCGCACTGACCGTATGCTCGATCCGGCACGCAACCGCGACCTTCATCCCTTCCTAGCCGAGGATCCCGGTGTCGACTCCGGTCACATGATTGCTCAATACACCCAGGCCGGCATCGTCTCGGAGATGAAGCGGCTGGCCGTCCCGGCGTCGGTGGACTCCATCCCGACGTCGGCCATGCAGGAAGACCACGTCTCGATGGGATGGTCGGCGGCCCGCAAGCTGCGCCGCGGGATTGACGGCCTGGGAGCCGTCATTGGCATCGAGATCCTGACCGCCGCCAAGGCTATTCAGATGCGGGGTGTGGAGCCGTCGAAGCCGGTAGCCGACGTCATTGCTCGGATGCGTCAGACGATCCCTGGCCCCGGACCGGACCGCTTCCTCTCCCCCGAAATCGACGAGGCCCATCGCTTGGTGGCTTCTGGTGAGCTCCTCGAGGTCGTGCGACAGAAGGTGAAGATGGGCTGACTTTTCCCGCGTTTGTGGCCCCGGTAGCGTGAGATGTGCTCTGCCCATGCAGAGGTGAGCCATTGTTCGGTTACGTGACGTCCCTACCGGGGGCATCTTCCCCGCCGCTGCGGGGGTTGACATCGACATGGTTGAAGTGACTGAAATCTAATTCCTAACTTGTTAGGTTAGTTTCATTTTTTCTGATACTATGCATGCCAACACCAAACGCGAGGAAGCGACAATGCTCAACACGTGGTCTTCCCCCAGCACGGTCCTGCTGGGGGAAGACGAACGAGGAAGCCGACTGGCTCCCCGTCGTCCAACATCTGGAGGACGCCGCCGGCGTCATGCCCGAGGTGTGGAGACTCCAACCGAGATCCATCAGATCACTGCTGTCGGACAGTCTTGGCGGCGCGGAAGCCGCCCAGGCGTTCGAATGCTTCCTGGCGGGCGTACACGACGTCGGCAAGATCAGCGCCGACTTCGCACACATGGCACGATTTCCCCGCCGCAACGGGACGTCGACGAGCTACCTGTGCGACCGGATGGAACATCAGGGATTCGTCATACCGACGCCCGAGCGCCCGATTCCTCACGGCACGGTGGGCCAGATCCACATCGAGTCCTGGTTGCTCGACCGCTACCGCCACCAGTCACCACGGGCACGTCGGTGCGCCCGCAACATTGCATCCATCATCGGGGGCCATCACGGGACGAACCCGACGGAGGGCGACATCGAGGAGTTGAGAAGTGGATTGGCCAGGGAGGACGACCTCTGGAGGACCACCCGCGACGAGGTCATCGACACCATGGCCGCACACACGGGAGCCGATCAGTTTCTTGGCGACTGGATGAGCTCTCCCATCCCGATCGAGGTGCAGGTTCTCTCCGAGGGCCTCGTCATCATGGCCGACTGGATCGCCAGCTCGGAATCCCTCTTCCCCTACGACCTCACCGATCCGACGCCGGACCGCGTCCGCAGAGCCATCGCTCGACTCCGTCTGCCTCGGCCCTGGCGGCCAGATACCGGCCCGGACACTGCCGACGACCTCTTCGCGAGGAGCTTTCCCGCACTGGCCCATGGCTCCCCCAATGCCATGCAGCGCGCGGCCGTGGAGGCAGCGGCGAGCATGACCAGCCCCGGGTTGCTCGTCATCGAGGCCCCCATGGGTCAGGGCAAGACCGAGGCCGCGCTCATGTGCGCCCAGGTGCTGGCCCGCAGGTTCGGGCAGGGCGGCATCTTCTTCGGACTACCCACGATGGCGACGTCCAACCCCATGTTCGGACGCGTGCGCGAGTGGCTCGACGCCGTCCCGGCCACCAACCCATCGAGCATCACACTGGCCCACTCGAAGGCCGGGCTCAACGAGGACTACCAGCAGCTCATGCCCTGGAATGCGTCGATGGCTGTCTATGACGAGGGCACCTCACAGCGCGAAGCCTCGGCGATCGTCCACGAGTGGTTCCTCGGCCGAAAACGCGCGATCCTGGCCGATCACGTCATCGGCACCATCGACCAGGCGTTGTTCACCGGACTCAAGGCCAAGCACGTCGTCCTGCGCCACCTCGGTCTGGCGAGCAAGGTCGTCATCATCGACGAGGTCCACGCCGCTGACGTCTACATGCGCGAGTACCTCAAAGTCGTCCTCGAGTGGCTCGGCGCCTACCGCACGCCCGTCATCCTCATGTCCGCGACCCTACCGCCCGCCCAGCGCGAGGAACTTGCTCTGGCCTACGCCAGAGGACGCCATGGAAAGCGTGCCACCATGGCGCTGCCCACCTCGGACGAGTACCCGCTCATGACCTGCGTCACCGACGACGTCATCCAACGCGGCACATCGGTCACGGCCCCGGCGCGCGGCATCACCATCGAGACGATGACCGACTCCCTTGACGATCTCGCGGCTCGGCTCAAGGAGCAGATGTCCGAGGGCGGTTGTGTCGGGGTCATCCGCGACACCGTCGCACGGGCCCAGGAGACCTTCGACGTACTCCGGCAGCGTCTCGACTGCGAGGTCGTCCTCGTCCATTCCAGGTTCGTCGCGCCACAGCGTGCCCGTCGGGAGTCCGACCTCGTCAGGCGTCTTGGATGCTCTGGCCAGGCCCGTCCTCATCGCATCGTCGTCGTCGGCACCCAGGTGCTCGAGCAGTCCCTCGACGTCGACTTCGATCTGCTCGTCAGCGACATCGCGCCCATGGACCTCCTCCTCCAGCGCATCGGCCGGTTGCATCGACACGACCGCGAGCGTCCGCCCCGACTTCGTGACGCCGTCTGTCTGGTCACCGGAGTCGACAGCTGGGACGACGACGGTCCGAGGTTCGGCCGTGGGATCGACCTTGTCTACGAACCGGACGCCCTCATGCGCACCGCGGCCATCCTCGAGGATCTGCCGTCCGGTGAGATCTCGATCCCGCGGGACATCCCTCGACTCGTCCGACAGGCCTATCAGGAGCCCTTCCCCTGGCCCCACGCCTGGACGGACAGGGGAGAAAAAGCCGCACTCGGTGCCAGGTCGAATCGTCAGTTGGCAGCGACTCGCGCCATGGCCTTCCGTCTGACCGATCCATTCGGCGCATCGAGCCTCATGAAAGGGCTCACCGACATGGCTTCCTCCGATCCCGAGAACACCCGCGGCCACGCGTCGGTGCGCGACTCCGAGGATTCCATCGAGGTCATTGTCGTCCAACAATCCGACTCCGGACATCGGCTGCTCGACGACATCGGGGAATACTCCGGAACAGAGCTGCCGCTGTTCGGTGCCCCTGACGGCGATCTGGCCCGGGCCGTCGCATCGTGCACCGTCACCCTTCCCCGATCGCTGTCGAACCCTTGGGACATCGACAGGACCATCGCCGAGCTGGAGGCCGCGCCGATCGACCTCAGCTCATGGCAGACATCCCCGTGGCTTCGGGGACAACTCGTCCTCGTCCTCGATGCCCATGGCAATTCCACATTGTTGGGACATCCACTCCACTACGATCACGATCAGGGGCTCATCGTCGAGCCCCTTCCCCAGAACGGAGCACCGGTATGACGAGCGCCTTCAACCTCATCGACGAGCCATGGATCGCGGTGCGACGTCCGGACAACGTCGTCATCGAGGTGTCGATCCACGACGCCTTCCATCAAGCGAGCAGTCTTCGCGGCTTGGCCGGGGAGATCCCCACCCAGGAGGCCGCCGTCCTGCGCCTCCTCCTCGCCATCGCCATCCGGGCCACCGCCGAGTACCGCAGTGACGACGAAAAGGTGGACGACTGGGCGCAGTGGTGGGAGTCCGGACTACCGCTGCAGCAGATTGACGACTACCTGGGCCGCTGTCACGATCGATTCAACCTCTTTGACGACAAAGCTCCGTTCATGCAAGTCGCCGGTCTGCACACCAGCAAAGGAGGGTATTCAGGCCTGATCAAGATCATCAGCGAAGTCCCCCCGAACGACAAGTTCTTCACGACAAGGGACGGGCCTGGTATTGCGTCATTGAGTTACGCGGAGGCCGCCCGGTGGCTCGTCCACGCCCAGGCCTTCGACATCTCGGGCATCAAATCCGGGGCCGTCGGCGATCCGCGTGTCAACGGTGGCAAGGGGTACCCCATCGGGACGGGCATCAGTGGTCCCATGGGTATCGTCGTCATCGAAGGCACCAGTCTGGCCGAGACGATCCTGCTCAATCTCTTCCTCGAGGACGATCCGCAGACCGATGTCCCGGTCTGGGAGCGTCCACCGCAGACGGCAGCCCCCGACGCCGAGCACCCGGTGCCCACCGGCTGCGCCGATCTCTTCACCTGGCAGAGCCGCCGGGTGCGTCTCATCGCCGAGGCGGACCACGTCGTCGACGTCCTGCTGTGCAACGGCGACAAGGTCGAATGGAAGTACTTGCTGCACAAGGACCCGTCGACCGCGTGGCGCTTCAGCGCACCCCAGACGAAGGCGGCCGGGGAGATCGTCTACATGCCCCGCAGCCACGACTCCTCCAGGGCCATGTGGCGAGGACTGGAGCCTTTACTGGCCCGCGAACCATCACCCGAAGACAGGCGCAGGAAGAAGGCCGGAGAGCCCGACAGGGCGTGGCTACGGCCAGAGATTCTCGAGCAACTCGCAATCCTCACCAGCGATGGCGCCCTGCCTGACGATCATCTCATTCGCATGCGGACCATCGGCATGGAATATGGATCGCAAAGCGCAGTGGTGTCGACGACGATCGACGACTCCCTGCCGACGTCCTTGGCAGTCATCGCCAACGAGCAACTGGGACGGCTCGCCGTCGATTGCGCGCACACCGCCGAGTCCCTGGTGTTCGCCTTGCAGAACCTCGCTTCCGATCTGGCTGCCGCGACCGGCGATGAGTCGGAGGGGGTCCGCCCCCGAGCCGCCGAAGCCGGTTTCTCCGCCCTCGATCCCGCCTACCGAGAGTGGTTCAGTCGCCTCACGAGTACCACCGACGTCGATGCCGCAACTCTGGCATGGCGCCGCACGGCTCGGCGGATCATGTGCGAGGTCGGCCTCCAGCTCTGCCGCGACGCCGGGTCGGCAGCCCTCACCGGACGCATGGTCCCGGTGCCCAACACCGAGCGACACGACCTCATGGACCTCGCCCGCGCCTGGCAGCGATTCCTCTCCCGGATGCGCGCCAGCGCCCCCCTACCTGACGATCCTCAACGCGACACCAAGTCATCCTCGAAGGAGCAGTGATGCCAGAACCATGGAATGACGTCAGCGCGGCGACGCTTGGCGCCGTCAACCACCTGCAGCGGGGCTATCTCGCCACACCGCGCGATCCGTGGGCGGTACGGACTCTGGCAGCCCTGCGCCATGCCGATGCGACCCGCCCGGGAACCGACCCGAATCTCTGGGAGGTGACCCTGGGCCACCTTCCGGACGATCTGGTGGGCCACGGGGCATCGCCGGCGACGTACGCCGAACGAGCCGTCCACGCCGCCGTCGTCCTCTACGCCATCCATCAGCAGTCCCGGCCCGGGCCGATGCACGCCACCGGCATCGGATTGGGCCAGGCGGCTCGGATGCTCTCGGCGCGACGCTCGACGAGCACCGAGTGGGACCCCGGCACGGTCTCCCGGTTCCAGCACCTGTGCCGCGCCCAGCAGTGGGCCATCCGCCTCGAAAACCTCCGAGAGCTCGTCACTCTCATGCGATCCGAGGACGTCCCGCTCGACTACGGCCGACTCGCCGCCGACCTGTGGCGATTGCAGACCTCGGCATCCGACCGCGTCCTCCTGTCCTGGGGACGCCAGCTCCACCACCTCCCATCCGACGCCCCAACCACCACCACCGAGAGCACAGACCAAGGAGAATCCCGATGAGTTCGTACTACGTCGACATCCACGTCCTTCAGAGCGTCCCGCCGTCCAACGTCAACCGCGACGACACCGGGTCGCCGAAATCAGCTCTGTACGGCGGGGTCCGTCGGGCGCGGGTCAGCTCACAGGCATGGAAGAAGGCCGTGCGAACGTCCTTCAAGGACTTCCTGCCCGCTTCCCAGACCGGCGCGCGGACACTGCGCGCCGTCGAACTGCTCATGAACCGCCTCACCGCCGATCCCTACCGACTGGCGCAGGAGGATGCTCGACAGAAGGCCCTCGCGGTCGTCAAGGCGCTCGGTCTCAAGGCCGACAAACCTCGAGTGAAGGAAGGCTCGGGCCCCGAGGGCGTCGAGCGCACCCAGTACCTCGTCTTCTACTCCAACCAGCAGCTCGATCGCCTGGCGCAGCTCGCGGCGACCTCGGAGGGCAAGATCTCCAGTTCCGACGCCAAGAAGGCCGCCGATTCCGATCATGGGGTCGAGGTCGCGTTGTTCGGTCGCATGGTCGCCGATTCCAAGTGCCTCAACGTCGACTCGGCCGTGCAGGTCGCCCACGCGCTGAGCACCCATGCCGTCGAGATCGAGTCCGATTACTTCACCGCCGTCGACGACTACAAGCTCGATGAGGACGACGCCGGAGCCGGCATGATCGGAACCGTCGAGTTCACCTCCGAAACCCTCTACCGGTTCGCCACGGTGGCTGTTTCGACCCTCGAGGACAACCTGGGAGACGTTGATCTCACCGCCGACGCCGCCGCCGCGTTCGTCCGTGGGTTCGTCGTGTCGATGCCCACCGGCAAGCAGAACACCTTCGCCAACAACACCCTGCCCGACGCCGTCGTCGTCCAGATCCGCAAGGGCAGGTCGGCCAGCTTCGTCGGCGCGTTCGAGGACGCCATCACCTCGACCACAGGTGGTTTCGTCGAGGCATCGTGCAAGGCGCTGGCCAGCTATGCGCACGACTGCGAGGAGGCCTTCCTCGGGGCACCAGTGGCCTCCTTCGTCACCCGGGTCGGCACGCGTACCGAGGCCGTCAGCGACATGGGCACTGCCATGCCCATCGACGAGCTCGTCTCATCGGTGCGAGACCAGGTCGCTACCGTCCTGCGAGCGCAATCGTGACCGTCCTGCTGTTGCGGCTCGCCGGGCCCTTGCAGTCCTGGGGAGACTCGAGCCGATTCACGACTCGTGCGACGCGCCGCGAACCGACGAAATCCGGTGTCATCGGGCTGCTGGCGGCGGCGCAGGGGCGACGTCGTACCGATAGCATCGAGGACCTTCTCACGCTTCGGTTCGGCGTACGCACCGACCAGTCCGGCTCGGTCGTCCGTGACTTCCAGACGGCCATGGACTGGGCGCACCCCAAGAAGGACGGCAGCATCCACGCGATGCCTCTGTCGAACCGCTACTACCTGGCCGACGCCGTCTTCGTCGCCGCAGTCGAAGGAGATCGGTCGTTGCTCGAGGCACTCGACGAGGCCATTGGAGAACCGGCGTTCCCCCTGTACCTAGGCCGCCGCGCATGTCCCACGGAGGGACAGGTGTCCTTGGGCATCCATGACGACGAGATGCTGGCTGCCTTGGAGACCGAACCGTGGCATGCCAAGCCCTGGCATCGACGTCGCCTGGGCCGCTCGGTGTACCTGCCCATCACCTACGACGCCGCCCCCGGCCAGCTCGGCGACACCGTCCGAGACCTTCCGCTGAGCTTCAACCCGGAGCGGCGCGAGTACGGGTGGCGCGACGTCGCCTCGACGGCTGTTGTCGTCGACAACCCCGACGGCAACGACGAGCCCGACTGGTTCGCGGGCCTGGAAGGAGCGTGATGTTTCTCACCCAGTTCGACGTCAACGTCGCCCGCCGCGACGCCGTGCGTCTGTTGGCATCTCCGGAGCGACTCCACGCCGCGGTGCTGAGCTCGTTTCCCCCTGGTCAGTCCGCTTCCGATGACGGCCGAACCCTGTGGCGACTGGATCGCGGGCCGACTCCCCATGAGGCGAAACTCATGATCGTCAGCCCGCTGAGACCTGACCTCACCGTGCTCAACGAGCAGGCTGGATGGTCGACGGGGGTCTCGGGTCGGTCGGCTGACTACGACCCCTTCCTGCAGGGCCTCCGATCCGGCTCAACCTGGCGATTCAGGTGCGCTGTCAACCCGACGACCGCAGTGCGCAGGACGGCCGGGTCACGCGGCCAGCGAGTTGCAGAGGTGACGGCCGAGCAGCAACTGGCCTGGTTCCTCGGCCGTGCCGAAGGCCACGGACTGTCCGTGCCCGTCACACCCGACGGGACGCCGTCCGCGCGCGTGACCCGTCGGGAGGTCCTGAGATTCCGTCGTCGGGGGTCCATGGTGACACTGGCGGTGACACAGGTGGACGGCGTCATCCATGTGGCTGACGCCGATGCCGCCCGTGTGGCACTGACCTGCGGGATTGGTCCGGCCAAGGGATACGGCTGTGGCCTCATGACTCTGGCACCGGTCGTGAGTTGAGCGATGGGCAAATCGATCCCGGGCGCGAGACCTGCCGAGGTCCAGGAGTTGGCGCGCGCCCAGGATCGGCTCAGCTTCATCTACATGGAGCATTGCATCGTCAACCGCGACTCGAATGCCATCACGGCGTCGAATCAGCAGGGCACCGTGCATGTTCCGGCGTCCATGATCGGAGCGCTGTTGTTGAGCCCGGGAACGAACGTCACCCACCAGGCGATGGTGCTGCTGGCCGAGTCCGGCGCGACGACGCTATGGGTGGGCGAACACGGTGTGCGGTATTACGCCCATGGCCGACCACTGGCCCGGACGACCCGACTGCTCGACCTGCAGGCCGAAGCCGTCACCGACCACACGAAGCGGCTGGCGGTCGCTCGGCGCATGTACGAGATGCGGTTTCCCGACGACGTCGCGACGGGCCTGACCCTGCAACAACTGCGCGGACATGAAGGGGCCCGAGTTCGGCAGGCGTATCGGGACACGGCCGTCAGGTTCGGCGTCGCCTGGGACAAGCGCAGCTACAAAGTCGAGGACTTCGAGTCGTCCGACCCGACGAACCAGGCGCTCACTGCCGCGACGACCTGCCTCTACGGAGTCGTGCACTCCGTCATCGCGGCACTCGGACTGTCGGCCGGATTGGGATTCGTGCACACGGGCAAGGACCGATCCTTCGTCTACGACGTCGCAGATCTGTACAAGACGTCGCTGGCGGTACCAGTCGCGTTCGAATGTGCAGCGAACGGGGACGTTGACGACATCCCTGGCGCGACACGACGAGCCATGCGCGACGCCATTCATGAGTCGACATTGCTGAGCACGTGTGTGAAGGACATCCACACACTTCTCGACGCCCCCGGAGATCCCGATGACGGATACGGGTGGGATGTTGTCGACCTGTGGGACGACCGCACTGGCACGGTCGCCGGCGGAAGATCGTGGGCATAGCCATGGTCGTGCTCGTCCTCACCGCCTGTCCCGCGGGACTGCGTGGCCACCTCACGAGGTGGTTGCTCGAGATCAGCCCTGGGGTGTTCGTCGGGCATCTGCCTGCACGGATCAGGGATGCCCTGTGGAGCCGAGTCGTTGAAATGTGCCACGACGGGCGGGCGATCCTCGTGTACTCGATGCGCGGCGAGCAGCATTTCGAGTTCCGCGTGCATCGACATGACTGGGACGTCGTCGACTTCGACGGGCTGAAACTCATGCAGAGGCCAAACAATAGGGCACACAACTCGACACTGCGGCCGGGATGGAGCTCGGCTGCGCGGCGACGTAGGACGGCCAAGCGCTAGATCGAGTACACTTGTATCTGGGCAAAGCTCCTGCATCAACCGTAGTCGGCTGGTGTCTTCCCCGCCTACGCGGGGGTGAGCCGGCCCGCAATGTCACCCGAGCAGCCATCGTGGCGTCTTCCCCGCCTACGCGGGGGTGAGCCGTCTGCCGCTTCGGTGGACGCGGTGGGTGGTGGGTCTTCCCCGCCTACGCGGGGGTGAGCCGAAGTCCTGGGCCATGTGCGGCTGGAGATAGCCGTCTTCCCCGCCTACGCGGGGGTGAGCCGCCACGACTCTGCCAACTGCATCCACTGGCGTGGTCTTCCCCGCCTACGCGGGGGTGAGCCGCCCCCAGTGCCGTCGGGGATGAGGGTGGTCACGTCTTCCCCGCCTACGCGGGGGTGAGCCGGAGAAGCAGCAGCATCTCCAGGTGATGATGCCGTCTTCCCCGCCTACGCGGGGGTGAGCCGGTCCAGCACACCGAGCCCGCGCGTCACTCGAAGTCTTCCCCGCCTACGCGGGGGTGAGCCGTGGGGCGTGAAGACTTCAGGGGTCTGCATCGCGTCTTCCCCGCCTACGCGGGGGTGAGCCGGACTGATGACATGGCATCCCCAACAATTCACGGTCTTCCCCGCCTACGCGGGGGTGAGCCGCCGCCCGCGCACGAGGCAGACGGCCCGGACGAGTCTTCCCCGCCTACGCGGGGGTGAGCCGTTGGCCCCACGCAGGTTGGCCTCGTACAGGTTGTCTTCCCCGCCTACGCGGGGGTGAGCCGACCTCCTTCCTGCAAAAATGCACGGCGAAGAAGTCTTCCCCGCCTACGCGGGGGTGAGCCGCTCATGGCGCTGTTCCCGAAGCTCCAAGATGGGTCTTCCCCGCCTACGCGGGGGTGAGCCTATCCGTTGCCGCGCATCCATGCGAAGAGGCGCGTCTTCCCCGCCTACGCGGGGGTGAGCCGATTCTGCAGTGCACGCAAAATACCGCCCGCGAGTCTTCCCCGCCTACGCGGGGGTGAGCCTTCGTTTCCGGCGTCGGTAGAGAATGACCAGGCGTCTTCCCCGCCTACGCGGGGGTGAGCCGGCATCACCGCCTCACAGACCCCCAGCGCGGCCGATGGACCGCAGCCGGAAGCGTCATCATCGACTGGCAAAACCGATCACTGGTCCCCATCGACGGAAACCTTGATGCCGTCATCGACCACTGGGCATGGACTCACGACCCCCAAGCCCACACATCCACCATGATCGACCTTGGCACCGGAACCACCACCACCAGCCCCGTCACCGCAACCCCGGCACGCCCCCTCGGCCTCGCCCAAAACCACCTGATCGTCATCAGCGACGACGACCAAGGGCACCTGAACCTCTACGGGCTCAAATCTGCATAAGCACTGCGGCGGCGCGCTAACAAAGCCCGCCGCCACAGCACTTCACAGATCATCTCTGAGCATGACTTCTTTCAGCTTGCGCGCTTGCCTCTCCAAAGCCTCTTCTTCGGCCCGGTTCTCCAGCTCACCGTCAATACCAGCTGCAATGAACCACAGCAGCAAGCCACCGCCGACCAGCACACCGGCCAAGACCCACTCTCGTGTAGCAATCTCGGACAGGTGCGCGTGACGGCCAATCACCCAGACCCCATAGCCGATGCAGACCAACCCCCCGTAGCGGCAGAACCACATTCCCAGGTGCATCGCCCCCTCACGCGGCGACACGACCAAGAGGAAGAGGGCATGGAAGAACCCAGCGATAAAGTTCCATACCTGCTGTAGAACAAAGCCAATAAAGTTGAAAAGAGTGAGTAAAAGAGTGAGTATTAGCGCCGACATCGCCATCCCCTTCCGATCCTACCAGCCAGGATAATCAACCTGACACATTCTGTGGAGGCAACCCCGCCAGCCGGTCTTCCCCGCCTACGCGGGGGTAAGCCGGGGTTTCTCACTCAGATGAGGAGGGCGAGATGAGTGAGTTTGTTGCCGACAATGGTGTCCGAGTGACCGACGAGATGGTTCGCCAGTGGGCGAGTGAGGCTGAGTCGGGTTTTGAGGGGTTGCAGGTCGAGCCGTTCGAGGGTCGAGCTTGGGAGGAAGCGGAGACTGAGCCCCTGGAGCCTCGCACGATCCGGGTGAGTGCCAGCCCAGCGTGTGGAGGCCGATCGAACGAGACGCGGCCCGGCAAGGCATGACCGTATCCGCGTGGACCCGTCAAGCGCTCACCCGCGAGGTCGCCCAGACCCTCAAAGCCAGCTAAGGATTCACGAGGCGGGACCAGGGGGCGAGGAAGTCGCTCACGCTGGGCCACTCGACGGGCGGCTCTCAGCCGTATCTGTTCGTCTCTTCAACGTAAAGCCGGGGGACTTTTCGGGCTAGATATTGCGGTGGGCCTTGGTTGCTTCCGGCTTGGGCTCGACAAGTTCGACCTTGAGCGGACGACCAGCCGGGTTGATGATCTGCCGCCTGGTGCCACCAGACGGCTCACCGGTGAGCCATTCTACGACCTCAAGCGGACTGTAGAACAGCGTCACAAAAAGAGTCCCCCAGAGCCGCCACAGAGCCTCCCCCAAGGCCTCCCTGATCAAGGAATCCCCGAAGGAGAACTCCTCCTTCCAGGAGGCCGTAATCAAGTCCGTCATAGAGACGACGAATCCGACAGCGAGGAGCAAGATCAGCCACAACCAGCTCATACCAGCCGTAACCATGAGACCCGCACCACACCAAAAGGTCGGCCCGGAACGACCCCGACACACATCATGAGTCGCCACGCCCAACACACCAACGACCGCGACGACAACACCAACCCGACCCCACGGAGTACCGCCAGCAAGAACAGCATCCACCCGACCCAACCAACCAACAGGGACCACGAGAGCCCCCAACCAACCCCGCAGAATGTCAAGTGGCCGAACGTGGTCGACGATGGCGAACACAGAGAGCACCCCGACGAAAGAGCCCAAAAGCGAGTAGAGACGATCAAAGACTCCGTCACGAAGCCAAGGAAGAACTTTGTCCAGCATGAGATGGTCTCCTAATGACGCTCGCACGGGGGCAGATAAGCTGCGAGAATGGGCGCGGCCGCGTCATGGTAGTCGGCGTTGATGTCGATGCCCAGATATGGGAATTGACCGCCACACAACCACCGGTGTAACGAGTCGCGTAATGCATGAAGATACCCGCACCCGAACCCGCGCCATGACGAGTCGGAGAAGCATAGTTGTACGACAGCACCGCAGCCTGTCGATACAACGAACCAGCATAATCAGCCAGACGCTCATTGTCAGACGTCGACAAGTGCGAACAATCCTCACGCCACCGGTTGTAATCACGCTGGCTAGGATCCTCAATCCACCACGAACACGAGCCAATCGTGCGGTAGCTCAACTTGGTACCCGGATTACCCACACCAAAAGCCGAAACCACCCCGAAAGTACCGGCCGGGGTGGTTCGAGTACCCTGCCGACGCCGCGCCGCCCCCGATGCCACCGGACAACGCAGGGAAGGAAGGCGGTGGTTATGCCTGGTTCCATTGATGGTTCGTCCTTCCACTCGAGCATGACCGACGTGAGGAACTGCTTCGAGGGCCACGATCGGCGGTCCACAGGCTCGCGCTGCGTCAACGACCAGATGATCCCCGTAATACCGCAAGGAGGCTCATCAGGTTCAAGCCTCATCGTGGCGTGACACAAATCGGGGGGGCTTTCCATGAGGATCGACACAAAATCTCCCTCATGGAAAGACCCCGACAACTTGATCGTCCCATCAATCACCTATGCCTTGACACGTCACATGAAGCCGACTCGAGTGGCCTACATGGAATTCCAGGCTCACTGAGGACAGGTGCTCCAACGCATGGGGCTGATCGAGACGTACTGTCTACCCATGCCATGTTTGGATGCGTTGCCACCCGGTTGGGTATCCCCGTAGAAGACGGTGATCTGCGTCACCGCTTCAGTTGCGGACGTCTCGAACCGTATCGTTCCACGGTGGTTGCCTCCATTATCCGTAAACTGTGCGACGCGGCTATCTGACACCGCTGTCACCCTGTTGGTTCCCTCACCATCAACCTGCAGAGACTTCTTGAGTGCTCCGTACTTGTAGTCATGACGGGTCTTGAACACAGGATGCGACGTTCCGTCGCCAGTGGCCGTCACGGTCACCTTATCGATATACCATGCAGGAGCATCATGAGATGAATCTATCTGACCGATGTAAAAGGCAAGCCCGTACACCGGTCTTGAAAAAGTAATGGTCAGAGTTTGCCCCAAGCCATCCTTGTCATCGGCCCTGACCGCCTGAGCAAGGTTGAGCCATGTGGACTTGAGCGTATCCTTATCGGTTGGGGTGAGGTCATAGTCGTCCGGCATCTTGTGCCAGTAATCCGCTATGACGTTGTTATCCTCCCAGGTGTCAACATCTCGAATCTTCTCGAGGTTGTAGGTAGCGCCTTCCGAGAGCGCCGAGGACGGCCTCCAGACGCCGACAGTGGTTACACACTCACTGGTCGCATACGCTGATAGCGCGCTGCTCGCCACGATCGCCGGCACAGACCAAGCCGATGCTGCGACAACAGAGCGCCGAGAGGGCTGCCCCCGCTGGAAGAGCCGGCCTTTACCAAGGGGTCCCCATTCATCTCCGTGTGTCCTTTCAGGTTCAACTACATATGCCCGAAATAGTTCTATTCGGCCACTCCTACCTATCCATCCGATTGTCATGTTTACAAACTGTCGATCACCTGTCGACTACCGCGCGACGGCTGGGCGTCGACCTCAACGAGGACACCACCCGGATCATCGATACGGTCACCCATACAGGCAGGAGAGCGTCATGATCTCTTCTGCACTCATCTCTGTCAGGAAGGTTCCTATGCACCATCGTGGTATCGCTGCCCTCATCGCCGTAGCAGCCCTCACCGGCTGCCACTCGGCAGGATCAACGTCGGCCCCCACGCCGACACCGAGTACCCCCACCACAGCATCGGCGGGCCGCACTTCTAGCCCGACGCCATCAGCGGGGGCGGTCAGTGCCGCCGAAGCCGAAAAGGTCTACCGCACCCTGACCGCCAACGTCTTCGCACTGGAGAAGAGGGGAGGCCTCGTACCCGGGGAACCCGTGCCCGCGGCACTGTCGGGCTACGCCAGCGGCCAAGCCCTCAAGAACTACATGACCTTCAACCACAAGATCTCAGGGCTGGGCATCAAGATCACATCAGGGAACTCCTCCGTTACCGCGGTGCGGGAGAAGAAGGGTGACACCACCCATCCTGAAGCTGCTATCGCCCTGGAATCGTGCGAAGACTACAGCTGCGTCCGAACTGTGGACCGCCACGGAAAGCATGACCATGGACGCATCATCCATCTCGATAGCTGGTATGCCCGCGACAAGGCGGGCACCGTCAAGATGATCGCACGCAACGGAGTGGAGGTCCCCTCATGCGACGTCAAGTAATCACCACGACCCTCCTGGGCCTGACGCTGGAAACCACTGCGCTCCCCGCTCTTGCCGAGAGTAACAGCGTTGATGGGAGCGTGAACACGGATATGCGTGGGCTCATCGTGACACACGTATACACTGTGACCTGACGTCACTCCACGTCATTCATCCAGTCACAGGAGACCGTCATGGCGCCGACCGCCGCTGCCGCCGATGAACTCGTCAAGACTTACGGAACCGGAAATGCCGTCGTCAAGGCCCTCGACGGGGTGAGCGTCACCGTCGAGGCCGGTGCCCTCACCGCGGTCATGGGTCCGTCGGGATCGGGTAAATCGACGCTCATGCACTGCATGGCCGGGCTCGACCGCCCCACTTCGGGTCGCGCCTTCATCGGCCAGACCGATGTCGCCACCCTCACCGACAGGAAGCTGACGCTGCTGCGACGTGAACGGGTCGGATTCATCTTCCAGCAGTTCAACCTCGTGCCAACCCTCACGGCCCGCGAGAACATCCTTCTGCCCCTGGCCATCGCCGGACGCAAGCCCGACCCGCAGTGGTGGGACACCGTCATCGACGTCGTCGGCCTGGCCGACCGGCTCGACCACAAGCCCTCCGAGCTGTCAGGTGGGCAGCAGCAGCGCGTCGCCTGTGCGCGCGCCCTCGTGGGCCGGCCCGAGATCATCTTCGCCGACGAGCCCACCGGCAATCTGGACTCCATGAGTGCCACCGAGGTGCTCGGCTTCCTGCGCCGGTCGGTCGACGAGTTCGGCCAGACCATCGTCATGGTCACCCACGACCCCGTCTCGGCCTCGTATGCCGACCGGGCGCTGTTCCTTGCCGACGGGCGCATCGTCGACGACATCTGCCACCCCACCCATGACGCCGTGCTCACGACGATGAGCCGCCTGGACCCGCGCCGGGCGAAGACAACCGATGGCGAGCACGTGCCGGCCGCCCGCCGTGTCGAAAGGCCCTGAACCACCATGTGGAAGGCCACCTTCACCTCCCTGTGGAGCCGCAAGCTGCGGCTGTTCATGTCCACCTTGGCCATCGTCCTGGGCGTCGCCTTCGTCTCGGGATCGTTCGTCTTCGGCGACATGCTCCGGTCCACCTTCAACTCCATCGTCTCGGGGTCCGTCTCGGACGTCGAGGTGTCCAAGAACACCGAGGACGCGGTGCAGGGCGACGTGACGACACCGTACCCGTTGACACCGGCCGTCGTCGACAGGATTCGCACGGTCGACGGTGTCAAGGACGCCCAGGGCACCGTCACCGAGACGGGAACCGTCCTCATCGACCGCGACGGCAAGGCCATCACCAGTTTCGGGCCGCCCCAGTTGGGCTTCAGCTGGCAGACGACCCCGGCCCTCGGCGGCCAGCAGGGCGTCCACGTCGTGTCGGGCCACGAACCGCGTACCGACGACGAGGTGGTCGTCGATCCGCAAACCCTCGACAAATCCGGCCATCATGTCGGCGACAGGGTCAAAGTCATCACGAGCCGAGCTGGCACCGTTCAGGCAAAGCTCGTGGGCACCGCCACCGTCGGTCAGAGTGGGTCCGCCGGGGCCAGCTATGTGTTCTTCACGACGCACCGCGCCCAGCAGCTCTTCCTCAAGGGCCACGACGCGTTCACCGGTGTGGCCACGGTCGTCGAACCGGGCGCCGACCGGGCGACCGTCGCCAAGGCCGTCCAGAAGGTCCTGCCGAAGGGATACCAGGCCAAGGACGGCAAGGTCGTCGCCGATGAGCAGATGAGCGCCATCGGCAAGGCCCTCGGCTTCGTCGACATCTTCCTGCTCGTCTTCGCGGGCATCTCCCTGCTCGTCGCGAGCTTCCTCATCGTCAACACCTTCACCATCCTCGTCGCCCAACGATCCTCCGAGCTGGCGCTGTACAGGGCCATGGGAGCCAGCCGCGGTCAGATCAGGGCGACCGTCCTGGTCGAGGCCCTCGTCGTGGGCGCCGTCGGGTCAGTCTTGGGGCTGTTCGGCGGCCTCGGTCTGGCCGTGGCCATCAAGGCGATCATGGCCGCAACCGGATGGGACATCGGCCAGACAACCCTCACCCTGGGCGTCAAGGCCATCGTGGCCTCACTTATCACCGGCATCCTCGTCACGCTCGTCGCCGCCCTGCTGCCGGCAGCCCGGGCCACCCGCATCTCTCCGGTCCAGGCCATGACCTCGGCCCGAACCGAGTCCGAGGTCGGGTTGGGCAAGCGGGCCGTCATCGGCTCCGTCATGGCCACCGTGGGCGTCGTGGGGATCGTTGTGGGGGTGCTCGACGTCGTTCCCAAGCCGGTGGCCTGGGCCGGGGCCGGCATGGCCCTGACGATGATCGGCGTCGCCCTGGCCTCGCCCCTGCTCGGCCGTCCGGTCATCTGGATCGTCGGCAAGGTGTACCGAGCGATCTTCAGCGAGGTCGGCAAATTGGCCGAACTCAACTCGATCCGTCAGCCCCGACGCACCGCCGCGACCGCATCGGCCCTCATGATCGGGCTCACCCTGGTCTCCCTCATGGCCGTCTTCGGGGCCTCCTCGACGCGCTCGGTGACCAGCCAAGTCACCGACACGCTCCGTGGCGACTTCATGGTCGGCCGACAGGGATTCGAGGGGTTTCCCGACCAGGTCCGCACCAAGGTGGCCGCCGTCCCGCAGGTCAAGGACGTCCACGCCATGAAGATGGCGCAGATGCTCGAGATCCCCGCCGGTCAGGCGACCCCGCCCAAGGAGTACTTCACCGACGCCATGGGACGTCACATGCGCGCCATCGCAGGCATGGAGGCGACCTCGCTGGACAAGATGTTCCCCCAGAAGGTGACGAAGGGACGCATGTTCCACACCAACGGCGAGATGATCGTCGACGAGAAGACGGCAGAGAAATACCACCTGAAGGTGGGGTCGTCCTACCGGTTGTGGTCGGTGGATGCCCAGCGTCCCATGACGCTCACCGTCGTCGGCATCTACACGACCGGCAAGGGACAGCCCATCGCCACCATGTGGGTCTCGACGAGCACCCTCACCTCGGCCGGTCTGGGCGACAAGGACGCCTTCCTGTCGATCTACCTCAAGGCGGGCACCGACCACGAGCAGGCCCACAGGGCCCTCGACGCGGCATTGGCCGACATGCCGTTGGTGAGCGTCATGGACGTTGGCCAGTACACCGACCAGGTCCTCGTCAACGTCAACCGGACCATGGCGCTGCTCTACGCACTGCTGGGACTCAGCATCGTCATCGCCGTGCTCGGCATCGTCAACACCCTGGGTCTGAGCATCATCGAGCGCACCCGGGAACTGGGCCTGTTGCGTGCCATCGCCCTCACCCGCCCGCAGGTGCGCCGGATGATCACCCTGGAGTCGGTCGTCATCGCCCTGCTTGGTGCGGTGGTCGGGGTCGGTCTGGGAACCGTCTTCGGCATGGTGCTGCAACGTCTACTCGCCGACCAGGGCATCGACAAGCTCTCGATCCCGTGGCTGCAACTCGTGGCCTTCCTCGTGGCCGCGGCGCTCGTCGGGGTCCTCGCCGCGCTGTGGCCGGCGCGCCGAGCCGCCCGCACGAACATCCTCAAGGCGATCGCCACCGAGTGAGGTCTGCCGGCGGGTCCTCCACACACCGGGCGGCGGTCGCCAGCGGCCCGGTCATCGGCGAGCTTTCCTCAGCAGGGTGCGGACGCGGTCGGGATCGTCGGCCATGTCAAGGGTGGCGAAGACGTTGGAGACATCCACCTCGGGACGCTGCCAGCCGATGGTCGCGGCGTGGGCGGCCAGGGCGACGCAAATCTCCTGACAGCCGTCGATGATCCACTCGGGGTCGACGCCCGGGTTGACGTGACGGGAGAACTCGGCGGCGTCGTGCTGCTGGGCCGCCAGGATCGCCGACAAACCACTGCGCAGCTGCTCAACGGCCTCCTCCCCCATGGTGGAGACGACGACCGGGTCGGCCATGTCACGACGAACCCGCTCAACCAGCAGGCCGGGGACCTCGTCGGAGGTGAGCCCCTTGTGGTCGAAGAGCCAGTCGGGCAGGTACACCTCGACGGCGTCGTCGTCGACCTGTTCGACCCGCTTGACCACGGCGTCGAGCAGGCTGACACCGAGCATGATCGCACCCTCGAGCTGACAGAGCGGGGTGAGGGCGATGGCGATAGCGGCTCGTCCGGACTCGAGTGGGTCGATCTGTTCACCACCCTCCTGGGCTCGCAGCTCCTCTTCGCTGGCCCGGCGCAACACCTCGAAGGACTCGGCCGGCGGAATCTGCACGGATTGCGGGTCGGCCTCGACGTCGTCGGCCTCCGGGAGCTCAGCGCCGACAGAGTCAGGATCGCACCAGTTGGCCGGGATCTCCGGGATGTCGTTCATGGTCATTCGCCTTTCCTGTCATAGACCGATCCGATGACGCGCGCCGGATTGCCGACGGCGATGGATCCGGCCGGGATGTCCTTGGTGACGACCGCTCCGGCTCCGATGACGCTGTCCCCGCCGATGGTGACACCGGGGCAGACGATCGCACCTCCGCCGAGCCAGACATTGTTGCCGATCGTGATGGGTTTGGCAGCCTCCAGGCGATCCCGACGCAGGTCCGGGTCGATGGGGTGGGTGGGAGTCAGCAACTGGACGTTCGGGCCGATCTGGCAGTCGGTGCCGATGCGAATCTCGGTGACGTCGAGAGCCGTCAGGTTGTAGTTGGCGAAGCTGCGCGCGCCGAAGTGGATGTTCTCACCGTAGTCGACGTACAGCGGCGGCTTGATGACGGCATCCTCTCCGAGTTCGCCGAGGAGTTCGGCCAGCAGGGGACTGGCGCTGTCCGGATCGTTGAGGAAGGCCCGGTGGTAGGCGTCAGCCAGCCTGGCCCCGCGGTCGGCTATCCGGGAGTTCTCCGGGTCGTCGGCGATGTAGAGGTCCCCGGCGAGCATCCGTTCCCGGTTCGTGCGGGGGTCCCCTGCGAAGTGGTCAGTCATGGGGTCAACGGTATCGGGAGAGCATGAAGGCATCCCCTGAACCTCGAATACCGGCTAGTACTACACGGAGCTGCCAGAAAACCGGGATGGTGACGTTGCCATCGGGTTTTCGGAGCGTTTTTTGGCAGCTCCGTGTGGTGGAGGCCGTGCAGCAAGGCTGCGAGAGGAATGCGCCCCTGGGATCACAGTTGGGCCACCTGGACCAATCCCCGCCCCTGCCACGTCCACCCGTACCAGTTGTGTCCCCTGCGCCAGAGATCTTGACAGGGGGGACACAGCTGGCACAGCTGACAATGAAGGTCACGGAAAGAAGGGGCGCCCGGTACCCCGGACGCCCCTCAGCCTCACCTGACGAGCTCTCCCTTGACGAGCTTGATGAGACGGTCGAGAACCGCACCACCCGAGGCATTCGACCCGTTGTGCTCGTACTCAGTCGTCACCCAGGCATGCATCTGCGGCAGTAAGGCCGCCGTTTCGACGGAAAACTGGCGCGGCACATAGGCGTCGTCGTGGTACACCGCCGCAGCACAGGGCACCTCGGCAGCCCGGAGGGCGTCAGCGTCATACAGCTTCGGCCACGGATGGTTCGCAATGAGATTGGCAACCTCCTTCCACGGCCGCAGCTCCTGGTCGGTGTCGAACCACTCTGGCATGACGTGCTCACCGGTCAACAGGGTCGGATCCTGCTGGAAGTCCTCGGGCAGCATCCGCGCGGCCGACCAGTCGGTGACCACACCGTCGGCATAGGATGACTCGTGGATGACGGCGTACAGCGGGTTACGTCCGCCAAAAGGCAGCAGCCCGGCAAGATCATGGCGGAACGACCGTGAGGTGTGCGGATACTCCAGCAGGTAGTGCAGCTTCTCAGCCCCACCCGAGGCGCCCAGCAGGTGTCCCAACGACCGCAGCCGCGACGGCGTCACGATGTCACCGTTCGGAATGGTGATCTCGCCCTTCTCGGCCAGCGCCATGAGCTCTGCGAGCCGCACCCGATCCTCCGGGAATCGCTTGTAGTACTCCAGCGACTTTGCGCGCAGCTGGTCGTAACAGGCGGTGTAGACCTCGTCAGCAGAACGTCCGACCGCCGACAGACCACCCGTAAAGTAACCCGCCGACAGCGACTCCGGGTAGGTGGACAGGTACCTCAGCAGGGTGAATCCGCCGAAGGACTGGCCCAGCACCGCCCATCTCTGAACACCGAGGTGACGACGGATGTCCTCGCAGTCCTCGACGATCTCGTCGGCACGCAGGTGAGTGAGGTACTCCGCCTGGCTGGCCGGATCCCCCACCGGCTCGCTCACTGGCGAGGACAGTCCAGTGCCGCGCTGGTCCAGCAGCACGAGCTGGTAGTCCTGCAGGGCCCGGGCCAGCCAGCCCGGGAATCCGGGATCACTCAGCGTCGGCCGCGGAGACTCACACCCCGGGCCGCCCTGCAAAAAGACGAGGTACGGCTTGTCGGTGCCGTCAGGAGCAGCAACCAGACGCGCATAAATCTCGATGGTGCGCAGGTCCTCGGGGTTGTTGTGGTCCAACGGGACCCTGAGGCGAATGTCATCTGTTAGCAGGCCAGGAATGTTGCGGTTCCACGTCATAGCATCAGCCTACGAGGTCCGGACGCCAACCGAGTCGACTCCGTCACTCCTCGCCCAGCGGCGCGAGGCTTGCCATATCCAGAACCCTCAGTATTTTCTCAGCCTTACCATGATGTTCCCCCATCCTCCGCAACTATCGTCACGGCTTGTCCCGTAGATTTGGGGGTCCATCAACAGCGCATCCCCGAGGTGACACCCACTCACCTATACTGAACAGATTTTGAGAATCTCTCAGGAACACGTACAGTTCAACGAGCCTCTGAACCTGCGGCAACGCTCGGAAGGAACATCACATGACCAACACCTCGACCAACGCCGGGACGGCTCTCAAGCGCACCGTCGCTCTGACCGCTGCGGCCGGACTCGCCGTCATGGGCACCATCGCCGAGGAGGCCCACGCCGCCCCCACCGGTACCCCTGGGGCCCATGCGGAGAAGGCTCCCACCCAGCAGACCAAGAAGGCGCCGACCAAGCAGGCCAAGCGCGCCACCCCGTACACCACCCAGTTCGCGCAGTCCCGTGCCCACCTCAACGTTCGTTCTGGACGTGGCACCGCGTACAAGCGTCACGGTCTCATCCACCCCGGCGACCGTCTCCTCATCGTTGGCAAGGACGTCCAGGGCTGGACCCCCGTCAACTACCGCGGCAAGACCTCCTGGGTCGCCACCCGCTACATCAACAAGGTCACCCGCCCGGTCGGCATCTTCGCCCAGCGAGGCGACCACAATGCCCGCACCAAGGCTGTTCAGCGCGACCTTTCGACCCTCAGCTACTTCCCGGGCAAGTGGGTCGGACTGCCTTACGGCCCATCCACCACCAACGCCGTCAAGGTGTTCCAGAAGGCCAATGCTCTCAAGCAGACCGGCGTCACCGACGCCGTCACCATGAGCCTGCTGCGCTCGAAGGCCAGCTACAAGCGCGCCGCCGAGGCCGAGAAGGCAGCTCAGAAGAAGGCCGCCGCTCCGGAGCCGACGCAGCGTCACTCCGAGGAGTCCTCGCGCACCTCCCGTTCCTCCGAGCGCTCGGACCGTAGCGCCGCCGACGTCTCCACCAGTGGCGTCGCCGGAAGCTGCGGGGCCTCCTTCTACACCGATTCGCAGACCGCCTCCGGTGAGCCCTTCAGCTCCTCGGCCATGACGGCTGCCTCCAAGACCTACTCCTTCGGCACCCGCCTCAAGGTGACCAACAGGGCCAACGGACGCTCTACCGTCGTGCGCATCAATGACCGTGGACCCTACGTCTCCGGTCGCTGCCTCGACCTGACTCCGGCCGCCTTCAACCAGATCTCGTCGCCCAGCGCTGGCGTTGCCGACGTCACCTACGAGAAGGTCTCCTGAGCTCACCAGACATCGATCATGACAGCGTCAGCCCCCGATCCACTGCGGATCGGGGGCTGACGTCATGTTCAAGACTTCTCAGGCCAGGCCAAAGATCTCTGGCCCAGGAATCAACCGGCAGGAGCCTCCGGGCCGTCGTTGAACCACCAGGTGGCCTGTCCGGGAACTCCGGCCTTCTTGGCCTCCTCCGGTGCCTCGACCTTGTCGAGCTCGTGGACATTGCCCTCGGCATCCTCCCAGCACACCACCTCGCGGCGCACCGGGATCTGCACGGTCACCAGATCAGTGACGACGTAGCGGCGCAGCTTGGCACCAGCCGGCAGACCCATGGCGGGCACGGGCTCGGCGACCGGGAGAACCTCATCATCAGAGTGTTCCTCGGAGTGATCATCGCTGAGCGCCTCAGGACGGTTCTCGTCGTCCTCCTCGCCATCCTCAGCAACCGGGAAGCCCACGTTGTCCTCGTCACGGGGAGCCGCCGGAACGATGACCGGAGTGACGGTGGTGTCCTTGCCGACCTCGTCATCGTCGACGGGCTGGGTCTCGCCGACCTCCTCGGGGGAGTCGTCGTCAACCTCTGCGGCGTCGACGATGTCAGGATCGCTGTCGGCACCGCGTCCTGGCTGGGCAATGATGATGTCGTCATCATCGATCTCCAGTCCGGAACGACGAGCGGGCTCCATGCCGTAGTGGCCGTAGACCTCGGCCTCACGGTCACGCGAGAGATCGTCCTCCTCGGACGCCTCAGGGGCGGTCTCGATGATGTCGCGGTTGAACGGCACACTGACGTGGCTCGTGGAGTAATCGGCGCCGCGTACCGGAATGAAGTGCTCGTGGCCCTCCGAAAGCACGGTCACGAAAGTCACGGCACCGGTGACCTCGTCGGCAAAGATCTGCTGGATCGTCCCGACCTTCTCACCATCCGGTCCGACGACCTCGGCGTCGAACAGTCCGGGGATGTCCTTGGGATCCATGGCGCTGATGTCCATGTATCGACCTCTCGCTAGGGGGCTGGAACGTACGCGCATACACGCACTCTTCGCTTCAGCTTTTCACAGTGCAGGCGCCAACTGGCGCAATGCATCCGGGCGCGTCTCGAACTGAGCACCTGCCCGGATCGGGTCGACATGCCTTGGCCTGAGGATCAGAGCTCGTCAAGCCAATGGTCTGACGATCAGCAGTCCGAGAGTCAACGGTCGTTGATCGCGCTGACCATCCGGTCGACGGCCTCCTCGAGCAGATAGCGTGGGGTGGCGAAATTGATACGTGCGTGCCCCTCACCCCCGGGCCCGAAGGTGGGACCGTCATTGAGACGGATACGGGCGTGACGCAGCAGCCACTCCCCTGGCGAGGCCGGAAGCTCGTAGGCGGAGAAGTCGAGCCAGCCCAGGTAGGTGCCTTCAGGAATCCGGTAGGACACTCCCGGCAGTTGATCGGCCAAGGTTTCCGACAGCCACACCGCGTTGTCATGGATGTAGCAGTTGGCGGCATCCAACCATTCCTGACCGGAGTCGAAGGCGGCCTTGTTGGCAGCCATGCCGATCGTGGTGGCCCCTTCGGCGTCGAGCGGATGGACCTTCTGATCCCACAGCTTGGCCTGCTCATCGGTGAAGAGGGAGATGAAGGCCGTCATGAGCCCGGGGATGTTAAACGACTTCGACGCCGAGGACACCAGCACCGAGTGAGCGGCCGCTTGCTCGCTGATGCTGGCGTAGGGCACCGAGGCCTTGCGCTTCTCGCAGACCGGGACGAGAGGTCCATGGATCTCGTCGGAGATGACGAACCCGTGGTGACGCTCGACGACCTCGGCCAGTCCGCGCAGCTCGTCCGCAGTGAAGACGCGACCCAGCGGGTTGTAGGGCTGGCAGAGGATGATCGACCCGGCACCCTTGGTGAAGGCCGCGTCGATGCCGTCAAGGTCGAGGGTCCAGCCCAGGTCGGAGTCGACCATCGGCACCGAGATGATCTCGCGTCCTTCCAGTCCCGGCACCTTCCAGAACGGCATGTATGCCGGGGAAGGGACGATCACGGGGCTTCCGGGAGCGCTATAGGTGCGGATGGCCAGCTGGACTCCGGACAGGACATTGCGCAGATAACGCACCTTGAGCGGATCGACCGTCAGGCCCTGGACCTTCTTCGCCCATGCCGCCCATGAGTGCCGCAGTCCGTTGTCGCGCGGATATCCGTAGGCGTGCTTCGCAACCATGTCCTCGATGGCCTGCTGGATGGGCAGGGCAATCCGGAAGTCCATCTCGGCCACCCACAGCGGGATGACCCCCTCGGCGACGTCTTCCCACCTGGCCGTTCCGCGTGAACGCAACCACTCGACAGTGGGGCTGTCGAAGTCGAAACCAGTCATTGCCGTCCTTCCATAGTCTTCGACCGAGGCGTTGCCCCGGTGCAACGCCCGTTCACCGGATATGTGGCTGCAGGTCGGTGACATGCAACCACATGCCCTTTCGTCTCAGCCTGTCACATACCACCGGGCACGTCTGCCGGGATTGCCGTCGAGAAGCTTGTAGGATCGTCATGTGATCTTCAAACGTGTCGGTGACTCCCGCCCATACCCTGGCCACGGGTACACGCAGAAGCAGTGGTCCCAGCTGGCACCCGTGCAGGTGCGCCTGGACCAGCTCGTCACGACGAAGAGCAACCTTGACCTGGCGAACCTTCTCGAGGACGACTCCACCTTCTACGGGGACCTCTTCGCCCACGTCGTGGCCTGGCATGGCGACCTCTACCTTGAGGACGGCCTGCACCGCGCGCTTCGTGCTGCCCTTCAGCAGCGTCAGACCCTCCATGCCCGTGTCCTCGAACTGGACTGATGCCCCGTCATGACTCCTGATGAACGTCGCCACTATCTGAGGATGGCAGGTACCCCGATCACCCTGCTGGCCCTCGTCATCCTCATCGCGGTGGCCATCCGCGCCGGGTGGAAGGCCGTCAGCGCCCCCGTCCCCCCGCCACCGATCACCCCTTGCGTCAACCAGGACGTCAAGGGCAAGCTGACGACGAAGGATGTCACGGTTTCGGTGTACAACTCCGGCCACACCCGTGGCCTGGCGGGCAGCGTGTCGAAGCAGCTTGCCAACGTCGGGTTCGTCATTGATTCGGTGGCCAACCGTGAGCCCATGGTCAAGGAGGTGACGGTCATCGGCCACAACGCCAAGGATCCTGAGGTGAAGCTGGTTGCCGGCTACTTCCCGGCAGCAGTGTTGAAGTCGGATCCCAAGCGCGTCGATCATGAGGTTGAAGTGGTGCTCGGCGATCGCGACCCGAACTTCAAGACGGATGCACCAAAGTTCGTGAAGGTTGGTGAGCCCGTGTGTCTGCCGTCACCGTCACCGACCCCATCGATGCTGGAGACGCCAGGGGAAAAGCAGCCCTGACCATCAACCAGCCCGTTAAGGCCACGGATCCATCTGGGTCCGTGGCCTTCCCATTCGTCTTCTTAGTCAGCCGGGTTGGTTGGCCTGCCCAGTCGGTTTTGGTCAGCTTGCTCAACGACTTCGTCAGTGTGGTCACTCGGCCTGGACGCGCAGCCCGTGCCAGCGCGCCAACCGGCCTCCCCGGCCTATCTCGGTCAGCCTCTCGACAACGTACCGCCGTTGCCCCTGGGGGACGACGATGAGCAGCTCGTCACCTTGCTCCAGCTTGGTCTCCGCGCGCGGAGCAAAGGACCGGTCGCCACGGATGATGAGCGAGACGACGCAGTTACGCGGAAGCCGCAGCTCGCGGACCGTCACCCCGGACAGCCTCGACCCCTCGGGAACGTCAGCCTGCAGGAGGTCGGCAGCGATCTCGTCAAGGGGCGCAACCTCGATCGTCACGTCCTTGGCCATCTGCGGATCGACGACGCCGAGGAGCTTCGCCGCGCCCGGCAAGGTCGGGCCCTGGATACAGGTGAAGACGACGACGAGCACCAGGATGACGTCGAAGAACTTGTCGGCGCGCTCCATGTGGGACGCCATCGGGATCGTCGCCAAAATGATCGGTACAGCCCCGCGCAGACCGGCCCAGGACAGGAAGAACCGCTCGTTGCGGCGGAACCCGAACCATGTCGTACAGGCAAGGACTGCCAAGGGGCGCGCGACAAAGGTCAACAGCAGGCCGGCAGCAACACCGGAGCCAACGGAGGCCCAGGTGAGACGGTCGGGATTGGCCAGCAGACCGAGCATGACGAACAAGCCGATCTGACAGATCCAGCCGATGCCCTCGGAGAAGGATCGGGTGGTGTGCTGATAGGGCAGGTCGCCATTGCCAATCATGACGGAGGCGACGTAGACCGCGGCGAATCCGGACACGCCGATCCACACACCGACACCGTAGGCGGTCACGGCCCATGCCATCGCAGCGATGGCGTAGAGGTTTCCGGATGGCAGGTTGATGCGTCGCCCGATCCTGACGGCCACCCACCCGACGCCCAGACCGACGCAGATACCACCGATGAGCTCAAGGGCAATGGATCCAAGAAGAGGGAGTACGCCGATCGTCGACTCCCCGGTTGCGACCCCGGTCAGTGCGATGACGACGAGGACGGTCGGGGCGTCGTTGAGGCCCGACTCAGCCTCGAGCACGGATCTGAGACGATTGGGCAGGGAGACCCCTCGAAGCACAGAGAACACGGCAGCAGAGTCAGTCGGGGCGGTGGCCGCGCCGAGAAGGGCTGCAACGCTCCAGTGCAGGCCGAGCGCGTAGTGGCCCAGCAGAGCCATGACGCCGAAGGAGACGCCTACCCCGGCGGTCGCCAGCAAGGCCGCTGAGCCCAGGGCCGGTCGGATGTCTTTCCAGTTGGTCGATAATCCGCCATCGGCAAGGATGAGCACGAGGGCAGCGAAACCGATGGCGTGTGCGGCACCTAGGTCGTTGAAGTCAATGCCGAAACCGATGGGGCCGAGCAACATACCGACCAAGAGGAACAGCAACAGAGCAGGCAGTCCCAGACGAGTGCCGATCCGGGCCGCGAAGGCGGCCAGCAACACGACGACGGCGCCGATGAACAGGGCGAGGTCAGAGGGTTGCACGAGGTCATTATTCCAGCAGGACGACGTCCGTCATGGATCTGGACACCATGGGGAACGCCGTCTCGCGAGAAGCGGACATCAGAAGGGTCCGTTGAAGGTCGTGAACTCCGGAGGGTACTGCTCCGGTGGTGGGTTGCTCCCGAAGCCGACCGGGGCGGTCTCTCTTTCGGACTATGCCCCAACCCGCTAAACACAAGGTCCCGGGAACCTCTCAGCTCCCGGGACCTTCTCGGCGGTGACGGAGGGATTTGAACCCTCGGTAGCTCTCGCTACACCCGCTTTCGAGGCGGGCACTTTCGGCCGCTCAGACACGTCACCGTCATCAAGGGTAGCGAATCCGTCACCTCTGGCCAAAATTCGCGTGTCGGGGACGCGACGACCAGGTGTCAGGGTGCGTCAGGGGCGGCTGTCCTCGTCCTCACTGGTGACCTCGGCCTCCTCGGCCGTCTCGACCGCCGGGTCCACCTTCGTGTTCTTCTTGTCGAATCTCTTGGCGACCACGAGTGCCAGCCCGATGTAGAACACCAACAACCCAGCCATGATGAAGGACATTTGGTAGATCGTCCCGACCATCGAGAGGTCGCTGAGGTTCAGGTAGGTCAGCGGCACGACCGCGTAGATGATCGCGAAGACTAAGGCGATCCCGTTGTTGCGGGTCACGATGAACATGTTGGAGATCGGCGACGTGACGAAGTTGACGTACAGCCACGGCACCAGAGCCACCGCAATGTCAGCCGACTGCTGGAACTTCGCGCCCAACAACCACGGCAGCACCGGCGGGATGAGCACGTACAGCAGCCCGAAAGGCACAATGCCGATGAGGAACGACCTCACCACCGACTTCTTGACGGTCTGGTAGAACTTCCCGGCGTCGGAGACCGACAGCTTCTGGAAGAACACCTGGGACAGTGCTTGGTTGATGACCGACGCCGGCATCTGCATCAACGTCCAGGCGATGTTGAATCGACCGTAGCCAGCCGTCGAGAACTTCACCATGATGATCATGTTGACGCCCTGCTGCCGGATGGCGTCGACAATGGCGTTCGGAGCCGTCAGCAGAGGGAGCTGCCGATACTTGCGCATCACCGCACGCATCGGCATGTCGGATTCCTCGATGGCGCGCAGGTCAGGACCCAAACGGCGTCGAAAGTTGTTAAGCGCCAAGCACTTGCCCAGGAAGGTCGCGACGACCTGACCGAAGGCGGCGGCATTGATGGCACACGAGGTGATACGTCCGACCGCCGTCGTCGACTGGCACCACAGCGCGTTGGTGCCGATGATGCCGAACTGTTTGCGTCGGTTCGCCCAGTAATTGACGACGTTGACCTGGGTGTAGGCGAAGACGATCGGGCCGACCGCCAACAACCACCACCGGGCCTGCGGCTTGCCGAGCAGCCCACTGAGGAATCCGCCCAGGGGAATCATCGACAGCATCGCCAACGTCGAGACGACTGCGTTGATCCGCGTCGCCAACCGGAGCACCCGTTTAGCCTCGGAGTTGTCCCGCGGCAGCACGATGGCCATTTCGTAGCGCAAGGCTGCGGCAGGGATGACGAACTGGGAGACGGCCATGATGGCGCCATAAATACCCCAGTCAGACGGGTCAATGTGGTGGGTGACGTAGAGGGTGGCCAGGGCAGCAATCAACTGAGCCAGGCCAGTCCCACTCATGACCTTCGTCACCGAGGCGAGAAACTCATGGCGCTGGATGTAGGCGTGAGCGCGTGGGAAGCGCACTCGATTCTCCTCGGTCGCCGCGGTATTTCCGGGAGGCGTCTGCTCCCCGGATTCCGACGGCGTCGATTCCGTTGGGGTGTTGGTCACCCGTCCACGGTACAGGCCCGATGACCGCCGAAGAATTCGCGCAGCAGGGCGGACGACTCGTCGGCCATGACACCGGAGACCACTTCGGGACGGTGCGGAAGCCTCGGATCGCGCATGACGTCGAAGAGGGAACTGACGGCTCCGGCCTTGGGATCGAAGGCTCCGAACACCACCTTCGGGATCCGCGCGGCGACGATCGTCCCGGCGCACATGGTGCACGGTTCCACGGTGACGACGAGGGTGCAGTCATCCAGACGCCACCCGCGCCTGGCCTCCGCAGCTCGGCGGATGACGAGCACCTCGGCGTGAGCGGTCGGGTCACCGGTGAGCTCGCGCTCGTTGCCCGCCTCGGAGAGGACCTCGCCGTCAGGACCGAGAATCACCGCACCAATGGGGACGTCGCCCCACTGCGCAGCACGACGCGCCACGACGAGAGCCTGGGCCATGGCCTGACGCCAACCCGGCATCGGGCCAGCCACGGATCAGCGCACCGAGGTGTTGGCGGCCCGCTCGAACTGCGGTCCGAAGTGAACCCGGGCGGCGATGTCGGCCAGGATCTCGTCGGCGTCCTCGTCGGCCTCGGCGAAGGCCTCCATGTCGAACTCACCCACCCCGGCGTCGGCAAGCATGTCGCCATCGCCCATCGTCTCGGGGTCGTCGTCGGGGTCAGGAATGTCCTCGCCCAGGAAGTCAGCGACGTCGCGAGCGATCGGCCAGTCATTGGCCTGGGTGGAGTCGGACAGGAAGACCTGCACGTTGCGACCGCGAACCCGGACGATGACGTAGAACTGGTGGTCGATCGAGACCATGCCGACAGCTCCTGCGTCACCAGGGAGACGGCGCAGCTGGGTGATGAGCTCGTCGAGATCGTTGGCGAGCATCGGCTCCATGGGGACCGCGGTCCGCTCGCCATCATCGTTGTAGAGAGCTACGACGAAGTCGATCTCGTCCTCGCCGGCGTCCTCGAGATCATCGTCGTCATAGTCATCGTCGTCGTAGTCGTCCTCGTCATCGGGCAACTCGTCGTACTCATCGAGATTGTCGTAGTCATCGACGTCATCGTCGGGAACAAACTCGTCATCGCTGAACCGGGACATGACGACCTCCTTGGGGGCGAACGTCTCCATCGTTGCAGACATCTGGCCACGGAAACAGTCGCAGGGTCGATTTGAGCGCGAACTTCTCGACGGAAGGAGGAGTCGAGGCAGTGTGGACGGTGCTGTACCTGCCGTTATCGGCGAAATTCGCCGAGTATTGGCCGAATCAGGCCATGGCAACGTCACCACCCCTACCGACAGGCTCCCCGACAGCAGCTACTTCCGTACACCGGCGCCGCACATCCCCCACCCATTCACTCCTCGGCCCCCGAATCTGGTGGCCGAGTGCCGCCAGTTACTCGTCATGTGCGAAGGTTGGTTTCGTGGAACTCAATGTCATGGATCATCCCCTCGTCTCCCACAAGCTGACCCTGCTGCGCTCAGTGGACACCCCCAGCCCAGTGTTCCGTCAGCTCGTCGAGGAGCTCGTCACCCTCATGGCTTACGAGGGCACCCGCGAGGTGCGCATCGAGCCGACCACCGTCACCACCCCGCTCACCACCACCGAGGGTGTCGCCCTGGCCCGCCCCAAGCCGCTCGTCGTCCCGATCCTGCGCGCTGGCCTGGGGATGCTCGAGGGCATGATGCGCCTCGTCCCGTCGGCCGAGGTCGGCTTCGTCGGCATGGCCCGTGACGAGGAGACCCTCCAGCCGATGACCTACGCCGAGCGTCTTCCCAAGGACCTCTCCGGCCGTCAGTGCTACGTCCTCGACCCGATGCTGGCCACCGGCGGTTCCCTGGGCGGCACCGTCGAGTTCTTGGTTCGCCGCGGCGCCGACCACATCACCTGTCTGTGCATCCTGGCCGCTCCAGAGGGCATCGAGAACTTCCGCAAGCTCGTCAGCGATCTCGAAGTCCCCTGCCACCTCGTCGTGGCCGGCGTCGACGACCACCTCGACGAGCACGGATACATCGTCCCCGGCCTCGGTGATGCCGGCGACCGTCTGTACGGCCTGGCCGAATGACGCAACTGCGCCCCGAAGACCTGCGCGGTCTGGCGACCCTGCTGGGTTCCCCCGAACCCAGCAGGGGCGTCCCGCCGTGTTGGCACTGGGTCCTCCTCCTTGACCCGGTCGACCCCGCCAGCCTCGACGAGGACGGGTACACCATCGGCTCCCCGATCACCCCGAAACCGGGTATGACGAGGATGTTCGCCGGCGGTCGGGTGCGCACCACGACCCCGTTGGCCCTCAACCGCGAGACCACTCGCACCACTGAGGTCGCCTCGGTCACCGACAAGCAGGGGCGTCGCGGCCCTCTTCACTTCGTGACGATGAGATCCACCTGGGCACAGGACGGCCAGGACTGCCTGGTCGACGAGCAGGAATACGTCTTCCTGCCAACCCAGTCCTCCGATCCCTCACCCGCGGGTGCCGGGCAGACCGACGGCGACGGGTTCCTGGCCACCGAGCCTCTGTTGGTGACCTTCTCGGCCCTGACGGCCAACCCCTACCGCATCCACTGGGACCGCGACTTCTGCCGTCACAACGGTCACGATGGACTGGTCGTCCACGGACCGCTGCAGGCCCTCCTCATGGCGCAAGCCTTCCCAGGCGAGACCTACGTCGGGAAGGAGTTCTCCTACCGCTTCCGCGCCTCCGTGACCGCCCCGACCCGACTGACGGTCGGCATCGAGGACGGCGAGGCACAAGTCCGTCGCCCCGACGGTACGGTCACCGCGACAGCAACCCTCGAGGAGTTCTGACCCAGGCGCCCCGTTCGGACTTCCTGGGCCGCAGTCTCACGAGGCAGGGAGCGAACTCAGTTCGCCAGTCCCTCGACAACCTCAGCTCCTGGCAGGGACACCAGGTCAGCACCACTGACGATGAGCTTTGAGCTGCGCAGCCCCGATCCGATGCACACGGCCTGGGCCTCGGCGACGCGCGGGTCAATCCAGATCGGCCACTCAGCGGGCAGGCCCACTGGGGTGATCCCGCCGTACTCCATTCCGGACATGCTGACGGCCTCGTCCATGGGCGCGAAGGACGCCTTGCGGGCGTCGAGCTTCTTGCGCACCGCCTTGTTGACGTCAACCCTCGTCGTGGCGAGGGCCAGGCAGGCGACGTACTTCTCGACGTCACCGCGCTTTCCCTTGACGATGACGCAGTTGCCACACGTCTCGGGATCCTCGCCGAAGGCCTCGCACAAGGCGTCGGTGTCCGCGATCTCAGGATCGATGCTGAAGACGACTGCTGAGGGCAACTCGGCGGCTCGGCCAGCGACCGTCGCGGCCAGCAGCTCAGGGTGATCGGCAGCAGACAGGTGTTCAACGGAGTCGTACATGCGACCCACCGTAGTCACCGTAGATCACACAATGGGACCACCTCTCACACCGCGGACGGATACCGTTGACCGTGGTTGTTTCGACGACAAGGAGAACGATGACCGACGATACGAAGGAAGCGACCGGCGAATCCCGCCCGAATGCCAACGATCCGATCCCCACCGACTACGCCGACCGCGCCAAGGGCATGGGCGTCTCGCTCATCGACGGTGGTGCCGCGTTCCGAGTGTGGGCCCCGCACGCCGAGGCCGTCGCCGTCACCGGAACCTTCGACGACTGGGCAGCCCAGCCCAGGGGAGACAAGGACGACGCCGATAAGGTTCGCTCGACCAAGTTCCAGCTCGTCAGCGAGAACAACGGCTACTGGTACGGCCAGGCCGCCGGTGCCACGGTGGGCGACGAGTACCGTTTCGTCCTCATCAACGGCGACCAGGTGATCTCCCGCATCGACCCTTACGCCCGCCACGTGACGAGCTCGGTCGGCAACGGCATCATCACCGACCCCGACGCCTATGACTGGGAGGGTGACGACTTCACTCCCCCGACCTTGAACGAGCTCGTCATCTACGAGATGCACGTCGGAACCTTCTTCGACAAGGACCCCGACGACGACAAGCCCGCCGACCTGGCCGACGTCGAGTCGAAGATCGACCACCTCGTCCACCTGGGCGTCAACGCCGTCGAGCTCATGCCTCTCATGGAGTTCGCCGGGGACTACTCGTGGGGTTATAACCCGGCCCACATCTTCGCCGTCGAGAGCGCCTACGGCGGCCCGGAAAAGCTGCGCGACCTCGTCAAGACCTGCCACAAGCACGGCCTGGCGGTCATCATCGACGTCGTCTACAACCACTTCGGCCCCTCGGACCTCGACCTGTGGCAGTTCGACGGATGGAGCGAGAACGACAAGGGCGGCATCTACTTCTACAACGACTGGAAGTCCTCGACACCGTGGGGCGACACCCGCCCCGACTACGGCCGCGGCGAGGTCCGCGAGTTCATTCGCGACAACGCCATGATGTGGCTGGAGGAGTTCCACGCCGACGGCCTGCGCTACGACATGACCCCGTACATGCGCAGCGTCGATGCCGGTGAGATGAACATCCCCGACGGCTGGAGCCTCACCCACTGGATCAACACCGAGATCCGCGAGAAGTTCCCGCGCGCCATCACCATCGCCGAGGACCTGCACGGTGAGCCCAAGGTCGTCTCCACCGCTGACGACGGTGCCGCCTTCCACGCCCAGTGGGACAACCATTTCGTCCACCCGATCCGCGCTGCCGTCATCGCCGCCTCCGACGAGGCCCGCGACATGGACGCCGTGCGCGATGCCGTCGAGTTCTCCTACGGTGACGCCTTCTCCCGCGTCATCTACACCGAGTCCCACGACGAGGTCGCCAACGGTTCGGCCCGCGTCCCCCAGGAGGTCGACGACGACGATCCGACCGGCTACTACGCCCAGAAGCGCTCCACCCTGGGAGCGGCCCTGGTACTCACCTCGCCGGGTCTGCCGATGATCTTCCAGGGCCAGGAGCTTCTGGAGGGCGAATGGTTCCGAGACACCGTCCCGCTGCACTGGGATCAGGGCGCCCAGTTCAAGGGCATCTTCCGCATGTACCGCGATCTCGTCAGTCTGCGTCTGAACGAGGAGGGCCACACCAAGGGCCTCACCGGCCAACACGTCGACACCCTGCACCTGCACCCGGACAACCACGTCTACGCCTTCCACCGCTGGGCTGACGGTGGCCCGCACGACGACGTCGTGGTGGCGGTGAACCTCGATTCCAAGACCTGGGGTGAGTACACCATCGGGATGCCGGCCGCCGGCCGCTGGGTGACCAGGTTCAATTCCGATGCGAAGGTGTACTCGGATGCCTTCGCCGGGGTCGACGTCCCCGAGTGGTTTGTCGCAGCCGAGGATGATTACGACGGCCACCCGGCCTCCGCGACCCTGGTTCTGCCGCCTTACAGTGTGGTCATCCTGTCGCGCGCCTGAGGTCGCCGACGTACCGACACGTGTGACGAGAACAGCGTCACCGGAGCGGGGGAAGTCAGGACGATTTCCCCCGCTCCTCTCACATCCGAACTTCCTTCTCTGTTCGACTTGCAGTTGAGACCATGAGGTCCATACTTTCTGGAGTGAGTCGCAGACATGGACGGCACGCGGTGGCCAAGGCCACCCAGCCGATCACTGATCCTGAACCGATCCGAGCCATGAAGCCGGGGCTGGCCCTGGCTGCGTTGGGAATCGTCTTTGGTGACATCGGAACCTCGGTGCTCTACTCCCTTCAAACGATGTTCTCGATGGAGAACCATGCCGTTCGACCCACCCACGGTGACGTCATGGGGATCATCTCGATGATCTTCTGGTCGATCCTGCTGGTGGTGTGCGTCAAGTACGTCATCTTCGTGATGCGTGCTGACAACGACGGTGAGGGCGGTATCCTCGCGCTGATGGCCTTGGTGCGTCGTCTCATGGCCAGCCGCAAGGGCACTGGCATGACGGCAATGTTGCTCGGCATCATCGGCGCCGGCCTGTTCTACGGAGATTCCCTCATCACCCCAGCGATCTCGGTGATGAGCTCGGTGGAAGGCATCACGGTGGCCAATCCGGGCGCCGAGATGATCGTTCTGCCCGCCTCGGTCGTCATCCTGACGATCCTGTTCATCGTGCAGAGACGAGGGACGGCAGTCATCGGCAAGGCCTTCGGGCCGGTGATGGGTATCTGGTTCCTCACCCTGGCGGCCCTGGGCATCCCGTGGATCATCAGCAAGCCCTTCATCATCACGGCCCTGTCCCCGCATTGGGCGATCCTCTTCGCCGTCGAGCGACCCGGAATGGCCTTCATCGCGATGGGCGCTGTCGTCCTGACGATCACGGGTGCCGAGGCCCTCTACGCCGACATGGGTCACGTCGGCGCCCCGTCGATCCGACTGGCTTGGTTCGCCGTCGTGCTGCCGTGTCTGCTCATCAACTACCTGGGGCAGGGAGCGATGATCCTCGAGCATCCCGACTGGATCGACAATCCCTTCTTCCGGCTGGCACCCGGCTGGGCGACGATCCCGCTCGTCGTCATTGCCACGATGGCCACCGTCATCGCCTCCCAGGCCGTCATCTCCGGCGCCTTCTCGATGAGCTCAGAGGCGACCCGTCTGGGACTGTTGCCACGTCTGAGCGTGCGTCACACCTCGAAGTCCGAGGGCGGCCAGATCTACATCCCGGAGATCAACTGGATCCTCTTCGTCGGCGTGCTGGCGCTCATCCTCATCTTCCAGACCTCGACGAAGCTGGCCACCGCCTATGGCCTGGCCGTCACCGGCACCTTCTTGCTGACGACGAGCCTGTTCCTGGTGCTGGCCCACCGGGCGTGGCACTGGCCCATGTGGGCTCTCATCCTCTTCGGTGTCATCGTCGGTAGCGTCGAGCTGTCGATCTTCGCCGCCAACCTGCTGAAGATCGCGTCCGGCGGCTGGATTCCGCTACTCTTCGCGGCCATCATCATCGCCATCATGACGACCTGGCGACGCGGTACCGCCTACATCGCCAAACAGCGGCAGAACGACGAGGGTCCGCTGGACGACTTCCTCGACTGGGTCCATGAGACGGAGCCGACCCGCGTGCCCGGACTGGCGATCTACCCGCATCCGGGACGAGCGACGACCCCGTTGGCCATGCTGAACAATCTCAAGTTCAATCATGTGCTCCACGAGCACAATGTCATCATCTCGATGGTGGTGGAGAACGTCCCACACGTGCGTCACGTCAATCGCATCGAGAAGGTCGATCTCGGCAGGCCGACCGACGGCATCGTCTACATCGCCTGTCACGTCGGATTCGCCGACTCCCAGGACGTCCCGAAAGCACTGGCCCTGGCGGCAGACAAGTACCCGGTGCTCAAGGAGCACCTTGACGACGCGATCTATTATCTGTCGCTGGTCGACGTGAAGCGCTCCGAGCCGAAGCAGGGGGCGAAGATGACCGCCTGGCGCAAGGTGCTCTACGTGGGTCTAGCACGCAACCAGGCCGACCGGACGCGAGTGTTCCGCATTCCGCGCACCCGTGCAGTGGTCATGGGTGAGGCCGTCGATCTGTGACGATCCGGCGGCGCTGACGACGGTGTGATTCCCGGGGCTCGAGGGCCTCGGGAATCACACCGTTGTGGGGGCGATGAGTCCCAGGAACCGCGCCGCGAAGGCCTTCTCGGCGGTGACGACGTCCTCGTCGCGACGCACCGCCTCGGCAGCTGCGATGGCCTCTGACCAGGGGAGACGCTGTTTCCACTCCTTCTCGGTGTGGCCGATGGTCCAGCCGTCGAAAATCTCCGGGGTGCATTCCGGGTGGAACTGGACTCCCCAGACGCGTTCGGCGAATCGGACCGCCTCGTCCTGTCCGGAAGGATCGCGGGCAAGCAGCACGGCGTCCTCGGGCAGGACGGCGGCGACGTCATTGTTGAAGTGGATGCCACGGTGGCCGGAGTAGACCGACAGCAACGGGTCCTTCTCCCCGTCCGGGGTGAGGTGCATCTCAGTCGGTCCGAGGCAGAGATGGTCTGAGGTGCACACCCGGCCTCCCAGGGCGACGGTGGCGAGCTGGTGGCCCAGGCAGACACCCAAGAAGGGGATGCCCGCGTGGACGGTGCGCACGATGAGTTCTCGGGTGGGCGCGAGCCAGGGAGCCTGGATGTCATCCTGGCAGCCCATGGATCCGCCCAGCACCACGAGGGCGTTGGCGTCAACGGTGGGTGGCACCGGGTGGTCCCAGGCATTGACCTCGACGACGTCTGCGCCGGCGTCGCGCCAGAGCTGTCCGAGCCTGCCGGGGTTGCAGGAGGACTCGTGGACGATGACCAGGATCCGTGTCATGACGGAAAGACTACGGATTTTCTGTCACCGTCGTGTGTCAGAGCTGTTGCGAACCGTGTGCGGATCGTGACGTGTCGGAGGAGTCCCCGGTTCTGGCGCGTTGGTGTTGAAGTCAGTCCTCCGCCAGGACCCGCTGGGCTGTTGCCGGGTCATTGGTGATGACGGCGTCGACGTCGAGGGCCCGGGCAGCACGCAGGTGGTCGGGAGTGTCCAGAGTCCAGGTGCGCACTGTGAGGCCGGCGTCGTGGAACGTCGGGACGTCATCGCGGTCGGCGAGGAGATGGGCTCCTGGATGGACGGCCTGGACGTCGAGGTGGCGGGCGTAGTCCCAGGGATCGACGATGTCGTCGGCGTAGAGGATGGCGCGTTCGACCCGGTTGTGGGTGCGCTCGGCGACTTCGGCCATGCAGCGGTGGTTGAACGAGGAGATGACGATGCGGTCGGCCATGTGGTGGGCGTCGATGGCACGGGCAACGGCCTCGATGAGGCTCGGGTAGCGCTCGACGCTGTTCTTGAGCTCGATGTTGAGGCCGAGGGTGGTGTGGGCGAGCAGGTCAAGGACCTCGTCGAGGAGGGGGACCTGGGCGCGTGGATGGTCGGTGTGGGCGGCCGCGTTGAGGGAACGGACCTGGTCAAGGGCCATGGAGACGATTGGGCCGTGTCCGTCGGTGGTGCGATCGACGGTTTCGTCATGACAGACGACGACGTGGCCGTCGCTGGTGAGTTGGACGTCGAGTTCAATGCCGTCGGCGTCGAGGTCGATGGCGTTCTGAAAGGCGGGAAGGGTGTTTTCCGGGAACTGCATGCTGGAGCCGCGGTGGGCCCACACGGTGGTCATGAGGTCATGATGCCACGGGCATTGACCGGCGTGCCTGCGCCAGTACGCTGGATGGCATGGTCATGACCGGTATCGTGTTCACCATTCTGTGCATCCTGGCTGTCGCTGTCCCACTCGCACTGTTCATCCTCGCCCTGCTGTCAATCCTCAGCTCGGACATGCTGACGGGAGCCGGGAAGCTGATCTGGATCGTGGTGTGCTTCTGCTTCCCGATCATCGGGCCGATCGTGTGGTTCATCGCCGGGAAGAACATGGCGTTGAGCTGAGTTCCCAACCAGGGAACATGGTGCACACGTCGTGCCAACGGACGTCCGTAGAGCATTGATCCTGCGTCTTTGCCACACTCCTCCAAGAACCACGAAACCCCGCCACGAGGGCGGGGTTTCGATCTTGCGCGCCCGGAGGGATTCGAACCCCCAACCTTCTGATCCGTAGTCAGATGCTCTATCCGTTGAGCCACGGGCGCTTAGCGCTGCGCGCGTTGCTAAACGTTACAACGCTCGATCCTGCAATGCAAACTTGAGGACCTCCAACCCCGTCCAACCCGCTTGAGCAGCGGATCTGAGAGCCATCGGCACCCGAGCCGCCGTCTGGCGCCCCAATGGACACCTGGCGGTAGCACTCCAGGAAAGCACCGCGCCCGGCACCCTCCAAAAAGGAGTCACCGGGCATCCGCGGAGGTGGCGGGATTTGAACCCGCGATGGGATTACCTCCCAAACCCGCTTAGCAGGCGGGCGCCATAGACCTGACTAGGCGACACCTCCAAGTGCCGTGTCAGCCTACCGTCTCAACCCCCATCCCTCCAATTCCGGCCCCCTTTCGCATCCGCGTCAACACCACGGCGGCCCAGACAAGAGCAGCCGCTCGCGGCTGTCTCCCCGCGTGTCGCGATTTGCAGACCCTTGGCCAGCCGGTCCCACGTCCCATTGGTGCCAGCGGTTACGATGGGGTCCGCCCCATCGACATTTGCGGAAAGGCACGAGCATGGCTGACGAGTCACACGGCGCCAACTCGCCGTCTCCACGTCACGCCGCCAGACCGGACTGGATGGACGACCCGGAGGCCAACGAGGACACCCATGTCCTGCGTCGCGCGGACCTCGAGGCCGCAGCGCGAGGACCCGTGTCCTCCCCCCGTCCACGTCGCTCAGCCACCGAGCCACCCATCACCGCCCCGCAGCCGCCCAGGGAGCCACGACCATGTCCCACCCCGGCCCGTCGTGCCGCGTCGTCATCACCGGCAAGCAGAGGTCGGCACACCCCGTCGCGGTGGAACGAGGAGGCCAGACTCAATCACGCCTTCCGTACCTGTCTGGGATGGACCGTTCTCGGAGCGATCGTTCCGGGCCTTACCCTGTCTCGCAGTCGCACCCCACGTCGCCGGGTCGCGGGACTGACGGTCACCGGCTTCCTCCTCATCGCGCTAACCATCGCCGTCTTCTTCATCCTGACCAACCCGACGGTCGCAGCAACCGTCGTCGTACGTCCGAAGCTGCTGACCGCGCTGACCTGGGGCCTGCCGATCCTGGCCATCGTCCTGGTCGCTCTGCTCACCTTCTCCCACCTGGACCTCCGCCCCCGCGGTATCACCCAGGGCCAGCGATGGCTCTCGACCGTCCTCGTCACCGCGTTGTGTACCACCATCGCGACCCCCTTGGCCGTCGCCGGGCGCTATGCCTATGACGGGGCGCACATGCTCGGGCGGATCTTCACCGACCAGCGCTCCGGTACTCGTCCCTCCATCGACTACAACCAGGACGTCAAGGCCATTTGGGCCTCCAAACCACGGGTCAACGTCCTGCTCGTCGGAGCTGACGACACCAAGGCGCGCAACTACAGCGCCGATAATTCCATGAACACCGACACGATCATGGTGGCGTCGATCAATACCTCCAACGGTGACACCTCCATCTTCCAGATCCCCCGCAACACCGCGAAGATGCCCTTCCCGGCTGATTCGCCACTCCACCAGGACTTCCCCGATGGCTTCGTCGGGAAGGACGGCGACGGCAGCAACCCCGACTACATGGCCAACGAGATTTGGTCGACGGTGTCGGCCCACCACGTCGATCGCATGGGCGAGACCGACTACCCCGGAGCTGACGCCCTCAAGCTGGCCACCGGCGAGGCTCTCGGCCTCAAGATCGACTACTTCGTCATGCTCGACATCGACGGCCTTCAGAAGCTCATTGACGCCCTTGGCGGCGTGACCGTCAACGTCAACGAGCGTCTGCCCATCGCTGGCAACACCGAGGGCAAGAAGCCCGACGGCTACCTCAAAGTTGGCCCTGACCAGCACCTCGACGGTTACCACGCCATGTGGTACGCCCGGTCACGGTCGGAGAGCACCGACTACGACCGCATGGGACGTCAGTCCTGCCTCATGAAGGCTGTTCTCGACCAGGCCAGCCCGCAAACCGTCCTGACGCGCTTCGAGTCGATTGCTGACGCCTCCGGTCAGATGGTCGTCTCCGACATCCCGCAGGGCATGTTGCCGGCCTTCGTCGACCTGGCCATCAACATGCGTGACGCCAACATCAACCGCGTCGTCTTCACCAATGGCAAGCACGGGTTCGTCTCGGCCAATCCGGATTACGACCTCGTCCGCAAGCAGGTGGATGCCGCCATCCATGGCGTCTCAGAGTCCAGGAACAAGAACAAGCCGGTGACGGGAGCCTCGGCAGCCAAGCCCAGCAAGACGGCCACGCCGACACCGACCCGGAGCGAGTCGAAGAAGTCGTCGCACAGCGCCACCCCAAGTTCCTCGCCGACCAGCCACGACGTCTCGCAGTCGGTGACTGACGCCTGCGCCTACAACCCTCAGAAGCCGTGACGAGCGGCGCTTGGGCAGGATCTCCCTGGGTTTTGCACCTCGCTGGCTCTACCCCCGTGCAGGCGGGTGACCTGAGCAGGTGAGGCCCGCCGTCGTCAGTGGTGTGGGGCCGCAGTACTCCCTCGAACGACCAGCGGAGCCGACACCATCTCCGAGGTGGACTCATGACGAGCCCCCTGCAATTGGGCCATGAGTTCCTCGGCAAGACGCTGACCGATTGCGGCAAAATCCTGACGCACCGTCGTCAACGTCGGCCACACCAGATTGCCCAGGATGTCATCGAATCCCACCACGGACACGTCCTCAGGCACCCGGACCCCCATGTCCAGCAGACCGATGATGAGGCCTGCCGCCATCTCGTCATTACTGGCCACCACTGCGGTCGCGCCGGCGGCCTTGAGGCGGCGAGCGGCCTCGCATCCCGACGAAGCCGTCCAGTCTCCGACGACGACGTCGGGAACATCACAGTCGTTGGTCTCCAAACACTCCTGCCAGGCTTGACGACGCACCGCGGCCTGGCGGGAGTAGGTCGGCCCGCTGACGAGATGGACGGTTTGGTGCCCCAACGCCAGGAGGTAGTCGACAGCAGCGCGCACCCCAGCGGCTTGGTCGCACCCCACGGTCGAGAATCGGCTGCACGTCGGACCGGCCACGACAACCGGCGCGCCTGGCGGCACCTCGAGCTCGTCAAGTCGATCGAGCTCAAGACCCTCGATGATGAAACCGTCGACCCGCCCCGACATCCGCTTCATGGCGTGCCCGTAGGCCCCGACGAGGTCATCGGTGGCCTCCAGACGGTCCAGGACGACGGCGAAATCACTACGCCGGGTGGCGTCGACGATGGCCTGAACAGTGCGCAGCTCGCCGGTGCGAGAAAGATCCGTGGCAAGGACGCCAATGGCACTCGTGCGCCCCGAGCGGAGGCTGCGAGCGGCGAAATTGGGCGAGTACCCCACCTCGGCCATGGCCTGGAGAACCTTCTCGACGGTCTTCGGTCGGACCGCGTCAGAGTGATTGACGACGCGTGACACAGTCTGCTGAGATACTCCGGCAGCTGCGGCGACATCGCCCATCGAGGGTCGGGACGATCCACGACGCTGTTGCTCGGTCATCACAACACCCTTCACGACAGTGGGCCATCTGCCCGCATCCGGCTCGCCACCGCGTCCACCGTCGGACGGGCGTGGAACTGGCGAATTCTGGCCCACATCATTGCACCCGGAGCGTGGCCGGACCCGGGGTGACGACATAGAGATCAGGGTGGGTGAATCCTGCGTCGCGGAAGGCCTTGACGACCTGCCTGGCAGCGTCGTTGCGGACATCGCGGTCGACCAGGGCGATGGCACAACCACCGAATCCACCACCGGTCATCCGCGCACCGAGGACCCCGGCAGCGCGGGCTGCGTCGACGGCGGTGTCCAGCTCGGGGCAAGTGACCTCGTAGTCGTCACGCAAGGAGTCGTGGGAGGCGTCCATGAGCGGTCCGACCTCGCGGATGCGTCCGGCGTCGACGAGCTTGGCGAACTGAGTGACGCGGTCATTTTCGGTGACGACGTGACGGACGCGGCTGGCCATCTCCTCGTCGTCGAGGGCTGACAATGCGGCGCCGAGGTCGCCGACCTCACGCAGGCTGGCGACGCCAAGAATGCGGCAGGCGCTCTCGCAGGCGCGACGTCGTGCCTCGTACTGACCGTCGACGAGGCGGTGGGAGGCTCGGGTGTCGATGACGAGGAGTTCCAGGCCGGCGGCGTCGAGGTCGAAGGGAACCTGACGAACCGACCAGTCGTCGCAGTCAAGGAGGAGGGCGTGGCCGTCGGTGGTACGCAGGGACGCCGTCTGGTCGAGGCCCCCGGTGGGAGCTCCGGCGACCTCATTCTCCGCGGCGCGGGCGGCATTGACGAGGTCGGTGCGGCCAGCGTCAGAGTCGGACAGGCCGAGGTCGTAGAGATCCGCGAGGGCCAGCCCGACACCACACTCGACAGCTGCCGACGAGGACAGACCTGCCCCCAGCGGGACGCAGGTGACGAGAGCAGCCTCGAACCCGCCGATCTCGTAGCCAGCCTCGCGCAGGGCCCATGCGACGCCGGCGGTGTAGGCCTGCCAGCCATTGACCGACCCGGGAGCGATCTCGTCGAGGGTTCCCTCCCAGGAGAGGATGGAGTCGGCAAGCTGGGAGACGAGGACAACCTTGTCGTCGTCTCGACGTCGGGCGGCGACGTAGGTGCGGTGAGGCAGGGCGATCGGCAGGCAGAAGCCATTGTTGTAGTCAGTGTGCTCGCCGATGACGTTGACACGTCCGGGAGCGGCCCAGACGCCGTCGGGAGTACCGCCGATGTGCTCAGCGAAGAGGCCACGGGCACGGCCTGCGCCATCCTCAGTCGACCATGCCGTGCCGATCGTGGTGGCCTCGGGATCCGCCGCGAAGGCGTCGGTTGTCTGCGCCATAAGTGGCTCCTTTGCCCGTCAAAACCGTTGTCAGTGAGGAAGACCGTACCGCCGCTGCCGACGATGGCAACGGCTCGGTGGGCACTTCGCTCACTCATAATGTTTACGTACTCAAAAATAGCGGGTCGGGGTGTGACCCTGCCACGTCGGGAGCCTATGGTTCCCCGAGGGGGCGGTGCCCACAACGCCGTCACTGCCCTCGTAATGACAGAAAGGACCACCCCACACAATGCCGTTGGAGACGCTCATCAACGCGGGATTCGTTGACTACCTGATCCTGCTCATCTATTTCGTGTTCGTTCTCGGAATCGGGCTGGCTGCCAGACATCAGGTGTCCGACTCCCTTGACTTCTTCTTGTCCGGGCGCAGCCTGCCCGGGTGGGTAACGGGGTTGGCATTCGTGTCAGCCAACCTCGGTGCCGTGGAGATCATGGGTATGTCGGCAAATGGAGCCCAGATCGGCATCCCGACCGTGCACTACTTCTGGATCGGAGCCATCCCGGCAATGGTCTTCCTCGGCATCGTCATGATGCCCTTCTACTACGGCTCTGGGGTGCGCTCGGTGCCGGAGTTCATGCTCAAACGATTCGGGCCGGCTGCGCACTTGGTCAACGCGATCTCTTTTGCACTCGCCCAGTTGCTCATTGCCGGTATCAACCTCTACCTGCTCGGGACGATCGTCCACGCCCTACTGGGATGGCCGCTGTGGGTTGCCCTCATCGTTGCTGCGGTGATCGTACTTGCTTACATCAGCCTTGGTGGCTTGTCGGCAGCCATTTACAACGAGGTGCTGCAGTTCTTCGTCATCGTCGCCTCCCTGCTGCCGCTGGTCATCATTGGTCTGCACCGCGTCGGCGGATGGAATGGACTCAAGGCCAAGATCACCGCCGCAGCGCAGGCCCATCCTGACGCCGTGACCCCGGCTGCCCAACAGTTGCATTCCTGGCCTGGCCAGGCGCTGTCGGGATTCACCGACCCGGTGATGTCGGTCATCGGCATCACCTTGGGCCTCGGATTCGTGCTGTCCTTCGGCTACTGGACGACGAACTTCGTCGAGGTGCAGCGCGCCATGGCGTCCGACTCGCTGTCGTCGGCGCGCAAGACTCCGATCATCGGCGCTTTCCCGAAGATGCTGGTGCCGTTCCTCACCGTGCTGCCAGGCATGCTGGCTGCGGTGCTCGTGCCGGAGATCGCTCGGATGAAGGCGGGCGAGAAGATTGCCGGTGGCGCGTCGGGCAACGTCGTCCAGTACAACGACTCGGTGTTGTTCCTCATTCGCAACCTGCTGCCGACCGGCCTGACGGGTGTCGCGATCACGGGCCTGCTGGCGGCGTTCATGGCCGGTATGGCCGCGAACATCTCGGCGTTTAACACCGTCTTCAGCGTGGACATCTGGCAGCACTACGTCATCAAGGACAAGGCTGACGTCTACTACGTCAAGGTTGGCCGAATCGCCACGGTCGTCGCCACTGTCGTTGCGATTGGGACCGCGTTCCTGGCGTCCGGCTTCTCCAACATCATGGACTACCTCCAGACCCTCTTCGGGTTCTTCAACGCTCCGCTGTTCGCGACGTTCATCCTCGGCATGTTTTGGAAGAAGTCGACGCCTCACGCCGGTTGGTCGGGACTCGTCGTCGGTACTCTCAGCGCTGTGACGGTGTGGGTCATGAGCCTGACTGGTGTGTTCACCTTGCCAGGTCAGGGAACCGCGTTCCTTGCTGCCACGGTCGGCTTCCTCGCCGACATCATTGTCAGTGTCGTGGTTTCGCTGTTCACGACGCCGAAGCCGGCCGCGGAACTCGTCGGGCTGGTGTATTCCGAGACACCGAAGGAGAGCCTCGTCGATCCGCACGAGAAGAGCCTCCCGTGGTATCGACGCACGGTTCCGCTCGGCATGACCGTGCTTGCCATCACCGTCGTTCTCAACATCATTTTCTGAGGGGGTTGTCATGTCGAACGGAACTTCCACGGCCCGTCGCAATCGTCGCAAGGTCGCCCGCGCGATGGATATTCGTACCGTCATCGGTGACTTGCTTGCGCTCTATGGAGTCATTCTGACGATCACTGGCCTGGTCAGGGGGGCAGACGCTCGAGCCGACGTGTGGGCGGGGATCTGCCTGCTCATCGCCGGGGCAGCGTTCTTGTTGTGGGTGAGGGTTCGCCCCATCGAGGTGCCGGAGGATCTCAGCAAGGCAGATGCTGGCAAGCATGAGGAGAGCTGACACCAGCTGGCGCAGGTGCCAGCTGGTGTCAGCTGGTTGAACTTCGTGCTGAGGTGTGGCCGGGCCGTGGGTGACGCGGTCCGGCCACGTCGTCATTCACCATCGCTTTCCTCGCACACCACCGACCCCGTCCTGGTCCAGGGCATGCACCGCACGTCCCCGTCCCCTCCTCGCCACATACACGTTGAACAGGCAAGAATGCCGCGGCATACCGAACTACTTCTGGAATGCCACGGCCTTCTTGGGCGGTGATTGGGGTCAGACGCTTTGATGGTATCCGCGCGAGTTGTCGAGGCGGTGTGCGACGTCGACGGCCAGGTCATCCATTTCCTGAGGGTCCCCGACGCCGGGACGAACGATGTGGGTGCGTCCGACTTGGCCGTGGTAGAGGGTGAGACGGGAACGCGACTCCGTGAGGGCTGCCTTGGTGACCTTGTCCCAGGTGCCGCGGCGATCCTGCCCAGCACCATGGATGTGGTAGCCCGTGTCATCGAGGTCGACGTACAGCTTCATGTGGGCCATCGACCAAGCTGCGGTAACCGCCAGGGCAATGCCACACGCGAGGACGGCGATGAAGAGGATGGTCACGGCTTCATGCCAGTTGTTGGCGATGCTGACGATCATGAGAACAGCGCCAATGATCGAGAGGAGGCCGGCGACGATGAAGCCACGGATCGGAGGCTCTGGAGACATGACGTGCCGGGTCGTGCCTGGTGGAAGATCCGTAAGGTCCTTCTTGGCCATCCCAATCTCCCGTCGCTGCAAGGTTGATCTGTGAGGACTCCGCCTCCAGGTGTCAGATGTGAGGGACGGACCCTCCTGGCGGCGAGAGTGGGATTCGAACCCACGGAGGTTGCCCTCGGCCGCTTTCAAGGCGGCTGCACTCGTCCACTATGCGATCTCGCCAACCGGGCTCGGCCCGGTGGTCACATCTTAGCCATGATTCTCGACCATGACTCAACGGCATTATCCACCGTCTCGGCCAGGGGCGGGATGTGAGGCCCAGCTCCGGCGGCACCCACCCATCGGAACACGCGAGGATCGAAGCCGCATGCCCCCGAGTCCTGGCCTCACTGCGCTCCCGGTTTCGTCAGCACTCCAATGAGTTCGTTGACCTTGAGTGGCTTGGAGGACGACCGCGTCGTGACGATCTCTCCTGACTGGTCACCCGATTGCCATCCGACCTTCCAGACCTCAGTCATGCGAAGGGTGTAATTGCCCGGATGCTGGTAGATGTAGCCGCAATGTGGAGATTGGGCGCGCGGATCGGCGTTTGCGGGACGAGGGGTCGAGTGGGTGCAGCGGATGGTCTTCTCGCCGGTTTCGTAAACGGTATCCACTCGCTGTGCGTCGAGTGATACGACGATTCCATGTGCAGATCCACTCGCGGTGTGATGCCCAGCCCCCGGGTTGTGGAACCACAATGGCTGCCCTACCGCCGTGATGTTCCACTTGTTGGCTGAGGGACGCGGTTGGACGTCGACGACGGGTTTCGCCAATCGGATGCTCGTCGCAATGTCGACGGACCAAGCGCTAATTTGCTCAGGTGTGGGGCCGGCGGGTTTCGTCGGTGCAGGGCGTGGGGCTCGACGAGCGGGCTTCGACTTGCGATCGTGCGAATTAAGCCCCGGCAAGTACTGATACCAGGTGATGGTCCGTACAGGTGCATCACTGAAACCCGGAGCCGGCTGGCTCTTAGACGGTTCGGGTGATCTTGGCGACGCGTGATCACGGTGCGGATCGGCATGGGAATGACGGTGTTTGTGATGGGAGCCCCTGTGCCCTGGGGTGCCGTGCTTGTGCCCCCGATGATGGTTGATGCCGGGTTTTCGGTGGGTGCCTTGTCTGTGATAGATCACAGTGACCTTGCCAGTTTGTTCCCAGTCATCGTTAACCGCCCCGGACTCCGCGAACGCCTGCATCGGCATGAAGCCAACATGGAGAAGTGCGAGGGCCACAGACGCACACATCACTTTTCGCATTTGTCGACCCGCCTCGAACTCGCGGCAGTCATCACAAGCCTGCCGTTCTTTCGATCCATTGAAACGATGTTCCGACGCATAGTCCCTTCAGCCATCTCTTCGCCAGCGTCATCGACAAAGACCAACTGCCGCTGATCGGCACACGACCTCATCGTTATCAAGTGCCCCGGTTCGGTCTTAATCCGAGACAGAGTCACGTCTCCAAAACCAGCCGATTCCGGAGTGACATGGTGGCCTCGCTTCTTGACTTTGGTGTAGTACTCCTGCAGGACTTCCTCCCACAGACCGTCTATCACTTCTTTCAGCCCCGCGGGTAGAACCTCCCCTCCACCCTGTTGCTCAAAAAGCAGCGACTGCTCCAAGTACGTCTCATAAACCTTCTTCGCCTCCAGGAACAACGCATCCTCCTTCGTCCCCGGGACCGGTGTCGCCGTCGCCTTCACAAACCTCGGCCCATCCGAACTCGGAGTCGCGGGCGAATTCGTCGTCACCACGCTCGGGGCTGGCGTCACTCCGCCCATCGAGCCAGAAGTGTCCCCAGCGCCGCCACACGCAGCCGCCCCTAAAACCACCACAACAAGGGCTGTTGCTGTCGCCACACACCATCGACAGCGTCCGCCGTGCTCACCATTCATCACCATGGCGACCATCCTGAAGGTCCGCGCACCCGTTGAGAACCCCCGCATCCAAAATCTGTGGATAACCCCAAAAATCTGTGGATACGGCCCATGGGTGATGTGAGGAATCCCAGCATCACTCCCGCCCTGTGGCAGGCTTGAAGCATGCATGCGATCACCGTCCGCCCAACCGACAAGACAGACTCCAAGGGCCGTCATCGTCCCGGTCCCGAGTGCATCGAATGGACCGAAATCCCCACTCCCGAGCCCGGACAGGGCGAGGTCCTCGTCAAGGTGAAGGCAGCAGGCATCAACCGTGGCGACCTCCTGCAGCGCCAGGGCCTTTATCCGCCGCCGAAGGGCGTTTCCGAGACCATGGGCCTCGAGGTCACCGGCACCGTTTCCTCCCTCGGCCCCGACGTCGATGGCTGGGCCGAAGGTGACGAGGTCGTCGCCCTGCTCGCCGGCGGCGGATACGCCGAGTACGTCATTGTCCCAGCCGGCCAGCTTCTCCCCATCCCCGACGGCATCGACCCGGTTACGGCGTCAACCCTCATCGAGGTCTCGGCGACCGTCATCTCCAATATGGATCACGTCGGCCTGGCCAAGGGCGAGACCTTCCTCGTCCACGGTGGCACCGGCGGCATCGGACAGTTCGCAATCCAGTACGCCAAGTCGCTCGGCTGCACGGTCATCACGACTTGCGGCACCGCCGAGAAGCAGGAGTTCTGCCGCAGCCTCGGCGCCGACGTCGCCCTCGACTATCACGACGATTGGGTTGCCGGCGCCAAGGAAGCCACCGATGGCCGCGGCGTCGACATCATCCTCGACGTCATGGGTGCGAAGTACCTCGGGCTCAACGTCGATGTGCTCGCAACCGGTGGACGCCTCGACATCATTGGAATGCAGGGCGGTGTCAAGGGAGAGCTCAACATCGGGAAGCTCCTCACCAAACGCGCCCTCGTCACCGCGACGAGCCTCCGCCCCCGCCCTCTTGAGGAGAAGGCCAAGATCTGCCAGCGGGTTCGTGAGGTCGCCTGGCCGCTCTACACCAACGGCAGTATCAAGCCCGCCCCCGTCGAGTCCTTCCCCATGCCCGATGCCGGTAAGGCTCACGCACGCCTGGAGTCCGGTGAGGTGCTCGGAAAGGTCGCGCTGACCCTCTGACCCCTCGGCGCAAGAACGACCTGTCTCGGTTTCGGCCGCGGCAGGTCGTTCTTGCGCGCGGCCATGTGGTGCCGCCTCCACCCCAATCCACCCCCCTGCCGACGAACGACTCCACGTGTGGTTATCGCGGTCATGAGTGTGGGCCCTGCCATCTCGGGCGGCACCACCCACCGTCAGCACCCGAATCTCCACCACGCACCTCTCCACCACACACCGAACCGAATATCCATTTGTACGCATGCATATCTATGCGCTAGAGTGAAGGACGTGTCCAAGGTCATCACTCAGCTTCCCGTCGGCGAGCGCGTCGGCATCGCATTCTCCGGGGGTCTCGACACCTCGGTAGCCGTCGCGTGGATGCGCGAGAACGGCGCGATCCCGTGCACCTACACAGCCGACATCGGTCAGTACGACGAGCCCGACATCGCGTCAGTGCCGGGCCGCGCCCTCGACTACGGCGCCGAGATCTCGCGTCTCGTCGACTGCAAGGCAGGCCTGGTCGAGGAGGGCCTGAGCGCCATCGCATGCGGTGCGTTCAACGTCCGTTCCGGCGGGCGTCCCTACTTCAACACCACCCCGATCGGGCGCGCTGTCACCGGAACCCTCCTGGTGCGCGCCATGCACACCGACGACGTCTCCATCTGGGGAGACGGTTCCACCTACAAGGGCAACGACATCGAGCGGTTCTACCGCTACGGCCTGCTCGCCAACCCGCAGTTGCGCATCTACAAGCCTTGGCTCGACGAAAAGTTCGTAGCCGAGCTCGGTGGCCGCGACGAGATGAGCGCCTGGCTCACCGCCCACAACCTGCCGTACCGCGACTCCAAGGAGAAGGCCTACTCAACCGACGCCAACATCTGGGGCGCCACTCACGAGGCCAAAACTCTCGAGTCCCTGCACGTCTCGATGGAGTCCGTCGAGCCCATCATGGGCGTCAAGTTCTGGGACCCCGACGTCAAGATCGACACCGAGGAAGTGACGATCTCCTTCGAGCAGGGCATGCCTGTCGCCATCAACGGCAAGGAATACGACGACAAGGTCGCCCTCGTCCTGGAGGCCAACGCCATCGGCGGCCGCCACGGACTCGGCATGAGCGACCAGATCGAGAACCGCATCATCGAGGCGAAGTCCCGCGGCATCTACGAGGCCCCCGGCATGGCCCTGCTCCACATCGCCTACGAGCGGCTCGTCAACGCCATTCACAACGAGGACACCATCGCGACCTACCACAACGAGGGGCGTCGTCTCGGACGGCTGCTCTACGAGGGCCGCTGGCTCGACCCGCAGTCCCTCATGATCCGTGAGTCGCTGACCCACTGGGTCGCCAGCGCCGTCACCGGATCGGTCACCCTCAAGCTGCGTCGCGGCTGGGATTACTCCATCCTCGACACCACCGGCCCGAACTTCTCGTACCACTCCGAGAAGCTGTCGATGGAGCGTGTCGAAGGCGCCGCATTTGGCCCGACCGACCGCATCGGCCAGCTCACCATGCGCAACCTCGACATCGCCGACACCCGCGAGAAGTTGGAGCTCTACTCCGACCAGGGGCAGCTCACCAGCCATGCCGACCTCGTCGGGCAGTTGGAGTCTGGCGGTGCTGCGGCCATCGCGTCGAGTGGATATGACGACGATGACGACAGCCAGAAGGCTCTTGACGCTGCCGCAATGGAGTTCGGCGTCGACTGATCATCAGTCCTTGAGTTCGGGCCGCCCGGGATGCACCGGGCGGCCCGAATGAGTTCCCCTCCCGTTACCCGTTGCGCAGAATGAGATCTTATTCACAATGACCTCGCGTGCTGGCACACTGCTCCTATGAGTAGCAACACGACGCCGCCCAGTGACTGGAATAGCCCGGACGGAGACTCTCCCTACCAGCCGACGAGCCCCTCGTCGCAGTCCTACCCTCAGAGCTACGAGCCGACGTCCCCCTATGGGTCTGTCGACTCCAGCCCCTCGCCGTACGACGACGACAAGAAGGGATTCTTCGGATCCCTTTTTGACATGTCCTTCGACTACTACGTGACGCCGAAGATTGCGAAGTTCGTCTACATCCTCGCGATCATTTGTGCCGCCGTCATGTGGCTAGGCATGATCGCTGGTTGTTTGGGCGGCGGCGATTCCGGTGGCAAGGGATTGCTCGCCGTGCTCGCAATCCTGCTGGGATGGATCCCGGCGTTCCTGTTCATCATTGGCGTGAGGATGCAGATCGAGTTCATCATCGCCCTCATCAAGACCAGTGAGAACACCTCCATCCTCCGCAAGAGGCTGACCCGCTGACTCAGCCTCGACGGGCCGCACATCGCTGACGGTATGCGGCCCTTTTCGTGCCCGGACTCGCAACCGCTGCAAGCCAGCGAGGACGTTATAGACTGCTCTAATGCGCGGTTACCGGGATGTCATCGCCATCCGGGAGGTGTGGACGACCCTCCTCTTGTCTGCTCTCATCCGGATTCCGATTTTCAGCCTCGGAATCGTCATGAGTGTCCACGTCGTCAGTTCGCTGCATCTGGACTACGTGCGAGCCGGAGCCGTCACGACCGTCGTCACCGTCGCAACCATGATTTCCGGGCCATGGCGAGGCAGCATGGTCGACCACAAAGGGCTGCTGCGAACCATGCTCCCCTCTCTGATCATTACGACGATAACGTGGGGATTATCGCCTTGGCTAGGGTATTTCCCGCTGCTCGTGCTGTGTGCCATAGGCGGCCTGTGGAATTACCCGATTTTCACCATCCCACGTCAGGTCTTGATGGTCGCCGTGCCCACGTCCCGACGTCGGGCCGCACTGTCACTGGACTCGGTGAGCGTGGAGATTTGTTACATGATCGGCCCGACGGTCGCCATCATCGCAGCGACGACCGTCGGAACCCGGATCACCATCACCGCGTGTGGGTTCATCGCTGCCATCGGCGCGGCTGGGCTCATGATCCTGGACCCGGCGACCACAGAGCCGTCCGCAGTCGACCCGGTGCCACCCGCCACACATACCCCAGCGTCGGCGGCCCCGGTCGTCGAGGCCCCTCGCAACCGGAAACTGGCATGGCTGTCTCCCCGGTCGGCGTCCATCCTGTTAGCAGTCATCGCGACCGGATTCTGCCTGGGCGGTATTGAGCTGACGACCGTCGCCGCGATGAGGTCGATGGGCCGTCCCGAGATGATCGGATGGGTGCTCGCAGCCTCCGGCTTGGGGTCGGCCATCGGTGGCGTGCTGTACGGCGCCCTGCCGCGAGGGGCGTCCACGGCGCTTCTCCTCGTCTTCCTTGGCGCGCTGACCGCGTTGCCGGCATTGTCGAGCGGCCCCGGCTCGGCGGCCATCCTGCTGTTCCTGGGCGGCGTCTTCTGCGCCCCGACGATCACGTCGTCCATCGACGCCCTGACCGATCTGGTGCCGGCGGATTCTCGAGGAACCATCATCGGGTGGCAGGGGTCATGCCTCAACGGCGGCACGGCCATGGCCGCTCCGTTGATCGGCGCCATCATGGACTCTCACGGGTGGCAGTGGGGGTTCCTCGTGGCTGGCATCGCCAGCGCCGTCGTCGGAGCGATCGTGTGGACGACGGTCAGGATGGTGCGGAAGCGTCAGGCCGCGTAATCGCTTGGTTCGCTGACGCAATCGCCACAACGAAGAAGGGCCCGAAAGCGACACCATCGCCTTCAGGCCCTTCCTCTTACCACTCGCTCGGCGAATCCGCCGACATGGGCGACGGCCTTCCCGGACTCAGCTCGTCGAAATGCGGTCGAACGGGTTCCTCGTCGCGCACCTCTGGCTTGAGCCCAGCCCTCTCCGCATGAACGGCTGCGGCACCAGCAGGACGAGGGACGCCCTCGTCCACGCCCAAAGCCGCCTTCTCCTTCTCCACGGCCGCCTTGTGATCGGCGTCGATGCGATCCCGGACGGCTTCCTCCGACGACGGCACAGACATCGTCTGGCGCTTCGGCTCCACATCCTCGGCGGGAGCTGGTTCCGGAGTGTCCTTCCACTCGTCGCCCAGGTAAATGATCGTGTCGCCGTCCTTCGGCTCGTTCATGTCAACGTTCGCGACGTTCACCGACGACGGCCTGACGACGAACATCACGACAGCCTCGGGCATGACCTGACGGAACTGCTCCCAGGTGTGGTGATTCTCGTCCAACTCAATCTGACGCACCCGCTTACCGCTGCGCCACATCTTGTCCATCGCCGAGTGGGTTGTCGGCGGATCGAAGGCGGTCCTCGCCTTGAGGATCTGCGCGGTGCCGGTCGTCGAGTCCCCGGCGTCACCCTCATCCAGACGCTCAAGCTGAAAGACGTTCGCCCGCCCCAACGCGCGCCGGTAATGCACTGACGCGATGGAGTTCGTGTCGTCGTCAGGCGTACATGCCACCATCGACGCGATCCCCGCAAGGTCCATGTCCTCGGTCGCGTACTCGGACAAGAAGTCCGCCGCCTCGCACCGGAGCCCCGCTTTCCGGGCCGCGTAGAGGTCGTAGGCCCTCCGGGTGACGATGAGGGTGGGGACGTCCAAGTCGCGCAGGGTCTTCGCGGTGTCAATACTCCAGGCCGGCGACCCCGCAAACATGACGCCGCGCGGACTTGCCGACGCAAGCCCCAGCTTCTCGGCGAGCCGACCAATGCCCAGGCCGTAGATGGCCACGGTGCAGACGATGACGAGGAATACCAGCGGCACGAGCCGGTCGACCTGACTCGCCATGCCCGCAATCTGGTCGGCGAACGAAGCCAACTGTTTGGCCCGCTCGGGGTCGGACCCAGCAATATCCTTGGCTTGCTCGCGCACATGGTTGGCGGACTCGCTGAACTCCATCGCAAAGATCGACGCCACCGACGCAGCCACGATTCCTCGCGGAGCCATGAAAGCCATCAGGATCCGTTCCTGCCGGGTCGTCTCGGTTCGCGTCAGCCCCAACATCACCGACACCGGCCGAATGACCAGCACGAGCAGGGCGACGAAGATCAAGCCAGTGGGAAGGATGTCGCCGATCTGGGATGGCGTCACTCGTCCGGCCAGCATGATGAACAGCACCCCGACGAGCAGCACCTGCAGATGCTCTTTGAACTCGATGACGGGCTCGAGCTCGAGATTGCGCTGGTTCGCCAGGTAGATGCCCAACATCGTCACGGCGACCAGCCCGGACTCCTCGCGCAGGAAGTTCGCCCCGACGCAGGTACCGACGGCGACCCCGACGAAGATCACGCCCTGCAGGAAGTCCGGGATGAGGTGACGCCTCATCATGGCCGTAACGATCCACCCGATCGGCGCTGCGAACAGCAACCCGACCAATAGGGTCAGCGCCAGGTCCAGCACACCTCGTCCGATCGAGGACCCACCGATGCTGCTGATGGCCTGGTAGACCAACAGGGCCAGGATCGCGCCCAGCGGATCGACGACGATGCCCTCCCACCTCAGCAGGGCGCTCACCCGTCGGGTGGGCCTCAACTGACGCAGGATCGGGTTGATGACCGTCGGACCGGTGACGATGAGGATCGCGCCCAGCAGCAAGGAAACTCGACCGTCGAACCCCAATGCCATCGCAGCCAGGGTGATGAGAACCCACGCGATCCCTGCGGTGACGGTGCACAGCCGAAGGATTGGCCGTCCCAGGTCACGAACTTCGCGGAGCTTGAGCCCGAGTGACCCTTCGAAGAGGATGATTGCGACTGAGAGGTTGACACCGTCAAACAGGAGTTGCCTTCCGAAGATCTCATCGGGAGTGACCCACTGTCCAAGTGCGAAACCGATCACCAGGAGGAACAGCAGCGCGGGTAGGCGTAAACGCCATCCGAGCCACTGGGCACCGACCGCAAGTGCGAGTACGAGCGCCATGTATGTTGCTGCATCCACCCGGGCACTCTAACCGGCACAGTGCCGGTTTTCCCACGCGGGAAGCGTGGGCACTGAGCGCCGGGGCCAGCAACTCCGTGGATGCCGTGGGGATGTAGACGAAAGTCGAATGGATCGACGACAAGCTGTCCGAAAGTACAGATCTGGCTGTCCCGGAAATCTCCTCCGCGATCCATCCCCAACGACGAATAACCCTGAAATGAGTACGTGCACATCCGCCTGACAAGCCTTTTTTGACGTCCAATTTGGTCACCGTCAACGTCAGATCGAGGCCTGAAAAGCACTTGTAACATCACAGCCAGTTGACGTTGAAACACGCCGCCTTGGCCCATTGGAAAGGAGCCATCGTGAATCGGACGAACGATTGCGCCCTCCCGTCCTGCGCCAACCTCAGAACGGTCTTCCAGCATCCCCTGCTCGAGGGTGACAGCACTGCCGCCACACCCGACGAACAGCGCCTGGAACGCACTCTGCAGGCTCGCGCTCGAGCTGCTTGCTCCGTCTGCCCTCTCTTCGAACAGTGCCTTGAGAACGCCATCCTCGACCACGACGTCGCTGGATTCGCTGCTGGCACAACCCCGCGTCAGCGTTCTCGCATTCGCTCCTGCCTGGGAGTTCGGGTTCGTCCTGACGACTTCGAATCCTTCGCCGGGGTCATCGCTCGCGGGCATCAGGTGGCCACCCAGGACGTCGTCAGCCTCCGTCAGGCTCACCCCGGTCAGCCACTGAGCTTCATCGCAGACCGTCTCGGTTGCTCGCTGTCCACCGTGAAGCGGCACCTGCGTCGGGCTCGCGACACCTCTTCGGCCCCGCGCCGCAAGACTCCTGCGAAGGCCAAGACAACCAGCCTGGCCGCCGCATACGAGTCGGTGACCGGGCGCCCGTACCCGAGCCGCGCGAGGTTGGCTGCCTGAGAAAAAGTCACGCTCTGTTCACCGCATGATCATCGCACGGTGGCAGGCTGGCTGACATGACATTCAATCCTCGTATGGTGGCCCTCGACATCGACGGGACCCTCGTCGATTTTGAGGGCGAACTTCCGGACTCGGTCCGTAAGGCGGTCGCCAAGGTCGACGTCCCTGTCGTCCTGGCGACTGGGCGAGGGCTCTTCGGAGCGATCCCCGTCCATGAAGCCCTCGGTCTGCAGGGGGGACACGCGGTGGTGTCCAACGGAGCTGTCACCGCGACGATGTCCCCCGTCGAGATCGAGTCCCAAGTCACCTTTGATCCGCGACCCATCATCGATCACGTCATGGACGTCTACCCGCAGGCGCTCATCGCGGTCGAGGAGGTCGGCGTCGGTTACCGCCTCAACCAGCTCTTCCCCGTCGGGGAACTGCAGGGCGAACTCCACATTGAGACCATTGACGAGTTGCGCTCCCGCCCGGCCCCGCGCGTCATCATCCGCGATCCGAACGGTTATGCCGACTCCTTCCGCGACCTGGCCCACAGCCTCGACCTGCACAGCGTCTCCTACGTCATCGGCTGGTCGGCCTGGCTCGACATCACTCCGGAGGGTGTGACTAAGGCCTCTGCCCTTGACACCCTGTGCCGTCTCAAGGGCATCGATCCCAAGGACGTCCTGGCCATCGGCGATGGTAACAACGACGTCGAGATGTTGCAGTGGGCCGGACGCGGAGTCGCTGTCGGCGATGCGCCCGACTCCGTCAAGGCCATTGCCGATGACGTCGCTCCCTGCTTTGCCGACGGTGGCACCGCGGTTGAGCTGGAGCGCTGGTTCTGAAATCGTCTCCCGGTCACTCAGGCCGGCTGCCCTCGATCATCGGGAACCGACCTCAGTCGATCCGCCCTGCCCGCAGCACCCCCGGCTCGACGTGACACTCCGCCCCGAGGTCCATCGGGGCAATCCGTCCGGTCGCCCGCGCCTCGAAGAGCTTCGGCAACAGCATCGCGGCCAGAGTCGTCGGTGAGATGGTGTTGACGTAAATCTTCGTCCCGCCCTCGAACCCGGCCAGGGTAGAGATGCGCAACTTGAGGATGATCCGCCACGGCACCGGTACCCCGGTCCCTATCGGACGGTAATGCCACTCCTCATTGGCCGGCACATCATCGCTGACGGCGACGTGGGCAGCGTGCAACAGGTCCGACATGGCGTCAATCCCGTCATCGTCGACGCGCCACGGCTGGTCGGCGCGGCCCGTCGACCACACCTCGACCGAGGGGTACCTATGACCAAAACCGACGGTCATGACAGCGCCCTCGTTACGGGCCAGCACCAGTCCGTGCTCGACCGCGAAATCTGGCCCCCAGCGATTGAAGATGCCCGGGTCTAGGACGGCCTTGGGCAGCACCGACTCGTTGTCGGCTCCCACTTCGTCAATGGCCACCAGCTGCTTGTGCAGATGATCGAATGACGCCCCGGCCGGCTTGAGCCAGTTCTGGAAGGCCACCACGTATCGGACGTGCTCGTTGTGTCGGTGCAGCTGGACCATCGAGTCGACGGTCAGGGCCATGAATGCCCGGTGTTCGTCGACGGTCAGGCTCGCCGATCCGGCAACGTCGGCCGTCGTCGTCCCCTCGTCGGTGTAGTGCCGCCTGGCGACGATGACGTCGTGTCCCCCGGCGAAGAAGGCTGCAGAGGCCTCCCGCAGCTCTTTCGGGCCGAGGTCCTCACCGCGCTGGTCCGACCCCACAGCCTTGAACTTGGCGTTGAGGACCGACCGGACATGAGCCTCTCCCCCCGGGTTTGACAGGTATTCCTCCTGCCAGTCGCGCGAGGCCCGTGGAAGGTCCATTCCCCAGTTGAGCTGCCAGTACTGCCAGGACAGGATCTCGAAGAGATTGGGGATCCGTCGGAACTCCGGGACGGTGTCACCGAGCTGATCAGCCGAGACACGACGCATGAGGTCATGGCCCCGCACCAGACCGCCCTCCCGCTTCACCAACCGAGTCTTCTCCGGAGGGGTCGACAGCAGGTTGTCCGGGCAGAAGGCGCAGGCCGCATGACGATCGTGCTCGGTCAGCTCCCGGGTCTGCGTGGCCGGTTTGCTCAGCGGGCGGGCCCCACGACCAGGCACCGTCCACACCTTCGTACCCGTGAACGGGTTGACCTGCTTGATGGTGCCGTCGGGCAGTTCCCGGTAGTACGGCTCGTCGCTCACTTCGGCGGCTCGATGAACTCACGCCCACCAAGGTAGGGACGCAGCGCCTCGGGCACGCGCACCGAACCGTCAGCCTGTTGGTGGTTCTCCAGCAGCATGATGATGATACGGGTCATCGCGCACAGGGTGCCGTTGAGGGTGGCCAGCGGTTCGACCCCGTCAGGTCCGCGATGGCGGATGGAGAGACGACGCGCCTGGAAGGTGGTGCAGTTCGAGGTCGAGGTGATCTCGCGGTAACGGCTCTGAGTCGGCAACCAGCCGTAGCAGTCGTACTTGCGAGCAGCCGAGAGGCCCAGGTCACCGGAGGCAACGTCAAGCACCTGGAACGGGATTTCCAGGGCCGAGATGAAGTCCTTCTCGAAGCTCAGCAGCTTCTCGTGCCAGCCCTCCGCCTCATCGGGCAGGCAGTAGACGAACATCTCGACCTTGTCGAACCAGTGGACGCGGAAGATGCCGCGGGTGTCCTTGCCATAGGAGCCGGCCTCGCGTCGGTAGCACGGGGAGAAGGCGACGTAGCGCTTCGGGAGCTCGGCGTCGTCAAGGATCTCGTCGGAGTGGAACGCGGCCAGGGCAACCTCGGAGGTTCCCACCAGGTATTGGTCGTCCTTGGGCAGGTAGTAGACGTCGTCGGCGGCCTGGCCGAGGAACCCGGTTCCCTCCATCGCCGAGGGCTTGACGAGGGCCGGCGGGATCATCGGGGTGAATCCCCACTGCGCCGCCTTGGACATCGCCAGGTTCAGCAGGGCGAATTCCAGCTGGGCGCCGACGCCGGTGAGGACATAGAAGCGAGAGCCGGCGATCTTGGTGCCTCGCTCCATGTCGATCGCGCCGAGGGCCTCGCCAATCTCGAGATGGTCCTTGGGCTCGAATCCTTCCGCGACGAAGTCACGTGGGGTGCCGACGGTCTCCTTGATGACTCCCTCGTCCTCGCCACCAGCGGGAACGTCGTCAATGACGATGTTGCCGAGGGTCTTGGCGAGCTCGATGAATTTGGCGTCAGCCTCGTCAGCGGCCTTCTTGAGGTCGGAGACCTCGCTGGCAATCGACTTGGTGCGAGCCAGCAACTCGGTCTTCTCGTCTCCGGACGCCTTGGCAATGCGTTTGCCCAGCCCCTTCTGTTCAGCGCGCAGGTTCTCGTGGGCGGCGATGGCCTCACGACGAGCCTCGTCAGCGGCGACGATGTCGTCGACGACCGAGGGGTCCTCGCCGCGGGCGACCTGGGAGCGGCGAACGGCATCCGGATCCGTTCGCAGGAGCTTGGGATCGATCATGTCGCCGATCCTACCGGTCGGGAGCCTGCGAGGAGTCAGAGGCCAAGAGACGCGGCAGGGCCCGGGTGGTTCCACCCGGGCCCTGCCGACGTTGTCGTCAAGCGATCACGCCATCGCCTGAGTCCTCGACGTCACTTGTTCTTCGGCTGCTTGGCCTGATCGATGTCGATCTGCTCCTTGGCGACCTTGCCGGACACGGTCTGGGTGTCCTGGGTGGTCTCCTTGCCGATCTTGATCTTCTCGGCGGCGACGGTCTCCTTGTCGATGGTCGGACGCTCCTCGTGGGTCACGATGTCCTGGGCGCCCTCGGAGAGCTTGACGTCGTCACCGGCGACCTTCTCGTCGAGAGGAACGCGCTCGACGTGGATCTCCTCGCGCTCGACCGGGACCTCGACGGTCTCGGTGTCATGGACGATGTGCTTGCGGATGCGCACACGACCGGTCTCGACACGCTCCTTGCCAACGTTGAGGCGCTCCTCGTGGCGAACGACGGAGCCATCCTCGGCCACCGGGGACTTCTGGTCAGCAGTGGTCTGCGGCGTGGTGTCGGCGACCTTCTCGGTCTTGGCGTCGGCAATACGATCACCAGAAACACCATTTCCAGCAACGCCCGGGTTGCCCTCCTTGTCGACGACCTTCTGGCCGGCAACGCCACCAGCAGCTCCACCGGACACACCGTTGCCCGCGTAACCCGGGTTGGCGTCCTTGGTGGTGTCCTTCTCGGAGGCGAAGGCATCGGAGTAGTAGCGGTACAGCTCGTCGGTCTCATCCTCGGAGAGGTGGCCGTCCGGGTCAACATTCGGGGCGTCCTTCACCTTGTCCTTGGTGTAAGGAGCGCGGATCTCGTCACCGGAGGTCTCTAGGCCCTTGAACGGGACGAAGGTCTCGTTGCGTCCGAAGAGACCGGTCTTGACGGTCACCCAAGCCGGCTGGCCGGAGGCGTCATCGAGGTAGACCTGGCCGATCTCGCCAATCTTGTCACCAGACTGGTCTACAACGGTACGGTCGTAAAGAGCGTCGATATTGGCGTTCGTAGGCGTCTTGTCAGTCGGCATTCTTAATTCCTTTCGTTTAGATTTCTACCAAATCCCATTCGGAGAGCCGAGCAGAATCGGTTGATGTCTTCAACGATACGAACCTGAGGGCCACAATCAAACCGGCTCATGTTGCGTTAATCGCTTTTAACCAAAACTCTTGTTCTGGCAACCTAGGTATGTTACGATCCCTGACCGCGGCGAGGACGCATACGTCACCATTTCCCGATGACCCCCTGGAACCACTTCTCCGCCGCCACGTAATCCTCATCGCTGAAGCCGCGGATGACGTCAGGGCCCTCAGGCGACGCAAGACCCCTTGTAGAGCCGTTTGGATAGGACCCGAGGAAGATCACCTGACGGCTGATCCGGTACAACCCCTTGAGCGCAGCAGCCATCCTCCCATCCGCGACGTGGCCAATGGCATCAATGGAGAAGCAGTACTCACCGAGACGATCCTTGGTTGGCCTCGATTCAATTCTCGACAAATTAATTTTGCGGAAAGAGAACTGCTGCAGGATCTCCAACAAGGCACCTGGGTGATCGCTCGGGGGAACGACGACAACAGTGGTGCGATCATCCCCCGTTCGAGCAATCATCTGCCCACTTCTCGCAACCAAAATGAATCTCGTGACGGCATCCGGATTGTCCGCAATTCCCTGTGCCACAGCTGTCAATCCGTACATCGTTCCGGCAACTTCGGCGCAGACGGCGGCATCGAAACGGGACCGTGGATCCGACACCTCCTTCGCCGCGGAGGCAGTCGACCCACCCTGGGTGATTTCGGCGTGCTCCGGGAGGTTGGCGGCAAGCCAGTCCCGGCACTGATTCGCGGCATGAGGGTGGGTCACGACGCGACGGATCGACGACAACGACGTCCCAGGTCGAACGTAAAGATTGAATTGCACCGGAATGACGACCTCGCGAACGATTTGCAAACCACCCAGAGCAGCGAGAGTGTCCAAGGTCGCACTCACACCACCCTCGACGGAGTTCTCAATGGGAACCAACGACGCCTCGACGTCGCCATCGACAACGCCCTGCAATGCGGCGCCAACCGTCGCATACGGGCGAGCGTCGACGCGGCCGAGAGTCTTGAGGGCCTGATGGGTGAAAGTGCCTGCGGGGCCGAAATATCCGTACACGCCGTCAGACTATCCACGTGGTCGTCACAGTGGCCCCGACTCCGTCAGGCGGGCATTTCTCGCAGCCGATCGAGGAGCTGGACGCCATTCCACGCCGGATCATCGGGACTCGTCCACTGCGGAGCCGGACGATCCAGGGCATCATCAAGAAGGTCAAGGTATTCCGCCCGGTCAACCTCGGTGACGCTGAGACTGGCCAAGTGCGGGGTGCTCCATTGCACGTCCAGCAATCTCGAACCGAGTTCACACACCAACCTCAACAGAGCAGTCTTTGAGGCGTCGCGCCCGTGTCGAGGGTCGTGGAACATCGATTCCCCACTGAACAATCCGCCCACACTGACGCCGTAGAGCCCGCCCACGAGGCGGCCCTTGTCGTCCCAGGTTTCCACCGAATGAGCCCAGCCTCGCTCATGGAGGTAGCCATACGCCTCGATGACGCGGTCATCGATCCAGGCGTAGGGGCGATCCGGGTCAGCGCATCGTGTGATGACGTCACCAAAGGCGCGATCGACGGTCGTCGTCTGGTGCTTGGTCGTCTTGCGCAAACTGCGAGCGACCTTGAGATGACCGGGAATCAGAACACCTCGATACATGGGAGACCACCACGCTGTCGCCCCCTGGAACTCCGGGGGCACCTCCTCGTTAGTGATGGGCATGGGAAAGACACCCTCATGGAGTGCCGCCAGCACCAGGTGGGGACTGAGAGCCCCGGTGATCGCGATGAGGTCATCGTCAGGCCATTGATCCGGATCTCCGAAAAGCTCTGGAACCGTCACTGACCTGGCCTCCTGTCGTCGCCGCGGGTCCATTGTCCACCCTCACCACGACATCGAGCGCGAACGACAACCGAGGCTTACCTGACGAAACCCCCACCCCCTGCTATTAGGTAAGGCTTACCTTTGCTAGAGTCTCGTCTGCTCATGTAAACACACGAGCAGACATCTCACACAACCTAGGAGCCAGGCTCATGAAGTCCTCCATCCTTCGATCGGCGGCTGCCGTCGTCGCAGCATTGACCATGGCCGCCGGCATCGGTGGCTGTTCCACCGAGAAGTCCGACTCTGGATCCGGCGATTCCAGCAAGAAGGCTCTCAACGTCGTTGCCTCCACCGGATACCTCGGAGACGCCGTCCACAACATCGCCCCTGACGCCAAGGTCAAGGTGCTCGTCAAGCCCGGCGGCGACCCCCACACCCAGGAGCTCTCCACCGGTGACATCGAGGCCATCGAGAAGGCCGACGCCGTGGTCTGGACCGGCCATGACATGGAACACCACATGATGGACCACTTCGACAAGCTCGGAAACAAGCAGGTCCCCGCCGCTGAATCCATCCCCAAGTCTGATCTGCTCCCCTGGGAGGAGGACGGCAAGATCGAGGGCCACGACCCCCACGTGTGGAACTCCCCCGACAACTGGAAGTACGTCGTGACCGCCACCGCCAAGAAACTGGGCGAGATCGACAAGACCAACGCTGACACCTACAAGAAGAACGGCGAGGCCTACAACAAGAAGATCGATGAGGGGAAGAAGAAGGCCGGCGAACTCTTCAACCAGATCCCCAAGGATCGCCGCATCCTTGTCACCGGTCACGACGCCTTCAACTACCTCGGCAAGACCTACGGCATCGAGATTCACGCCACCGACTTCGTCTCCTCGGAGTCCGAGATGAGCGCTGCTCAGATGGACAACCTCGCCAAGCTCATCGCCGACAAGAAGATCAAGACAATCTTCCAGGACAACCTCAAGAACCCTGAGGCCATCAAACACCTCAAGGAGGCCGTTGCCGCCAAGGGTGGATCCGTGACCGTTTCCGACAAGCCGCTGTACGCCGACTCCCTCGGCGAGAAGGCCCCAGTCGACACCTACCTGGGCGTCTTCCAGTACAACGCCGAAACCATCACCAACGCCCTCAAGTGAGCGCAACGGTGCCGCCCATGAGCACGTGGGCGGCACCTGTCCACAAGGAGAAGCCAATGTCCTCACCCAAATCAGCAGCCCTCGAGGTTGACGACCTCACCGTCGCATACCAGGACAACATCGCTCTGTCCCACACCAGCCTCAGCTTGCCCACAGGTGAGGCCTTGGCCCTCCTTGGCCCCAATGGGGCTGGTAAGTCCACCCTCATGAAGGCCATTCTCGGACTCATCCCCACCCTCACCGGATCCGTCCAGATCTTTGGGAAGCCCCTCAACCAGATGCGTCGCCACATCGGGTACATGCCGCAGGCCGCTGACGTCGACTGGGATTACCCGGCGACGGTGGGAGACGTCGTGGCTCAAGGAACCTTCGGGAGGCTCGGGTGGTTCAAACGTCCCGGAACTGCAGAGAAGCAGATCGTCCGGGAGTCGCTGGAGACCGTCGGCATTGCGAAATATGCCGACCGGCACATCACTGAACTCTCCGGTGGACAGAAACAGCGGACCTTCATGGCACGCATCCTGGCCCAGCGTCCCGACTTCTTGTTCATGGACGAGCCCTTCGCCGGGGTCGACGCCGCCAGCGAACGCACCCTGATGTCAGTTCTTGACATGCTCGTCTCGGAAGGGAAAACACTCGTCATCGTCCATCACAATCTCGCCAGTGTGGCCGACATCTGTACCTGGGCGTGCCTGCTGGCCGAGGGGAAGGTGGTCTCGGTCGGCCCTCTCGCCGAGGCCTTCACCACCGAGACGGTGCACACCGCCTACGGCATCAGCGACGACATCTTCACGGGGGCACGATGAGCGCCCTCGTTCTTGCCGAGATCGTGCCTGCCTCGGAGTTCTTCGGCAGCTACACCTACCGGACGATGCTCATCGGCACGGTCCTCATCGGATTGTTCTCTGGCGGGCTGGGGTGCCTGCTCTACCAGCGCAAGCAGTCCCTGTTGGCCGACGTCATTGGCCACTCCGCGATCGCCGGGGTCGTCGGAGCCTTCATCGTGTCGACAGCGGTGTTCAACGTCAACGGCCGCTCCATGGCCACCTTGACCATCGGCGCCGTCATCTCCTCAGCCCTGGCAGCCCTGCTGGCCAACGTCATCAGCGCCCACTCCCGGGTGAGTATCGACGCGGCGATGGCAATCTGCCTGGCACTTTTTTACGGCGGTGGCATGGTCGGGCTGCGCATCATCGCCCAGTCCACTCTGCCCAACCGCCAAGGGATCAACACCTACCTCTTCGGCAACGCAGCCACTCTGACGACTGAGGACAACATCGTCATCCTCGTCTTCGGGCTCATCGCGGTCGGAGTGGCAGCATTCACCTGGCGTGGGCTGACACTTTTCATCTTCGATCCAGTCTTCGCGACGATGTCCGGATACTCCGGACGGACCGTCTCGACGATTCTGTTCCTCGTGACGACGACATCCATCGTCATCGGGGTCAAGACCGTGGGACTCGTACTCATGATCGCCTTCGCCATCATGCCGGCGGCCGCAGCTCGGTTGTGGGTGCGACACATGCACACCATGATCGTCCTCGCTGCGATCCTGGGAGCGGTCTGCGGAGCTGCCGGCTCATACCTGGCGGTGTGCATGGGCCGGGTGCCGACCGGACCGGTGATCGTCGTCGTGCTGTTCGTCGTGTTCGCCTTCTCGATGCTCTTTTCTCCGCATCGGTCGCTGACCCAGATCCGGGTGTCGCGGCGCCGCGCACTAGCAGCACAGGCAGAGGGGAACTGACATGCCACTCATCACGTCCATCTTACTGTTGGCCATCGTCACGGCTGTCACCTGCTCGGTGCCCGGGATCTTTCTCGTGCTGCGCCACCAGTCGATGCTCGTCGACGCGATGTCCCACGCGGTGCTGCCGGGTATCGCCATCGGGGCGCTGCTTTCAGGGTCATTGAACTCCCCTCTGCTGGTTGTCATCGCCACCCTCATGGGGTTGGTGGTCGTCATTGGTGCCGAGTGCCTGGCCCGCACCGGACTGGTCACTGGCGATGCCAACCAAGGGCTGATCTTCCCGGTACTGTTCTCCATCGGTGTGATCCTGCTGTCGACGGTGCTGGCAGAGGTTCACATCGACGAGTCGACGATTCTCGCTGGCAACATCAACCTGCAGGCACTATCGGTGAATCACATCGTGTTCGGGACGATCGACATCGGCCCCATCACGATGTGGAAGGAGATCGTGGTGTGCGCCATCACCACGATCGTCCTCTTCGCGATGCGGAGGGTGCTCGCGGTGGCGACCTTCGACCCGCAGCTGGCTCGCACCATGGGCCTGCCGGTCCGGCTGACCAACGGAATCCTCATGTGTCTCATCGCCCTCACGGTGGTGGTGTGCTTCGACGCGGTGGGGTCGATCCTCGTCGTCGCACTCATGATTGCTCCGCCGGCCACCGCACTCTTGATGGCGAGGACCCTGCGTCGGATGGTGGGGTGGACCATCGTCCTGGCGGTGGTTTCGGCCGTTGTCGGATTCGAGCTGGCAAAGATCTGGGACCTGGCGACCTCGTCCATGATGTCGGCGGTCTCCGGTGTGGTGTTCCTGGTTGTGCTGGCCGGTACGAACATCGCGACGCGCATTCGACAGCGTTCCCTGGCCAAGAAACCAGCCCCGACCGAGGTTCATCCTCGCGACAGTCGGGCAGTGTCGACCAAGACGGTCCCCGACGCTGTACTGTCCTGACGTCACGCCGGGCGACTGACGATCCTTGTCGGTTGCCCGTTTGTTCGCACGAGCTGGTCACACGGGTCGGTTGCCCAAGCCCGTCGTGCGCGTCAATTGCCCAAGGTGGTCACGCCCACTGCCTGCACTCGTTGACTGCGCGGTAATTTTTGTCAGCCGGGGTCCAGGCCAAGCACTCCGGTGTTCCCTCCCCTATCTCGGCTGACATTTTTCGCACTTGGCAACGAAGGGCCTGCTTTGGGAAGCAAGGGATGCCTCGGGGCTGTGATCCTTGTCCGGGAGGACAGTCTTCGTACCTTCGGCAAGGCCCACGACGAACCACACTGGCCGAATTACACCTGTGTGAGTTGTCCCCAGTTGGTGGATAAACCTGTGGATAACTCCCGGGGGATGCCGGTGTCGGACCCCCGATGACGGCCTCTCACTCCGTGACACCGGACTCGCACATATTTGGCAACGTCATATTTTCATAATTGATGTAGCCTGGCCGCATGGTCAAAGTCCAGCGTCTGGCGCGGGTCCGCGAGGTTCGCCAGGACATTCCCAACGTCATCTCGATCGACTTCGAGCCGTGCGACATGCCGCCCATCACCTCGGTCGACGATCACGTCAAGATCGCTCTGCCGTCCGATGGATCCGACCTCCGCACGCGTGTCAGCAACGACTCCCATCCTCTGCTGCGCACGTATACCCGCCGCCGCTGGTCCGATGACGGGTCGTGGGGCATAGATGTCCTGCAGTTCGGGCCCGAGACCAAGGCGGACGCCCATGACGGCCCCGGATCCCAGTGGTCGAAAATCGTCGAGCCCGGGGACGAGGTTGCAGTGAGGGGACCGGGAGGCCACTGGCAGATGCCTTCGGACCTCACCCACTTGCTCGCCGTCGCCGACGCGGTCGCTCTCCCAGCAGTGGCGAATACCCTCGCTGCCCTGCCGGAATCGGCCCGCGCCACCGTCGTCCTCGTCGACGGGCATCACCATTACCCCCTCCCCGAGAACGACCACATCACGATCGTGCCGACTCCCCGCGATCCCGTGGGAATTGTCGCCACCGTCCGAGGCCTTGCCCTACCCGACGACGCCCACACCTTCGTTCATGGAGAGGCCGCGATGGTCCGTCCCATGCGCCGTCATCTGCGCCTCGAGCGTGGACTGCCCAGGGAGAGGGTGCAGCTGTCGGCCTACTGGTTCGCCGGGCACGACGCCGACGGATGGCGCGCCATGAAGCAGGACTTCAACCGCTCGATGGAAGCTGAGTCGGGAGACTGAGGGAGGTTCAACCTGGGTGATCTACGCACACAGCGTCGAGGGCCGGCCTGCTTGAAGCAGACCGGCCCTCGATGCGTCAGATGATGATCAGGCGGTGACCACGTTGGTCAGAATGAGGCCAATCATGACGAGACCCACGACGATGCGATACCAGATGAAGCCGGTGAACTTGTTCGAGGAGACGAACTTCAGCAGCCATGCGATGGAGACGTAAGCCACGATGAGGGAGACCACCGTCGCCAGAATCGTCGGCCCCCAACCAATCGCATTGCCGCCTCCGCTAGCGGCGGAAATGTCACTGGCAGCCGAGATGGTCTCGTAGATGCCGGCAGCCACGAGCACCGGGATCCCCATGAAGAACGACAGGCGAGTTGCGGTCGCGCGATCGAACTTGCGGAACAGACCGGCAGAAATCGTCGCGCCCGATCGGGAGATACCGGGGAACAGCGGAGCCAGTGCCTGGAAGCAGCCAATGACGATGGCATCGACGATGCCGACTTCCTTCATGCCACGGTCGAGGTCCGACTGACGGTCACCCAGCCACATCACGCCACTCCAGACGATGAGGGCAATGGCGACCACCCACAGGGAGCTCAGGGTGTTCTCGATGGCGTCCTTGAACAACAGGCCAACGATGCCCACCGGAATCGAACCCAGGATGATGCCCCAACCGAGAGTGTAATCCGGATCGCTGCGGTCCTCCTTGTGGGCCAGACCTTTGCACCACGCGACGACGATACGCACGATGTCAGACCAGAAGTAAATGATGGCGGCGATGATCGCGCCGACCTGGATGATCGCGGTGAAGGCAGTGATCCCGGCGCCCTGAATGTCGTACCCCAGCAGCTTCTCGACGATACGGAGATGGCCGGTGCTGGAGACAGGCAAGAACTCGGTGATGCCCTCGACAATGCCAAGGATGACGGCGTGCAGCCAGTTCACGGATGAAAACCTCTCGATTGGGGGTCGTGCGGATGCGGCAGGCGCTAATCCACGTCACTGCATCCGGGCTCACACCATAGACGGAGATACCGACAATTCTGCGGTACAAGTACCCGGTCGCCTGACATCAATGACCGTGGTCGGGGCTGAGACATCCCAACTACGACCACGGTCCTCATGCGCACAGCTCCCTCACAGTGGCGACCATGAGCTGCAACAGCATGGGCCCACGCGCATCGTCATGTCATGCGGGCGAACCCCGTATGACATGACGTCATTCAGCGTTCTCGGTGGAATCCACATTGCGAGAGCCGAGCTCGGCGTCCAGCCGAAGCAGGCCTGGGCCGTCGTCCCCGATGAGCTCGATCCGACCGACGATCTCGCCGACGGTCGACTCCTCCTCGATCTGCTCGTCAATGAACCAGTGGAGCAGCGGAATGGCGTCGATGTCGCCGGCTGAGGTGCAGGAACGGTAGAGCTCACGGATGGCCTCGGAGACCTTCTCCTCATGGGCAAGGGCCGTCTGGAAGATCTCGAGCGGGGACAGACCGGGCTCGACCTCGGGAGCTTCGATGGTGCCGATGCGCGGGTGGTTTCCGCGATCGAGGACGTGGTCGATGAACTTGTTGGCGTGAACGATCTCTTCGTCCGCTTGGTGGCGTAGCCACGTAGCCACGCCGGAGAGGTCCTGGGCGTCGGCCTCGATGGCCAGCTGACGGTAACTCATGTCAGCGGTGAGTTCGAGGGTGATCTGATCGTTGAAGGCGTTGACGATGTCATCGGACATGTTCATGTCTCGAGCCTACGAGGGGCACCCAAAAACTCCGGGGTGACGAAGAATGGCACCCCAGATGAAGGGACATCACTGCTGTGAATCTCCCCCACCCGACGCGACAATTTTCGTGCTCACGGGTCACGCGGACTGGATGAATCGGCCTCTTGGACCGGCCCCCTTGCCGCTCTCGGCGGTGAGAGCCCTCAGGGAGAGGCCTGCCCCGGTATGTCATCTGATAAGGCGTCCAAGGCGACGACTGACACTCCTCGACGATTTTCACCGCCGGATCAAGACCACAGGGCGTACGTCTGACCATTCCCGACGCACCAGACGGAAATCCCCATCACCCCGACCTCGAGAGGCACGACATCGGCCAGGAGCTCGACTGCTCTGCCCCGTAGCTCAGGCGGAACCTGGTACCCCATCGTGACGTGGGGATTCCACCACCGTGGCCCGTAATAGTTGAAAGCGGTGACGCCCACCTCGGCCAGCCGACGATGCAGAGCCTCATGGGGTCTCCGGAGCGCCTCCGGAACCCGCGAGGCGCGAAAAACGTCAGCCGCCGCCGGAGAGGAGCACGATTCGGCACCTTCCCCGGCGAGGTGTCACAAATCGTCGTGGGGGTGAGGGGGCCGGAGACAGCGGCGGGGACGGGGGCGTTGGTGTCCGACCAGGCGACCTTAGGGCGGGTGACGTCGGGGCGAGTTGGGTGGTGAGGGCACAGCGCCACCACACCGTCAGAATTCGGTAATTGGCACGAGGTCGTCAGCGTCACTCGCTCCGGCCACCCGACGTCGACGAGATCAGAATCGACACCGTTCGTGGTCGAGACCGCCGCCACCGTAACGTGGGCAGGCTCGTGCAGCACCGGAATCCCCGCTGCCATGAGCCGGTTCCGAACATCACGAAGAACCTCCTGGGCCTCGTCATCGAGGGTGAGGGACAACGTGTGAGTGAACACAACGCCGGGCTGCCAGTCGCTGTCTTCTGTCATACCTCACCCCGATCTTGTTACAAATATGTTACCAATGTCACACTTTTCATCCATTTACGGCATAGTTCCAATCACGATGCCAAAGGAGGCGCCAACGGTGGCAAGTGAAACACAACTGGTCCGTGAAGAACACAGTCTCGGACGGGCTGCACTCAACACCCTCAAAGGGTGCCTGGGAAACCTCGTCGAGTGGTACGACGTCTACACCTACACGGTCTTCGCAACATATTTCCAGAACCAGTTCTTCAGCCCTGAGGACAAGAACTCGCGCATCTACGTCTATGCCGTGTTCGCCATCACCTTCCTCATGCGTCCGCTGGGTTCCTGGTTCTTCGGACGATGGGCCGACCGGCACGGACGTCGCTCCGCCCTCACCTTCTCGGTTCTGGTGATGGCCTTCGCCTCATTGGTTGTGGCGATCCTTCCTTCTCGCGACCAGATTGGTATGTGGGCCGCAGCGCTCCTCATCATCTGCCGCATTGTCCAGGGATTCGCCACCGGTGGCGAGTACGGCACCTCGGCGACGTACATGTCGGAAGCGGCTGTTCCTAATCGTCGCGGCTTCCTGTCATCCTTCCAGTACGTCACCCTCGTTGGTGGCCAGGTCATCGCCCAGGCCGTCCTGCTCATCGAGACCGCGACATTGACCCACGACCAGATCGCCACCTGGGGTTGGCGTATCGCCTTCGGTATCGGTGGCCTCGCGGCCGTCGTCGTGCTCTGGATGCGACGCACCATGGACGAATCCCTCACCGAGGAGCATCTGGAGAACATCCGCACCGGCCTGGACCGCGATTCCGGCACGATGCGCACCCTGCTGGTCGATCACTGGCAGCCGCTGCTGCTGGTCTTCCTCATCACCATGGGCGGCACCGTCTGCTTCTACACCTACTCGGTGAATGCCCCCGCCATCGTGAAGTCCACCTTCAAGGAGCAGGCAATGACGGCGACCACCGTCAACCTCATCGCGCTGATCTTCCTCATGTGCCTGCAGCCGGTCGGCGGCCTCATCTCCGACAAGATCGGCCGCAAACCGCTGTTGGTCTTCTTCGGCGTGGGCGCCATCTGCTACACGTGGGTGCTCATCACCTTCCTCCCCAAGGCCACCAATCCCTTCGTCGCCTTCGGCCTGCTGTTCGTCGGCTACATCATCCTGACCGGCTACACCTCGATCAACGCCCTGGTGAAGTCCGAGCTCTTCCCGGCCAAGATTCGCGCCCTCGGTGTCGGCCTCGGCTATGGCCTCGCCAACTCCTGCTTCGGTGGCACTGCCCCGCTCATCTACGAGGCCTTCAAGGAACATGGCAACGTGACGTGGTTCATCGTCTACGTGACGACCCTGACCTTCATCTCGACCTTGATCTACGTCTTCGGGCTCAAGAACAAGACGGCCACCCATCTCGATCACGAGCAGGGGCACGCCTGGACACACAACGATGAAACGCCCCCACCGGCAGCCCGCTGACCCCCAGTGGCCATGCGGTGGCCCCCGCGCGGCGCACAATGGAGTCAGGCTTCGTCATGACTTTTGCCGGTGGTGACACAACATGAGGGAGGGCACCCACAGGGTGCCCTCCCTCATGTCTGCGTGTGCGTCAGATCACGCGGCAGGAACGGTCTCCACCGTGACGTGACCCTTGATGGCGTCATGCAGCTTGACGCCGACGGTGTGCTTGCCGATGGTCTTGATCGGCTTGCTGATCTCGATGGTCCGCTTGTCGAGGGCGGGGCCACCAGCCTTCTTGACGGCCAGGGCGATGTCGGCAGGGGTGACGGCACCGAACAGACGACCACTCTCGCCGGCCTGGACGGTCACCTGGACGACCAGGTGCTCCAGCTGAGAGCGGACCTGCTCGGCCTCCTCCTTGGAGTTGATCTCCTTGGCCTCGCGGGCGCGGGTGATGTCCTTGATCTGGGCCTCAGCACCGCGTGTCCACTTGATGGCGTAGTTCTGCGGCAGCAGAAAGTTACGGCCGTAACCGTCCTTGACCTCAACGATGTCACCGGGGACACCGAGCTTGGCCACCGGAGCAGTGAGAATGAGCTTCATGTCTTTCTCCCTTCTCAGCGAGCTGTCGAGGCGTACGGGAGCAGTGCGAGCTCGCGGGCGTTCTTGATCGCGATGGCGACCTTGCGCTGATCCTGGACCGACAGCCCGGTGACGCGACGAGCGCGGATCTTGCCTCGCTCAGAGATGAACTTGCGCAGCAGGGCAGTGTCCTTGTAGTCAACCGCGCCGATGTGCACGGTCTTGACGGGGACGACCTTCTTCTTGTTCACAGACTTGCGCTGTGGACCGGCCATTGTGGTGCTCTCCTTCGTGTGAAAGCCCGGCTCTCGCCGGAATGTGCCTTGTCCGTGGCCCCATGCGGGGCACCGAACCTGATGTTTCTTGTATCGATGATGCCGGTGATCGGCGGATCGGATCTCCCGATCAGAGACCTACCGATCAGAACGGGGGCTCATCGGTCTGGGCCGAGGCCCAGGGATCGACTCCGCCGCCGCGGTTGGCATCACCGTTGTTGTAGGACCCCTGGTTACCGGAGTTTCCGCCCCAATTACCACTCTGGCCGCCATTGCCGCCGGACCAGCTGCCCTGGCCGCCACCGGGGTTCCCGCCCCAGGTGCCGCCCTGGCCGCCACCAGCATTGCCACCCCAGTTGCCTCCGCCGGAGGACTGGTTGCGAGCCACCTTGGCCGAGGCGAACCTCAGCGACGGGCCCACCTCGTTGACGTCGATCTCGTAGGAGGTGCGACGGTTGCCGTCGCGGTCCTCGTAGGAGCGAGCCTTGAGGTTGCCGTTGACGATGACACGCATGCCCTTGGAGAGGGACTCGGCGACATTCTCGGCGAACTGGCGCCACACGGAACAGTTGAGGAACATTGCCTCACCGTCGCGCCACTCGTTGGTCTGTCGGTCAAAGGTTCGCGGGGTCGATGCCACCGTGAAATTCGCGACAGGCACCCCATTAGGGGTGAAGCGCAGCTCAGGATCAGCAGTCAAGTTGCCAATCACCGTGATGGGTGTTTCGCCAGCCATGTCACTCTCCGCGGTTCGGGGTTTTGCGAATCAATGGTTCCAGTGTGCCGCTCACCTAGGACAGTCTTCGGAATCTCCCGAAGAACTGAGGCGAACAGCGCGGGTCCTCGATCCTCAGTGGATCTCGGGACGCACGACCTTGGTGCGCATGACCTTCTCGTCGATGGCGAGAAGACGATCCATCTCCTGGATGGTCGCGGGCTCACAGGTCGCGTTGATGACGACGTAGACGCCTTCCGACTTCTTCTGAATGTCGTAGGCCAGGCGGCGCTTGCCCCACACGTCGACGTTGTCGACGGTGCCCTTCTCGTCAGTGATGACCTTCAGGTACTTCTCCATGAGGGAATCGACCTGACGCTCCTCGACGGTCGGATCAATGATGATCATGACCTCGTACTTACGCATACGCTGACTCCACCTCCTCTGGTCTCAGCGGCCACGAGTACATCCCGTGGCAGGAGGGCGAATGCCACCGGTCGGGGTCTGCCCGACCGGCCAGCCGCCACTGTGGACAGCCAATTAAACAGCATACCGGCTGGGTCGTCGTTCTCCGAATCCTCGGGACTCATCGCCGACCGCCTTACCCCCCATGGCGCCCAAAATCCATGATCCGCGCAGCGCGAGGCCACTTAGGTTGCCCTAAGTAGTTAGTAACGATTTCATCAATTTCTTCTTCGAGGTCTCGCGCCCACCGGGGCGATCCGACAGAGTTCTCCCCAAAGCGGCCGGAACTACACCCGAGGGTCCGACATACGGGCACCATGTCTGTTGTGCCAGATCTTTGGACAATCTGTCTGCCACGTATGCGAGCCCGGGAGGTCCGGCCGCAGTGTCAAGGAAAGACGGTCACACACATGCGTACATCTCGAGGAGGAGGACTGCTCGCAGGCATTGTTGCGCTGGCGCTAGCAGCTACTCCGGCCGCGATGGCCGCCCCGAGTCCAACACCACCGCCCCTCTCTTCCCCTCCCGCGGCTCAGAAACAGTCCGAGAAGGTCAAGGTCATGGTGCTGTTGAAGGGGCAGCCCTCCGGACGCGGAGTTGAGAAGACCAATCTCGCCGAGCTGAGCCGCACCATCAGTGCCATTCAGTCCAAGGCCCCGATCAAGGTTGACCGCCGATTCGGCATGCTCCTCAAGGGATTCTCGGCCTGGGTGGAGACCTCTGACATCCCCACTCTGGAGGCCCAGCCAGGCGTCACCTCCGTCAAGCCGGTGCGCGCTTACAAGCCGGTCGATGACGACGCCAACCTGGAGACCGGGGCCACCGCAGCTCGCAAGACCGGACTCGACGGACGAGGCACTGTCGTCTCCATCGTCGACACCGGTATCGACATCAAGCACCAGGACATGCGTCTCGACGCCGAGGGCAAGGCCGCCGCCAAGCTCAAGGCTGCTGACGGATTCACCGACAAGGTGCCCTATGGCTACAACTTCGCCGACCGCAACAACAACGCCAAGGACACCACTGCCTCCCAGCACGGCATGCACGTTGCCGGCATCGTGGCTGCCAACGGTGGGGCTGACGCCGACGCCGTCACCAATGGACGCGTCAACGGCGCCGCCCCCGAGGCCCAGCTGCTCGCCATGAAGGTGTTCTCCAACGATCCCGCCAAGTCCGAATCGGCGTACACCGATGACATCGTCGCTGCCATCGAGGAATCGGTGCGACGCGGGGCTGACGTCATCAACATGTCTCTCGGCTCTCCTGACGGCGTGGACTCCGCCGACCAGGGTGAGGCCCTCGCCATTGCCAACGCTCAGCATGCCGGGGTTCAGGTCATCGCGGCCGCTGGTAACGACGGACTGTCGACCTCCACCCGGGGTGACGAGGTCGACGCCCTCGGGCTCCTCGACAATGGTGCCCTCGGCAGCTCCGCCGCTGCCCCGGCCGCCTGGTCGGTCGCCTCGATCAACAACGCCCACAAGATCGTCACTGCTGCGAAAGCCACCTGGGAGGGCGGTTCGGCCGAGGTCGGATATCAGCAGCAGGCTGGCCCCGCTGACCTCGAGGTCCACAAGCTGTGGCCTGCCGGCATCGGCAAGCCCGCCCAAGTCCCGGCTGAGGTCAAAGGCAACTGGGCCCTCATCGAGCGCGGTGAGATCTCCTTCGCCGACAAGGTGAAGAACGCCACCGCCAAGGGCGCGACCGGTGTCATCATCTTCAACAATGCCGATGGCGGGAACGACATCCCCGGCATGGCAGGCATCGACGGCTCCAAGGTTCCGGTCTCCGGCATGGGCCACGACGACGGACAGAAGCTCGCCGACGTGATGCAATCCGGCAAGGAGGTGTCGATCCAGCTCACCACGTCCAACAAGCTCGTCGACAACCCCGACCCTCTGCTCGCCTCGAGCTTCACCTCGTGGGGAGCCACCCCGGACCTCAACTTCAAGCCGGAGATCGCCGGTATTGGCGGGTCCGTCTACTCGACCCTCAACGACAACAAGTACGGCGTCATGTCGGGCACCTCGATGGCCACCCCGAACGTCGCCGGGCTGTCGGCCCTCATGCTGCAGTCCCTCAAGAAGACCAACCCCGGTCTGACCCGCGTCGCAGCGGATTCCACCCTACGCACCGCGATGTCGAACACCGCTGAGATCCTCAAGTACTCCAACGGTGTGCCGGTGGCTCCGCGTCAGATCGGTGCCGGACTCGCCAAGGTTGACCGCGCCACGAAGACCCGGGTGCTGGCGACCGTCGACGGCAAGCCGAACGCCGCTCTCAAAGAGGTCAACTCAGCCCGCAAGGTCAACGTCACCCTCACCAACCTCGGTGACAAGCCGCAGACCTTCACCACCAGCCAGACCTGTGTCATCAACGAAGACCACAGTGGCAACAAGCCACTGACCTCGTGCTCGACCGGGGAGAAAGCTGCCGCCGAGACCAGCACCGTGACGGTTCCGGCCCACGGCGCCGCCAATGTTTCCTGGACCATCACCCCGAAGAGCGGTGGCTCCCACTGGATCGAAGGCTGGTTCAAGTTCTCGTCCACCGACCCGTCGCAGCCTGACCTGGCCCTGCCGTACATGGGCTTCGTCGGCGACTGGAACGCCGAGGACATCATCGACACCCCGGTCTACTCCAAGACCCCGTCGGTGATGTCGCAGGTCTTTGGTGAGAAGAACCCGCACAAGACCGTGCTGGCCAGCAAGGCCCTCGGCTCGATGACCGTCGAGCGCGGTGTGGGGCACAACTTCTTCTCCCCCAACGGCGATGGGATGCTCGACACCATTTTCGCCCAGACCCTGCTACTGCGTTCCGCCCAGGAACTCAAGTTCTCCGTCGTCGACGCCAACGGCAAGACGGTCCGCGAGCTTGGTTCCGACCGCGACCTGCAGCACATGCTGCTGAACAAGCTCGCTCTCATCACGACCAACGCCGCGGACAGCGATCCCGACCGGGGTTGGGACGGCAAGGTGTGGGACGCCAAGAAGGCTGCCTTCGTCACTGCCCCCGAGGGTAAGTACACCTTCAAGGTGCAGGCCCGTCTGTCGCCGAACTTCAGCTGGCAGACAGTCGAGATGCCCTTCGTCCTTGACGTCACCGCCCCGAAGCTGGCCACCTCGGTCCGCAGCAACACTGACGGCACCGCCTCGGTCATCGTCAAGGTCACTGACGCCGGTTCCGGCGCCGGCCCGGTCGCCGCTCGCGACGGCTCGGGCACGATGCTGACCGCCGACACCAAGTCGGTACCCGGCGCGACCGTCTTCACCGTCTCGAACCCGGCTGAGGCCAAGTACGTGCAGATCACTGGCGTCGACCGCGCCTTCAACACCACGACCTCCGTCGTCATGCTCGACAAGACGGCCCTGGCGACCCCCGACCCCATCCTCAACGGAGCCGTCGTCAACGCTGAGACCCCCGACTCCTCGAGCTTGTTCCAGATCGAGAACCAGCCCTTCCTGCGCAAGGACAAGACCCTGCCGGTCCGTGGTGTCGTCTCGGCCGAGGTCGCCAAGGTGACCGTCAACGAGATTGACGCCACGATCGACGCCGACCATCACTTCACCGCGATGGTCGGATGGGCCGAGGGTCACAACACCTACGAGATCGTCGCCTACGACGCCGCCGGCAAAGTCCTTGACCGCTCCACGACGTGGATCGACGTCGACCTCAAGGGCCCGCAGCTGACCGCTGACGCCGCTCGCAATTCTCAGAGCCTCGTCACCGTCAAGGACGACGGCACCGTCGACGTCTCCGGCGCCGTCTCCGACGACCAGACCAAGATTGGCGACCAACGTCGCCCGCTGACGGTCATGATCGACGGCAAGAAGGTCCAGGCGAATGCCTACGGCACCTTCAAGGCGACCATCACACCGGGCAAGTCGGCCACCCAGATCGTCGTGACGGCCAATGACGGGGTGAACGTCACCACGGTCGCCCTGCCTCTCGACCGCCCGGTCACCGAGGACAACGCCTTGCACATCACCTTCGACGACCCGGCCATGGCTGATCCGAACTCCCCGTTCGGCCAGCAGAACGTCTTCCTGGACGGCAAGGACCCCAACATTGGCACCAAGACGAGCCCTCGTACCTACACGCTCTCGGGCACCTTCAACCGTGCTCCGAAGTCCTTCACCATCGAGGGCAAGGAAGTCCAGCTCGATTCCAAACTGCACTTCTCCGTCAAGGTTCCGATCAACCAGGGTCTGACCAAGATCGGCTACACCGTCACCGACACCACCAGGGGAGCCAAGACCCTCGAGAGTGCATGGCGCGTGTTCTACGACAGCCGGATCCCCAGTATCCAGCTTGATCGTCCGCGTATCGCCGAGGACGGCGCCATCTACGTCACCAAGCCGTCGCAGGACGTCACCTTCGCCGGCCGAGTGTGGGACAACGCCTTCGGTTACAACCTGGCCATCAACGGCAACATCGTCAGCAACTTCACCAACATCTGGGATCCGGGCGCCACCATCAACAAGCGCGGATTCTCCGAGGATGTCACCGCCTCTGATGGCGACCGCATCCTGTTGGGTCTCTACGACCTCATGGGCAACGGCCTGGAGCAGATCATCCCGGTGATCAGCGATGCCGACGCCCCTGACGTCGAGGTTGCTGGCGTCAAAGCTGGTGACGTGGTGTCCGAGCCGACGACGATCACCGTCAAGGCTTCTGACGCTCACCTTGACAACATGAAGGTGACTCTGGACGGCAAGCAGGCCGCCTTCAAGGCCACGAAGGTGGTTCCCGCCGAGGGTGCCGAGGTTGCCTTCGAGGGAGAGCCGGACGACACCGGTGCCACCGCGCCGTCGATCTCTCCGTCGACTGAGGCCTCCGCCGCTCCGTCCGCCAGCGCTCCGACCACTGGCTCGGCTGTTCAGGCTGAGAAGGTCGCTGCCAAGGCCGCTGCTGCTCAGGAGACTGTCGACGAGGAAGCCGCCAAGGGTGACGCCAAGCCGCCCAAGACCGGTGAGGGCTACACCCAGCTGACGGTCGAGCTATCGACCAAGGACCTGTCTGCTGGCGCGCACCAGCTGGCCGTCACCGCCACCGACCGCGCTGACCGCCGTACCGACGTCGCCGTGCCGTTCACGGTGGACGCTGCTCCTCGAATCGAGGGACCGGCTGCCCTGGTCGTCAACCCCGATGGGAACGTCCTCGACCAGATCCGCGACGCCTACAAGGTGGTTGACGATCTCGACGAGAACATCGTTGTCAACGCCAACCTGAGCGGGCTCGTCATGGACCAGGCCGTCCCGGTTGTCCTCACCGCGGTCGACTCGTCTGGCCACGTCGTCACCAAGACCGTGCAGATCACCATGCAGCGTCCGGAGCGGACCCTGGCCGGTGAGTGCGGGACGATGAGGGGCCGCTTCGCCAAGGGTGACTCGATCTCGATCACCTGCCGCGCCGACGACAATGGAGACGTCATCGTCACCGTGAAGAACGCCGGACCGGCCGTCGCCGGAACCCTCACCCTGAACGTGCCGACCGATCGCAAGATCCTCGTTCTCGAGAATGGCAGGGTCATCGGCACCGCGAAGGGTCAGATCGTTGACGGCAAGGTCGTCCTAAACTCCCCGTCGAAGATCACTCTCAACTTCGTCGCCACGAAGGCCGACCCGGGTGACACCCAGCCGACCATCCCGGGCAGGACGAAGCCGGGACACGACACCAAGCTGGGTCATGGCACCAGGCCGGGTAACAACGGTTCCAAGACCCCACACCGCCATTACCAGCTGCCCTCCACCGGTGGTGACCCCGCCACTGGCCTGACCGGTCTCGCCGGACTCGTCGGGATGGGAGCGCTGGCCAGCATGGCAGTTGCAGCCATTCGCAAGTCGCGTCGCTGACGCCTGGCAACGCATCGCCCCTTCACCTGTTGGTGAGGGGGCGATGTTCGTTGTGGGGGTTCTGGCAGGGACTGAGATCGAGGCCTGTCGTGGGGCTGTCCCGCCAGGGGTTTGATGACGGTGCGCCGCAGCGGCGACGTGTCAGCGGCCGCGCGGCGGGCCGGGAATGAGAATTTCCCCGCCAGCCCGCCATGCGCGCAGGCCCGATGCGAGGAAGTCGCAGGTGTAGCCCTTCTCCCGTACCCGGTCCACCAGATGACCGGATCGGAAACCGGTGTCGCACACCAGGACGAAATGGGGGTCGGGTTCAGCCAACGGGTCATCGCCATAAACCGCGGTAAACGGGTCGGCGATCAGATCCTTGGGATTGACGAGCCGCGCCCCTGGGGCATGGCCGGCCTCATATTCACGAGGAGTCCTGACGTCGACGAGAACTCCCCCTTTGGCAAGGATGCTGAGGACGTCGGGAAGCTCAAGGCCTCCCTCGGCCATTCCATGATTCATCAGCAGGTCGCGCAGCCCCATGTCTGCACAGTCTAGGGAAAAGTGACCGAACGGTGATTCACACCGTCTCGTACTGGGTGGCAACTCACCCGATGGCGAAAAATCCCGGCATGGCAGGGCCCGGGAAGCGTCAATGCGCGTTCCCCGGGCCTGCTGACGAAAATGGTCACTCTCTGCTCGACGCTGTCTGTCGACGAGCGGGCTGTGGCTCAGGCGTTGATGCCCTCCAGTACCGCGCGAACCTCCTGCGGAGTCGAAGCCGACATCAGACGGTTGCGGAAATCAGCCTTGACGAGATTCCGTGCCAGGGAGGCCAGGATACGCAGGTGCTCGTTACCAGCTGCGGCCGCGGGAACAGCGATGAGAAAGACGAGGTTGGCCAGGGAACCGTCCGGGGCTCCCCAGTCCACTCCCTCGTCGCTGCGAGCAAAGGCCAGGGCCGGACGATCGACGCCATCACACTTGCCGTGCGGAATCGCGATGCCGTCACCCAGACCGGTGGTTCCGACATCCTCACGGGCGCGGACGGCCTTGAGGAGCACATCGCGGTGGACCAGCGCACCGCTGGCACCGATGAGGTCAACCATCCTCTCGATGGTGTCATTCTTGTTCCCTGCACTCAGGGACAGATCAATCGATCCTTCGGCGAGCAGATCTGCAATCGTTGCCATGTTGTTTCTCCTAACGATGTCGTTGTGGGGTCAAGGTCACGCCGCGACGGCACGTTCCTTCTTCCGAGCTGCTGCTTTCTTGAGGGCCAAGGACATGAATGCCGTCACCAGGGCACCGATGATGATCGCGGCGAAGAAGCCGAGGATGGGGCTGCACGCGCCGAGTACGCCGACGATCGGTCCGCCGTGCATGACGACGTCGTGCACCCCGAACATGCCGGCCAGCACAGCGGCGACGGCTCCACCCACCATGTTCGACGGGATGACACGGGCCGGGTCAGCTGCGGCGAACGGGATGGCACCCTCGGTGATGCCGAACAGACCCATGAAGAGAGCGGCAATACCGGCGTCACGCTCCTGCTTGGTGAATAGATGACGACCAATGAGGGTGGCCAGGCCCATGCCGAGCGGGGCGACCGGGATGGCGGCTGCGGCCAGACCCATGACCTTGCCCTGGTCGACGGCGATCATGCCGCCGGCGAAGAGGAAGGCCACCTTGTTGACCGGCCCGCCCATGTCGAAGCTGACCATGAGGCCGATGATGATGGCGAGGATGACGATCGAGGAGGTCGTCATACTGGCCAGGAAGTTCGTCAGGCCGTTGAACAGGGCCGCCAGCGGGCGGCCGAGCACGTAGACGTAGAGCAGCGAGACGACCGCGGTGCCGAAGATCGGGATGATGAGAATCGGCACGATTGGCTTGACGTACTCATGCCACGGGATCTTTCGCATCCACTTGGCGACGTAACCGGCGATGATGCCGATGATGATGGCGCCGATGAAACCAGTATTGAGGCCGGTCTTGGCGCCGTCAGGGGCAGTCGTCGTCAGGTAGGGGAACTGGTCGCCGCTGTTGGCGATGAAACCGGACACCATGCCGACGACGAGGCCGGGACGGTCAGCGATGGCCTGAGCGATGAAACCGGCGAGCACCGGAATCATGAGGGAAAAGGCCAGAGTTCCAATCTGCAGGATGGTCTGCCAGAAGCTGCCCTCGGGGACGGCGACGCCGCCAGCAGTGGGTTTGCCGCCGATGCCCAGGGCCAGGGCGATCATGATGCCGCCACAGACCACGAAGGGGATCATGTGGGAGACCCCGGCCATCAAAGCGGCGTAGAGGGTATGCCCGACGGAACCCTTGTCGTCCTTGCCGGGCTTGGCAGGGGTGACTCCAGAGGAGACCTCGGCGGGCTCGGTTTCGAGGTCCTCCTTGGCCCCGCCACGAACGGGGGCGGACAGGGCCTTCTCCATGAGCTCGGCCGGACGAGCGATGCCGTCCTGAACACCGGTGACGAGGACGCGCTTGCCGTCGAAGCGGGACAGGTCGACCTCGGTGTCAGCCGCGATGATGACAGCATCGGCCTCACGGATGTCCTCGGCGGTCAGCTCGTTCTCGACGCCGATCGACCCCTGGGTCTCGACCTTGATCTGGTCACCGGCTTCCTTGGCCGTCTCCTCCAATTTCTCGGCTGCCATGTATGTGTGGGCAATACCGGTCGGACACGCTGTGATTCCAATGTATTTCTTCATCGTTCTCCTTGATGTGGGGGTGCGCTCGCCCGTCTTTGTCGGGCACTGGGATGACACATCGTCGTCGGCACCAATGTCCGACGTGATCAGATCCGTCAGGCAACTGGGGCTCTCCACACCACAACGAGCGGATCCCCACGAATCTCCTCGCCAGACCAGGCACGTTCGGTCATGCTACCTGCCGCCCCCTGCACGATCCCCATCGACCTTGAGCTGTCCTCGAGCCGAGTTCCCCCGGGACGCCACCAGCACGCGGTGAGAGCCTCCCGGTGACAAAAATCTCCGCCCCACCAGGCACCTACGCACTGGAGTGCCTGGTCCGTGCCCGTACTGACGAAAAACGCCAAGGAGAACCAACGGATAGGTCAGGCTCCATCACGGCTTGCCGATCCGCTGGTGACCTTCAGCCCTTTCGGGTGCGATCGGAGGTCACGGGCCTCTGGACATATGTCGCGTCGACTCTGGCAGCTCCTTTCTCACCATCAGGACGATGGAGAAAATCACTCCAAGGATGAAGGTGATGTGGGGAAGGGACCCCGCGAGACGTCCTCGGCGCGCCTTGGGGCGTCCTTGGCCAGGAATACCGACGAGGTTGACAGGCCCATACCGATTGCGACGCCGATGAAGGAGATGGCAACGAGAGGTCTTGTCATTGGGGGTAAGGGCAAAGGTGTCGGAGAGGAACACCATGGCCACGTTGAAAATGGAGAGGTTATAGCCATCAATGAACTCTCTGAATGCAATGAGAGGGGACGACCACTTCTTGATGAATCTCGCGCGATCTTCACCCACATAGATCGCGCCGGTCGAGTTGTGGTTCGTGGCGGATGGATTCCTTCGTCTCGAGATACGCACGTCTAGAGATACGCAGCGCTGCGCGTCGCGAGCTAAATTATCACGCGATAAAATCGGCAATCGAATGGTCCACAGAAATATGATCGTGACATATGCCCCGATGAAAGGGTCACCGAGCCGAAGGGCGCAACCTGTTCCTCACCTGCGGATCAAGAATCTCATCGGGGGTCCGATTGGCGCGCACCAGCCGCGCCATGACAACGAGGTCAGGACGAATTGAAGAGTAGAAATGGAAGTATCCAGGGCAAAGATAATTCTGCCCCTCTTCGCCATCAATCGAGGTCATGAAACGATCCTTGGGACACCCACCCTGACACATTCTCAAGTGCGAACACCTGCGACATTACTGGGTCAGCTGAAGATTCTTCTTCTTGGAGAATTCTCGCATCGTGTCCGTTGAGATCAGCTCCGCGAAGGATTTCTCTCGAATGGACCCAAGACGCCAATCAGGCTCAACCCAGTGATCGCATGCATAGACGTCTCCATTGAATTCCATGGCTACGTTGTTGCCGCATTGCGGGGCATGAACGCACACCGGGTGAATGCCGAACATGGCCGACAGCGCAGCGTCAAGATCCTGAATGAACACCGCCCCGACGTCATGCTGAACCCATTCCTCGAAGATCTCGGTGAGGAACTGACCATAGGCCATCGGATCAACGCTGCGGGACGTCACGGCAGCGCCCTCCTGGCGATAGAGCAGCCGCTCGCCGGACGCCGTCCGCCATCCCGCCTCAGCAACTGGAAGATCCTTGTCGTTCACCCTCTCGACGATGGGGATGAACTGCAGGTACTGAGCCCCTAAATCATCACGGAAATGCCGATAAATCTCGACCCCTGAATGCTGATTGGCGGCATTGACGGTGCACAAGATGTTGGTCAGAACTCCCGCTCTCTGCAGAAGACGGTATCCGCGCGCAACCATGTCATAAGTGCCACGTCCACCACGGTTCTTGCGGTACGCATCATGGAGATGGGCCGGGCCATCGATGGACACACCGACCAAGAAATCTTGCTCAGCCAGGAAAGCCGCCCATTCTTCATCAATGAGGGTGGCATTCGTCTGAATGGCATGAGTCACCTTCTGACGCGGTCGCCTGTACTCGTCAGCAAGTTCAACAACCCGGCGGAAGAACGGCAGCCCCCTCAACGTCGGCTCGCCGCCCTGCCACAACATCATGACCTCACCGTCGTTGCTGGCAGCCAGGAACTCCACGATGTAATCGCGCAAGGTGTCGTCGTCCATCTGCTGACGCGGCGCGTCGTACAGCAACTCCTTCGACAGGAAGAAGCAGTACTCACAGTCCAGATTGCATGCTGCACCTGTCGACTTTGCAACCACTGACAAGGGCAGACGCTGACGTACGAAGGGCCTGGAGCTGCCCTTGGCCGATGTGTGGGGTGCCATTATTCCCTCCGCTGTCTTTTCACACGCGCCAACACCGGCAGGACAGCCTGCCCGCTCGTCACACCGATTTACCACGCGAGCTGTGGAGGACTCAGTCCTTGGAGTTCTCCTTACCGGCCTTCCGACGCACCGCGATCCTGCTGTACATCTCCTCGACGATCTCGGTGAATCTCTTCTCCACCTCACGACGTCGCACCTTGAGGGTCGGTGTGAGCAGGCCATTGTCCATCGTGAACTCGTCCCACAGCACCCGTAGGTCACGGATCTGTTCCTGGTGAGGCAGCTTCTCCGTGATCTCGGCCACACGACGCCGAATCTCCTCGGCCAGCTCCTCGGATCGCAGCATCTCCGGCCCGGTCATCGACGAGATGTGCAGCCTCTCGGCGATCTCCTCCACCTGAGGCAGAGACGGCTTGACGAGCAGGGTCAGGCACGGACGATTGTCGCCCAGCAGCACCGCATGCTCGAAGAGCGGATCCTTCATGAGGGAGTTCTCGATCGGCTGCGGAGAGATGTTCTTGCCATTGAGGGTGACGATGATGTCCTTGAGCCGATCGGTGATGACGAGGAAGCCGTCGTCGTCGATGTACCCGATGTCGCCGGTGTGCAGCCAACCGTCCTCGATCGCCGCAGCCGTCTCCTCCGGGGCCTTCCAGTACCCCTTCATGATGTTCGGTCCGCGGTAGAGGATCTCCCCGTCGTCAGTCGTCGACATCCGGCTGCCCACCAGCGGCCTACCGGCAGTGCCGAACTTGCACCCACCAGGGGAATTGAAGCTCACCAGTGGGGATGCCTCAGTCAGGCCATACCCCTGGCACACCAGCAGACCGCACGCGGCGAAGAATTCCTCGACCTCCTTGCGTAATGGCGCACCACCGGCCGCCAGCACGGTCTTGGGCCCTCCGACGGCGTCACGAATGGCCTTCAGGACGAGACGATCGGCCACCTTGTGTCGTGCTTCCAGCGAGACGCTGGGACGACGTCCGTCCTGCTTGGTCTGCCACCACTCGCGCCCGACCTCGAGCGACCACTCGAAGATCTTGAGCTTGGCGGGCGAATCGGCGACCTTCTCCCGCGCCACCTTCATAACCTGCTCATAGAGTTTCGGCACCGAGACGAAGAGGGTCGGACGAACCTCTGCCAGCATCTCCGAGATCGTCTTGGGATTCGGCACGAAGGTGTTGAGGCAGCCGTGTCGGATGACCACCATCGACCAGCCCCACTCCAGGGCGTGCGACAGGGGAAGGAAACTCAGCGAGTGGTCGACCGGGGTGAAGTCGAAGAAGGCGTCAAGAGCCTGCAACTCAGCCAGAGCTGCACGATGGCTGATCATGACTCCCTTGGGCTCCCCGGTGGTCCCCGAGGTGTAGATGAGGGCGGCGACGTCGTCGGCGCATGATTGCCTCATGCGCTCCTCGACGACGGGCTGCATCTCCTCAGAGACCCCAGCCTGGCGGACCTGTTCCAAGGAGAGCACCGTCAGCCCATCGTGATCACCAACGCGATCAGCTGGGTCGATCAGCACGGCAGTCTCCAGGCAGGGCATCTGGTCCCGTGCTTCGAGAATGCGATCAAGCTCCTTGGGTCCAGCGGTGACGATGACCCGAATTCCAGCATCAGTGACGATGTGGACGATCTGGTCGGGAGTTGACGTCGGGTAGATCGGCACCGGGACGACGCCGATCGTCATGCCCGCAAGATCAGCCTCGATCCACTCCGGGCAGTTGCCGGCAAACAGGGAAATACGATCCCCCCGCTGCAAGCCATCCTCGGTCAGCACCCCGGGGGTGACGAATGCTCGCGCCAAACCAGCAACGCGTCGACCCGTCTCAGCGTAGGTGCGAATGATCCACTGGCCATCCTGACGAACCCGAGTCGCGGGACGAAAACCATGGTTCGCTACCGTGCCACGGAACATGTGGGCAAGGTGATTCTCGACGAGACTCTCGCCCGGTGTCGGCTGGCCGAGAAGTTCCCCGGCTGGGTCGCGTTCAGCCTTGTGGAACTGATGTGTGCTCGATGTCATGACCGTTCCCCCTCGCCGGTGTAGACCTGACACCCCCATCGTAATGTTCTCTGATCGTCCGACGCAGGTAGCCCTCACAAGCGCTCCCGCAGCCAGTCGATATCGCGCGCCTGACCCTCGGCATCCCCCGGTGTCTCGACGACGACCGGAGCGTCCGCAGCACGGATGACGTCGACGAGGGCGTCGGCCCCGCACTCCCCCTCACTCAGGTTGGCGTGGCGATCCCGTCCGGAACCAGCCGGTCCTTGCGAGTCATTGGCATGCACGAGGTCGATCCGACCCGTGATTCCACGGACGTCATCAACCAACGTCGTCATGTCGAGACCAGCCGCGAAAGCGTGACAGGTGTCCAGACAGAACCCGACATTCTCATGACCTGACGCGGCACCGATGGCCTCCCAGGTCCCTGACAGTCTCTCCAGGAAGCGAGCCATCGCGTTGTCCCCGCCAGCGGTGTTCTCGACGAGGAGCGGCACCGGGAACTCGAAGCCGTCGATGGCCTTGCGCCAGTTGTCCTGCCCCTTCTCGATCGGCTCCCCGGCGCGTACGTGACCACCGTGGACGACGACGCCTGTCGCCCCCACCTCGGCGGCGGCGTCAAGGGTCTGCTGCAACAGCTTGCGGCTGGGAATGCGGATGCGGTTGTTGAGGGAAGCAACGTTGATGACGAAGGCCGAGTGCACCACGAGCTTCAACCCGGCTTCCTCAGCAGCCTCCTTGAGGGCTTGGGCACCTCCGGGAAAGCCGCAGACCGGCTTCTTCCAGGACTGCGGGTCCCCCAGGCTGATCTGGGCGATGTCGGCTCCGCGTGCTGCCGCCTGTGCCACGGCGTCGGCGGTGTCGACATGACCGCCAATGATCCACTTGGTCATGCCAACACTGTGCCACGAGGAACCGACCGTTCCGTGACTGACGCTGTTCGCTTTAGCGGAACGCCAACGAAAGTCCATCTGAAGATGGTGACCGTCCCCCGAGTGCCGTAGATTGGAAGGTATGGCAACGAGCATGGTCACGGGTGGAACATCAGGTATTGGCCGCGAGTTCGTCACCCAACTGGCTGCCCGTGGCGACGACATCGTGATCGTCGCCCGCGACACCGAGCGGATGGCCACCATCAAGGCGGACGTCGAAGCCCGTTACGGGGTGTCCGTCGAGACGATCGAGGCGGACCTCTCGCAGCGCGAGGACGTCGATCGGATAGCCGCACGTCTCGAGAATCCCGCCCACCACGTCGATCTGCTCGTCAACAACGCCGGCTTCGCGGTACACGCCAAGATCCTCGATCCTGACGCCCTCGAACTGCAGGACCGAGCCTTCGAGGTCATGATTCGGGCGGTTCTGGTGCTCTCGGCCGCAGCCGGGCGAGCCATGAAGTCCCGCGGCCACGGAGCCATCCTCAACGTCTCCTCCTCGAGCGCCTGGATCAACACCGGCAATTACTCGGCCGTCAAGGCGTGGGTGCTCACCTTCACCGAGGGCCTCGCCAATGAACTTGCCGGCACCGGCGTCAAGGCCATGGCCCTGTGCCCAGGGTGGGTCCACACCGAGTTCCACTCCCGCGCCAACGTCACCGCCAACCACCTGCCGGACTTCTTCTGGATCGACGCCGAGACCCTGGTGCGCGAAGCCCTCAATGACCTCGATCATGGCAAGGTGGTGTCCATCCCCACCCCACTCTGGAAGTTCTTCATCGCAGTCGCCACTCACACCCCACGATCCGCCATGAGATTCCTGTCACGAACCCTGTCCTCATCGCGGGACAAGGACGAACACCCACAGCACACGTCGGGAGGCGAGGCCTGAGATGGCCAGCGTCAAGCCCACCAAGGACCGAGGCCGGTACACCAACGATCTTTCCGCTGTAACGCGGCAGGCAGCGAACATGCTCCTGCTGCGGCCACTGGTGTGGAAATTGGTCAAGGTGTCCGTGCACGGTGCGGACAATCTCGACGGGCTCGACGGTGCCTACGTGGCCGTCGCGAACCACTCCTCCCACCTCGATGCCCCGCTGGTCTTCGGGGCGCTGCCGAAGCGACTCTCCAAGTATCTGGCAACCGGAGCCGCAGCCGACTACTTCTTCACCGCATGGTGGAAGGCCGTCGCGCCAGTGCTCTTCTTCAACGCATTCCCGGTCGACCGAGGCAAGGGGAAGACCAAACAAGGGGCTCGCAACCCACGCTCCCATCGCGGCATGGCAGGTTCCCTGCTGACTGACGGCGTCCCACTGCTGATCTTCCCGGAGGGGACGAGGTCGCGCACCGGAGCGATGGGTACCTTCAAGCCGGGCGCTGCCGCGCTGGCGATTTCGCGCGGGGTTCCCGTCATCCCGATTGCCCTGGTAGGCGCCTGGGCTGCCATGCCTTCCGAACAGGCGGGCCTCCCCAAGGGTCGTCCCCCGGTCCACGTCGCGATCGGACACCCGATGGACCCCGTCCCCGGGGAGATCGCTCACGAGTTCTCCGAGCGGATTCGTCGTCAGGTCATTGAGCTGCACGACCAGACCGCCCGCGCCTACGGCATGCCCACCCTCGACGAGTACGGACGCCACCGCGCCTTGAGCCAAACATCTGAGAGCGGTCACGCGACGTCCCAGACCAAGGACTCGACGGCTGAGTCATCTCAGCCGAATGAAGGTCAATGATGGATCGACCGGTCAAGATCAGGGAGGTCGAGGCCTGCCGGGTCATCTCGATGACCCGGGTGGTGTCCATCGACGAACTCGATCCGTTCATGGATGAGGCCTTCAAGGCTCTAGAACGTCTCGCCCCCGGCGATCCCACTCTCGACAAGGCCTCCCCCTTCGTCATCTACCACGACGGCCTCACCGCCGAGAAAAACGGCACCGTCGAGGTGTGCCAGCCGATTCAGGGCTCCATTGATGACTCTGTGCTGCCGGGGAACGTCACCGTACGCACCGTGGACACCCATCGGGAGGCCTGGGTGACGGTCACCAAGGCCGAACTCGAGTACCCCGACATCGACGAGATCTACGACGACCTCGACGCCTGGCTGGAGGAAGCCGGAATGGTGCGTACTGACGCCCCTCGCGAGGTCTACTGGGCCAATTGGGACACCACCGGCATGGAAGATCCGGTCTGCGACGTCTGCTTCCCCATCGTCTGAGGCTCACCCGGATACGGGCATCCTCGTCCGAGCCCAAAACCAATGCGAAAGGCCCCGTCAGATGACGGGGCCTTTCGCACGAAGCCTTGGATCAGCTGTAGCGGACGGTCACCAGACCCTGTCCGGGAGCGATGGCATTCATCGCAGCGGTCGAGAGATCGAGGCAACGTCCACCGACGTAGGGACCGCGGTCATTGATACGCACGGTCACGGTACGGCCGTTGTTGACGTTGGTGACGCGGATCGTGGATCCCAGCGGGAGGGTCCGTGAAGCGGCGGTCAGGGCCGACGGATCGAAGGTCTCACCGGAAGCGGTGGGGCCACCGGCGGTGCCGTCTCCCTCGCCGTAGGTGGAGGCCACACAGGTGCTACCGCTGGTCACCGGATTCGAGGTGGATCCGGAGTTCGAACGAGATCCAGCGTTCGAACGGGAAGAGGCGGACGAGGACTCAGCCTTCTTCGTACCAACCTTGACGACCTGGGTCACCGGGGCCTTGACGACCTTGGTGGAAACCTTCTTCTCGGAAACCTTCTTGCCGTCCTTGTAGACGACGATCCAGGTCTCCTCGTTGGTGCCCTTGACGCCCTTGGTGGCGATCTCGGTCGCACCCTTGGCCATCGAGGGGGTCTCAACCCTCTTGGTGGAGAAGGGAACCGCCACGCAGCGCTTCTGGGACTTCTGATCAACCATGGTCAGGGTGATCTTCATGCCATCGGCCAGCGGGGTGCCGAGACCCGGCTTGCTGACGTCACTGGAGTCGACGGAAATCTTGGCCGCCTTGAGGGCATCGGCGACAGTCCCGACCGCGCTGACCTTCTGGGTCTTGCCACCAGCGGTGACGGTGACGTCCTTGGCAGTCTGCATGGAGAAGGACAGACCGGCGCGGGAAATGTCCAAGGAGCGCGACACCGAGACGAGGTTGTCCGGATCGGACTGGTTCAGCTGATCCAGCACCTCGGAAACGTTCTTGGCGGTGGTCCACCGGACCACCTTCTTGCCGTCGATGGTGACGACGACACGGCGTCCGTAGTTGACGGTGATGACCTGACCGTCGTGGATCTCGGAGTCCAGCGAGGGTTGGACATCGTCATGGGGGCCAACAGTGATCCCATGCTGGGCGAGGGCCTGCTTGACCGTGCCCGGCTTGACCTTGCCCTGCTCGGAGACTCCGTCCACGGAGAAGGTCACGGTGTCTCGATCAAGTGCCTGGACCATCGTGAGACCGCCAGCCGAGGTAAGGCTGAGGGCTCCGGCAATCGCGGAGGCTACAACTTTCGACATTCGACCACTTCAGTATCGGGGGCTCGAGGGCCCGGTACGGGGATCAGCGTCAGCCAAATCTGACATGCGCCAATGTGCCACCGGTGGGAGGCACGGGGTTTACCCTAGAACAGTTCCCCCGGAGAATCCAAAGATTTACTGAGAAACTTAAGATTCGCTCGTTCCTCACGTGCGTCTCGCAAGGTCCAGGCGGGGCGACGAGCCGAAGCATACCCATGAAAAACCGCGTCATGTAGCGGTTTTTGTGACCCCCGCCTCACTGCGAGCGCACCCAGCCAACCCGTCTCAGCTTCTCAGTTTGAATCGCTCACTTCCGGGTGCCAGCGCACCAGCCTCATCGAGTTCGTCACCACAAAAATCGAGCTGAAGGCCATCGCCGCGGCAGCGATGACGGGACTCAACAGGCCCACGGCGGCAACCGGGATGGCCACCACGTTGTAGGCGAAGGCCCAGAACAAGTTCTGCCGAATGGTGCGGTCCGTGGCGTGTGCCAAGGACAGGGCATCGACGGCGAGCCTCGGGTCTCCTCGGGTGCAGATGATGTCACTGGCGGCGATGGCAACGTCGGTCCCGGTTCCCATGGCGACCCCCAGATCTGCCGCCTGAAGGGCAGCGGCGTCATTGACGCCATCGCCCATCATCGCGACGCGAGTTTCGTCAGCCTGCAGCCTCTTGACGACGTCAACCTTGTCCTCGGGCATGACCTCGCTGATGACCTCGTCGATACCCAGTTCTGAGGCCACGCGTGCGGCAGCGCCGGAATTGTCACCGGTCACCAGCACCGGACGTACACCGGCACCAAGGAGGCGTTTGACGGCGATGACGGCCTCCGGCTTGATCTCGTCGCTCACCGCGATGGCGCCGAGAATGTCGTCACCTCGGCCCACGACGAGCACCGTGCGACCCTCCGCCTGGGCCTGCTCGACATTTTTCGACAGCTCGTCGGGGATGGCGTCGAAAAGTGACACTCGGCCGGCTCTCGCCGGCAACCCGTCAACAACACCGCTGACACCGAGTCCTGGCAGGGCCCGGAAGTCCTCTGCGGGGGCGATTCCGGGACATGCCTCGACGACAGCCCGCGAAATCGGGTGCTCCGACCCAGCCTCCAGCGCAGCCGCGACACCGAGGACGGGCGGGTTGTCGGAAATGCTCACCGCGCGTCCGGACTCGTCCCACACCTGGGTGACGGCCATCTGCCCGGTGGTGAGGGTTCCGGTCTTGTCCATCGCAACGGCGTCAATGTCGCGAGCCCTCTCCAGGGATCGGGCCCCCTTGATGACGATGCCCAACCTTGCTCCTCGACCGGTACCGGCGAGCAGAGCCATCGGGGTTGCCAGGCCCAGCGCACAGGGGCAGGCGATGATGAGCACTGCGACACCCGCGGTGAATGCAGCAGTGACCCCCTGCCCCAACAGACCCCACACGATCATCGTCAACACGGCGATGGCGAGAACCGTCGGCACGAAGATCGAGGAGACCTGATCGGCGAGGTCCTGGGTCTCGGAACGGCTGGTTTGAGCAGCCTCGACCAGGGAAGCGATGCGGCACAACTCGGTGTCAGTGCCAACCGCAGTGGCCTCCACGACAAGACGCCCTGACGTGTTGACGGTGGCGCCGACGACGTCGTCCTCAGGCGCCACCTCCACCGGCAGGGATTCGCCGGTGACCAGGGATGCGTCGATCGCCGAGCTCCCCTCGACCACCCGGCCGTCGGTGGCCACCTTCTCCCCCGGCCGCACCACGAAATGGTCACCGACCTTGAGGGCCTCGATGGGAACCGTGACCTCCTGGCCGTCACGGACGACACGCACCGACTTCGCGCCCATCTGCAACAGGGCCTGCAGGGCAGATCCGGCCTCGGCACGATTCCGAGCCTCGATCCAACGACCCACGAGGATGAAGGTGATGACGCCGACTGACGCCTCCAAGTAGATGGCCAACGAGGGATCGGGGCGTTGCAGTGCCCACGTCATGTGATGTCGCATGCCGATCGCGCCGGCGTTGCCCCACACCAGGGCCCACACCGACCATCCCAGAGAGGCCAACGACCCCAGACTGATGAGAGTGTCCATCGTGGTGGCACCGTGTCGCAGATTCGTCCATGCCGCTCGATGGAAGCCGGCACCGCACCAGAACACGACCGGAAGGGTGAGCGCGAGCGCGAGCCACTGCCAGCCGTCGAACTGCAGGGCGGGAATCATCGACAGCAGCATCACCGGCACCGCGAGGATGACGGCAACGATCAATTTGTTGCGGATTTTCGCCGCGTGATCCTCGGGAGGTGCTGCCGGCTCAGGCATGGCAGCGCCGTATCCAGCTGCCTCGACCACCTCGATGAGGTCGTGGACGCTGACCGGCCCGGTCGTCAGGACGTGGGCCTTGCTGGTGGCGTAGTTGACGGTGGCCTGAACCCCGTCAACCTTGTTGAGCTTCTTCGTGATCCGGGCGGCGCAGGAAGCGCAACTCATCCCGGTGATGTCGAGGTCGACGGAGGTGGGCTCCGTCTCCTCGTCCGGTTCAGGCGTGGTTCCCGAGTGGGTGAGGGTGGACATGTTCTTCCTTCGTGGACCACCCGTCGGAGTCCTGGGCGTCGGGGGCAGGCGGGATCATCCGACCGCTCGAGTGGCTTCGGAGGCCGACGGGCTGTGGGGGGGAGGTCGGCCTCGGGGGTCGGGACCTGACGGCGATGTGCGATCAGACCCCGGGGCCCGAGGTCGAGTGGATGTCGTCCCAAATGGGACGACGAGCCGAGCAATCTCAGGCCCGGTGTCCGCCGCAGCCGCAGCCGCCCTTCTCGGCGTGCTGGGCATGCTTGGCGACGGCCTCGTCGGAGTGCTTGTGGCCTCCACAGCCGCAACCGGACTCCTCGGCCTTCTGAGCGCCATGTCCATGACCACCGCATCCGCACTGACCACCGGGGTGCCCGGCGGTGTCGAGGGAGGCAGCCTCGGCGACGGTGTACTCGCCGGCCTCGTCAACGGCGTCGGCAACTTGACCGAAGGGGATCTCCTCGGCCGAGTCAATCGTCATAGAGCCGGACTCCAGGGAGACGGTGACCTTGTCGACACCGTCGATGACCGAGACCTCCTCGGTGATGGCCTTGACGCAGTGCTCGCAGGTCATTCCGTTGATGGTGTACGTCTTGTGCATTGTTCCTCCAGTGTGCTTGGGATCAGGCCTTGACGAGACGGGCGATGGCCTGGTTTGCCTCGCTGATCTTGTCCTCGGCCTCCTGCCCGCCGGCCTGTGCGGCACGAACCACACAGTGACTCATGTGCTCGGCCAGCAGCTCCAGGGAGACGGACTTCAGGGCCGAGGTGACTGCCGAGACCTGGGTCAGGATGTCGATGCAGTACTTTTCCTCATTGACCATTCTCTCCAGGCCTCGCACCTGCCCCTCGATCCGCTTGAGGCGTCGTAGGTGCATCTCTTTGTGACCGAGATACCCGTGTTGAGGATGGTCATTGCAACCGCAGGCTCCACGCGCCTCGCTGGACACCGACTTCTCGGCATCAGGATGAGCGGGGGGCGCCTCAGAGGTGTGGCAGCAGTCATCCGAGTGGTTCATAGGTCCTCCTCCACATGAAAATATACCCTCTGGGGGTATATGGGGCAAGAGGGTAGCCTCCCATTTCAGGACCCCAGGGGTAACACGATGTCGACGGCCTCCACGACACTTCAACACCAGCTGATCATTTTTGTCGGCTCCCCTTCCCCGGGGCACCCTCGTGACTCACGATTTCCCGGATCAGGGGTTTTCGCAACACGGCAACGCCCACTACCCCGTGGCCCCGAATGCCGCCCTGACCGGCCCCACAAACCGCTGTCCACCATCCACTGAATCGCCCCGGGATGTCTGGAGACTCCGTACTTGGGGAAGGGCGGAGTCATGCCAGGCAACACAAACAAGCGCTACCCCGCCGAGTTGAGGACCCGGGCGGTGCGGATGTATCACGAAACCCGCCCGAACTATGACAGAGATTGGCCCCCGATGGTCAAGGTCGCCGAACTGGAACAGACTTACTACGCTGGCCACACCCAGCCCCAGAAGGAGCTGGAACTGTCACACCACTGAGTCCCCGGACCCACCGGGGCGATTCACACAGACGTTGTGGATAACTCACCTTCGAGGGGACTTCCGAGCGGGTGACACCACCGTCACTCACAACCGTAACGTGACCCATCCCCCAACCCGACACGCCGAAAATTTTCGTCCAATTCCTCACAACACACCCATAACCCCTAGCCAAACACAGTTTCTGGGTGAATATTCCACTCCGTATCCCCAGATCCACCGAGTTATCCACATGTTCTCCCCAGGCAGTCCCCACACATCCACTCCTTACCCACAAGGGCTGTGGAAAACTCTTCTGCAGGCGATCTCGAATCGTGGCACACTCCCGCTCGGGGAAGTGTCGGACCGTGGTGGGAACGTTGTCCCCATCCCGACGACGAACGTCGACACATCCGTCACGCCGTGTCACCCTGAAGGAGCAACCATGTCCAGCGCACCCGCCGAACCCGGACCATCCCTGGACCGCAACCCTCCCCAGGACATCGACGCCGAGAAGTCCGTCCTCGGGGCCATGCTCTCCTCCAAGGACGCCATCGCCGACGTCGTCGAGGAGCTCAAGGGTGTCGATTTCTACCGGCCCGGACACGAGCTCATCTTCAACACCATCACCGACCTCTACGGTCGCGGCGACCCGGCGGACACCGTCACCACCGCCGACGAGCTCGATCGGCGCGGGGAACTCGAACGCGCTGGCGGACGTCTGTACCTCGCCGAGCTGCTGAGCAACGTCACCGTCACCGCCAACGCCGCCTATTACGCCAAGATCGTCGCCGACAAGGCCGTGCTGCGTCGCCTCGTCGAGGCGTCGATCCGAATCGCCCAGATGGGCTACCAGGGCCAGGGAGAAGTCGCTGACATCGTCGACGCCGCCCAGCAGACCCTCTACGACGTCTCCACCCGCAAGACCAGCGAGGACTATCACCCGCTCTCGGAGCTCTTCGAGAACACCTTCGACGAGCTGGAGGCCATCGAGGCCCGTGGCGACGCCATGGCCGGCATCCCCACCGGATTCACCGACCTCGATGAGCTCACCAATGGATTCATGCCCGGCCAGATGATCATCGTCGCCGCCCGTCCTGCCATGGGTAAGTCCACCCTCGCCCTCGACTTCGCCCGCGCCGCCGCGATCAGGAACCACCTGGCAGCAGCCATCTTCAGCCTCGAGATGGGGCGCAACGAGATCGTCATGAGGCTGTTGTCCGCCGAAGCCGGGATCGAGCTGCAGCGCATGCGCTCCGGACGTCTCTCCGAGGAGGACTGGCAGCGCATGGTCGACAAGACCACGCAGATCTCGTCGGCCCCGCTCTTCATCGACGATTCGCCCAACCTGACGATGATGGAGATCCGTGCCAAGGCCCGTAGGATGAAGCAGAAGTTCGACCTCAAACTCGTCGTCATCGACTACATGCAGCTCATGACCTCCGGCAAGAAGGTGGAGTCTCGTCAGCTCGAGGTCTCCGAGTTCTCACGCCAGATCAAACTACTGGCCAAGGAGTTGGAGATCCCGGTCGTCGCCCTCTCCCAGCTCAACCGTGGACCTGAGCAGCGCAATGACAAGAAGCCGATGATGAGCGACCTGCGTGAGTCGGGTTCGCTGGAGCAGGACGCTGACGTCGTCATCCTTCTGCACCGCGAGGACGTCTACGACAAGGAGTCCCCGCGCGCCGGTGAGGCCGACATCATCGTCGCCAAGCACCGTAATGGACCGACGCGAACGGTTCCGGTCGTCTTCCAGGGTCATTACTCGCGTTTCGTCGACATGCAGCGCTGAGACCGTGACTCGGTTGAAACCCAGTACTCAGCCAACCCGCTCGGCATTACCGTGGGGGCATGGAAAGCATGCATGCCGTTGCCGTCACACGCTCCCTCCCCGTCACCGATCCCGAGTGTTTCGTTGACATTGACCTGCCGGTGCCCGAACCGGGCCCGCACGACCTCCTCGTCGAGGTGCAGGCGATCTCCGTCAACCCCATTGACGTCAAGCTGCGCAAGGGGGCTGGCACCCCGTCGACGCCCCTGGTGCTCGGTTTCGACGCCGCTTCCGTCGTGCGTGCCGTCGGTTCCGAGGTCCACGACTTCGCCGTCGGTGACGAGGTGTGGCACTCCGGGAACCGAGACCTTCCAGGCACCTACTCCCAGTTTAGCCTGGTGGATTCGCGGATCGTCGCGAAGCGCCCGTCGTCCCTGACGATCGCTGAGGCTGCCTCCCTGCCGCTGACCTCCTTGACGTCCTGGGAGGCCCTCGTCGATCACATTGGCCTGGGGACCCTTGACCAGCGCAGCGACAAGGCTTTTCTCATGATCGGTGGGGCCGGCGGGGTCGGGTCCGTGGCCATCCAGCTGGCCCGCGCCATCACCAGCGGACCGGTCGTCGCGACCTCCTCGCGTCCTGAAACCGCCCAGTGGTGTCAGGACATGGGCGCCACTGGGATCATCGACCACCGCGAGCCTCTGGCCCCGCAGGTCAAGGACCTCGGGATCGACGGTTTCGACGGCATCCTGTCGGCCTATACGCCGCCGGCATCGGCCCTGGCCGAGATCATGGCCCCCTTCGGCCACCTCGTCATGATTGACGGCACCGATTCCTTCGACCTCATGGCCTTCAAGCCGAAATCGCTGTCGGTGGCCAGCGAGTCGATGTTCACCCGTCCGCAGTTCGGCACCGCGGACGTCGCCAAGCAGGGCCAGGCTCTCGCTCGTATCGCACAGCTGGTGGAGAACGGCCAGATCCGCCCGACGATGACCCGCCACATCGAGGGACTGACGGCTCAGCACGTCCGCGAGGCCACCGAGATCGTCGAGTCCGGCGGCATGATCGGCAAGGTCGTCATCACCCTCTGACGCTCCGCGAGAGTCACTCGCACCGTTGCATATGGCTCAGAACACAACTGAACCCCCGGCTCACCGGGGGTTCAGTTGACTTGCGTAACTGGAGAAAAAGAACTCAGGCAGCGTGCTGACAGGTCGGGCAGGTGCAATCCTCGCAGGTGCAGTTGGCGCAGGAATCGCTGCAATGGCCACACTCGCACGTCTTGTGATCGCAGGTCGGGCAGGTGCAATCCTCACAAGTGCAGTTGGCACAGGAATCGTCGCAGTGACCACACTGACAGGTGATGCACTCGTCGTAGTGGCCGTCGTGCTCATGGTGAGCATGGCCGCCATGAATGTAGTCCACGTGATCGTGGTGGATGACAGCCTCGTGGCCGCAGTTCGGGCCGTGGGTGTGGTGGTGGGTCTCAGCGGGACGATGCTCAGTGGTGACAGTCATGGTCGTGCTCCTTCATGTGGTTGAAGGCGTCCAGAAAGATGGACGCCACATGGTCGTCAATGAGCGAGTACATGGCTTTCTGCCCGTCCTTACGCGCAGATACGAGATGCGCGCTTCGCAACACCTTGAGGTGGTGGGAGACCAGCGGCTGCTTGACGCCGACGATCTCCGACAGTTCTCCAACCGATGCCTCACCATCAGTGAGGCGATTGACGATCCGTGCCCGAATCGGATTCGCCAAGGCGGAGAACAGCCGAACGACGGGGTCGAATTCCTCCGATTCCACGTCCTTGCTCATGTCCACGACTGTATATCAGGAGATTTATATATACAACTATTTTGATGGGTATCATTCTCATCTTCATCTGGGTGGCACCGCCCGGTTCGGTACCTAGACTCGGGTTATGAAGTTAAACAAGGCTGAAGACGTCAACACCGCCGAGGTCGCCGGCCTGGGACTGGTCGGAGGCTGGCTTACCGCCCGCGCCACCGGCGTCCGAGGACTCGGCGGAGTGGTGCTCGCAACTGCCGGTAGCTGGGCCGGACGCACCTGGCTCGCCAAGAGCGGTCCGACGATCGCCGGCGTTCTGGGGGCGACCTATCTGGGTGCCTTTGGCGCCTCCCACGGGTTGGCGAAGAAGATCGGCGCATGGCCCGCCGTCATCACTGTGACTGCTGCCACGTGCACCGCCTGCCACTTCCTGTGCGACACCAAGGAGTGATCGACCTCTCGGCCCCAGCCACCGACGTTGCCCCGCTGCTCCTCGGGGCGACGATCTGGCACGGACCGGTGGCAGTTCGTCTCACTGAAGTCGAGGCGTACACGGGGCTCGACGATCCCGCGTCCCATGCCTTCCGTGGACCGACTCCACGCGCCCGCGTGATGTTTGGACCGCCTTCACACGTCTACGTGTACCTGTCCTATGGCATGCATCGCTGCGTGAACCTCGTCTGCTCCCCCGACGGTGTGGCCTCGGCGGTCCTGCTGCGCGGCGGACGAGTGATCGCCGGCGAGGAAGATGCTCGCCTTCGCCGCGGAGGGGTCCCCGAGAACCGTCTCGCCTGCGGACCGGGAAATATGGGCTCGGCCCTGGGAGCAACCCTCGAGGAGTCGGGGGATCCGGTGGAACTCATCGACCCCGACGCCACATCGACGTCCGGCTGGCGGCTCCAACCCGCGGACCACCCCGTCGAATTTCGTCAAGGCCCCCGGGTGGGGATCAGCAGAAATGTCGACGCCCCCTGGCGGTGGTGGATCCCCGAGGACCCCACTGTTTCTGGGCCTCGGAAGTAGGAATCCGCCTGCGGCTTACCGCGATCGGGGCCCGTCGGCCACCCCGAGCCCACGGTCCTCGGTCACGATGACAAAAATCCCGACCCACCGGGGGCCTCATCACTGGAGTGATGGAACCCTTCGTGAGCCGGGAATTTTCGACACAGGGTATAAACGCGGGTCAAGGACACCGGCCCCACCAGGGGCACGAAGCGCGCCAGTCACGATCCCAAACACCAAGGTCACCACCACGAGCACGTAAAAGGCCGGGACCCGCCCCCACAGCAGGTCCCGGCCGACTCCGGATCACAGGAGGTCCGGCGAAACTGAGCCCCACGCCATCGAAGAGCGGTCCGACTCAGTAGGTCTCGATCAGTCGAGCAGGTTGTCCGACAGTCCGAGGGAATGGTGAAGCAGCCACACCGGATGGACGATCTTGACTCCCGAGGACTTCGAGATCTGCCAACGGCAGGTCTCGGTGTCGCAGACGCCGATGCCCTCGTTGTGATCCTGCATGTGCTTGAACACACCTGCACCGATCTTCTGAGCAACCTCGTAGCGCTCGGCCTTCAGACCGTAAGTACCGGCGATGCCACAGCACGGCTCGTTGGACTCCAGCACCTTGACACCCGGGATGAGCTCCATGAGCTGCACGGCCGGGAATCCCATGCCCTGGCTCTTGACCTGGCAGGGCTGGTGGTAAGGAACCGTGATGTCGATCGGACGGAACTGCGAGGCATCGAGCTCACCATTGCGGTACTCGTCCATGAGGAACTCCGAGAAGTCCCGGGAGCGCACCGACACGTCGTGCAGACGAGGATCGTCAACACCCATGATCTCGTGGGCCTCGTGCTTCATCATGCCGACGCAGGAACCCGACGAGGACACGATCGTCAGTCCCTTGCCGAGGCTGATGATCTTGTCGCACAGGTTGAGGATGTCCTTGGTGGCACCCTCGAACAGGCCGTTCGACTGCTTCGCCAGACCACAGCAGCCCTGCTTCGGGACGAGGACCTCGTAGCCCAGGTGCTCGAGCACCTCGATGGACTTCTTGGAGGTCTCGGTCTCGAAGTAGCCACCGGCACAGCCCTGGAAGAAGACGATCGGACCCTTGGTGGCCGGCTTGGCCGGCTTGTGGTGGCGCATCCACTTGCTGAGGGTCTCGGTCTGAGCGATCGGCATCGGGGCGTCGCGATGGACCTTGATGATCTTCTCGACAGCGATACGGATCGGCTTCTGCTTAAGGCCCCAGTTGGCCAGCGGAGCGATCGGGGACAGCACGCGTCCCTCAAGGGTGGTCAGCGGGATGAGGCGGTCACGCAGCGGAACACCATTCTGGTGCTTCATCTTCATGGCGGCCTGCTCGTTGAGCTCCGCGATCTTCACGCCCTGCGGACAGTGCAGGGTGCAGATGCCGCAGAAGTTGCACCACTCCAGGGAGTGGTCAACGGACGCTCCGTCACGGTAACGCTCACCCTGCGGGCCGTTGTACTTCGGACCGGTGTAGAGCGGGGTGGCCTTGGCGACCGGGCACATCGTCTCGCAGATCGTGCACTTGACGCAGGCGTCGAGCGACTGGCGCGAGACCTCGTGTCCGGCGAATGTCTCCTCGATAACACCCATGATCAGTTCCTTTCCTTGGTCGCAGCAGCTGCCCCGACCGACGACAGGATGGCATCGGCGGCCTTGATGGCCGAGCCGAGGGCGATGCCCTCACCCGACTTCTCCTGCCACCTGGTGGCGCCGGCGATCACGCCACCGGAAGCGTAGACATTGGAATGGACGGGCTTGCCCTGGTAGGTGACGAGCATGTTCTCGTCCACCTCGACGCCACACAAGAAGAGCGGCTGTGGGGAACCCCAGTAGTCGCCGTGGACCAGGCCCTCATCCTCGACGCCCTCCGGCATGGTGACCGGGAGGTCGAGGATGGTCTCGTGCAGCTTGCCGTGGGAGTCGAGCTTGAGGGCTCCGGACTCGAAGCCACCACCAGCGAGGACGACGGCGTCCGCCTTGATGTCCTTGCCGGCGCCGGCAGTGCCGACATGCACGGAAACGACCTTGCCGTCGACGACCTTGCAACCGGTGACCTTGGAGCCGAGCACGTAATCGACGCGCTCGTTCTTGGCGGTCACGACGAGCTTGTTGTTGAGACGCATGCCTGGCACGCAGGGCGGCAGGGACGCGATCTCGAACACCTTGGCTCCGAGGATCTTGCTGAAATCAGCAAGAACCTCGGCGTGGTTGTCGATGCCGAGGACAGCCGGCAGGGCGACGATCTCACCGGGGTTGACGAATCCCTTGACGCCCTCGGCCAGCACCCGACGGGCACGAGCGTTGTCGAGGGAGCGCGCCATGTTCAGGCCGGTGGCGTCATACTCACCCTTGCGGGGCTCGAAGTCGACGACGACGGCGCGGGCGGAGGCGTGGCCACCGCCGGGCAGCTCGGTGCGATCGATGTTCTGGGCGATGAGGCCTGCGTGGAAGTCCTTGTACTGGGCCAGACCGATGACGACGACCTTGTCGCCGTCCTTGAGGTTGCCGTTGATCATCGACGGCGGGACCAGGGCGGTGGGACGGATCGCGCCAACAGCGGTCGGCAAATTGATCGTCGACTCGGCGTCGCCGACCAGGAAGGACTCACCGACGACCTCCCGCAGGAAGTCGATGCCCTCCTTGACAGCCTCCACGCCGATCTTGGCGTAGGGGTGCTCGGGGTGCTCGGAGGCGTACTTCTTGACGGCCTCGTAAGGCTTCTCGACGCGCTCAGGGGTGTAACCGAGGACGTCAATGGTGCCCTGGCCCAGCTGCAGGCCGCCGACACCCTTGGTGACGAGGGTCACACGGGCGCCACCACGGCGAAGACGCAGGGCGGTGATCAGGCCGGCCAGGCCCGATCCGACAACGACGACGTGCGGCGCCTTGAAGCGGTCGGAGGTCGGCGATGAGGTGGTAACGGTTGCGGTGCTCACAGCTCGACCTCCTGCTGCGGGGTGGGAAGGTGCTCGACGTCGAAGGTGCCCTGGAAGATCCAGTCGTCGAGGACAGTCTGACGAACCTGCTCGCCGTAGAGGATCGGCCACAGGCCAATCCAACGGTTCTTGAGGAACAGACGCAGCAGGCCGGTGGCGCGCTCGGCGTCGATGTTACCCTCCTCGACGGCAACGCCGGTGGCGCGCATCGAGCAGAAGCCGCCCTGGCAGGGGCCCATGCCCAGACGCAGCTGACGACGCAGGTCGTCGAAGGTGGCGTCGGGCTGCTCGGCCAGCAAGTCGGTGAACATCTTGCGGCTCATCAGCTCACACTCACAGATGATCTGGTCGTCGAGCTTCTCGGACATCGGGACGGCTTCGGGATCGCCACCGCGAACCAGGCCAGTGCTGGCGCGACGCTCCTCGTTCTCACCCAGACGATGGGTGATGAGGTAGTTCTTGCCGACGGTCGAACCGGGTACGGCCTCCTCGGCGGTACGGCAGGGGCGGTCGTCACCAAGCTGCTCACACATGACGTCGACGACGTTCTGGGCCATCAGACGGTAGGTGGTGAGCTTGCCACCAATGATCGACACGATGCCATTGACACCGTCGCGGGAACCGTGGTCGAGGATGCTCATACCGCGGGACATGTGACGGGTATCGGTAGCGGCAACTCGCTTGTCCTTGAACAGCGGGCGGGCACCGGCCCAGGCGTGCACGGCACGGGCCTCGCGGAATCCGGGGACCAGGGCCTCGCCGGAGTCGAGCATCTGCTGCACCTCGTTGCGCGGGATGGACAGACGCTCTGGATCGTCAGCCTTGACGTCAGTGGTGCCGATGATCGACACGGTGTGCACCGGTACGAGGATGTCGCCGTCAGTCGGGTAGATGCAGCGGTTGACAACCGTGTTCACCAGACGGTGATTCATGGCGATCATGATGCCGCGGCCGGGGACGACATCGACGTCGTGACAGCCGACGAGCTCGGCAATACGTCCGGCCCACGGGCCGGCGGTGTTGATGACGAATTTGCAGTCGATGCGGATCTGCTCGTCGTGCTTGAGGTCGTGTGCGACGACCGCGGTGATCTGGTCTCCCTCACGGATGATCTCGGTGACGGCGGTGTAGGTCATCACCTTGGCGCCGTACTCGATGGCAGAGTGAGCAGCTCCCCAGACCATCTGCCAGCCGTCGACCGAACCGTCCTGAACGGCGAAGGCACGCTTGATGCCGGGGTTCACGCGGGGCTCGCGGCGCAGCGCCTCAGCAGTGGAGATCTCCTCGAAGGGAACCTTCGACTTTCTGGCACCCTCGATCCACTGATCGGAGAACTCCAGGTCGTCCTCCGGGGTGACCACGAAGAGTCCACCGGTCTTCTCCACGGCGTCGGCGTGGATGCGAGTGACAATTGCGTTCTCCTCGGCGCACTCCGTCGCCGACCCGGGATCAGACACGACGTAACGGCCACCGGAGTGGAGCAGGCCGTGGTACCGACCGGTCGTCCCTTGGCCGAGGTCGGCCTTGTCCAACAGAACGGCGCGGTATCCACGCATCGCGACGTCCCGCACGACGCCCGCACCGGTGGCACCGCCACCGATGACGACGACGTCTGCGTCCATGGTCCTCATTGAATGCTCCCTTCGAAACCATCCGGCATGTGGGGTGTGGCGCAAGGGGTTCTCGGTGCCCCGCCACCGTTGCCAGGTACTTCTCAAGGTTAGGGAAAACAATGGGCCACAACCACCAGAACCGGCTTTTGTGCATGTTCGCGCAGACTCTTGGGAACGGACGTGCAAACGGCTTCATGGCGCGGTTTTCACCCGATTACACCTCGCCTCCAGCGTCGCAATTTAGGCAAAAAATAACTTGTTTAAATAGCAGAAAGACAAGAAGGACAATTGTGTGAATAACCACCCATCCTCACCTTGGGACAATTCCTACCGCGTCATCACGTGGTCTCCTCGCTGTCACGGGACAGAGTTGGGCCAGGTCTCCCGACAGCAGGGTCCTGCCGCCGAAAATCGGGCTTGCTGCCGCAACGCTGTGAGCGAACGGGTCACTCCACCGGAGTCTCGGCCGACTCCCCCGACAGCACCTTTGCGATGTTGCGCGCAGCCAGCCGGCTCATGACCTCACGGGTCGGCAGGGCAGCTGATCCGATGTGCGGCAACAACACAACGTTCTCCATCGTCATCAGACCCCCAGTGATCGTCGGCTCGTCCTCGAACACGTCCAGGCCGGCACCGGCGATCGACCCAGCCTTGAGAGCCTGGACGAGAGCAGCTTCGTCGACACAGGCACCACGTGCGGTGTTGACGAGGTAGGCGGTCTCCTTCATGGTGGCCAGGGCGTCAGCATTGATGACATGGCGGGTCTGGTCGGTGAGCGGGCAGTGCAGGGAGACGGCGTCAGAGGCGGCGAGGAGCTCGTCGAGCTCGACACGACGAGTCGGCTGGGTGTTCGGATTGACGGCGTCGATCGCTGCGACATCCTTCTCGTGACGGGCGTTGTAGATGACGTTCATGCCAAATGCAGCAGCGCGTCGGGCCATCGCCTCGCCGATCTGTCCCAGGCCGATGATGCCGAGGGTGGCTCCCTGCAGACCAGCGCCCAACATGAAGGTGTGGTCGTAACGCCAGGCCTTGCCGGCACGCACCCAACGCTCCGCCTCGCCGGTGCGGCGGGTGACCTCGAGCAGCAGGGTGAACGCAAGATCAGCAGTGGCCTCATGGAGGACACCTGGGGTCGAGGTCACGACCACTCCGGCTTGCCTGGCGGCGTCAAGGTCAATGTTGTTGAACCCTGCGGCGCACTGTCCGATGACCCTGAGTTTCTCACCCTTCCCGATCATCTCGGCGTCGAGGGGGTCGGACAAGCTGGTCAGGAGTGCGTCGGCGGTGACGATCTGGTCGGCGATTTCCTGGCGATCCATGAAATGGTCGCCGCCCACGATCTCGTGACCGGGGAGTTCCTCGTTGACAACGGACATGAGCTGCGGTGCGGTGACGATGATGCGAGCCATGGCATCACTGTAGGTGAACACGACCCATCGAAACAGGGCGTCGCACAAATTGATGCAGTGTGCAACAATTCCGCTGTGCAGATGTCGCAGGGTGCAACGAAATCGGAGGGGCTGAACCCCAACCATGCCGATGTCGAGAAGGCACTGCAGGCGTCATGGGCCCTCGTCGACGTCGCGGCCCGGTCCCTCGCCGAGCTTGCCGAGGATGTCAGTGCCCCCCAGTACCGACTTCTCGTTCTCATCGACGCAGGGGTGACACGCGGGGTCGACCTGGCTCGCGACCTGGAGGTCCACTCCTCGACCATCGCGCGGATGGTCGAACGCCTCGTCGCCAAGAACCTCATCGACCGCTCCCCCGACCCTGATGACCGTCGCGCCAACGTGCTCTCCCTCACCCCACGTGGCTCGAAGCTGGTGCAAGACGTCAACGAACATCGTCGACGTCAGCTCATTGACCTGCTCAGCCAGCTGGAGCCGGGAGAGATCGAGACCGTCGTCACCGGGTTCACCCTGTTCACCCGCGCCGCCGAGGCCAGTGGCCACGGCACTCCCACTTCCAACCGCTCCTGTGCAGAGGACTCCAGCCAGCAATGACCGAGACCGCCGTCCATCCCGAGGCACGGGCCGCGTGGGCCAAGCGTCTGAGACGTCTGCGCCGTGCCCTCGTCCCGCACCGGCCCAAGGCCTTCCGAGACTCCCTCAACCGATGGCTGCTCATGGGCACGGTCATCGGCATCGTCTCGGGCATCGGTGCCATCATCTTCTTCTTCTGCCTGGAAACCGGCACCCACTACTTGCTGGAGACCTTGGGCGGATACACCCCGCCGGGCACCCTCGGTGAGGGAGACGGTAATCCGGGAACCGGCCTCACCCGGCCCTGGGCCATCCCACTGGTCGTCACCGGTGGCGCGCTGGTCTCGAGCATCCTGGTGTACTTCGTCGCTCCCACTGCCAAGGGCCACGGCACTGACAACGCCATTCACGCTGTCCATCACGACCCGACGGCGCTCAGGGGCAAGGTCGCGGTCATCAAGATCATCGCCTCGTCGCTCATGATCGGTTCCGGAGGCTCTGGTGGACGTGAGGGCCCCACCGCCCAGATCAGTGCGACCGCCATCTCCTCGCTGTGCAAGAAGCTCAAGATCGCCACACCGGACGCCCGCATCGCCGTCTCGGCAGCAACCGCTTCGGGTATCGGAGCGATCTTCCGCGCTCCTCTGGGTGGCGCCCTGCTGGGTGCTGAGCTGCTCTATCGCGACGACATGGAGTCCGACGCGATCATGCCGTCCCTAGTGTCCTCGATCGTCGCCTTCGTCGTCTTCGGATCGGTCTACGGATTCGAGCCAATCTTCGGATCGCTGAGTGGGGTGCAGTTCTCCCAGCCCCTACAGCTCATCTGGTACGTCCTGCTCGGTCTGGCTGCCGGTCTCATGGGCAAGTTCTACGTCAACGTCTTCTACGGCGGCACCAAGTTCTTCGACCGACTCAAGAAGGTTCCCGGCTGGCTCGTCCCGGCCATCGGTGGCCTCGGCGTCGGCCTACTCGGCCTGGTCATTCCGGCTGCTCTGGGAACCGGTTACGGATCGGTACAACAGGAGATGTTCGCCGACAACCTCATGCGTATGCCCCTGCTCATGGTGCTGGCCATCCCGTTCGCCAAGGTCCTCTCGACGACCCTGTCGATCGGCTCAGGCGGTTCGGGTGGCGTCTTCGGCCCCGGCATGGTCATCGGCGGCGCTACCGGAGCTGCGCTGTGGCGTCTTCTCGAGGGGCTTCCGGGCATTCCCTCCTCCCCGATGAGCTTCGTCATCGTCGGCATGATTGCCTGCTTCGGATCGGTGGCCCACGCCCCGCTCGGCATGCTTCTCATGGTTGGCGAGATGACCGGAAACCTGTCGATGCTGGCCCCCGGCATGATCGCCGTCGCCGTGGCTGGACGGGTCGTCGGAGACACCTCGATCTACACCTCCCAGCTCAAGGACCGTCTGGAGGGTCGTCGTGTCCACGCCATGGGTCGTGTCACGAAGCCGGCCGAAGCCAGGTCCGAGGATGAGGCGGCCAGCCCGAAGCCGTCCATCAAGAAGCCGGCGACCAAGAAAACCGACGGAAAGACGACCACCCTGCCGTAGAAGCCGGTTCTCGGCACGCCAGTCTGATCTCAGTCAGTCGTGGGGCGGAACGGGCTGCGTCCATCATGGCGCGACCAGGCGATTCCGACGAGGTACAGCACGACGACGAGAGCCCCCGTTGACAGCAATTGGGCGCGCACGTCGGGAGCGAACATCCCCAGCACGACGATGCCCGCCAACAGAATCATCGAGACCCAGGACACCACTGGGAATCCCTTGATTCGCATCGGCAACGGAGTGCCCTCGCGCTCGACCCGACGACGCAGCACGTACTGGGAACAAATGGTGAAGAAGTAGGTGACGATGATCGTTGAGCCGACGATGTTGAGCAGGGTGTCGAGCACGGTGTCACCCCACTTGAAGGTCGCCAGCACGCAGCAGAATCCGAAGAGCACACTGGCGAGTACGGCCGTTGCAGGCACCGAACGTCCCCTCGTTCGCATCGCGGCGCGGGGAGCCATGCCTCGCTCAGCCAGGGAGCCGAGCATTCGGGCTGCGCCGTAGAGGTTGGCGTTGAGGGAGCTGAGCAGGGCGAGCACGATGACCAGGGTCATGATCTCGGAAGCAGCTGGGATACCGGCGCGATCAAGCACGGCGACGAAGGGGGAGGTGCCGAGTTTGGGGTCGTCCCAGGGAACTGCGATGACCATGACGGCCACCGATCCCATGTAGAAGAGCAGGATTCGCCAGACGATGGTCCGCACCGCGCGGGAAACATTGCGCGCCGGGTCCTCGGTCTCCGCGGCGGCCACGGCCATGATCTCGATGCCACCGAAGCTGAAGGTCACCATGAGGAGGGCGGCCGCGACACCGGACCACCCATTGGGCATGAATCCACCGTGTCCGACGAGGTTGGACGCTCCGGCCGCGGGGGCTGCCAATACGCCACAGATGAGCAGTACGCCGACGACGAGGAACACGAGGACTGCGGCCACCTTGAACAGGGCGAACCAGAACTCAAACTCCCCGAATCGGTCGACCCCGAGCAGGTTGACGGCCGTCAGGACGACCAGGAAGATGAGTGTGAGTAGCCACACCGGTGCTACCGGCCACATCGCGACGAGGGTTGACGCCGCTGCGATCGCCTCGGCCGCGACGACGATGACCAACTCGATCCACCAGACCCAGCCCATTGCGAATCCGGCGGCCGGGCCCATGGCTCGCGAGGTGTAGACCGAGAAGGCACCGGAATCGGGATGGGCCGCAACCATCTCGCCGAGCATGTACATGATGGCGATCACGAGCAGACCGGCGACGACGTACGCCATCAAGGTGGCCGGACCGGCCGCCGCAACCCCCTTGCCAGAGCCAACGAAGAGCCCGGTCCCGATAGCCGATCCCAGGCTCATCATCACGAGATGACGGCCCTTCATCCGGGGCTTGCCTTCTGCGGGGCCCGTGGGCGTCCGCGTGACGCCCGTCATCTGTGTGGCCATGGTCGCTCCTCACCTACGTGTGGGTGGGGCTGATGTTAAGGCCGGGTCGACTGTCTGGAGATTGCTGTTTCCGTAGGTGGGACGGGGCACGACTGACTCGACACATCTGCTGCGGTCATTCGGGGTCGGCCAGCTGGTTCCTCTCCTCCTCGATGAGGCCGTCGCAGATGCGGCTGAGAATGGTCTCCAGGTCGTTGAGATGACCATGATCCAAACCACCGAAGACAACCCGACGCACCAAGGCCGCATGACCTGGAGCGGCCTGCTGCAGCGCTGTCCTCCCCTGATCGGTGAGGTGGATGATGGCTCCTCGGCCGTCGGAGCAGCAGATGCGACGCTCGACGAGACCGCGCTTCTCCATACGAGTGAGGTGATGGGACAGCCTCGACCGTTCCCATCCCATGTGCTCAGACAGTGCGACGACTCTCATCTCCTCGTCGTCGGTCTCCGACAGCCGGACGAGGACCTCAAAGTCCTGCACGGACAGCTGTGAGTCGCGCGACAGTTGACGATTGAGCACGGCTGGCAGAGCGGTCGTCACCTCCAACCACAGGCGCCAAACCCGCTGTTGGTGGTCATCCAGCCAAACGGTGCGATCCTCTGTCACTGTGCCTCCTTCATTCCTGAGTATAGGAGCCCGGTAGGCACCCTTGGGCCTACCGAAACTGTCCCGTGTTGACGTATCACCTTTCTCGTGTCATGAGAGTTGCCATATCAACCGGAGCATATGGAGGACAAGGAGAATCACATGACTGACATCAACGCTGTCAAGCAGAACTGATTGCCAGAACTCCACTAAATCCTCACCTGACAAGCCAGAACATTCGTCGCACAGAAGTGTCCAGGTCGTCTCCTATCGTGTTGCCATGACGAGATTCCTCCATACCTCGGACTGGCAGCTGGGGATGACTCGGCACTACCTGTCCAAGCGGGGCGATGATGACCCGCAGGCACGATTCACTGCCGATCGCATCGAGACGGTGCGCAGGCTGGGCGAGGTCGCCCGGCAGGAAGAGTGCGATTTCGTCGTCGTAGCCGGCGACGTCTTCGAGACCCAGAACGTTTCTGCTCAAATCATCGCCCGCAGCTGTGAGGCGATGGCCTCCATTGGCTTGCCTGTTTATCTACTACCGGGAAACCACGACAGCCTTGAGCCCGGATGTCTGTGGGATGGAACGGAATTCACCCGTCGCTGCCCTGACAATGTCTGCGTCCTGCGTGACCGGTCAGAAGTCGACGTCACTGACGCCAATGGCTCCGTCATCGCGAAGATCGTCGCCGCTCCCCTGACAACTCGGCATCCATCGACGGATCCGCTGGCAGAACTCGCCACCAGCCTGGAGCCCACTCAGACCCCTCGCATCCTGGTTGGCCACGGCCAGCTGGAGGGATTGTCCGGTGACACCCGGGAGGCTCTCATCTCGCGGGCTCCCCTGGACGATGCCACTGCCCGTGGCGCATTGACCTACGTCGCTCTGGGAGACCGCCACATCGCATGGCCGGTCGGCGATGACCACGCTGCAATTCGCTACAGCGGCACCCAGGAGACGACGAGCTTCAACGAGGACACCGTCGGCACCGCAGTCGTCGTAGACCTCGACGACCCGCTCACCTGCAAGACGATCAAGGTTGGCACCTGGTTGCACGCGCGAGTCAGTCAGGAGGTCGCAGGCGAGGCAGATCTGGAAGCTCTGAGGGACCGGTTCAATTCCTTCGATCACCGGGACCGCACCATCATCCGCTATGACCTGCACGGCCAGCTCACCATCTCCCAGAAGGCCGAGCTCGACGAGATCATCGCCGACCACGAGACGGTCTTCGCCAGTTTGGAGCCTAGTGAGAACCGCCACGATCTCACGGTCGTCGAAGACGACGCCAGCCTGGCCGATGCCGACCTACCGAGCTGGGTGAGGGATGCTGCTGAGGAATTGTCGGCCATGTGTGCCACCAATGAGGACGCCGTCTCAGCCCTGACCCTCCTGCACCGGCTCGTGAACGCGGAGAACCCGTCGACACGCGCTGCGGAGGTGACACGATGAAGCTGCATCGCATCCACGTCGAGAACTTCAAGGCCATCGAGAACCGCACCCTTGAACTGCCCGATACTGGAATCGTCGTCGCGACTGGCCCCAACGAGGTCGGAAAGACCTCAATGGTTGAAGCGTTGGACCTCGTCCTCGGCACCAAGTACAAGGCTTCCTCCCGGGCACAGGAGGTTCGACAGGCCCAGCGCTACGGAACCTCACTTCCGGTGGTCGTCGAGGCCGAGATGACGATCGGTGAGCATCGTTTTGCCCACCGCAAGAGCTTCCTCAGGGACAAGGAATCCTGGTTGAGGTTCATCTCAGGTCCGCGGGCCGGACAGATCGTCACCGGGGACGAGGCCGTCGAAACGATGGAAACCCTGCTGGCCGGAGCGGACATGACGCTGTGGAATGCCCTGCGACTCATGCAGGCCAGCAGTCTGTCGCCACTGCGGTTGGACTCCTCCAAGGCTCTGACAGCAGCGCTCGAGCAGACAGGCAGTCAGAAACCCGACGAGGGTTCGATCGGCGGTCTCATGGACCGAGTGCGTGCCGAGTACGAGGTGTACTACCAACCCACCACCGGCAAGGAACGGAAGGGAGCTTTCCAGGAACGGGAGCAGCTGGAGGCCGTCAGCCATGCACTCGACGAGGCTTCGACACGTCTCAAGGAGGTTGACGAGGTCGTCGAGGCTCTCACTCGGATCAATGAGCAGATCAGCCACGACCACGACGTCGTGGCATCGAAGATGGCCGAGTGTCAGCAGACCAAAGCTGCTCTCGACAGTCTCACCGAGCTGGAGAAGGAGGTTGAGACCACCAGTCGCGTTGCCAAGGAGGCGGCGCAGCATCACGCCGAGGCCACATCCGCTCACGGGGTGCGAGTCAAACTCGTTGAGAGCCTCACCGAGGCTCGCGAGAGGCATGAACAGTGCAAGCAGGTGGCCGTCGAGAATGCCGAGAAGGACCGAGCGCTAGCCGCTGAACTCGCGGAGACCCAGAGCGCCCTCGACGACGCCGCGTCCAAGGTCGCCGAGGCCGAGACTGCGGAGGAGGGAGCACGACGTACCCTCGCCGCTGTACGGGCCGGTGAGGAGGCCGCAAAGGCGCGCAAGCAACTGGACCGCGTCATCGAGCTCAGGGAGCGCCTCTCCGACGGACAGCAACGTCTCGAATCCGAGAAGGTGACGAGCCAGCTGCTGACCAAACTCAAGGAAGCCGCCAAAACCGACGCCATCGCCAAGGAAGCAGCGGCGCTGGCCAGCACCCAGCTCATCATCGAGCATCGGGACGAAGGAGATCCCCTACGGATCGACGGCGCCACACTTGATCTGCCTGTCGGCCAGACGAGCCAGCGCAGCATCGACGGTGAGCTCGTCATGGAGATGGGCGATGCGTGGCGACTGAGAATCTCCCCCACCTCCGAGGTCATGAACCTGGCACGCGACGCGGAGACGGCGCACCAAGCGGTCGTGTCCCTCTTCGCGGAGCTCGGCGTGGCCAGCCTGGAACAGGCCGAGGCCCGCATGGCCGAGCGCAAGGTCCTCCAGTCGAACCTCGCTTCCTGGAAAGAGCAGCTGGAGCGCGAGCAGGGCGAGAACACCATCCAGGAGCTCGAGGCGCTCGCCGATCAAGCCAGCGAGGAAGTTACCCTCACGGCCGCAGAGGCCCAGAAGCTGGAGGACGACGCCGTCGCCAAGGCCAACGAAGCGCGCAACTCTGAACGCCAGGCCCAGGCCCGCCTCAAAGCGGTGGACAAACGTCGCGGCGAGACCCATGAGAAGGCGTTCCGCGCCAATATCGACCTCGACAGCGCAGCCAAGGCCGTCGCCCGACTCGTCGAGGAGCTTGCCACCGCACGGGAGGCCATCCCGGACGGCGACCTGGCCGAGGCTCTCACGATCGCCGAGGAGGAGGATCGCGTCGCAAAGGCCGACGCCGAACGCGCCGCAGCTGCCCTTGCCGAACGCAACCCCGACCAGGTCCATGCCGAGGCAGAGGGAAGCCAGCTGGCCCTCAGCAAGGCAACCTCTCGTCTCAAGGAGGACACCGACCGTCAGTTGGGGCTCAAGGGCCAGCTGCTTGGCCTGGGCCGCCAGGAACGCCAGGCCGACGTCGACACCTTGGCCAGCAAGAAACACCAGCTCTCCCGACGTGTCGCCGGGCTGGAAAGCCGAGCACGATCGACGAGGCTGCTGTACGAAACCCTCAGCCGTCACCTCGACCAAGTGCGTCAGTCCTACGTGGCCCCGTTCACCAGCGAGATCGACCGGATCGGCAGGGCCGTGTTTGGTCAAGACCTCCACGTCGAGATCGACTCCACTCTGACGGTGGTGGCTCGCCAACTGAGGGGCGCACGCCTGGAGTGGGATCAGCTGTCATCGGGAGCCCGGGAACAGCTGGGACTGGTGGTCCGACTGGCCGCGGCCCGCCTCATTGACCCCGATGACGGAGTTCCCGTAATCCTTGACGATGCCTTGGTCTACTCGGACCCAGTGAGGGTCAGGCACATCCTCACCGAGGTTGCCCAAGGGGCTCGAACGAGTCAGATCGTGGTGCTCACCAGTGCTCCTGAGAGGTACGACTCGGTTCCTGGGGCCCAGCAGGTTCGGTTCGATTGAGCCGTTCCGTCGCGTGGGGAGGCTGGTCCGAAGCCCGTCGACCTCGGACCAACGAGCCAATCGAGGCTCGCTCAGGCCCCGGTCCGCATCCAGGCATCCCCGTGAGCCCGCCAGGCCAGAATCCCGCAGCGCACGGCCATGAACCCACCAAAGGCGATCCACAACCAGACGACCGCAGCAGCCGGGTCAGCTGGCGCCCAAAGATGAACCGCCCATGCCATCGGCAGATACACCAGGAACATCACCACCTGGGCTCTCGACAACCAGCGGCCGTCACCTGCTCCGATGAGCACTCCGTCGAGAATGAAAGCCGGCCCGGCGATGACCTGCTCAACGGCCACGACGAGAAGACCAGCCGCCACCGCCCGGTGAACTGCCGGATCATTCGTGTAGATGGCGGGAACCAACTGGTGGGATGCCGCCAGAAGCGCCCCAATGACAACTCCGGCCCACACTCCCCACCGAGTCATGGTGCCGGTCAACAACCGTGTGCGGCGAATGTCGCCAGCTCCCAAACTCGCTCCCGTCAGGGCCTGACCAGCGATACCGAGGGCGTCCATCGTCATGAGGAGCAGGTTCCAGATCGTCATCGTCACCTGGTAGGCAGCCATGGTGATAGCTCCCGCTCGTGCCGCCACCCACGTCGTCACGTAGAGAGCAGCCCGCAGCGCGAGGGTACGAATGAGCAGCGGGATGCCATCGCGCAGGCTCGAGGCGATACCGCCCCAATGAGGCACGAGGCTCAGGTCGAGACCGTGAGTACGTCTCCACAACACCCACACCAGGGCCACCGCCATGGCAATCTGGCAGATCAGGGTGCCAATTGCTGATCCCTCGATCCCCCAACCCATTCCGAGCACGAACCACAGGTTGAGCACCAGGTTGAGGCTGAAGGTGATGACGGTGACGACCAGGGGCGTCCGGGTGTCCTGGAATCCTCGCAGTACCCCGGTGACGGCCATCGTTGCGAGCATGGCGGGCACACCAAAACCAGTAATGCGCAGATACCGTCCGGCCTGTTCAGCGACCACGCCGCTGGCACCGAACCACCCGGCAACCGTCGTCGGAATGACCACCAGCATGATCGCGACGAGGATTCCGATGATGAGGGACAGCCAGAGTCCGTCAACACCGGTCTGAGCCGCACCATGGCGGTCCCCCGCTCCCATCCGGCGCGAGGAGGTGGCCGTCGTCGCATAGGCGAGGAAAACGAAGAGACCCGTGAACGTCGTCAGGGCTGCCGACGCAACACCGAGGCCGGCCAACTGGGCAGTGCCCAGGTGCCCGACGACCGCAGAATCCGCGACGAGAAATAGCGGCTCAGCCACCAAGGACAAGAAAGCGGGTATCGCCAGATTCAGGATCTGGCGATACCCGGTCTCAGCCTGGAAATCCGTATTGCGACTCGCTCGAGCCATCAGGCTCGAGCAATCGCACCACGTAGGGAGGCACGAATGATGTTGAGGACGTTCTCGGCTCGCTCGGAGGCCTTCTCACCACGCAACGGCCCGGAGGTCGACAGCGAGGCAAACCCGTGAAGCAACGACCACAGCAGGATGGCGAGGTCGCGCACATCGACTCGCTCCGAGAGCTTGATGTCGGGGTCGGCGAGAACATCTCTGATGACCGAGTCGGGCAAATTCGGTGCCTTCGACCGATCCGTTTCGATCATGTCGAGGCCGGCATCCGAAATGCGGTATGCGACGTCGAAAAATCCCGGCTCTGCCAGGGCGAAATCAAGGTACGCGCGGCACGCAGCCACCAGCTGGGCAACTGCTTCAGCTTCATCGTCTTCAAGCTGAGCTTCAGCCACAGCTTCACGCATCCTACGGCCGATCTGGTCGGCAGCCGCCAAGCCCACCTCATCGAGAAGGGCCTCGCGGTTCGTGAAGTGACGGTACGCCGCGTTGGGTGACACGCCAGCTCGGCGAGTCGCTTCACGGAGCACGACCGCCTCGGCGCCACCACTGCGAGCCATCTCCAAGCCCTCTTCCACAAGGGCCTCACGCAGATGGCCGTGATGGTAGGTCTGACGTGTCTGCGACGAGCGATACGACTCCGTCATTAATGATCTCCCAGTCCGTTAGTAATATGACATCAGCCAAACTGGCTGAATATCGACGCCCAACCATACGTGACATTCCTGTGGTCGCGAAGGGCAACCTCTGTGACCACCCAACTTCCACTCAACTAGGCTGAACGCATGAGTTCAAGTGTTCCATATCTACTAGCCATACTCGGCGAAGGGGTCGTGCCGCCCTCGACCATGGTGTGCCATGGAGACGATCTCGGACTGCTGCGTGGGGAGGGAGTTTTCGACACGACTCGTATCGTGACCGCCCAGGATGGAACGTCCCGAATTGATCATCTCGAAGAACACCTTTCCCGCTTCGCTCGATCAATTTCCGGCGTGGACGGACCCTCGCCCGACATGGACTCGTGGAATCACCTCATCGAGGACGCTGCGCGCAGCTGGCGCATCCCCGGAGAGGCCGCCCTCAAACTCGTCTACACCACCGGTCGCGAGGTGGTCCCGGGACCTCCACGAGGGTTCCTCATCATCGTTCCCCTCTCCGAAACCCACAAGGAAGAGCGGGAAGGGATCGACGTGCTGTGCCTTTCGCGTGGGGTCACCAGCGAATCCTTCGCCGATGCACCGTGGCTTCTCGGCGGTGTCAAGACCCTGTCCTATGCCGTCAACGTCGCGGCACTGCGTCATGCCAAGTCCCAGGGCGCTGACGACGTCATCTTCACCTCGACCGAGGGCTATCTGCTTGAAGGGGCCACCTCTGGGTTGGTCGTCGAGGCTGCCGACGGACTGTGGACAACCCCCACCGGCGCAACTGGGATCCTCAGCTCCATCACCGTCAATACCGTCTTCGAAGCCGCTGACGACGACGGGGTCGAGACTTCCACCCGTCTCATGAAGCGCGACGAGGTGCTGCGCTCCCAAGGAGTCTGGCTGCTGTCGTCCATTCGTGGCGTCGTCCCCATCCTGAGCATTGACGGCCACCCGGCTCCCCAGGACGACGAGATGACCCACCGGTTGCGGGTGTGGGCCGGATTCGAGGAGTGATGCCCGCCTCCGACTCGGCCTCGCCCGCGACCAAAGCCCTTGTCAAGGCCAAAGTGGCTCATGTTCTGCACAGCTATGACCACGACCCTGCGAACCACCACTTCGGCGAGGAGGGAGCAGCAAAGCTCGGCTTCGACCCGGCCATCATGCTCAAGACCTTGGTCGTCGAACTCACTCCCTCGGGAAAACTCGCCGTTGCCGTCGTCCCCGTGAGTGGCCAGCTCAACCTCAAGGCCTTCGCATCCGCGATGGGTGCGAAAAAAGCCGCCATGGCCGACCCCGCGGCAGCCGAGCGCTCAACGGGGTACATCGTCGGGGGGATTTCGCCACTTGGACAGAAAAAGCGGCTGCCCACGTGCATCGATGAATCGGTGATGGAGCAGCCGCGAGTGCTGGTGTCAGGCGGGCGTCGCGGGCTGTCGGTGGAATTGTCACCATCAGACCTGATGGCTGTCACCGGGGCCTCGACGGCGAGAATAACCTGCTGACGCCAGCCTGCGTCACTTCCGGGAAGACTTGGCGATCGACTGGGGCAGAGCGAGCAGCCCGACGACGATGACGACGCCCAGGATCACGTGGATCCACTTGACCGCACCGCCGCTGCTCATCTCGCCGAGGCCGTACTGGACAAGGATCAGCACCGCCATACCAACCGCGTGACCAACGATCGACGAGGCCCCACCGCGACGCTTCCACATGACGGCGAGGACCGCAGCCACGATGGCGGCCACCAAGGTCAGAATTCCAAATCCCATGTGCACGTCGCCGAGCCCGTGAACACCGGAGAGCATGAAACAGGCCAACGCAGCCTGAATGATCACGGACGCGACCGCGATCCAAGCAGAGATCGTCAGGGCCTTGGGAGGGGTGGGAACGACAGGGGTGTTCTGTGTCATGACTCACACTGTAGGCCACCGCTGCCGTCACGACCTCGTCGCGAACGGTGCCCTTCTATGACCCACGGCCCCCACCAGACCCCCAGCCCGATCGCTACCAGGAGGGCAGGCCACGTCACCTCGGCCACCGCTGAGAGCATCGGTATCAAGGCGAAAAGACCGGCTGCCCCCAGGAGGACCGTCGCTCCCCCGACGATTCCACCTGCAAGACGCTGGCTCCTCCGCTGCTCCAGCCGTGCACCCAGCAAAGCTGCCTGCAGGACGACTGGGATGATGAGGATCACTGCCACGCCCATCGCGTAGAGCAGACCGACGAGGAGGCTGCCGAACCAGCCGCGTACCGGCATCGTTCCGCTGGTGCCATTGGCCCCAGGTGTGACGGCCCATATCGCCAGGCTGAGACCCCACACCAGTCCGGTGATGGCCATTACCGCGACAAAAGCACCGGCAGACCTACCGACCCGGGCAGATTCGGTCGTCGACCCCAGGGTGTCTGGATCGCCCTGATCGACGTCGTGGCCCAGCCGCGCTCTCAGGTCGAGGGTGTTCTCCTCGTCGCGCCGACGGCTCACCGCACCTTCACCTTCGTACCCTCGTGAGCGAAGGAGTAGAGGGCCTCCGAGTCCTTCGGAGCCAACCTCGCGCAGCCGTGACTCGAGTACCCCGGCATGCCCAGGGTGTAGACAGGCTGAGCAGGTTTCTTAGTCTTCTCGTCCCACGGAATCTGGTGGAAGCCAATGTGGCCGATCGCTCCCGGGCGTTGATAGAAAGCCAGAAAATTGGGGATGTACCAGCGAATGCCATCCTCGGTTGATGCGGCATGTTGAACCTTGTACTCGATCTCATAGTCCCCGACCGGGGTTTTCCACGGCTCCGCGGTGGTGAGCATCGCGCGCTTCACCACACCGTCCTCAACGAGGTAGACGTGATTCTCCGCCTTGATCCACAGCACATAGGTTCCAGCGCCTGCCGAGGATTTCTCACCCACCGCCAGGGATGCGGGACGTGGAGTTGGGCCGGGAATCGAGGGCCTCGATTCGTCGGTCTGGGGACTGGCGGAGTCCTCGGGCTCGTCGGCACCGTCCTTGTCAGTCGGTCCGTCCGGGGCCTCCTCACTCGGGGACGCCTTGGCCGTCAACTCGGGAGAAGCGGTCGGGCACGTCACGGGATAGCGATGACGAGCACGAAGATCACCCGCGCCCGGAACGGAATCGATACACGTCGTCACTGCCGGCGTGGATGATCCGCAGCCAGCGACCAAGCACACCATTGCCACCAGGGCAGCGAGGAAACCACCGCCGCGCCAGAGGCCAGAGTCGGCGCGCGGTTCCGGGGTCGGGGTGGTTCCGGAGCCGGTCATCAAATCCAGTTTAGAGGCAATACCGTTAAGTTCGCGCTGGGTTGATGGTGTAGACGGGCGGATGGGACGGTTTGGGGTAGTGGCGGTGGGCCCGGTGCTTGACGGGCCAT